>Ga0105237_10001428_pt1 | contig 31580 bp, 30 predicted proteins | sample KBSC24metaG_FD_81520 | JGI IMG/M metagenome (GOLD analysis project Ga0105237, IMG submission 81520) | Corn rhizosphere microbial communities from Kellogg Biological Station, Michigan, USA - KBS C2-4 metaG | ecosystem: Host-associated > Plants > Roots > Rhizosphere > Soil | place: Michigan, USA... | reverse complement strand
GAACGAGAGCGCCAGCTTCCAGGCGAAGCGCTTGCGCCGCGCCATCACGATGTACATGCGCCCCAGCAGCCGCAGCTCGCCTTCCGAGTACTCTGCGAGCCCTGTGTAGGCATGCGCTTCGTCCACGTCCAGCTTCTTCTTCAAGCCCGCCAATTTTCCAAGATACGTCCATCGGCCGAGCTTCGGCGGCGGGCTGATCTTGGTCAGCACCGGGAACCCGCAGATCCTGATGAAGGTCTCGACCCACAGGGTCATGTCGGACGTGTCTTCGGCCTTGTCCATGAAGCTGACGTACAGCCATTCCGAATCGGATTTGCCGTGATAGAGATGCTCCACCTCCCGCGATGTGCCGCGCACCTCGGCCTCTGCATGCCAGTGTGCCGGCAGTCTCAGCGAGTAGCGCAGGGTGGCGCTTTCGAGAGGCGCCGTCGGCCATCCCGCGGGATCGCTCTCTTCGAGCCAGCGCGGGAGTTCGTCCGGTGATCGAGGGCGAACGAGTCTCTCGGCCGCAACGTCGCCGACCATGGTGGCCAGCTCGGCCTTCCATCGCACGATCGGCACAGCGTCTTCGATGCCCCACTCGCCCGCGCTCCGGATCGAATGTGTCAACGCCTGCAGATACTCGGCGCGCCGGTCCGCGCTCGGAAGCTGGTCATGGAGCCTGCGCAACGTTTCGAGGCTTTCGTGCAGCTCCGAGGCCGCGCTGGGCTTGTCGCCGAGCCTGGCATGCAGGTCGGCGTTGACGAACATGGCTTGCGACCACATGCGCTGAAAGTCCGGGTTGTCCGCGTCGGATTCCTTGATGGTCCCGGCGACTCTGGCGAGCGTCTCCGCCAGCTGCCCGGCTTCCTTGTAGCTCTCCTGCCGCAACCAGATCTCCACCAGGGCGCGGCATGCCAGGTAGATCAGCGTGGCGTCCTCGAGACTGGCGGGCTTCTCGAACACCAGCGGCTGCAGCAGCTCCGCGGCCTCCTGGAACTTCCGGTAGGCGTCCCGGTGAAGGGTTCTGAACCGGGCCAGTACGGCCTCGCTGTAGCGGAATCGCGCGGCGAGGCGGCGCTGCTCTTCCGACTCGAATTCTCGTTTGTCCAGGGCTGCCACGATCTCCGGCCGCCGATCCCCGCCGGATCGGCCGCCCCTGTAGCGCTGCAGCAAGACCGTTCTGCGAATCGCGTGGGCGACCTGGCCGAGATATTCGCCGCGCAGCACGGCTCGCTGTTCCGGCGTGCTGCGGCTGGCGTAGAGGCACACCTCGTCCTTGCCTGGATTGGCCATCAGAGAGATGTCGATGTCCGTCTCGAACGAGATTTCGTGCGCTTGCTTCGTGCCGGTGTCGTGCGCGATCAGCCTGAACGCACTGTTCTCGTGCGCCAGCGTGTCGAGGCTGGGTATCTCGAAGGTCTGCGGCAGATCCATCTCGCCCACGGGCTTGAATTGCATTCCGTCGAATTCGAGACGGAAGGTCGCCGGAAGGCTTTTCAGATCGGTCCCGTCGATCTGGACACCCAGCGGAATCACCCGATCGAACCACTTGAACTGAACGTCGAGCCGCGGCCGTTCATCGAGAAAGAACGCGGTGAAGGGAGGCTCCTGGAAGTGGAACTCCGCCGGCCAGGTCCGGCCTTCCCGGTAACGTGCGATGTAGAACGACATCACGCCGTGGAACAGGGTATCCAGCTGCAGCTGCAATTCGAGAATGACGTTCGGGTCTTCGGGGAGAGTCTCCGGACGTATCTCCAGGGCAATGCTGCGGATCGGCTGGCCGGCGACGAGCGCGATCTGCTCGGCCACCGCGGGCAGCTCGGCCTCGGCTCGCAGCACCAGCGCCTTGTTGGCCAGCAGCAGCCGGGTGGCGGCATCGAGCAGGACAGCCTGTTCCACCGCGGCTTCGCCGCTGACGGCACGCAGCAGCCGAAGCCGCACCGCTTCATGCTCCAGGCCTTCGGACGCGTCGAAGCCGACGATGTTTTCCAGCTGCACCGGAATGCGGCAGGGTCGAAGAATGATCGGCAGAATGCGCAGCCCTTCGTCGGCCGCTGCCAACGCCGTGGCGATTTCCTCGGTCACCCAACGCGACTCCACGGCGCTCGGCGACAGCAGAAGGCAGAACAGTCCGGCCTGCCGGACTCGAGCGGCCAACTGACCGCGGAGTTCGGCCGTGGTCTGGATGTCGAAGAAGTCCAGCCAGACCTTGATGCCATGGCCTTCGAGCAGTTGCTTCAGCTCGAAGGCTTCCTTCCGGTCCCGGGAACTGTATGAGATGAATACGGTCCCGGGACTCATCGGTCAGCCCTCAGGCCGCCAGCAGCTGCCTCAGCACGAACGGCAGGATCCCGCCATGGTGGTAGTAGTCCACCTCGATCGCGGTATCGATGCGCAGGGTCACCGGCACCTCCTTGACCGATCCGTCGGCGCCGGTGATCGTCAGCGACGCATCGGTCAGCGGTTTCACCTCGGCGCCGAGCTTCACGTCCACCGTCTCGTCGCCCTTCAGCCCCAGCGTCTCCCAGCTCGTGCCGGGCTTGAACTGCAGCGGCAGCACGCCCATGCCGATCAGGTTGCTGCGATGGATGCGCTCGAAGCTCTTCGCGACCACCGCCTTGATGCCGAGCAGCTGCGTGCCCTTGGCCGCCCAGTCGCGCGACGAGCCCGTCCCGTATTCCTCGCCGGCGAAGATCACGGTCGGCACGCCGGCCGCGATGTACTTCATCGCCGCGTCGTAGATCGCCATCTTCTGGCCCTTCTCATCGCCGTCGAGCTGGTAGAGCGTGTAGCCGCCTTCCTCGCGCGAGCCGTCCTCCTTGGGCGGCAGCATCAGGTTCTTGATGCGCACGTTGGCGAAGGTGCCGCGCATCATCACGTCGTGGTTGCCGCGGCGCGAGCCGTAGCTGTTGAAGTCGGCCTTCTGCACGCCGTGTTCCAGCAGGTACTTGCCGGCCGGCGAGGTGTCCTTGAAGGAGCCGGCGGGGGAGATGTGGTCGGTGGTGATCGAGTCGCCGAAGAGGCCCATCACCCTGGCGCCGCCCACGCCCGAAGCGGCGGCGGCCGGCACCATCGTGAAGCCCTTGAAGAACGGCGGCTCGGCGATGTAGGTGCTCTGCGGCCAGGAATAGACGTTGCCCTTCACGCCCTTGATCTTCTCCCACAGCTTGCCCGGCTCGGTCTTGACCTTGTCGTAGTTCTGCTTGAACGCCTTGCCGTTCATCGCGTACTTCATCAGCTTGTAGATCTCGTCGCTGCTCGGCCAGATGTCGCCCAGGAAGATCTCCTTGCCGCCCTTGCCCTTGCCGACCGGCTGGGTCATCAGGTCGACGCCGACGTTGCCGGCGATCGCATAGGCCACGACCAGCGGCGGCGAGGCCAGGAAGTTCGCCTTCAGGTTCGGGTGGATGCGCGCCTCGAAGTTGCGGTTGCCCGAGAGCACCGCGGCACACACCAGGTCGTTCTTCAGGATGACCTCGTTCAGCTCGGGCGTCAGATCCCCGGCGTTGCCGATGCAGGTGGTGCAGCCGTAGGCGGCGAGCGTGAAGCCCAGTTTGTCGAGGTAGGGCAGCAGCCCGGCCTTGTCGAGGTATTCGGTGACGATGCGCGAGCCCGGCGCGAGCGAAGTCTTGACATGTTTCTTGACCTTCAACCCGGCTTCGACCGCCTTCTTCGCCAGCAGGCCCGCGGCCAGCAGCACGCTCGGGTTGGAGGTGTTGGTGCAGGAGGTGATCGCCGCGATCAGCACGTCGCCGTTGCGGATCGCGAGGCCGTCGCTGGTGGTGAAGACCTGGTCGAGCTTCTCGGCCGGCTGGTTGAAGCCGTTCTCGGCCGGCGGCTTGCTGAACAGCGAGCCGAACTGCGTCTTCACGTTGCCGAGTTCGATGCGGTCCTGCGGGCGCTTCGGGCCGGCGAGGCTGGGCGTCACGGTCGACAGGTCGAGCTTGACCACGCTGGAGTAGTCGATCTCGCCGGCGAGCGGCACGCCGAACATCTTCTGCGCACGGAAGTAGGCTTCGAAGGCCTCGATCTCGGCCTTGGTGCGGCCGGTGCCGACGAAGTAGTCGATCGTCTTTTCGTCGACCGGGAAGAAGCCCATCGTCGCGCCGTATTCGGGCGCCATGTTGCCGATGGTCGCGCGGTCGGGCAGCGAGAGCGTGCGCGTGCCCTCGCCGAAGAACTCGACGAACTTGCCGACCACCTTCTGCTTGCGCAGGATCTCGGTGACGGTGAGTACCAGGTCGGTCGCGGTGACGCCTTCGCGCAGCGCGCCGGTCAGCTCGAAGCCGACCACGTCCGGCGTCAGGAAGTAGACCGGCTGGCCGAGCATGCCGGCCTCGGCCTCGATGCCGCCGACGCCCCAGGCGACGACGCCGATGCCGTTGATCATCGTGGTGTGGCTGTCGGTGCCGACCAGGCTGTCCGGGTAGTAGACGCCACCCTTGGTCTTGTGCACCCCGCGCGCCAGGTATTCGAGGTTCACCTGGTGCACGATGCCGAAGCCCGGGGGCACGACGCCGAAGGTGTCGAAGGCGTCCATGCCCCATTTCATGAACTGGTAGCGCTCCTGGTTGCGGCTGAACTCCAGCTTCATGTTCAGGTCGAGCGCGTTCTTCTGGCCGAAGTAATCGATCATGATCGAGTGGTCGACGACCAGATCGACCGGCACCAGCGGCTCGATCGACTTCGGGTTCTTGCCCATGCTCTCGGCGACGTTGCGCATCGCGGCCAGGTCGGCGAGCAGCGGCACGCCGGTGAAATCCTGCAGCACCACGCGGGCCACGACGAAGGGGATCTCCTCGGTACGCTCGGCGGTGGGCTTCCAGTTCGCGAGCTGCTCGACGTGCTCGGCGGTGACTTTCTGGCCGTCGCAGTTGCGCAGCACCGATTCCAGCACGATGCGGATCGAGATCGGCAGCCGGCTGACGTTCGGGAACTGCTTGGCGAGCTGGGGCAGCGAGTAGAACGAGCCCTCCTTGCCGGAAGCTGTCTTGAAGGTCTTCAGCGTCTTCGGGAAGGCGTGCTTCGGGGTCGCGACGGTCTTTTTCGAGGTGGCCATGGGTGCTCCAGAATGAAGGCGATGATTGTGCGCGAGTGGGCGGCATCTGCAACCGCGGCGTGACGGATGACCGCGCGGCCGTCGATGGTCAAATCGGGCGGCTTTTATACCTCTGGCCGAGCGCCTGCGCCGCATGACCGACTTCAGCTTCTTCTGGCACGACTACGAGACCTTCGGCCGCGTGCCGCGCCGCGATCGGCCATCGCAGTTCGCCGGCATTCGCACCGATGCCGAGCTGAACGAGATCGATGCGCCGCTGATGCTGTACTGCCAGCCGGCGCCTGACTACCTGCCCGAGCCCGAGGCCTGCCTGCTCACCGGCATCACGCCGCAGCTGTGCCTCGAGCGCGGCATCGCCGAGCATGCGTTTGCCGGCGCGATCCACCAGCAGCTCGCGCGGCCGGGCACGGTGGGCGTGGGCTACAACTCGATCCGCTTCGACGACGAGGTGACGCGCTTCCTCTTCTGGCGCAACCTGATCGATCCGTACGCCCGCGAGTGGCAGGACGACTGCGGCCGCTGGGACCTGCTGGACGTGGTCCGCTGCACCTGGGCGCTGCGGCCGGAGGGCATCGTCTGGCCGAAGCACGAGGACGGCCGGCCCTCGTTCAAGCTGGAGCACCTGAGCGCCGCGAACGGGCTGCTGCACGAGGCCGCGCACGACGCCTTGTCGGACGTGCGCGCGACGATCGCGATGGCCAGGCTGGTGAAGACGCGCCAGCCGCGGCTGTGGGAGTTCTGCCTGCGCCTGCGCAAGAAGCAGGATGTGCTGAAGGAGATGGGAAGTCAGCGCCCGTTCCTGCACGTCTCGGGCATGTACGGCGTCGAGCGCGGCGGCATCGCGCTGGTCTGGCCGCTGGCGCAGCATCCGGTGAACAAGAACGAGGTCATCGTCTGGGACCTGGCGCAGGACCCGGCCGAGCTGTTCACGCTCGATGCCGAAGCCCTGCGGCTGCGCATGTTCACGAAGCCCGAGGAGCTGCCCGAGGGTGTCGCCCGGCTACCGATCAAGACCATCCACATCAACAAGTCGCCGATCGTGATTGCGTCGCTGAAGACCTTGAGCGCGGAGGCCGCGGCCAGATGGCAGATCGACGTCGACCAGGGCCTGCGCCATGCGGATCTGCTGGCGGCGCGCGGTGCGAGCCTCGCCGGACTGTGGGCGGCGGTGTTCGAGCGGCCGGCGCGCGAGGGCGCGGCAGACGTCGACGAGGACCTGTACGGCGGCTTCGTCGGCAACGAGGACCGGCGCACGCTGCAGCGCCTGCTGACGCTGAGCCCGGCGCAGCTCGCGGCGAAGCGCCCGGGATTCAGCGATACGCGGCTCGACGAGCTGTTCTTCCGCTACCGCGCGCGCAACTTCCCGTCGAGCCTGACCGAAGCCGAGCAGCTGCAGTGGGAGCAGCACCGCGTGCACCGTCTGCATGAAGGCGCGGGCGGCAGCCAGACGCTCGAGGCCTTCTTCGAGCGGGTCGACGCGCTGAGCGAATCGGTGGAGGACGAGCGCGGGCAGGAGATCCTCGGCGCGCTGGTCGACTACGCGACCGAGATTGCGCCGGAGCGGGATTGAGCGCGGGTTACGGCTCGATCACCTTCAGGCCCTTGAAATAGTCGCGATAGAAGCCCGCATCGGCAGTCAGCAGCCCGTCGCACTGGCTGCGGGCATGCGCGCCGATCAGGAAGTCGGCCGTCACGCGAAGTCGCGGCCCCTTGTTGCTGCTGTACTGGCGCATGATCGCCGCGGCCTTCAGTGCGGCCTCCTGCGTCATCGCGGCGTAGTCGATGTGGCAGTCGGCGAGAAATCCAGCCACGTCCGAGGCCCGGGCGAAATAGCGGCCGAGCTCTGCCAGCACCACTTCGCAGGCGCACAGGCTGCCCTGGGCCAGCACATTCTCGAGCGCGGACTGAGCCGCCTTGGCACCCGGTGCGCCCTTGACGATGTCGAACAGCACGCTCGAATCGACGGCAACGATCATCGTGCAGTCTTCTTCCGGTTTGCACGCGGCGCGGTCTGGCGTTTCGCAAGGACCGCCACTGCCTCGGCGTGCGGCGAGGCGAGCAGTTGCTTGTCTTCGGCGGAGCCAGTCCATGGCACTGGCCGGCCCCGCAGTTCCTGCAGCGCCTCCTCGGTCGTCAGGCCGTCGTCCTGTGCGCTGCCGATCCACTTGTCCAGGTTCAGCCGCACCTGCTTGGCGATGACCAGCGTGCCATCGACCAGGCGCATTTCCAGCCGCGTTCCAGGCTTGATGCCCATCGCGTCGCGCGCTTGTTTCGGGATGACGATCTGGCCACGCTCCGCCACGGTGACTTCCAGGACATCCATGACGTACCTCCGAGGTATGAATCCGTAAGTATGAATTGTACGCCGCATGAAAAAAGGCCCGCACGAGGCGGGCCTTGGATCGCGATCAGCGAACCGGTCGAGATCAGGCCGTCACGCTCTCCGCCTTGTCGCTGAAGTCCTTGAGCCTGTCGAAGTTCAGGTACTGGTAGATCGTGTCCGACGACTTGTCGATCACGCCCATGCCGGCCATGTACTCCTCCTTCGTCGGGATCTTGCCGAGCCTGGAGCAGATCGCCGCCAGCTCGGCCGAGCCGAGGTAGACGTTCGAGTTCTTGCCCAGGCGGTTCGGGAAGTTGCGCGTGCTGGTCGAGAACACCGTCGCGCCTTCCTTGACCTGCGCCTGGTTGCCCATGCACAGGCTGCAGCCCGGCATCTCCATGCGCGCGCCGGCGGTGCCGAGCACGCCGTAATGGCCTTCCTCGGTCAGCTGCTTGGCATCCATCTTCGTCGGCGGCGCGACCCACAGCTTGACCGGGATGTCGCGCCTGCCTTCGAGCAGCTTGCTCGCGGCGCGGAAGTGGCCGATGTTGGTCATGCAGCTGCCGATGAAGACCTCGTCGATCACCGAGCCCGACACCTCGGACAGCGTCTTCACGTCGTCCGGGTCGTTCGGGCAGGCGACGATCGGCTCGTGGATATCGGCCAGGTCGATCTCGATCACCGCGGCGTATTCGGCATCGGCATCGCCCTTCAGCAGCTCGGGCTTGGCCAGCCAGGCTTCCTGCGCGGCGATGCGGCGCTGCAAGGTGCGCGCATCGGCATACCCTTCCGCGATCATCCACTTCATCAGCGTGATGTTGCTGTTGACGTATTCGATGATCGGCTCCTTGTTCAGGTGCACCGTGCAGCCCGCGGCGCTGCGCTCGGCCGAGGCGTCGCTCAGCTCGAAGGCCTGTTCGACCTTCAGGTTAGGCAGGCCTTCGATCTCGAGGATGCGGCCCGAGAAGATGTTCTTCTTGCCCTTCTTCTCGACGGTCAGCAGCCCGGCCTTGATCGCGTACAGCGGGATCGCGTTGACCAGGTCGCGCAGGGTCACGCCGGGCATCATCTTCTCGCCCTTGAAGCGCACCAGCACGCTCTCCGGCATGTCCAGCGGCATCACGCCGGTGGCAGCAGCGAAGGCGACCAGGCCCGAGCCGGCCGGGAAGCTGATCCCTATCGGGAAGCGCGTGTGGCTGTCGCCGCCGGTGCCGACGGTATCGGGCAGCAGCAGCCTGTTCAGCCAGCTGTGGATCACGCCGTCGCCCGGGCGCAGCGAGATGCCGCCGCGGTGTGCGATGAAGTCGGGCAGCTCGTGATGCATCTTCACGTCGACCGGCTTCGGGTAGGCCGCGGTGTGGCAGAAGCTCTGCATCACCAGGTCGGCGGAAAAGCCGAGGCAGGCCAGGTCCTTCAGCTCGTCGCGCGTCATCGGCCCGGTGGTGTCCTGGCTGCCGACCGAGGTCATGCGTGGTTCGCAGTAGGTGCCCGGGCGCACGCCTCGTTGCTGCCCATTCACCTCGGGCAGGCCGCAGGCCTTGCCGACCATCTTCTGCGCGAGCGAATAGCCCTTGCCCGTATCGGCCGGGTTCTGCGGCAGGCGGAAGAGGGTCGAGACCGGCAGGCCGAGCGCCTCGCGCGCCTTCGCGGTCAGGCCCCGGCCGATGATCAGCGGGATGCGGCCGCCGGCACGCACCTCGTCGAACAGCACCTCGCTCTTCACCTTGAACTCGGCGATGAGCTTGCCGTCCTTCAGCGCCTTGCCTTCGTAGGGGCGCAGCTCGACCACGTCGCCCATGCCCATCTGGCTCACGTCGAGCTCGATCGGCAGCGCGCCGGCGTCTTCCATCGTGTTGTAGAAGATCGGCGCGATCTTGCTGCCGAGGCAGACGCCGCCGAAGCGCTTGTTCGGCACGTAGGGGATGTCCTCGCCGGTGAACCACAGCACCGAGTTGGTGGCCGACTTGCGGCTCGAGCCGGTGCCGACCACGTCGCCGACGTACGCCACGAGGTGCCCCTTGGCGCGCAGCTCCTCGATGAACTTGACCGGGCCGCGCTTGCCGTCTTCTTCCGGCGTGATGCCGGGGCGCGTGTTCTTCAGCATCGCGAGGGCGTGCAGCGGGATGTCGGGACGGCTCCAGGCGTCCGGCGCGGGCGAGAGGTCGTCGGTGTTGGTTTCGCCGATGACCTTCAGGATGCTGACGGTGATGCTCTCGGGCACCTCGGGGCGCGAGGTGAACCACTCGGCGTCCGCCCAGCTCTGCAGCACCGACTTGGCGTTGGCGTTGCCCTTGTCGGCCTTGTCCTTCACGTCGTGGAACTGGTCGAACATCAGCAGCGTGGTCTTCAGCGCCTGGGCCGCGGCGGCGGCGACATCGGCATCGTCCAGCAGGTCGATCAGCGGGCTGATGTTGTAGCCGCCGAGCATCGTGCCGAGCAGCTCGGTGGCGCGCACGCGCGAGATCAGCGGAGATTTCTCGGTGCCGTGCGCGACCGCGGCGAGGTAGCTCGCCTTGACCCTTGCCGCGTCGTCCACGCCGGCCGGCACGCGGTGCGTGATCAGCTCGACCAGGGTCGCCTCCTCGCCCGCCGGCGGTGCCTTCAGCAGCTCGATCAGCTCGGCCGTCTGCTGGGCCGACAGCGGCAGCGGCGGGATGCCGAGCGCGGCGCGCTCGGCAACGTGTTGGCGATAGGCTTGCAGCATGGTGGTGTTCTCCGGGAAGTGGGGGGCAGGGCGTTCGGGCATCAGCTCGCCGACGGATCGATGATCTTCAGACCCTTGAAGTAGTCGTGGAAAAAGGCGGCGTCGCGAGTGATCAGCGCGGTGCACTGAAGCATGGCGTGTGCCCCGATGAGGAAATCGGCGACGACGCGCTCGCGCCGCCCGCCGCGGGCGCGAAATCGCTTGTTCATGTGGCCGGCGCGCATCGCCGCCTGCTCGGTGCCGGGCTGGTAGCGGATGCCCAGCGTCTCCAGCGTGTCCATCAGGTTGACCGAGGTGTCGAGCATCGCCTGCACCTCGGCGACGACGGCGTCGCAGACCACCACGTCGCTCGCGGCGAGCGCGTCGGCGATCGCGGTTTCAGAGGCGTCGGCGTAATCCGGATCGGCGATCAGCACGTCGATCAGCACCGAGGAATCGAGCGCGATCATGACGGCCCGCCGCTTCAGTCTTCGCTGGTCTCGCCCGGGGCGCGGCCGCGGATGGCGCGCATCGCGTCATCGGTGCGGGTCAGCCCGTCGACCAGCTTGAAGGCACCGCGCGCCTTGCGCAACGCGGCGCTCACGTCCTTGCGCAGGATGATGCGGCCGCCGTCGAGCTCGACCTGCAGCACGCTGCCCTTGGTCAAGCCCAGTGCATCGCGCACCGCTTTGGGCAGCGTGATCTGCCCACGTTCGGCAACGATCGCTTCCATCGCAGAGCTCCTGAGATCGGTATGCGAGAATTATACATACCGATCGACACATACTCAAGGAGACTGACGGGGCGTTGACTACTTCTTCGCTGCCGCGGCCGATGCGGCGGCTTCGGCATTGGCTTCCGCAGCCACGGCGTCGCCGGTGGCCTGCTGCTGCGCGGCGATCCTGGCGGCGGCGGCGGCATCGATCGCCGCACGCTGCTGCGGATTGATGCAGTCGTCGACCATGCGGTGTCCGCTCTGCACGTTCAGCATCATCGACTTCATCGCGATCTGCACCATCAGCGTCTCGCCCTTGATGTCTTCGAGGCGCAGCGCGCCGGTCGACGACAGCACCGGCTTCATCGTGTACTTGAGCTTGCCGAACTGCACGTCGACATAGGCCGGGTACTTGGCGTTCTCGGTGATCTCGATCGTCTGCTTGAATTCGCAGCCGTAGGGGCCGTAATAGACGCGCTTGGCGGCATCGATCTGCTCGGTGGAGGCGGTTTCGGGCACGTATTCGACCGGTGCCGGGGGCGCGGCCTTGGCGCGCTTCGGCGGGGCCTTGGCGGCGGGCTTCTTCTTCGCCGACGGCGCGGCCGGATCCTGGGCGGCGGAGATCGCCGGCAAGGTCGCGAGGCTGGCGACCAGCAGGCTGAGCAGGGCGGGGCGAAGCAGGGAGGACGGGAGTTTCATCAGGTCTCGGGGTCGGGAAAGGAACCGCGGATTATCGAGGCAGCACGCCGTCGCGGGTGACGGTTTCAGGCCTCCGGCGGCGTGGAAAAGAAGCGGCTTCGCAGGCTCTCGTCGATCGCCTGCCCGGTGCGGTGGGCGCGGGCCAGCACGTGCCAGAAATAGCGGTAGCTGGCGCGGTCGTGCAAGGTATCGCGGTGCCGGATCGGCGCCCAGCCGGCCGCCTGCGCGAGCAGCAGGATCTCGCCCGCCAGGTCGATCTCGGCGGCGGGCGGCGCGAAGGCTTCGACGATCGCGCGGATCTGTGCCGGATGGATGCTCCACATGCGGGTGTAGCCGAAGGCATCTGCCGCGCGGCGGGCCGCGGCGCGCAGCGCGTCGAGATCCTTGAATTCGGTGACGACGCAATGTGACGGAACCTTGGCGTGGGCATGGCAGGCCGCGGCAATCTCGAGCTTGGCGCGCAGCACCAGCGGGTGTTCGAACTGGCCGGCCGCGGACATCGCCGAGGCCGGGATCGCGCCGCGGTGCGCCGAGACGAAGTCCATCAGCCCGAACGAGAGCGACTCGATGCGCGGGTTCGCCGCGATCGCCATCGCATCGCGCAGCGCGCCGTGCGTCTCGATCAAGGTGTGCACCGGGATCAGCCGTTGCGGCACGTGGCGGCTCATCGCCGCATCGATCGCGTCGACCGCGCGGCCGAGCTCGGCCGCGTCGCGCGGCTTGGGCACCATCAGGTAGGCGAGGCGTTCGCCGGCGCCGGCGACGAGGATGTCCAGCACCTCTTCGAACCGTTCGTGGTCGAGTGCCGGCAGCCGTGCGCCGACGCGGCCGTATCGGTTCAGCGCCGAGGCCGCCAGCTCGGCGACGAGGTGCGCATGTTCGATCTCGCCGCCGACCGGGGCGCCGTCTTCGCAATCGAGCGTGACGTCGAACACCGGGCCCATCTCGGCCTGCAGCTCGAGGCTCTTTTTCATGCGGACCTCGACGCCGGCGTAGTGGTCGCAGACGGGCAGGTCAGGGGTCGCGTCATCGGCGCCGAACAGGGCTTCGCGCGGGTGGACGCAGGTGGATTCGCTCATGGCTGCCTCGGCTGTATGTCGGGTTCAAGGCTTTCGCCGCGCCACGAAGAAGAGGCGCGGAAAAGCCAGCAGCAGGCGGCCATCGCTGCGCGGCGGATAGGCCGCGGCGATGCGGCTTTCGTACTCGGCCAGGAAGGCGCTGCGCCGCTCCGGCGACAGCGGGTCGACGAAGGGTTTCAGGCCGGTGGCGCGCACCCATTCGACGATCGCCGCGGCGTCGCTCATGCGGTGGTGATAGACCGTGCGCCAGGCGTCGACTTCGTCGGCCTCGGCGGCCAGCAGGTCGTAGTAGTCGACCAGCGGCAGGATCTTCGTGCGTACCGCGGCGGCATCGCCGATGGTCTCGCGCCAGGGCCCGTCGGCGGCCACGTCGCGCATCAGCCGATGCGTTGGTTCTTCGCGGTTGTCGGGCATCTGCACCGCCAGCACGCCGCCCGGCGCCAGCGCGGCGAAAAGCCGCGGCAACAGGTGCGGGTGATCGCCGGCCCACTGCAGCGCGGCATTGGCATAGATCAGGTCGGGCGGCGTCGCGGGCTGCCAGGTGTCGATGTCGCCCAGCTCGAAGCGACAGCCCGGCAGCCGCTCGCTCGCGCTCGCGATCATCGCGGGTGAGTTGTCGATGCCCAGCACGTCGGCTTCGGGGAAGCGCTGCAGCAGCAACTCGGTCGAGTTGCCCGGGCCGCAGCCGAGGTCGACGATGCGCGCCGGCCGCTGCAGCTCGACACGCGCCAAGAGCTCGCGTGCCGGCCGCGTCCGTTCATCTTCGAAACGCTTGTACAGCTCCGGGTTCCAGTCGGCCATGATCGACTCCTCCGAGGAAGGAAAAAAGCCGGCCATCGCGAGCCGGCTTGGTGCTGCGGTCAGCCGGCGATCACAGCAGGTGCTTGACGCCTTCCTGCTCTTCCAGCAGTTCGTTCAAGGTGACGTTGATGCGCTCCTGGCTGAAGGCATCGATCTCCAGGCCTTCGACCAGCTTGTACTCGCCGTTTTCGGTGGTCACCGGGTAGCCGAAGATCACGTCCTTCGGGATGCCGTAGGCGCCGGTGCTGGCGATGCCCATCGTGACCCACTTGCCGTTGCTGCCGAGGGCCCAGTCGCGCATGTGGTCGATCGCCGCGTTCGCGGCCGAGGCCGCGGAAGACAGGCCGCGCGCCGCGATGATCGCCGCGCCGCGCTTGCCGACGGTGGGCAGGAAGGTGTCCTTGTTCCAGGCGTCGTCGTTGACCAGCGCCTTGACCGATTGGCCGTCGACCGTCGCGAAGCGGTAGTCGGCATACATCGTCGGCGAGTGGTTGCCCCAGACGGTGAGCTTCTCGATCGCTTCGACCGGCTTGCCGATCTTCGCGGCGACCTGGCTCAGCGCGCGGTTGTGATCGAGGCGCAGCATCGCGGTGAAGTTCTTCGCCGGCAGATCGGGCGCGGACTTCATCGCGATGTAGGCATTGGTGTTGGCCGGGTTGCCGACGACCAGCACCTTGACGTTGCGCGAGGCGACCTTGTTCAGCGCCTTGCCTTGCGCGGTGAAGATCTGCGCATTCGCGCTCAGCAGATCCTTGCGCTCCATGCCGGGGCCGCGCGGGCGGGCGCCGACGAGCAGTGCGTAGTCCGCATCCTTGAAGGCGACCTCCGGATCGCCGCTCGGGATCACGCCGGCGAGCAGCGGGAAGGCGCAGTCGTCGAGCTCCATGATCACGCCCTTCAGCGCGTTCTGCGCCTTCTCGTCCGGGATCTCGAGCAGCTGCAGGATCACCGGCTGATCCTTGCCCAGCATCTCGCCGGAGGCGATGCGAAACAGCAGGGCATAGCCGATCTGGCCAGCGGCACCGGTGACGGCCACGCGGACGGGTTTCTTGCTCATGGTGGAAGCTCCGAAGTGATGAGAGGGCGGGGAAGAAAGGCAGATCGGCGCGAGCGGCGCCAGCGACAAAAGGCCGCGGGTTCGTGCCGATGCCACAGGCCAAAACCCCAAGTGTAGGAGCATCCGGCCGAGATGCCAGCGCGATGCCGTGCCGCGTCATTGTTTCGATATCTTATATAAGACATCTTCGATGTGAGTCTGGACACCAACCGGGCCGCGTGCGGCACAATCGCGGACTATGCCGCCGCCTTCCGTGACCCTGACGCCTCCTGTCGAGCCGCCTGCCGGCGATGCGGGCGGCCCGGCGTTCAGCCCGCTGTATCGCCAGATCAAGGCCTTGATCACGCGCAGCCTGCAAGGGGGCGAATGGCGCCCCGGCGAGGCCATCCCGAGCGAGATGGAGCTGGCGGTGCGCTACAAGGTCAGCCAGGGCACGGTGCGCAAGGCGATCGACGAACTCGCGACCGACAACCTGCTGGTGCGGCGCCAGGGCAAGGGCACCTACGTCGCGACGCACGCCGAGCAGCACATCCAGTACCGCTTCCTGCGCCTGGCGCCCGACGAGGGCGGCGGCGAGGTGCGGCTGCAGCGCCGCTTCATCGATTGCCGCCGCCTGCGCGCCAGCGCCGAGATCGCGCGCTGGCTCGAGATCAAGGCCGGCGAGCCTGCGGTGCAGGTGCGCCGCCTGCTGCTGCGCGGCGACCAGCCGATCGTGCTCGACGACATCTGGCTGCCCGGGACGCTCTTCAAGGGCCTCACCGCCGAGCGCCTCAGCGACTACCGCGGCCCGATGTACGGGCTGTTCGAAAGCGAGTTCGGCGTGCGCATGATCCGCGCCGAAGAGCGCATCCGCGCCGTGGCCGCGGACGCGAGCTCGGCACGCTGGCTCGGGGTGCCGGAAGCGACGCCCTTGCTCAGCGTCGAGCGCATCTCGTTCACCTATGCAGACCGGCCGGTGGAACTGCGCCGCGGCCTGTACCACACCGCCAATCACCACTACCGAAATGCACTCAGTTGACCGCGTCGGGTGCAAGTTCGGGCTTTCCCGCAATTGCTGCTGCATTGCAATAAACTCTTGCGGTTTCACCACGGTTTCATCCTCCTTTTGGGACCGTTACAACAACCACGCGATCGCACTGAAGAGGCCAGATGGGTATGACTGAAGCCATCAAGCAAAAACGCCCGGAGTTCCGCAACATCCACGTCAGCCAGATCGTTGCCTACCGGCTTCCACCCGCCGGCATCGTCTCGATCCTGCATCGCGTCAGCGGTGTGCTGATGTTCCTGCTGCTTCCCTTCGTGATCTGGCTGTTCGACAACAGCGTCACTTCCGAAATCTCCTACGGCATGTTCACCACGGCCTTCGCGGCCGGCGTCGGTTTCATTCCTGCCTGGTTCCTCAAGCTGGTCGTGCTGGCCCTGATCTGGGGCTATCTGTTCCACTTCACCGCCGGTCTGCGCCACTTGTGGATGGACATGACACACGCGGTTACCAAATCGTTCGGCCACAGCTCCGCCGTCGCAACGCTGGTGATCAGCACGGTGCTGACGCTGGCGCTCGGCTACAAGCTGTTCTTCTGAGGAACCGACGATGGCATCTGACAACTTCGGCTCCAAGCGCATCGTCGTCGGTGCGCACTACGGCCTGCGCGACTGGCTCAGCCAGCGCGTCACCGCCTCGCTGATGGCGCTCTTCACGATCGTGCTGATCGTGCAGGTGCTGATGCCCGGCGAGATGAACTACGACAAGTGGTCGGGCATCTTCGCGCATCAATGGATGAAGGTGCTGACCTTCGTCGTCATCGTCGCCTTGCTGTACCACGTGTGGGTCGGCATGCGCGACGTATGGATGGATTACGTCAAGCCGGTCGGCATCAAGCTCGTGCTGCAGGTGTTCACGATCGTCTGGCTGGTCGGCTGCGCCGGCTGGGCCATTCAAGTTCTCTGGAGGTTGTGATGGTTGCCGGTCCCGTGGGTTTGTCGTCACCGCAGTCGAATCTGCCGCGTCGCCGCTTCGATGTCGTGATCGTCGGTGCCGGTGGTTCCGGCATGCGCGCTTCTTTGCAACTGGCACTGGCCGGACTGAATGTCGCAGTCCTGTCGAAAGTCTTCCCGACTCGCTCGCACACCGTCGCGGCGCAGGGCGGCATCGGCGCCTCGCTCGGCAACATGAGCGAAGACAACTGGCACTATCACTTCTACGACACGATCAAGGGGTCGGACTGGCTGGGCGACCAGGACGCGATCGAATTCATGTGCCGCGAGGCGCCGAAGGTCGTCTACGAGCTCGAACACTTCGGCATGCCGTTCGACCGCAACCCGGACGGCACGATCTACCAGCGCCCGTTCGGCGGCCACACCGCCAACTACGGCGAAAAGCCGGTGCAGCGCGCCTGCGCCGCGGCCGACCGCACCGGCCACGCGATGCTGCACACGCTGTACCAGCAGAACGTCAAGGCGCGCACCAACTTCTTCGTCGAATGGATGGCGCTCGACCTGATCCGCGATGAAGAGGGCGACGTGGTCGGCGTGACCGCGCTGGAGATGGAGACCGGCGAAGTCCACATCCTCGAAGCCAAGGTCGTGATGCTCGCGACCGGCGGGGCCGGGCGCATCTTCCAGGCCTCGACGAATGCCTTCATCAACACCGGCGACGGCCTGGGCATGGCGGCGCGCGCCGGCCTGCCGCTGCAGGACATGGAGTTCTGGCAGTTCCATCCGACCGGCGTGGCCGGCGCCGGCGTGCTGCTCACCGAAGGCTGCCGCGGCGAAGGCGCGATCCTGCGCAACAGCAAGGGCGAGCGCTTCATGGAGCGCTACGCGCCGACCCTGAAGGATCTCGCGCCGCGCGACTTCGTCAGCCGCTGCATGGACCAGGAGATCAAGGAAGGCCGCGGCTGCGGGCCGAACAAGGATTACGTCGTGCTCGACATGACGCACCTGGGCGTCGAGACGATCCAGAAGCGCCTGCCGAGCGTGCTCGAGATCGGCCACAACTTCGCCAACGTCGACATCACGAAGGAGCCGATTCCCGTGGTGCCGACGATCCACTACCAGATGGGCGGCATCCCGACCAACGTGCACGGCCAGGTGGTCGTGCCGAAGGACGGCATCCCGAACGCGGTCGTCAAGGGCTTGTACGCGGTCGGCGAATGCTCCTGCGTCAGCGTGCACGGCGCGAACCGCCTCGGCACCAATTCGCTGCTCGACCTGCTGGTGTTCGGCCGCGCGGCGGGCAACCACATCGTCGAATCGGGCCTGGCGACGCAATCGCACAAGCCGCTGCCGCCGATGGCCGCGGACATCTCGCTGAAGCGCCTCGAGCGCCTGCAGGCCAGCACCGAGGGCGAGTACGCGCAGGACGTGGCCAACGACATCCGCCAGTCGATGCAGCTGCACGCCAGCGTGTTCCGCACGCAGAAGATGATGGACGAAGGCCAGGCGCAGATCGTCAAGATCGCGGAGCGCGTCAACAGGATCCACCTGGCCGACAAGTCCAAGGTGTTCAACACCGCGCTGGTCGAGGCGCTCGAGGTCGAGAACCTGATCGAGGTCGCGCGCGCGACGATGGTCTCGGCCTGTGCGCGCCACGAGAGCCGCGGCGCGCACACCGTCGACGACTACGCCGATACGCCCGATCATCCGAACGGCCGCAACGACGAGGAGTGGATGCGCCACACGCTGTGGTTCAGCGACGGCGACCGGCTCGACTACAAGCCGGTCAACCTGCAGCCGCTGACGGTCGAATCGATTCCGCCCAAGGTCCGTACGTTCTAAGAAGGTCCGAAAACATGCAACAGTCGCCGAACCCGGGCCCGAGCGCCGGGCCGTCCCAAGCCGGGCCCATCCCCTCGGGGGATCGGCTGCGGTACACCGCAGACGAGGGGCTCCAATGACAAAGAGAACTTTCTCGATCTACCGCTACGACCCGGACAAGGACGCCAAGCCCTACATGCAGACCCTCGAGGTCGATCTGGACGGCTCCGAGCGCATGCTGCTCGACGCGCTGATGAAGCTGAAGAAGGCCGACCCGACCTTGTCGTTCCGCCGCTCCTGCCGCGAAGGCGTCTGCGGCTCGGATGCGATGAACATCAACGGCAAGAACGGCCTCGCGTGCCTCACGAACATGCGCACCTTGCCGGGGACGGTGGTGCTGAAGCCGCTGCCGGGCCTCCCGGTGGTGCGCGACCTGATCGTCGACATGACGCAGTTCTTCAAGCAGTACAACTCGATCAAGCCCTACCTCGTCAACGACAACAAGCCGCCCGAGAAGGAACGCCTGCAGTCGCCGGAAGAGCGCGACGAGCTGAACGGCCTGTACGAATGCATCCTGTGCGCGAGCTGCTCGACGAGCTGTCCGAGCTTCTGGTGGAACCCGGACAAGTTCGTCGGCCCGGCCGGCCTGCTGCAGGCCTACCGCTTCATCGCCGACAGCCGCGACGAAGGCACCAGCGCCCGGCTCGACAACCTCGAAGATCCGTACCGTCTGTTCCGCTGCCACACGATCATGAACTGCGTCGACGTCTGTCCGAAGGGGCTGAACCCGACCAAGGCGATCGGCAAGATCAAGGAACTGATGGTGCGCCGCGCCGTCTGAACCAGCATGAAGCCCGGCACTGACATGGAATCCGTGCTCGATCCCGGCGCAGTCGGCAGGCTAAGGTGGCGCTGCCGCCGCGGCCTGCTGGAAAACGATTTGTTCATAGAGCGCTTTTTTGCGCGCCACGGCGACGCGCTGACGCCGTCGGAGGCCGACGCAATGACCACTCTGATGGATCTGGCGGACAACGATCTGCTCGATCTGCTGCTCGCTCGCCGGGAGCCGGAAGGCGAACTCGACGCCGAGCCGGTCCGAAATCTGCTTGCCCTGATGCGCACGCCTCGCTGACGGACGATCCGCGAGAAACGAATCCCCAAGGGCGATGACCCGCTTTTGCAATCGAAGGAGCCACCATGATCCCGTCAGACGTCAAAGCCACCCTCTCGTTCTCGGACGGCAGCCCGAGCATGGACCTGCCGATCTACAAGGGCACGATCGGCCCGGACGTGATCGACATCCGCAAGCTCTACGCGCAGACCGGCAAGTTCACCTACGACCCCGGCTTCCTGTCGACCGCGTCCTGCAATTCGGCGATCACCTACATCGACGGCGACAAGGGCGAATTGCTGTACCGCGGCTACCCGATCGAGCAGCTCGCGACCGAGTGCGACTTCCTGGAAACCTGCTACCTGCTGCTGCACGGCGAGCTGCCGAACGAAAGCGAGAAGAAGGACTTCGTGCGCCTCGTGACCACGCACACGATGGTCAACGAGCAGATGCAGTTCTTCCTGCGCGGCTTCCGCCGCGATGCGCACCCGATGGCCGTGCTGACCGGCCTGGTCGGCGGCCTCTCGGCCTTCTATCACGACAGCACCGACATCAACAACCCGCAGCACCGCGAGATCTCGGCGATCCGCCTGATCGCGAAGATGCCGACCTTGGTGGCGATGGCCTACAAGTACGCGACCGGCCAGCCGTACATGTACCCGAAGAATTCGCTCAGCTACACCGCGAACTTCACGCGCATGATGTTCGCGAACCCCTGCGAGGAGTTCGAGCCGAACGATGTCGTGGTGCGCGCGCTCGACCGCATCTTCATCCTGCATGCCGATCACGAACAGAACGCGTCGACCTCGACGGTGCGGCTGTGCGGCTCGTCGGGCACCAACCCGTTCGCGGCGATCGCGGCCGGCGTCGCCTGCCTGTGGGGCCCGGCGCACGGCGGCGCGAACGAAGCCGCGCTGAACATGCTGGAAGACATCCAGAAGCAGGGCGGCGTCGAGAAGATCGGCGAGTTCATCAAGCAGGTGAAGGACAAGAACTCCGGCGTCAAGCTGATGGGCTTCGGGCACCGCGTCTACAAGAACTACGACCCGCGCGCCAAGCTGATGCGCGAGACCTGCTACGAGGTGCTGGATTCGCTCGGCCTGCAGGGCGACCCGCTGTTCAAGCTGGCGATGTCGCTGGAGAAGATCGCGCTGGAGGACGAGTACTTCGTCTCGCGCAAGCTCTACCCGAACGTCGACTTCTATTCAGGCATCGTGCAGCGCGCGATCGGCATCCCGGTGAGCCTGTTCACCGCGATCTTCGCGCTCGCGCGCACGGTCGGCTGGATCGCGCAGCTGAACGAGATGATCGGCGATCCGGAGTACAAGATCGGTCGGCCGCGCCAGCTGTTCTCGGGTGCGACCAAGCGCACGGTGAAGCCGATCGCGCAGCGCTGAGGCGGCGCTTCGCTGCTCGCGACAAGGCCGCCTTCGGGCGGCTTTTGTGTTCCTGCGCCGAGGCCGCGTAAACTCTCGCCCGCCGTCAGCCCGTAGCTCAACTGGATAGAGCACCGACCTTCTAAGTCGGATGTCGGGGGTTCGAGTCCCTCCGGGCTGGCCAAAGCAGCTTCTTGGCTTGGCCCCTTGGTCACCAACCCCTTCGACCTGACGGCGCCTTCCATACGCGTTGCCCCCGGCGGCTTCCGGTGACCCGCCATATGCCTGCGACATCGCCGACCCGTTGCGTAGCCGGCACTTCCGTGACCACTGCGGCCCAGCCCTCGTCAACCATGTCCAGCCAGGCGGTTTCTGCCATGGAGGTTCGCATGGCGTTCCACTGACTTCGGCAGACCTCCTTCACCCTGGGGCCGATCGGCTCGACGGTCGAATACCTGCCGGCCCGGAGCACCGCAAGAGACCATTCGGACGGGTTAACGACGCACACCACGAACTTGTCGGCCGGCGCGCAGTCCAGTGCGGCCCGAAGGAGGTCCTCGGAGGTCACCGGAGCGCTGAAGGTGGCCCTGGTGCGGCCCTGCGGGTCGATGAGGCGGATGGTCGGCTGCATCGGGCCAGTGTGGCGGCGGATGCCGGCCAGATCGCAGCCTGCTCCCTCATCTGCAGGGCCCTACGGAGCAATCCGGGCGGCGGACGCTTCGATGTCAGTCTGCGGCCTCAGGAGCGATCGCGAGCGGCGGCGGCCTTGCGATGGGGGGCGCTTCGAGGCAGAAGTACGATGCGACTTCCACGACGATCGGGAGCGGCCCGTGTTCCGTCTTCACACCCCGCTGCCTTCGCGCTGACAGGCAAACGTGCAGGAGTCGCCCATGAGGCATCGGTTCATCCGCCTGCTCGCCTTCTGCCTTTGCGCGATGCTGCAAGCCTGCGTCTTCGCGCCTCGCGTGACCCAGCGTTATGACGCCGAATGCCAGCTCGTCGTCAAACACATGGTGCTGGAGGGAACACAAGTCGGAGCGATACAGGGCTGCGCGAACCAGGGCTGTGTTGCGCTCGTCGTGCTGGCCAGCGTCGTGACCGCCGCGACGGTGGTCGTCTCGGGCAGCATCGTCATCGTGGGCAACGTGGCGTACTGGTTCGAAAAGAAGATCCAGTGCCAGGCAGAACAGTAGATCGCCCGATCCGTCGCCGCCGCCGCGTTCAGGCCACCCTCGGCCAGCCGGCCCTCGCGGCCCCGCGCAGGCTCGATCGCATCACCTGCCGATGAAAGGGCGCGATCAGCGTGAGATAGGCGTTCCCCAGCAGGTTGTGGCAGCTCACTACCGTCGTCATCACCAGGTGCGGCGCGGCGCCGTTCGGCACGGCGCGCATCTGGCGCAGCACCGAGAGCCTGAAGTCGAGATGCTTGTCGTCTTCGCCGAGCACGATCTCGCTGGTGCTGGTCTCGTAGATCCTGAAGAAGTGGAGGCGCCTGACATCGCCGGGCCCCTTGGCGCGCTGCAGTTCGGCCGAGGTCTTGAGGCCGAAGCCGGCCACCATCGCGTCGCGCAGCTTCATCAGCCATCCCACCCAGGGCGCCTGGTGCAAGAGGACGAACCTCGCGAGCGCTTCCGGGTCGCTGATCGCATCGTCCGGCAGCCGGATCGCGAACGCGTCCGCCAGGTCGGTCTTCTGGTAGAAATGGCTGACACACGACTCGCCCGGCACCGCCACCTTGTCGACCGGCCAATCGGCGATGGTGTGCATCTCAATGCCTCTTGTACTGCTCGGCGCCGAAGAGAACCTCGCGCGCCTTGTCGTCCGTCAGCGGCTTGCGTGCGGCCGCCAGCACGTCGACCCCGCGCTGCACCGCAGGCCGCGCGGCGATCTCGTCGAACCAGCCCTTCAGGTGCGGATAGTCGACCCAGGCTATGCCCTGGTTCTTCCAGGAACGCAGCCACGGGAAGATCGCGATGTCGGCGATCGTGTATTCAGGCCCCGCGATGTACCTGGACTTCGCGAGGCGCCGGTCCATCACGCCGTAGAGGCGCTTGGCTTCATTGCTGTAGCGCTCGATCGCATAGCCGATCTTCTCCGGCGCGTACATGCGGAAGTGATGGGTTTGGCCGAGCATCGGGCCGACGCCGCCCATCTGGAACATCAGCCACTGCAGCACCTCGTACTTGCCGCGGGTATCGGCCGGCAATAGCTTGCCGGTCTTGCCGGCGAGATAGAGCAGGATCGCGCCGGATTCGAAGAGCGAGATCGGCGCGCCGTCCGGCCCTTCGGGGTCGATGATCGCCGGGATCTTGTTGTTCGGGCTGATCTTCAAAAAGTCCTGCTGAAACTGCGCGCCGGTGCCGATATCCACGGGGATCGCTTTGTACGGCAGGCCGCACTCTTCGAGCATGATGTGGACCTTGTGGCCGTTCGGCGTGGCCCACGAATACACTTCGATCATCGATCCGCTCCGCGCTGCTTCGTGACGAAGCTCGACTCTACGGCAAGGGAGATATCCATGCTCAATGCCCTCAAGCGATTGTTCCAACGCGAGGTGCCGGTGACCGCAGCCGAGTGGCCGGGCATCGAACGCTGGGCCTTGCAGCGCGGCTACAGCTATCGGCGGCCGCGCGACGCCCAGGGCTTCGTCGTCGAAGGGCGATTCGCGGAGCGCCAGTGGCGCCTCGAATGGGGCGCGAGCCAGCGCGAATACTTCGAAGGCCGCGAGCTGCGGCTGCGCATGGAGCTCGAGCTGCCGGCCGAGATGCAGCTGCTGATCCTGCCGCGCGAGCTGACCCGGCTGCTCGAAAGCGAAACCTTCGAGCGCTACACCGACAACATGAAGACGCAGATCGACGCGTCGACGCCGGAGGAGATGCGCTGGCTGGTGATGTACCCGAAGCTCTCGCTGCGCGCGCTGCCGGAGCTGCACAGCCGCTTCGTCGCGGTCGGCAGCTCGCTGCCTTCGATTTCGCGCTGGCTGGAAGGCAAGCTCGCCGACCAGCTGATCGCGTCGTCGCAGGATCTGCTGGCCGAACAGCGCCTGTTCGTGCTGATGTCCTCGCGCAACCGCATCATCCTGCGCATCGGGATCGACGAGCCGACCCTGGACCGGCTGGAGCAGGCCTTGCTGCTGTTCGAGACGGCGGTGGATGGCGCGCCGAACGCGGTCGCCGGCCTGGCCGAGTCCGAAAGCGCCTGGCCGCCGAGCGCGGCCAGCAGCCTGCACAGCGACCTGCCCGAAGTGCCCCGCTGATCCGCCGGCCAGCCGCGCCGCTCAGGCGTACTTGCCCAGCTCCATCTTCGCGATCGCGTTGCGGTGCACTTCGTCCGGCCCGTCGGCGAAGCGCAGGGTGCGCGCGCCGGCGTAGAAGTTGGCGAGCGGGAAGTCCTGGCACATGCCGCCGCCGCCGTGCACCTGCATCGCCCAGTCGATCACCTGGCAGGCCATCGAAGGCGCCACCACCTTGATCATCGCGATCTCGGCCTTGGCGGTCTTGTTGCCCGCCACGTCCATGATCCACGCGGCTTTCAGGGTCAGCAGGCGCGCCATGTCGATGCGGCAGCGTGCCTCGGCGATGCGCTCCTGCGTCACCGTCTGCGAAGCGACAGTCTTGCCGAAGGCGACACGCGACGAGGCGCGTTTGCACATCAACTCCAGCGCCCGTTCGGCCAGGCCGATCAGCCGCATGCAGTGGTGGATGCGGCCCGGCCCGAGGCGGCCTTGCGCGATCTCGAAGCCGCGGCCTTCTCCGAGCAGCATGTTGCTGGCCGGCACGCGCACGTCGGTGAACGTCATCTCGCAATGGCCGTGCGGCGCGTCGTCATAGCCCATCACCATCAGCGGGCGCACGACCTTGACGCCGGGTGTCGTCGCCGGCACCAGGATCATCGACTGCTGGCTGTGGCGCGGCGCTTCCGGATTCGTCTTGCCCATGAAGATGTAGATCGCGCAGCGCGGATCACCGGCGCCGGAGATCCACCACTTGCGGCCGTTGATGACGTAGTCGTCGCCGTCGCGTTCGATGCGCGACTCGATGTTGGTCGCGTCGGACGAGGCCACGTCCGGCTCGGTCATCGCGAAGGCGCTGCGGATCTCGCCGTTCAGCAGCGGCTTCAGCCAGCGCTCCTTGTTCTCCTCGCTGCCGTAGCGGACGATGGTCTCCATGTTGCCGGTGTCGGGCGCGGAGCAGTTGAAGACTTCGCTGGCCCACGGCACGCGGCCCATGATCTCGGCGAGCGGCGCGTATTCCTGGTTCGTCAGGCCGGCGCCGCCGATCTCGCCCGGGCCGTGGCTGGAGCCGTCGGCGCTGGCCGGCAGGAAGAGGTTCCACAGGCCTTGCGCGCGCGCCTTGGGCTTCAACTCCTCGATCAGCGCCAGCGGCGTCCAGCGTTTGCCGGCCTGCGTGTTGGCTTCGATCTCGGCCCAGTAGCGCGCTTCGTTCGGATAGACGTGGTCGTCCATGAAGCGCGTGACCTTGGCCTGCAGTTCCTTGGTGCGCTCCGAGTAGCTGAAGTCCATCGTGTGTCTCCGTTGTCGATGAAGGGTCAGGCCTGCTGCGCGACGCGCCAGCCCATTTCCGCGAGAGGCCGCGCGCCGGCGCCCGATTGCCGGGCCTGTTCGCTCGATGCGGTGCCGGCGACCACGCGCTTCGCGATGCCCTGCAGGATGCCGGCGAGCCGGAACATGTTGTAGGCCAGATAGAAGTTCCAGTCGGCCATCACCGCCTGCGGGTCGGCGCGGCCCGTGCGCTCGCAGTAGCTGCGCACGTAGCTGGTTTCGTCGGGGATGCCGAGCGCGGCGAGATCGAGCCCGCCGATGCCGCGGAACATGCCGGGCGGAATGTGCCAGGACATGCAGTGATAGCTGAAGTCCGCCAGAGGGTGGCCGATGGTCGAGAGCTCCCAGTCGAGCACCGCGATCGCGCGCGGCTCGTTGGCGTCGAACATCAGGTTGTCGAGCCGGTAGTCGCCGTGCACGATGGCGACCTGCGATTCGTCGCGCGCACTCGCCGGGATGTGCGCCGGCAGCCACTCGATCAGCTTGTCCATGGCCTCGATCGGTTCGGTGACCGACGCCAGGTATTGTTTGGTCCAGCGGCCGATCTGGCGTTCGAAGTAGTTGCCGGGTTTGCCATAGCCGCTCAGGCCCGCCGCGGCGACGTCGACCGTGTGCAAGGCCGCGATGACCCGGTTCATCTGGTCGTAGATCGCGGCGCGTTCGGCCTTGTCCACGCCGGGCAGCGATTGATCCCACAGCACGCGGCCCTGCATGCACTCCATGACATAGAAGGCGCGGCCGATCAGGGCTTCGTCCTCGCACAGCAGCAGCATGCGCGGCACCGGCACGGGCGTGTCGTGCAAGGCGCGCATCACGGTGAACTCGCGCTCGATCGCATGCGCCGAAGGCAGCAGCTTCGCGACCGGGCCGGGCTTGCTGCGCATCACGTACTCGGCGGTCGGCGTGCGCAGCTTGTAGGTCGGATTCGACTGGCCGCCCTTGAACTGTTCGACGCTCAGGGGCCCGCGAAAGCCGGGCAGTTCCCGTTCGAGATAAGCCTGCAGTACGCCCACCTCGAAAGCATGCGAGCTGGCGACGGGCTTGGTTCCGGTGAAGTTGTCCATGGAGTCAGTGATTCAACGCTCTGCAAGCGCCAGCAGCTTGTCCTTCGACAGCACCACCAGCCGGGTCGGTTCGATGCGCACCGCGCCTTCGCGCTCGAAGCCCTTCAGCTCCTGGTTGACGCGCTGGCGCGAGGCGCCGAGCAGCTGCGCCAGATCCTCCTGCGCCAACGACAGGCCGATGCGGATCTCCTCGCCCTGCGGCACGCCGTAGCTGCGCGCGAGCAGCAGGATCTGCTTGGCCAGGCGCGCCGCCAGCGGCAAGGTGTTCAGGTCCTCGATCACGTTGAACATCAGCCGCAGGCGCCGGCAATTGAGTCTCAGCAAGGCCTCGTAGAGCTCGGTGTGCTGCGCCAGCAACTCCTTGAAGTCGGGCCGGCGCACCACCAGCAAGGTGGTGTCGCCGTGGGTGTTGCCGTCGTGCGTGTGCGGCAGCCCGTCGAAGAGCGAGATGTCGCCGAACCAGGCGCCGGGCTCGACATAGGTCAAGGTGATCTGCTTGCCGGAGAGCGAGACCGAGCTGACGCGCACCGCACCCTTGGCCACGCCGCACCAGGATTCGCCGGGTTCGCCGCGCGAGGCGAGCAAGGCCCCGTCGGGCAGGCGCCGCACGATCGTTCTCGACAAGATGGCCTGGCGCAACGGTAGCGAAAGCTTGGAGAACCACGGGCCCGAGTCGATGTTGGATCGTTCGTCGAGTGTAAGAACGGAGGTGTTCATGGGGCGTCTCTGACGTGACAGCAGGGTGGCTGGGGAATCGCCTATTGTCGTCCCGGGCGACGCGCGCAGAATCGTCCGACAGGAGACACCCATGGACATGTCCGACATCCCTTCCCGCCGGGATTCCGTCAGCGCCGAGGAATGGCAGACCCGCGTCGATCTGGCCGCGGCCTACCGGCTGGTAGCACTCTTCAAGTGGGACGATCTGGTCTTCACGCACATCACCGCGCGTGTGCCCGGCAAGCACGACGAGTTCCTGATCAACCCTTACGGTTTGATGTTCGAGGAGATCACCGCGTCGAGCCTGGTGCGCATCGACATGCAGGGCAACAAGCTCGACGAGACACCGTTCCCTGTCAACCCGGCCGGCTTCACGATCCACAGCGCGGTGCACTCGGCGCGGCACGACGCGCAGTGCGTGCTGCATACGCACACGCTGAACGGCGTGGCGGTCTCGGCGCAAAAGGAAGGCGTGCTGCCGATCTCGCAGCAGTCGATCTTCATCCTGTCGTCACTCGGCTATCACGACTATGAAGGCGTGGCCCTGCGGGATGAGGAGAAGCCGCGACTGGTGGCCGATCTCGGCATGAACACCTACCTGATGCTGCGCAATCACGGGCTGCTGACGGTCGGCAAGACGATCGCCGACGCGGTGCTCGCGATGTACTTCTTCGAGGCGACCTGCGCGATTCAAGTCCGCGCGCAGGCCGGGGGCGGCGAGCTGACCCGGGTGGATCCGCGCATCATCGCGACGGCGCAGGAGCAGGCGCGGGTCGCGACGCGCGGGCAGGGCAGCGGGGCGCTGAGCTGGCCGGGCTTGCTGCGGCGTCTGGATCGCCAGATGCCGGGGTATGGCAACTGACGACGGGTGAGTGCCTGAGGCTGCAGCCGCTTCAGGGGGCGGCGGCCGGGTCGTCCGGCGTATAGACGATCTCTCTGTCGCCCTCTTCGAATTCCGCGAGAGACTGAGTCCAACTCTGACCTGGCCAATGCAATTCGAGAGTCCCGGCACTCGGCCGATAGGCGGCGGTGTACAAGGTGCCGTAGCCGCGCAGGTAGCCGGACTGGAACAGCGGAGGCTTCAACAGCGCATCGATCACGTCGCGTGACGGAACGGACCGGGCCAGCCATTTTTTCAGGCACTCGAGCCGCGTGACCGCGCCGGTCGCACGCGCGTGCTCCGGCCATTCGATCTGATGCTGGTAGTTGGTGATCGCCGTCTGGCGCAGCACTTCCGCGCTGCGATCCGGCGCGACATAGACCGTCACCGCGTCGCCGCCCCGGTCCAGCAAGGTGACGCTGTAGGTCATGCTCACCGGCACGCGTTTCAGCAGCTTGACCGCCTCGGCCGTCGTGGCGGCCAGCTCCAGCACGTAGCGCAGCACGAGCGGGATGCCGAAGCCCTGGCCCGACACGGTGCGCCCGCCGAAGGAGAGCGAGGCCGCGAGCCCGGCTTCGTTCATGCCGTCGAGCGCGCCCCACAGGCAATCGCCTACCGCGGCAACACGCGGCCCGCGCCAGCGCGTCGCGAGCCAGGTGCCTTCGAGCAAGGCCGGCGCAAAGTCGTAGTTGCGCAGCAGCGCGGGCGGCTCGTCGCCGCTCGCATCGACCCACACGCCCTGCGAGCAGCCGGCGATGTACGGCGGCGGGCACCAGAGCGACAGGAAGCGCGATTCGACGTCGCCGCCGCCGGCCAGCTCGACCAGCTGCCGCCAGGTCGATTCCAGCTCCGGCATGTGCTGGCGCAGGGCGCGGCGGCAGTCGAGGTAGCTCGGCCGGCCGACTGCGCCGCTGCGCAGGAACCATGCCCGATAGCCGGGCCAGAAGCGCTCGAAACTCTGCTGCCAGGCGGTGCCCGGCGCGTCTTCCACCAGGCTTCGGAAATGCACTGCAATCGACATGAATCTCGCGCTCGCCCTCAGAGAATCTTGAATGCGCCCGGCGCCGGCACCTCTTCGTGCTGCGTCGTCACGATCGGCTTGCCGGCATAGTAGTTCTTGATGCCCTTGATCCAGTCGCGCGCGCGCAGGTTGAGGCGGAAGTCGTCGTCCATCGAGCGGCCGCGGGTGATCAGGATGCCGAGGTCGGCTCCTTCGTAGCGGTAGTCGCCGGGGCCGGTGATGCGCATGAAGAAAGCCTCGCGTTCGCTGTCGATCGCGCGGCGTTCGTAGTCGAAGCGCTGGAACGCGACCGAGCCGTCCTCGCCCATGCGGTAGATGCCGGTGCCCGGCGCATGCGTCACCGTGTCGACCTTGTCTTCGGTGTACTTGATGACCACCTGCGACCAGGAGTCGATGAAACGCGGCTGCGCCCAGCGCTCGTTGATCTCCTGCACGTTCAGATCGAAGGGCACGCCCGAGAACTCGAGCAGATGGAACAGGAACAGCGGCGCATCGGCATAGGCGAAGGCCGCGTGATTCGTCATCGGGCTTGCGCCGCAGATGCGCGGGTTCAGCTCGCCGAGGTAGACCTCGCCGTTGTCCTGGTCGATCAGGAAATCGAGGTCGAAGTAGCCGCGGTAGCCTTCCTGCAGCAGCTGGTTGCCGAAACGTTCGGCCATGTCGCGTGCCTTCGCGCGCACGCCTTCCGAGAACGCGCCGGGGAAGACCTCGTTGCCGCACCAGCCGCCCTTGTACGGCGTCAGCTCGCGCGCGCCGACCACCTCGGTCAGCAGCGGCCCGACCAGGGTGCCGGACTGCGTCGCGCAGGCCTCCAGGGTCGCACCGCGGCAATTGATGCGCTTCATGATCTTGACTTCGGGGTCGTTGACGATTTCGTCCTTGTGCTTGTTGAAATCGTCTTCCGAGGCGATGAAGAACGTGGTGTGGCCCGAGTCGCCGAAGGCCGACTGCACCACCAGGTCGCGGCCCAGCCCGGCGCGTTCGGCGATCTGCATCAGGTGCTCGAAGCTCGTGACCTTCTCCAGCGCGTTCGGCACCGAGAAGACGCCCGCCTTGTTGCCGATGCGCACGGTTTCCATCTTGTTGTCGCAGCGGGTGCGCAGCGCCGCCGGCGGGAACCAGACCTCCATGCCGAGCTCGCGCGCCAGGCTCTCGGTCTTCTCGTCGAACATCAGGAAGGTCGCGACCGGCTTGCCGCCGCGGCGCTCGATCAGATCGATCACCTCCTTGTGCTGCAGCAGGTGGTTGTTGATGTCCTCGATCGACTGGAATTCATCATGCGGGGTTTCGCTCGGCACGAAGACATTCGGATGGCGCCCGTCGAAACAGTCGATGTAGCTGATGTACCGGAAGCGATTCACCCAGCGATCGAGCCCCAGCAGATTGAAGTTGGTGGCGCTGATGAAGTAGATCGGCCGCTCGTTGCGGTGGAACATCAGCAGCAGGTCGGCGACGTTTCGAACTTTGTCCATCAGGGTGTCTCCTTGGCTCGCAGCCTGGTTTTATCCGGGTATCTCCGGATTTGATTCGCATTGAAATTAACCTACTCGGTGCGGCGCGGCGCAAAACGGTGCCAGCGGCCTCCCGGGGACAAAGATAACGCAATTTCGCACCATGCTGAATCACGACAAAAACGCATGGCTGGCATGCAAACGAATGCGTTGTGCCCCTGTAGGCGGCTGGCCATAATTCACGCCAATCCACCGCCGGCCATGCATGCAAAGCGCAGCGGCCAGAGGCGAAGCGGGCACCCTGAGGGAACGACGATGGCGACATGCGGCGAGGTATTGGTCAAACTGTTGGCCGAGTATGGAGTGGAATGCATCTTCGGCATTCCGGGCGTGCATACCGTCGAGTTATATCGCGGCGTCGCTGAATCGGGTTTGAAACACATCACCCCGCGCCATGAGCAAGGCGCCGGGTTTGCCGCCGATGGGTATGCCAGAGTTAGTGGAAAACCCGGGGCGTGTTTCATCATCACCGGGCCGGGCATGACGAATATCGCTACCGCGATGGCGCAGGCCTATGCCGATTCGATACCGATGCTGGTGATCTCCAGCGTCAATGCGCGCCATCAGCTCGGGCGCGGCTGCGGGCATCTGCATGAGCTGCCGTCGCAACAGGCTTTGTTCGCCGGGGTCAGCGCGTTCTCGCACACCCTGATGTCGGTGGAGGCCTTGCCGGAAGTGCTGGCGCGCGCGTTCGCGGTGTTCCGCAGCGCGCGGCCGCGGCCGGTGCACATCGAGATTCCGCTGGACGTGATCGTCGCGGAAGCGGGGCATCTGAAGCTGGCGCCACAGGCCTTGGCATGGCCGCCGGAGGCGCCGGCGGGGCTGCTGAAGCAGGCGGCCGAACTGCTGGCCGGAGCGCGCCGCCCCGTGATCCTCGCCGGCGGCGGAGCGATCGCTGCCGCGGCGCCGCTGCAGGCGCTGGCCGAGTCGCTCGACGCGCCGGTGCAGTTGACGATCAATGCCAAGGGTCTGCTGCCGGCCGCGCACCCGCTGCTGGCCGGCTCGATCCAGTCGACCGTCGCCGGGCGGGCGCTGGCGCGCGAAGCCGACGTGGTGCTGGCGGTCGGCACCGAGCTCGGCGAGACCGATTACGACACGGTATTCGACGGCGGCTTCAGCTTGCCCGGCCGGCTGATCCGCGTCGACATCGATCCGGCCCAGCTCACGCGCAACTTCCCGGCCGAG
>Ga0105237_10001426_pt1 | contig 31583 bp, 21 predicted proteins | sample KBSC24metaG_FD_81520 | JGI IMG/M metagenome (GOLD analysis project Ga0105237, IMG submission 81520) | Corn rhizosphere microbial communities from Kellogg Biological Station, Michigan, USA - KBS C2-4 metaG | ecosystem: Host-associated > Plants > Roots > Rhizosphere > Soil | place: Michigan, USA... | reverse complement strand
CTGAACCGCCCCGGCGTCCGCAATGGCGTCACGGCGGGAAATTATCTCGCTTGGCGGGATCGTAGCCAGTCATTCGCTGCCATGGGCGGGATGTTCGAATTCCCCAGTAATCTGGGCGCGGAACGCGACGGCGCGCCGGCCGAGCGCGTGGATGGCGAGCATTTCACCGCCTCCATGTTCCAGGTCCTGGGCGTTCAGCCTCTCAAGGGTCGCGTGTTCACCAAAGATGAGGATCAGGACGGGAACCCGGCGCCGGTGATGGTCCTGAGTTATCCATTCTGGCAGCGCCGTTTTGCGGGCGATCCGAATATCATAGGCCGGAAAGTGCTTCTCGACAATGTCGACACCACCGTCATCGGCGTGATGCCAGAGCATTTCGACTTCGGCAACAATACTACCGATTTCTGGGCGCCGGCGGGATTCACTCCGCAGCAACTGAGTAGCTCGGCAAGCTTCCTGCTGGTGTCAGCACGCCTCAAACCCGGGGTCTCTCTGCAACACGCGCAGGCCGAGATGGATTCGATCGGCCAAGGACTGCGGACGGTCTTTGCGTACAACAAGGACAGCGGAGTGCAGCTGGAGTCCATGCAGGCAGCATTTTTTCGAGGACTAAAACAGCCCCTGACGGTACTGCAGGGAGCGGTGGGTTTCGTGCTGCTGATTGCCTGCGCCAACGTGGCAGGATTGCTCCTGGCACGCGCGGCATCGCGGCGCACCGAAATGGCCGTACGATCCTCGCTCGGCGCGGGCCGTGGCCGGATCGTTCGCCAACTGCTGACGGAGAGCGTGTTGCTCGCCATTCTCGGCGGCATGCTGGGCGGGATTTTCGCCTGGGGTGGGCTTAGGGCGATCATCGCCAGCCTCCCGGCCGGCGCCCTGCCGGAAGTCACGCTGAGCGCACGTGTTCTGGGATTCACGGCACTGGTTTCTATCGCCACAGGACTATTCTTCGGCTTGGTTCCGGCATTGCAAACCTCGAAGATCGACCTTTCCGCGGCAATTAAGGATTCGACGCGCGGCGGCTCAGAGGGTCTTACCAAGCAGCGGCTTCGCGGCGCGCTGGTAACAGCGCAAATCGGCTTGGCGCTGGTCTTGTTAATCGGGGCCGGGCTGATGATGAACAGCTTTCTACGTATTCAAAAGAATGAACTCGGCGGCGATCCCAAGGGTCTGCTCACCTTCGATTTTCGCTTCCCCCAGAGTCAGCTGATGAAACCGGTCGGCCAGCAGTATCGCGGCGTCGGACTCTGGGACATCAGCCCGAACGTGGCGATGACGTACGACCGTTTATTTGAGCGGGTGCAGGGGCTGCCAGGCGTGATCTCCGCTGCCGGCGCCAGTCGTCCGCCGTTCGCGGGAGCGATGGGGATGCAGTTCAAGATCGAGGGGCGCCCCGCGCCTGAACCTGGTCCTCAAGGCAGCGGAATGAATGCCGCTTACATGCCGGTCACGCCGAACTATTTTTCCACGGTGCGAATTCCCGTGCTGCAGGGCCGGGACTTCTCAGCGTCCGACACTGCAACCGCTCCGCTAGTGGTGGTCATCAGCAAAACCATGGCGCAGCGTTGGTGGGCCAACGAAAATCCGATCGGGCAGCGTATTACCTTCGATTTTGTTCCGAACGAACAGCCGCGCGAGATCATCGGGGTGGTCGGCGACGTGCGTATGAACCAGACGCAAAAGCAGCCCGGACCCATCGTGTACCTTCCTCACGTACAACAATCGCAACGCTGGCTGGGTCCTGCGTGGAACTATCGTTCGGCGATGTTCTTTATCCTCCGGACTGGAGGCAATCCGACCGGCATTGCGGGCGCCGTCCGCAGCGCGGTAGCGGAAATCGATCCCAGCAAACCCGCTGGAAACCTCCAGACAGTGGAGCAAAACTTGCGGGATCAGGTAAGCGGGCAGCGTGTCTACATGCTGTTGCTATCGGTTTTCGGAGCGATTGCAGCCGTGCTGGCGGCGGTAGGGATCTACGGAGTCATGGCATACGCCGTCACACAGCGCACGCGCGAGATCGGGATTCGAATGGCCCTGGGCGCCACAGCCTCCAGCGTCATGGCGCTGGTGGTGAAACAAGCCCTGATCCTGGTATTCATCGGGCTGATTCTTGGAATAGCCGGTGCGTTGGGGCTGACGCGCTTTCTAGCCAACGAATTGTATGGGGTGACGGCGACGGACCCGGCTACGTTCATCGAGGTTTCCTTGGGACTGGTGGCTATAGCGGTGCTCGCCAGCCTGATTCCGACACGCAGGGCGGTCGCGGTGGATCCGACGGTGGCGCTAAGACACGAATAGCGGCAAAGTCACGGATCCTAAAGCCGCTCTCTAAAACAGTCGATTTGTGAAGGATGACCGAGAGCCGGCATCTATGGTCCCGATGGATACTTCCTTCGGTTGCCATCGCCGCTTTTCTATTTATCCTGAACCATACTGCGGTGATCTCCGGAGCGCTCGCGCCTCCGCCGGGCTATGTTCCGCAATATGTTTTGAGGAACACCGACATGACGGTGTATCTCAACTGGATGCAAGCCGGCAGGCGCGCTTGGTTTCCACCTAACTTCAGCGCACCGTGGATTACACCGGACGAGCTGTTCACGCCCATCCTCACGCTGATGGGGCACGTGAGTAACTTCATGCCCTGGTCGATCCTAATCGATTATTACGCGCTGCATTTTCTCGCTACCGTGGGCGCCACGCTATTACTGATCGCCGCGCTCCGATACTTCGTGCCTGCAGGACGACAGCGCATAGCGGTGATCGGCGTAATCTACTGCTCGGTCCCTTTTCTGAGCATCTGGTACACGATTGCGAAAGCGGTCGGCGCGTCCCCGGGAATGTCCTCATTCGGACTCATCGAGTACACCTACACCACGGCGGATGGACTAGTTCGCGGCGGATCGTCCAATTCCATAACACTTACCTTCGGCACCGCGGTTGTGCTGGCGGCGATTCTCCTTTTGTCAAAACGAATCGAAACGGGCGAAGTGGGATGGCTCTGGGCTGTCGCGGCCCTCAATTTTGTATCTGCGTTCTTTCATCCTTTCGAGTTTGCGGTGATCACGGGTACAGGTTGCCTCCTGTTCGGCCTGGAAGGATTTCGAACCAGAGATTGGAGCAGAGCTATCCGGCACTCGCTGCTGCTGGTAGCGGCCGGCACCCTGGGACTCAGTCCTTATCTCATTCAACTGGCCCGCGTTGGGTGGCTGCGGGATATGTCGGCGGCCGACCCTGGCATGGTGATGAATGTTGCGTCGGTTCTGCGCATGTGGGGAATGCCGGCATTCCTGACAATCTACGCTCTCTTGCTGAGGTTTCGTCCCCGGACGCCGCGGGACGAGGTTCTTGCAGCGTGGTGCCTGGTTGCTGTTGTGCTGCTGTTTGCGCATCCTCCTTCGCCCTTCCATTTGCTCGACGGCTTCACGTATATCAACGCGATGCTACTGGTTCGCATCGGCGCGTCCGATCCGAAGGCTCAGACGCTTCTGGGACGCAACCGCCGTCCGCTGATAGCCTGTGGCTGCGTTTGGATTCTGCTATGCACGGCAGCACAGGCCACAACACTCATCCAATTAGTGCGTGATGGCCGCTCGGCGGATCCGGACGTGCTCATTTCCAGCGTAGCGCCGGAAAGCGAACAGTCACTCCGTCAATTTCTGAAAGTACATGCGCATTCCGACGAAGTGGTTCTAGCGCCTGGATTGATGTCGGCCTGGCTGACCACGATTCCCATGCACGGGTTTGCCGCGCAAGACAATTTCAGCATCAGCTATGGACATCAGTTCAAGCAATTGACGTCATTTTACGCCGGAGAATGGTCCCCGGAGCACGCCAACGAATTCCTTCACCGCTACGGCATCCATTGGGTAGTAGTGCCGCTTAAATCCAGCGCGAAACGTTATCTGGAGGAGCGTGCGCCAGCAGCATTATTCGGCGATTTGGCTCTGTACCAACTGCCCGAGAACCACACGCTCCCGTACCCCGGACGCGATGAGGTTCAAGTGGTGGCTCGTTATTAAGGCCGGGAAGCGAATCGCTCGAACCCTGCGGAGATCCCGGCTGGCTCGATTTCCAACACCGTGAAGCCGTCCGCGGAGTAGATCGCCTTGTGGCTGGGATCATCGATCAGCAGATGAAGGATTTGTTGGCGATCTGCGGGCTCAAACTCTGTCTCGTAGTCGCCCGGGCCGATCAGTATGTGAGTAATGCCGAAGGCACCTGCCACTTCGTTCAGGTGCGTGAAGTTGGCCAGCATGCCGGCATGATCGTTGGTGTAGAACGCAACGCTGTTGGGCACCGGCCGCACGCTCTTGCGTCCCGTGTACAGGTACACCAGCGTGTCATCGGAAGCCAGCACAACTGCCGATTGCGGAAGCGAGCTGCGGCACCAGCGAAACACCTCGCGGCTGCGGGCAGTTAGCGCGCGACTCTGCTGCAATAACGCGGGGATATTGCGTGTGATGAAGATGCCGTTCTGACGGACGCCATATAAAGATCCCAGGACGATGCCCGCCAGAATCACGCACGCGGTCACGCGATTTCCGAAGTCTTTCCCCTGGAGAGAGCGCTGGATCAGCTGCGCCAGAACTCGGCCTTCGAGATACAGCCCGATCGCCAGCAACGGAAGTATGGGCAGCATCAGACGCACGCTGGGGCTGAAGTTCCACACTGCCAGCGTGAGCGTCAGGAGCAAACAGAATGCCGGATATTCGATGAAACCCGTCCTCTTGACGATTCGGACGGCTCCGGTGACCATCGCCGCGACGACGAGAATACAAAGGAAGCGGCCTGGCATCGAATCCGGCAGATCGTGAATCAGCACGCTACCCGATGCCGTCATGATCGAGACGATATTGTGGGGGATGATCTGGGGCAGCACGCGGAGACCGCCATTCTTCAGAAATGCGCCGATGTAGTCGGTGTAGTACCAGAGAATCGGCTGATCGGATGACAGGCGGTGGGAGTTCGCCCACAGCGTCCAGCCTGCGATCGCAGGAAGCACGGGTGCGAGGAAGGTAGCTACAGATCGCCAGTCGCGCCCGCGAAAACCGCCGATGAGCACCGCCGGCACGATCAACACTCCTGCGGATTTGGTCAGGCAGGCGGCGGCAGCGATTAAACCCGCGGCAAGAAACAATCGGCGATTCAAGAGCAGGAACGTGCCGGCGACTAGCGCCGCGAACAGATAATCCGAGAAGGGAACTGTCGCCCAATAAACGATCCAGGGGCTCAATGCCAGAAATGCGCTCAGCGCCGCCGATTCAAGCGGCGAAAATCCAAAGGAACGAAACAGGAGTCCGCAAAGCGCTATGAAAGACACCAGCGCGACAGCCAGGTAAACCGAAACCAACACCAGGTTAGCCGGGAAATCTCTGTTTAATGACCAAAGGCCCGTAAGCACCCAAGCGTGCAACGGCTGATACTTAGTTTGAAACGGCTCGCCGGGGAGGTTCGAGATCCGGTAGCCCTGATGCTCGCTCAACGATTTCGCGCCTATGAGAAACAGGCCATCATCCTGATACATTCCGAATTGGGGAATATCGCGATTGGAGGCGAGGACCCATAGCGCGGGCATCAGCGCCAGGGCCACGATGGCCACCGCCAGCACATTGATCGCGGTTTTGGGAATCCCCATGATCTAAGTTCGACCGCGAAGGCTTTGGGGATTAGTGGGTTGCCTAAACGTTGACGCGCCGGCTGGCGTCGATCTTCAAATACAACACCGCGGCGATCAGGCAGAGGGCGGCAGTCATCAAGAAGGGCACATTCCAACCGTAACGGGCAGCAGTGTAGGTGACCACGGTAGCCGCAACTGCGCCGCCGATATTACCGAGCATGTTCATCACAGCGGAGACGGAACCGGCATAATCGCCGCCGATATCCAGGGTCACCGCCCAGGAAATGCCTACCGTCCACTCCAATCCGAAAAACGCCACGCAGTAACACGCCACCGAGACTTTAGGATCGTGCGCAAAGACGGCCGGGACTGTGGCTGCGGCGGACAGGATAAATCCTGCAATCGCCACCCAGCGCCGCGCCAGGTTGAGGTTGCCGGTGCGGCGCAGCACGATGTCGGAGAACCACCCGCCCGCCAGGTCGCCGACCACTCCGGCCATCAAAGGAAGGCTGGCGTAAATTCCCATCTGCGCGAGCGTCATGCCTTTGGACTGGCGCAGGTAAGTTGGAAACCAATCCTGATACACGTTCAGGTTGTAGTTATAGAAAAAGTACATCACCGACAAGACCCACAGGTTCCCATGGGAAAGAATCTGCCTCCATGGAACCTTGCCTCCGCCCTTGCGCTTGATACCGCCGGCGATCAACTCACGCTCCGCCTGGTTCACGCCGGAGTGTTCCTCGGGTGTGTCGCGATAGTAGTAGAACCAGACGGCTGACCACACCACACCTAGAACACCGAACGCATAGAACGCCGCGCGCCATCCAAAGAACGGCACGATCGCGAGAGCCACAATGGGAGGAGTGATGGCCCCGCCCAAACGCGATCCCGCATGGGTAATTCCCTGCGCGAAGCCGCGTTCGGTCGGCCGCATCCACCGCGACAGTGACCGCGTGGCGATGGGAAACGCCCCAGCTTCACCCAAACCGAAGAAAACCTGGATCACGATCATCGAAGCTGCGCTCCAGGCCAACGCCGTGAGCGCGGTGAACGCACTCCACCAACTCACGACCATCGTTAGCGCTCGTCGTGCGCCGATAGTGTCTCCCAGCCAGCCGCCCGGGACTTGGAATAAGGCGTAGGCCATGCGAAAGGCGAACGTGACCCAGCCCATGGCGATTAGCGAAATCCCCAGCTCCGCCATGATCGCGGGCCGGGTAGTCGCCAGGACCTGACGGTCCATGTAGGTGATCATGTAGGCTGCGACGGTCATCCCCAGGACGATGTGGCGTACGTGCGTTGGACGGGCGCTTGAGGATGCCTGCACGGGTTGAACCATTCTATTTCATGAGCCCGCGAATCAATACCGCGGGATGCTGTGCGGTGGCGCCGCTGAGATCCGCGACCTGGTGGCGGCAGGATGTACCTGGGGCCGCAAGCACGTCGCCCGGCTGCATTGTCTTCACCGCCGGAAGGAGCTTGCGATTGGCGATAGCGACCGAAACATCGTAGTGTTCGCGCGTGTAGCCGAAGGAGCCGGCCATTCCGCAGCAGCCAGCGTCCAGATCCACAACTGTCGCACCGGGGATTTGCGAAAGCAGGGACTTCGATGCATCCAGCAGTCCCATCGATTTTTGGTGGCAGTGCCCGTGGAGCAGCACCCGCTGCGGCCCGGCGCGCAACCTCAGATCGAGGCCGGCTGCGAATTCTTCGAAAAGCATGCAAGCGCCAGCGACCGTGCGAGCCCTGATCTGCTGCTCGCCGCGCAAAAGCGACGGAACGTCGTCTTTCAGCGCGGACAAGCAACTCGCCTCCAGAAATAGGATTTTGTTTCCACGGCTGGCGATCGGGAACAGCCCGTCGACAATTTTCGCGGCGTGCGCTCGCGCACCTTCGAGCAACCCTTGCGAGATGAGCGGCCGCCCGCAGCATCCGGGGCGAACGACGTCGACCGAGCATCCGCCGCGCTCGAGCACTTCAACGGCGGCGATGCCGATTTCAGGATCGTAATGATTGGTGAAGGTGTCGTTGAAAAGTGTGACCGGCCTGGAGGCCGGTCCTATCCGATGTCCAGCGGCCCAGTGAGCAAACGTCTGGCGTTTCCATCCGGGCAGCTTACGTCTGCTGTCGATCCCGATCATGTTCGAGACAGCCCCTGCTACCCAGTTCGATACCGGAGCAAAGCGCGAACCCCAAATCGACGCGTCTGCAATTCCGCCCAAAGCTCGTGCGCGCAGCGACGTCCCGTGACGGGTCCAATAATCTGCCAGGAATTCGCTCTTGAAGCGCGCTACATCCACTCCGACGGGACACTCCGCTTTGCAGGCACGGCACTCCAGGCACAAGTCTAATACGTCGTAGACACCCTTGTCGCCGAGTCCCGATTCTCCGAGCTTTCCCGTCATGGCGAGACGAAGCGTGTTCGCCCGCCCGCGAGTGGAATCTTTTTCGTCGCGCGTCGCCATGTAGGACGGACACATGGTCCCGGAGAGCTTCTTGCGGCACGCACCGAGGCCGCTGCACATCTCGACCGCGCCGCCGAAGCCGCCGTAATCTGAATAGTCGAACCAGGTAGTCGGGTTGGCCGTCTTATACCCAGCCCCTAGCCGAAGATTTGACGTCAGCGGCGGCGAATTGACAATCTTGCCCGGATTGAAAATCCCATGCGGGTCGAACGTCCGCTTGATCTCGCGGAAAGCTTCATACAGCGTGTCGCCGAACATCTGGCGCATGAACGGGCCGCGGACCAGGCCATCGCCATGCTCGCCTGACAGAGCCCCGCCGAATTCGAGCACCAGATCCGCGACGGCCTGGGCCAAGCTTTCGAATTTGGCGACGCCCTCCTCGGTTTTCATGTTCACGACAGGCCGGACATGCAAGCAGCCCACGGAAGCGTGCGCGTAAACTCCAGCCGTGGTCCCGTGGTCCCGGACGATCTCCAGAAACCGGCCGATGTATTCGCTGAGGTTTTCGGGCGCAACCGCCGTGTCTTCGACGAAGGAAATCGACTTGGCGTCTTCCTTCATCGCCATCGAAAGCCCGAGCGCGGCTTCGCGCAAGCTCCAGATGCGTGCCTGCGAGATGGGATCGGTATCGGTGTGATAACGATAACCGAGATTGCGCGCTTTCAGGTCTTCCTGTAACGCAACCAGTCGAGGCGGCAGATCTTCTCTCTTATCGCCGTAGAACTCGACGCACAACGTAGCAGCGGGGTCCCCTTGAATGAACGACTTCCGGATGCGGTTGAGATTCGCATTCTGCCGCGTGTTGTCGAGAATCGACCTATCCATCACCTCGACCGCCGATGGCCCGTGACGCACAATCACCGGCGCCGCGGACAGCGCTTCGAGGAGATCGGCGAACTCGATCACCATCACCGCTTTGGCCTTCGGCAAAGGGACGAGCCTCAGCTTGGCCTCAAGCACCACGCCCAACGTTCCCTCCGAACCGACCAACATTTTTGCCAGGTTCACCGGTTTGGCTGGATCCACAAAGTCATTCAGGTTATAACCGCCGACGCGGCGAATCACCTTGGGGTAGCGGCGATCGATTTCGTCCGCGTGCTCCATCGCCAGGCGAAGGACAGTCTCGTAGCAGTTGGCTTCCAGCGAATCACCCGTCGGGACTTCCGCGCGCGGGATTTCGCGAAACTCGGCGACGCTTCCATCGGCGAGCACTACCGTCTGCTCCAGCACATGGTCGATAGTTTTGCCGTATAGCACGCTGCGCGCCCCGGCCGAGTTGTTGGCCATCATGCCGCCGATGGTCGCCCGGCTGGCCGTCGAAATATCCGGCGCGAAACGCAGGCCCAACGGTGCGAGCTGCGCGTTCAGCTCATCGAGAACCACGCCGGGTTCGACGCGCGCCCAGCGCTCGTCCGCATTCACCTCAAGGACACGATTGAAATACTTCGAGATGTCGACTTGCAGTCCTTCGCCGATCGCTTGCCCTGCCTGTGACGTGCCGCCGCCGCGCATCGTCAGCGGGCATCGCATGCGCGCGCAGATCTGAACGATGCGGATGACATCTTCCCGATTCTTCGGAATCGCGACGCCTAGGGGCCGGATCAGGTAGACACTGGCGTCGGTGGAATATAGGGCGCGGGTGATCGTGTCGAAGCGGACTTCGCCCTGGATCTGGCGTTCGAGTTCTTTCTGAAGAGCGGCGGCGTCGACCGCAGGCTCTGACGGGACCTCCAACTGCACAAGTTTCAACGAACCGAGAATAGCATTTTGCATAATGGGCTGGTGCTCACCAAGCAGCAGCTACCTACGCCGGCGCTCCTCCTGGACCTGGATAAGTTCGAGACCAACCTCGCGCGCATGGCCGCCCGCATCAAGGAATCCGGCAAGTCTTTACGTCCGCATGCGAAAGCACACAAGTGCGTGGAGATCGCCAACCGCCAAGTCGCGGCGGGCGCGATCGGCGTGTGCGTGGCTACCGTCGCGGAAGCCGAGCTGATGGCTAGCACGGGAATTCCTGGATTACTGCTCACGTCGCCGGTGGCCGATCCGCTGAAGATGGCGCGCATCGTAAACACCGGGGCGATGGTAGTGGTCGATCACATCCAGCAAGTCGCGTGGTACGACCAAGCCGCAAGCGCAGCCGGCAAGAAACTGGACGTATTAGTCGATCTGGATGTGGGCGATCATCGCACTGGCGCCCGCTCTCCGGAAGACGCCGCGGAGATCGCCGAGGCCGTGGATCAAGCTGCGAACCTGGAACTGCGTGGCCTTCAGGCTTACTCCGTGCTCGGATCGCACGCCGGAGGGCTGGAAGAGCGCCAGCGCGTCTCCCGGGAATCGTTTCAAATCGCTTCCCGCGCCCTTGGTATCATGCTGCGCCGCGGACTTTCGACCGAAATCGTCACGGGAGGCAGCACGGGGACTTGGGAAATCGATACTGCGGTTCCGGACCTAACCGAGCTGCAAGCTGGATCGTACGTGCTGATGGACCTGGCCTATCGCCGCGAAGGTCTAGACTTCGAGCATGCACTCACCGTCATGGCGACGGTCGTCAGCGCGAATCACGCGGGGTTTGTCAGCGTGGATGCCGGCTACAAAGCCTTCTCGACTGATCGGGGGTACGGTCCCGAAGCGGTAGATCTGCCCGGCGGTAAGTATCGCTGGGGCGGGGACGAATTCGGCTACGTGGACATGCCCGACGGATTGCCGAAACTAGGCAGCCGCCTCGAATTCATTCCTCCGCACTGCGATCCTACGACGAGTCTTTACGATAGAATTTATGCTTGCCGCGGCGCGAACGTCGAAACCGTTTGGCCTGTAAAACGCGCTAGAATTCCGGAGGAATTATGAACACACGCATTCGGCAGATTTCAGCAGCCGCGGCTATTCTACTCGGCCCGATGGCGTTGGCTCAGGAGCATTGGGTAGCCACCTGGGCCGCTGCGCCCCTCGCTACCAACATCCCGGCCACTCCGGCCCAACCTCCGGCCACACCGGTGGCAGGCGGAGCCCCGGCGGCCACACCCGCGAAACCCGGGCCGGCACCGCTCCGGAGCTTCAATAATCAGACCATCCGGATGGTGGTGAACACCAGCATCGGCGGACGCACGGTGCGCGTGGAGCTGGCCAATACGTTCGGAGCCGCTCCGCTGAAGATTGGCTCAGCTCACATCGCTCTGCGCGATCACGACTCCGCGATTGCCCCCGCTTCGGATCGCAAACTGACGTTTAGCGGGCTGGCCTCGGCCAACATTCCCGCGGGCGCTTCGATGATCAGCGATCCGGTAGACCTGTCTGTACCCGCCGTGAGCGATCTAGTGGTCAGCGTCTATCTTCCCGGCGACTCCGGCCTGCCTACGCAGCATGCCACCGGCTTACACACGACGTACATCTCGTCCGAGGGCGATTTCACCGGCCTCGCCGATTTTACGGCTGCCCGCACCACCAACTCTTGGTACTTCTTGTCCGGCGTCCAAGTGCTGGCGCCCGCGGATACCGGACTCATCGTGGCTTTCGGCGACTCTATCACCGATGGCTCGACATCCACGATCGACGCCAACGCCTCGTGGCCGAGTGCCCTTGCCAGAAGGTTACGGGCGGCCGGGGTCGCGAATCTGGCCGTGATCAACGAGGGCATCGGCGGCAATCGAGTACTGGCCGACGGAAACGGTGTCAGCGTCCTGGCCCGCTTCGAGCGAGACGTGTTGGCACAGCCGGGAATCAAGTACCTGGTCTTTATGGAAGCGATCAACGATATCGGGTTGGCTTCGCGCGCCGGGGCCACTCCTGTCACCGCTGAAGAGATTATCGCCATCTACAAGCAGATGATTGCGCGGGCGCACATTCACGGCATCAAAGTCATCGGCGCTACGCTCACGCCCTACGAAGGCGCAGCCTACTACAGCGAGCCTGGGGAAGTCGTCCGAACCGCCGTGAATCAATGGATTCGCACGACAGACTTGCTGGATGGCGCGCTGGATTTTGATGCTGCGACTCGAGATCCGGAGCATCCGCGCAAGTTTCGTCCGGGGTTCAACATCCGCGACAATCTGCATCCCAATGACGCCGGATACAAGGCGATGGCGGATTCGATCGATCTGTCTTTGTTCGGAGTGAAGAAGCGCTAGGAAGCGGTCCAGCCCAGGGTGGTCAGTTCGGCTTCGAGATAAGCCAAGCCGTCCGCTAGCGTCTTACGATAACGATCGTCCGTGCAGTTTTCCAAATCGCGTAGGACGCGCGTGCGGTGGAGCAGCAGGGAATCGCACTTCTTCGCGACCGCTAGCTGTTCAGGGGTGAGCCGGGGTTTGGCATCGCTTTCGCGGACCCGAGCCGCTGCTATCTGCTCCTGGACCGACTTACTTTCCCAACCGCGAGCCACGTCTCCAGTCTAGCGTATTCCCTAAGGGGCGTGCTTATTTGGGGGAGCCGGCACGCCTTTACTGCTTTCCTTTGGCCTTGGATTCCAGCTCAACCGCCTTCTTCATGTGGGTTGGATCGGGATTATTCTCAATGCACTCGTACTCTTCGACGTGTACGCCGATGGGCGCCCGCAGCACGCCGCCAGTGACGTAAGGCGCGGCCAGCGCACCCGGATCTTCCACCTTCGCTTCCCAGCTCAAGCTGCCATCGTCGTTCAACGTATAGCGTTCCACCACGTGCATCTGTTCAGTGTGCGTGGTACCGGTGCCGGAAATCCAAGTCTTGTCGTTGAAGCCGATGGTGTCCACCACCAAAGTATCGCCTTCCCATTTGGCGACCGAGTCGCCCATCCAGGTGGGCGTGACGTCGGGGTCATGCTTCAGGTCGTTCCCGATGGGAATCCGGCGCCACGCGCGGAAAGATTCATAGAGAATCGCGAGGACTTTCGGAGTTTGTATGAACTCCATCGGCATTGGCATGCCGACGATGCGAGGGATGCCCGGCAACAGGCAGTACAATGTCGGATCGTCTAGCGTCGTGTAATTCTTGGCTTTACGTGCCGCGTCGAACTCGGGCTTATACGTGAGGGGCTGGCGATTAACAGGATGATTGTCGATGGGAGGCAGAGGATTGAGCGGCGGGGCGCCCGCTTCACCATTTATACTTACGCCGCCACCTTGCCAGGTGCCGCTCAGATCCGGCTTACCATCCGGAGTGCGGGGAATGGGCTTGTGTGTCACGGGACCCGTGGGGCCCTTGGGAGCACCTCCCTTGCCTTTGCCTTGGCCCTGCCCGTAAGCAGCAAGTGCTAGCAATGCAAACGTGACCGCCGCTGCAATCGTAAGAGAACTCGCGAACCGTTTTGTCATGGGTACCTCGGCTGGGAGCAGGTTAGTTTCCGAGCGGCCCGGCGAACTTCTTAGTGCCATCCGGGAACGTCACTTGGCGCCCGGCGCCGGTATTGGTGGCATCTTTTGCTTTATAGGCGGTAATCGTGATGGTGTCGCCTTCTTTCAGCAGATTTCGGGAGAACCCCGTTCGCTTGAGTGTATTCGGCGGATAGCCTTCGAGCGCCCAGGAAGTGATTTTGCCACTCTCGACAACATCGATATGAATATAAATGTGCGGGTTGGTCCACTCCACTTTAGTGATCTTGCCCGTAAGGCTGATCTCTTGACTCGAATCGTACTCGGCCGCGAAGGAATGATGGGCCCAGGTGGGTGTCGCAGCAACCAGGACGCCAATACAAGCTATCGCGACGCCCAGAAATCCTTTCGTCATAAAAACGCACTTCCCCCTTATAAAGATTGCTTCGCCGGTATCGTACCGCGCTCCAGGAGCGAAGTCAAACACAGAAACACCCGTCCAACGAGGCAGCCCGGCGAATGGTGCCGGCAAGGCCGGCTCGCGTAACCTGATCCTGACGGCGCCGGATCTGGCCTTCCGACGGTTCGACGCATCGGCCCTCGCCGCTCTGTTGTAACTTTGCACCTTTGGCCGAGTACTCACTGCATGGGAACAGGAGTTCTTTGCCTACGAGGGCCGGTTTCTGGCCGTCTCGTACGAGCCTCAATGGCGCTGGCCATCATTATTTTTGGGAGCTCTGTGGCAGAGCTTCTCAGTGCTCAGTCCAATTCATCCAGTGGCGCCCCAGTGGCGCCGTACCATTTCGAGGTTGCGTCAATCAAGCTCAACCGGACGGGCGGCAGTTCCGATGCCAACTTCCTTCCGGGTGGCCGCTTCAGAGGCCGAAATCTGTCGGTCCGCAAGATGATCCAAATGGCGACGATGGTTGAAGATAACCAGATGATCGGCGCTCCCGCCTGGACTGAGATCGAAAGCTACGACGTTGAGGGCAAGACGGTCAGCACCGAGCCCGTGACACAAGAGCGAAAATCGGACGTGATGATGGCGCTGCTGGAGGAGCGTTTCAGCTTGAAGGTTCACCGCGATACAAAAGAGGGCCCAGTCTATCGCCTGGAAGTCGCAAAAAGCGGAGCTAGGCTTGCTGTCCATGGAACCTCCGACCGGCTCATGAGCACCAACGCAAAGGGGACCATAATCACGATGAAAGCCGCGAAGATATCGATGCCGAGCTTAGCTATCAGCCTGCGCCGCCAACTCGGCAGAACTGTTGAAGATCACACGCGCCTCGAAGGTGAGTTCGATTTCGAGCTCGTTTGGGATCGTGATGAGACTGTCGATTCCACAGCGCCCTCACTGTTCGCGGCGCTACAGGAACAACTCGGGCTGCGCCTCAGAGCCGCGAGGGGGAAGATTCCGACGGTTGTTATCGATCACATCGAGCGTCCATCGGAAAATTGACGGGGGCCAGCTTCAGTGCAAACACTCTATCGCCTGGAGGCCGAGTCGGGCAAACCGGCATTGGCTCCCGCTGGCTGCCCGAACCGGAGTCCACCGGCGATTTCTTCTGACGAATCTATTTTTTCAGGTCCGCTTGCCAGTTGAGCACCACGGTGATGGGCGTAGGGGCCGTCTGCATGCCTTGAGTTGGCGGTACGATTATCATGAAGCGTTTGCCGTCACCGGTTACATCCCATCCATTGTTGGCCGGGAAGGTGAACAACTGCTTGGGGGTGCCCAGCTGAAACCCGGCAGCGCCGCCGTTCACATCCACCGACATCATCGCCCCCCGGAAGCTGAAGATGATTTCTTTGCCGTCGGATCGCCACGTGGGGTTGGTTCCGCCATCCTTGGAGACCTGCCATTTGCCTTCCCCCAGCGACGGACCCGAAGATCCGGATGCTACAAAAGGACGCACATAGACTTCATTCCGGCCGGTCTCGTTGGACACATAAGCGACCCAGCCCCCATCCGGCGAAAAAGCTCCCAGTCCCTCATTAAAATCGGTTCTCAGGAGGGGCGCCGCTTTGCGATCACCTTCCAAAGGCAACACCCACAGGTCGGATCCGGTTTTTGGCACGTTTGCCGTGTAATAAAGCAAGAAGCGCCCGTCATGGGACCAGCTCGTGGGCAACATGACCTCACCCGGCTTTTTCAGTAGTTCCTTTTCTTCCCCGGCTCCGCTTGCAGATTTCTCGTAGATCGTGTTCGGAGAGTCGCCAGCCGAAAACGCAATACGGCTGCCATCCGGAGACCATACCGGGTACGAACCTAAACTTTGGCGGAAGGTTAGGCGAGTGCGGACGCCTCGCGCAAAATCCAGCAGCCAAATGTCGCCTCGCGTCTGCCCGGCGGCATCTCGTTCCGCGGCGCGCGTCCCATCCGGCGACAACTTTACACCGAAGTCGTTATTAGGTTCTCCGAACGTGCCAGTCGCCTTCCCCGCGCGGTCAAACCAGGTGTGCTGGAGGCCGGCGGTTACGGCTGCCCCCGTACGGTACGCCAAAACGCCGGTGGGGGACACGGCAAAGAATCCAGACGACAACTCCGCTCCGACGTGTTCCGCGATCGGAACCGGCTCGCCCCGCAGTTGGAGCTTGCCCGCATCGAACGGCTGCGCCATCAACGTGCCCTCGCGAAGAAAGAATATATTCCCGTCCACATAGGGAGCACCCAGTGTCGTGGTTAGAAGGCGTTCCTTGGATTGTTCGGCTGGCTTGGCGTCCAATGAGCCGACGTACACTCCCGACACCTCGGGCGAGCCCGAAATGGTGTACACGAAATGCTTCCCGTCCGGCAAAAAGGTCGGAATCAGGTGATAGGTTTCGCCGCGCTTCGAGTCAATGACCGTAACGTCCGTGGGTATCCCGCCCGCGGCCGAAACGCGATGTAGCGGGCCGTTGGGTTTGCCTCCAAATACGATCACATTGTCCTTGCTCCAGGCGCCCGTACCCACCGAGGTTGGCGACGTACACAGGGTTTGCGGGGGCCCGCCAGCAACTTCGATTTTCTTGAGTTCATTGCCAACCGAAAATCCAATAAACCGGCTGTCCGGGGACCAGAACGGTGACGATGAACCCTCCGTGCCGGCCAGTTGACGCCACTGGAGTGTATCCAGGTCGCGAATCCACAGGCCGGCCTTGTCACCCGTCGCATTAAAAACCAGCTTGTGGCCGTCCGGGGAAACCGAGACGTACTGGCTGAACTGAACTCCCTCCGGCAGGGTGACTTCGAAGCGCGTCGATCGAGCGGGCGCCGATGGCTTCAACCATAGCGCCGCGGCGCCGGCAGCAAGGATCAGCAGCAACGCCCCTGCCAGTGTGGGCCATAGCCATTTCCTTCGCGAAGGAGTTTGCACAGGTATCGGAACGCTGGTGCTGGCGGAACTAGGCGGGGGTGCGTCCAAGTCAATCAGTTCCAGCGCGGGCTTCAGGTCGCGGGCGGAGTGCCAGCGGTCATCGGGCTTCTTCTCCAAACACTTCCGGACCAGGCGTTCCAGGGCTCGCGGCGTGGCCGGTTGGCGCTGGCTCATCGGCGGAGCCTGCTCCTTGAGCACAGAGGCCAGAACGGCGGCCTGCGTGTCGCCGGTGAAGGGCCGCTGGCCGGTGACCATTTCGTAGAACACGGCGCCGAAAGAGAAGATGTCGGACCGTTCGTCGGTCTCCCTGCCTTCCACCTGCTCCGGCGACATGTAGTACAGCGTTCCGAGGACGGCGCCTGCGCGGGTGATTGGCTCGGTCATAGTATCGATACTGCCCGCGGAATCGCTGCTGAGTCTCTCGGCGCTGAGCTTTGCCAGACCGAAGTCCAGGACCTTGACGCCGTGCTTGGTGATGATAATGTTGCCGGGTTTCAGGTCGCGATGGATCACACCCTTGGCATGCGCGGTCGCCAGAGCGTCGACTATCTGCACCGCATAACTCAGGGCTTTATCGAGCGGCAGCGGACCTCGTCCGATCATCTTCGAGAGCGTCTCGCCCTCGATGTGCTCCATGACCAGGTAATTGGGGCCGACATCGTGAAGCGTGCAGATGTTGGGATGATTGAGCGCGGAAATGGCGCGTGCCTCACGCTCGAATCGATCGTTGAACTCACGAGAGGAAACTTTGATCGCGACGGGCCGGTCGAGACGTGTGTCGGTGCCGAGGTATACCTCGCCCATCCCGCCCTTGCCGATCATCGACAGAATCTTGTAGTGCCCAAGTTGCTCGCCGGGAGAGAGTGGCATAAGGATCGACTGATTCTATCCCAGTCACCGTTGCTGCGGAAGGGATAGGTCCCGAGAACCTTGAATGAAAACCTAGAATATCGCTTCCTGAGCGCAGCGGGGACCAGCCAGAAATAGAGTAAGGGCAGGACCAGAGCATTGTCGATCACCAGTTCAATGAGTCCTCGCAGCCCCGGCTCGCCTTCATCCGCAGTAGAGAAAGGGCCGAGTTTAATTCGAAGTAGCAACCAACTGCCGATGACCACGACATTACCCACGATCACGAGCCGCCACACCATCAGCCAGATGACGCTGAGGCTCTCGACGTAACTCAAAACGCGCGTCTCCACTCGGTCCTTTGTGCGAACGGCGACAAGATGAAAACCGGCAAAACTCTTCCGCACAGCAAGCTTGGCGATCCATGGCGCAATCACCAAAAATGTGAAGATTCCGCCGGCGACGTAAATCGAACGAGCGGTCGAGTCATTGACGTAGCGGCGCAAGCCCAGCATCACCAGCCAGAGGACTGCGTCCCAGAGAAATGACGTCCAGGCGATCAACCACACGATCTGCCAGAGATGGCCTCGAGTGAGAGTATCAGGCAAAGTCGGATTCGCCTTTAAAGTAGTTTCATATGTAGAGTGCAGTACATTCTACATGGGAAATAGGACTGGCGGAAGGGGAGTGGTAAGACGATGTGGTCGCCGCCTTTGCCGCCGACACCTTCCGTAAGTTGACCGAGCGGATCCGGTAGATCGGGTGGATCTCGGTGAAGCCGATGCGTTTCTGGGCTTTCTCCACGTCGTTTGGTGGCTTCTCGGGACGGCAGCGCATCCTTCCCACGTTTCGCGGATCTGATCAACGTTACAGCGATTGTGGAGCCGCTGTCGGCATAGAGCGATCCGGCCAAGTTTACATGATCAAGAGTGCTGGAGTGACGTCCGGAAATAATTGACTTGTCGTTTAACCTGCAAACGGGATACTCCCCGGCGCCTAACACCAGCGCTTTCGAGCGGATCGCTTACAATGAATGCTTGGAAAGGCTGCATTTTACGCGCGGATGGCGATGCCGGCACCCGTTTTAGAGTTTGAGAACGTATCCAAGTTCTTCTACCGGCACGGCGGACAGATGCTGCTGCGCGACCGGTTAACGCATGCGCTGCGTCCCGGAACGCGCGAGCGCTTTTACGCACTTACCGATGTATCTTTCAGGCTCGATCACGGAGAAAGTATGGCCGTGGTCGGCTCCAATGGCGCGGGCAAAAGCACTCTGCTGAACATCGCGACCAGCTTGAGCGATCCAAGCGAGGGACGCGTGGCGGTGGGAGGCCGGGTGGAAGCGCTGCTCGAGCTAGGGTCGGGGTTCCATCCCGATCTCACAGGAGCGGAGAATCTTCGAATTAAAGCCAGCCTGCTGGGGCTGACCCGGCGACAGGTGCGGGAACGATTCGATCAGATCGTGGAATTCTCCGAACTGGCAGATTTCATCGATGAGCCGCTGCGGACCTATTCCGCGGGCATGACCATGCGGCTGGCCTTTGCGGTGGCGATCAATGTGGATCCGGATCTATTGATCATCGACGAAGTCCTGGGGGTCGGGGACCAGAATTTCTTCCAGAAATGCGTGGACAAGATTATGGAATTCCGCCATGCCGGCAAATCCATCCTGTGCGTGTCGCACGCCCTGAACACACTCGAAAGCATGTGCGACCGGGGCCTGTGGCTGGATCACGGCCGGGTGGTGAAACAAGGCAGCATCGGGGAAGTTCTTACGGCCTATCGCGAGTCGGCTTCGACGCACGCCGGGGTCACCGCGCACACGGGCTAAAGCGGACCGCTATTTGTGAGCGTCGTGATCGTGCGCGTCGCTGGTTGCCGCTTTGGCCGCAGTGCCGATCTTAACGGAATGCGCCAGTTTGATCTTGCTGCCTTCGGGAATATCGACCACCACGCGGACGCCGGCCTTTAGATCCGCCGCATGCGCGGGTTTATCACTGCGAGTGATCTCCGTTTTCGCATCCAGAGTGACCGGTACGTCTCCCTTCGCAGTCTTCACCGTTAAAACGTTGTTGTCGAGTTTTACCACCGTTCCGGTCACGTGATCGAAGCCGCCGTGGGCGAATACTTGCATCGCGCAGGCAAGCAGAAGGCTAATGATGATGGTGTTCAGGGGTTGCTTCATGTGTCGCTTCATGGCCATCCTCTCCTCGTAAAAATTTCTCTTCTTCCTGTTCTTCCCGAAGATCGTCCGGACTCTTGGGATTCATCTTTTCCATGGCCTTCTTTTCCTCGAGGGTGATCTGCGGAAGATGACGGATGAAGTGTACCAGCTTCCAGGAATCCTCTTCATCATGAGCCGATCCATTCCCCCACGCCGGCATTCCCGTGAGACGAATACCATTTTGAATGATGTAGAACAGTTCTCCGTCGGTGAGCTGTTGGGTGGCGGGCAGGCGCATATCGGGAGCCGGTGGATACAGATTTTTCCCAATCGGAGTATCCCCGCTGCCGTCATTGGCATGACAAGAGTAACAATGATCCGCCCAATGCGTGCGGGCTTGTTCGAGCGTATCCGAGCTGTTACTAACGGGATTCGTCCGGGATTTGGCGTCAACCGGAATGGCCATCGTTCGGGCTTTCCCGGCAACCCAGCGTTCCATCGACGTAGGCTGATCGCGGGTACTGAATCCCCGGGACTCGCGGATGAGAGCCAAGCCGGTTAAAAGCGCCACGACGACCACGAAGAGAATCCCCAAAAAGAACCAGCGCACGGCTCTATGCTACTCCCTACTATCTCAGAACGTAAACTTCGCCCCCAGCTGCATCACGCGAGGCGACGCCGCCTTGACCACCTGCCCGAAAAGGCCACTATCGAAGTCGCCATTCACCGATGAAGGACCAAAAAACTGTGCGTGATTGAAGGTGTTGAAAGTTTCCCACCGAAGCTGCAGCGTCTTCGTTTCCGAAAACTTGAAAGATTTCATCAACGACATATCGAAGTTGAGCATCCCCGGCCCGTGAATGGTTCGCCGCGAAGCCGACCCGGGTGTTCCCAGGGCCGCCGTCGTGAAGAGACCCGTATTGAAGTACGAGAGTCCGTTTCGAGGATTGCCGTTGATGTTGAGATTCCCCGGAGTATAGTCCGGCAAATCGATGAGGTGATTATTCACGCCATTGGGCGAGCTTCCCTGGAGAGAAGTATCGGTATCGCTCGATATGGTCACCGGAAAGCCCGAGCTGACGCGAGTGATTCCAGATATCTGCCATCCGCGCGTCACGGATTTCAGGTGGTTCGAAAAACGTTCGAAGGGGAACTGATAGGAATACGTTGCTACAAAGTTATGAGTCAAGTCCCAGGCCGAGAGGGCGCGTGTCCGGCCGTAGTTGAACGGATCGACGACATCGGAAATGCTCGACGCCTGATCGATGGATTTGCTGTATGTGTATGCCAGCACAAAATCCAGGCCTTTAGCGGAATGACGAAGGCTTGCTTGTAAGGAATTGTAGTTGGAATTTCCGAAACTGCCTTCGAAATCGTCGTTACTGAAATTCGGTCCGAATGGTCCGCGGGTGCCAAACACCTTGCTGTCGTCCGGTCTCGTGTAGGTATTGTCTTCGCCGCCGGGGCCGCACGTAATCGTGCCTGGCTTAACATCGCTGGGTTTGCTCAGGGACAAACACGTTGCCGGATTACCGGGGTTCGCTGAGTAAATCAGCAGCAAGTGGTGCGCCTGCGATCCGACGTAGCTCACACTCGCCAGCGTGTTCATGCCAAGCTGGCGTTCGATCGAGAAGAAGTAATTCTCGTTATAGGGATACGTGTTGCCGCGATTGGGCGTCGTCATTCCAGCCTGGGGCAGGAACGGCGAAAAATCGATGCCCTTGGTGGGATTTGACGCCGTAGTGTTCAGCGGTGGAAACGTCAGTGGAAATGGCTGCTGGTGAACAGTCCCATCCGCCGCATCGATAAAAGGCGTCGCAAAGAGCGTGCCGTTACCCGTGTAGCTTAGACCGTACGGCGGCTGCGGCTCATCGATGGCGATGGTATTGCCCTGAATCACGGTATAAAACATTCCGTAGCCCGCACGGATACTGGTCTTACCAGGCCCCCCGATGATCTTGCCCAGGAGTCCGCCCGACTTCGATGGTGAGTAAGCAATCCCAAAACGGGGGGCGAACTTATTGCCTTGCGGAACCAGGGTATTCGGAACGCCATCGTCGGTGGGATATACCAAGCCCGTGGGCGCGTCGGGGAAAACCTTCGACTGCTGACCGAGATTGAAGGTGGGAATCTGGTTGTACTTCTCCGACCAGTACTGCATGAGATCCCATCGAACTCCGAAATTCAGAGTCAAATTCGAAGTTGCCCGCCAGCTGTCCTGGTAAAACGCGGAAGCGTACTTATGCCGTGCGTAGTACGTCTGCGAATCCGCCTGATTGTAAAACGTGGAAACTCCGATAAGGAAGTCGGCGATATCCGAGCCTGTCTCCGTCCCATAGAATGCGAAAGCGCCGTTGAACGTTGGATTCGGATTGACGTTCACTTGCTCAAGGCTCAACTGAAAGCCAGCCTTCATCGTGTGGGCGCCGAGTACCTTGGAAAAGTTATCTGTGGCCGCGTAGGTATTGTTGGCTTGGGTCAAGTTAGTAATCGGCGTTCCGAAGGTGATTGAGTTTAGGGTGATGTTTTCGATCCCCTCGATCTTCGGCGCTAACGGAAAAATCCCGGAATTTCCGGGGTCCGCAAAGCCCTGGGAGGCCAGGCTCGGACCGACCCCGCCGACGGGATTTCCAACATTATTGAAACTTCGCATGAAGCTCAAGCGAACTTCGTTCACGGCAGTCGCCCCGAAAGTCTTGGTCTGGGAAAGGTTGATGAGCTGCGAGCGGCCGGCGTTGATGGCGGAGAATCCGGGTACGTTCGCGCCGCCTTGGCCCGTAGGATAAGGATTGTTCAGGGTGTAGTTGTCGAGGTAATAGTAAGCTGACAGCGCTCCCCAGTGGTCGCTGTTAACGTCGATACGAGCGCTGCCTTTGTTGTCGTGCAGAATCTTTCCCTCGGCGCCGGTGGAAAAACTGGCGGGGCCGACGTTAGGAAGCGGAATGTATGGGAGCAAGTGCTCTGTGGGTGTCCTGGCCTTTCCCGCCTCATTTATCCAAACGCTTTTTGGAATCACAGCGTTGGGGAAGACGCAATTCGCATTGGAGGTGCAGGGCGGAGCGGGGACGCCGGGCGCCACGTCGGGGAGCTTGTAGTACGGCTCGCCTGGCGTCACAGGATAACCAAGCTTTTCTGTCAGAATACCCGCAAGATGGGGTCCGGCAACTTTACCAGTCAGATCGGTTTTAGGCCCGGTGGTGAATTTGCCATTTCGCTCGTCCAGCGAGGGGACCGAGATTAACCCAGTGTCGATACCCTGGCTTTGTCGTGTACCCTGATAATCGCCGAAGTAGAACAGCTTATTCTCCTTGATAGGTCCACCGACAGTCCCCCCAAATTGATTCTGCCGGTAGAAGCTGCGCTCAGGTGAAAAGAAGTTGCGAGCGTCAAGCGCCGTGTTTCTCAAGAACTCAAATCCACTTCCATGCAGCTGATTCGATCCGGACTTCGTGATTACGTTGATCACGCCACCGGCGTAGTTGCCATATTCCGCATCGAAGTTATTGGTAAGAATGCGGAACTCGGCGATTGAATCGAGATTCGGGACGACCGAAGTTCCGCCGTTCATCAGCTCTTTAACGTCGCCTCCATTGACCAGAAATCCATTCGAATCCTCGCGCTGGCCGCTAATGGACTGGTTTCCCGGGTTGAGGGTCCCCGACGGCTGGATGGCCACCGAAGCGCCCGCCATCACAATCGACTCAGGTTCTTGAGTTGTGGTGGGCACGATGCCGGGCTGAAGCGCGAGCAGGTCGGTAAAACTGCGGCCATTCAGGGCCACGGTAGTCATTTCCTTGCCCGTGACGACGTCGCCTAACTGGGTGCTCACCGTCTCCACGTGAATCTGTTCGGCGGTGTCTGAAACGGTAACTTCTTCTGTCCTTTGGGCTAACTCGAGCATCAAGTCGAGTTGGATGGCCGCGTTCGCATCGATCACCAACCCGATACGCTTCTCGGTGCGGAAACCGCGAGCTTCGGTCTGGACTTCGTAGTTCCCGACCGGCAGGCTGGGGAACGCGTAGTCGCCCTTGGCATCGGTGGTGGTTTTGGTCTGGGTGTTCTGGTCGGTGTTGGTGGCAGTCACCATGGCGCCAGGAATTCCACCGCCGCTGGTGTCCTTGACGGAACCTGCGATTCTTCCCGTGACGGCCCCATGGGCCAGGGGAACAGCGATGACCAGCGCAGCGAAGAGCCAGCGAAGTCGTGTGGTGAACGAGGGGACGAAAGGGATGTTTTCCATGAGCGAGATGCGAGGGTCGAGTTTCACGCTAACACGCAAACCGGGCAATCCGGCCGGAAGAGGGGTCAAGTGGCAGTCAGTGACAGAGCTAATAGGGTCAGTGACCGCAGATAACAAAAGGCTTACGCTGGTCGTTGCCCGCCCATGGCGACACTCAATTCGGGGGATGGGAACTGTGGAAATCGAAGACCTGACCGGCGGCGACTCCTCGGCCGTCGTGAGAAATGCTCTACCGGTTGATATAATCTGTGTCGCTATGAAATGCGATCGCAGGAACTTTCTGACCGCAGCGCTAGGCGCTGCCGCAACGATCTCAGCGAGAGCCCAACAACCGGCCGCTGGAACGGCCGCTCCGCGCGACTGGTCCGGACAAGCGCCCATACGTTATCCCGACCCAGATGTCGTCGCCATGGACAATCGCTTCCGTAAATACGTGGTGGGCAATACCACGATTAAGCGGGTTTACACGGGCACGTTGTGGGCCGAGGGTCCCGCGTGGAACGGCGTCGGCCGTTACTTGCTGTGGAGCGATATTCCCAACAACGTCCAGATGCGCTGGACGGAAGAAGACGGCCGCGTCACGGTGTTCCGCAATCCATCCGGCTACAGCAACGGCAACACCTTCGATTTCGAGGGACGGCAGCTATCCTGCGAGCACGGCAATCGCCGCGTTGCCCGCTATGAACCCAACGGAACGATCACCGTGATCGCCGACAAGTTTGGAGGAAAGAGGCTCAACTCGCCGAATGACATCGTAGTTCATCCGGATGGCGGCATCTGGTTCACCGATCCTACTTACGGCATCCAAGGCTTTTATGAGGGGTTCCAGGCCACGCCCGAACTCAAGCAGGCGGTCTACCGCGTAGATCCCAAGACCGCGCAGATCGAGAAAATCACCGACGAGCTAGATCAGCCCAATGGCATCTGCTTTTCACCCGACTACAAGAAAGTTTATGTCGCGGATACGGGATCTGGCCGCGAGACCAAAGTATTCGATCTGGATGGAAACAAGCTGAAGAACGGGAAACGCTTCGTCCAGTTCCCGAACGGGGCGGCCGACGGCATGCGTTGCGATGTCGACGGGAATCTGTGGGCGGGAGCGCCTCCAGGGGTTCAGATTGTTGCACCTAGCGGCGAGCCGATCGGGATGATTCGCCTGCCGGAGAATTGCGCAAACGTGGTTTTCGGCGGTACCAAACGCAATCGGCTGTTCATGTGCGCGAGCCAGTCGCTCTTCACGGTCTACGTCGGCACCACCGGCGCGCACATTACGTAGCTATCGTTGCACGCGTCCCGAGCCGCCTTCGTTCAAGAGTGCGTTCACTTCGGCCACACTCAGACGGCTGAAGTCGCCGGGAATCGAGTGTTTCAGGCAGCTAGCCGCGACTGCGAACTCAAGAGTCTCCTGGCTGGCGAGGCCGTCAAGCATGCCGTAGATCAATCCGGCTGCGAAGCAATCGCCTGCACCCACGCGGTCCACGATATGGGTGATGTCATACCTCCGGCTCATCAGGAACTTTTTGCCGTCATGCAGACAGGCCGACCAACCGTTGTGCGAGGCGCTGACGGATTCGCGCAGGGTGATCGCAATCGCCCCCAGGTTGGGATAGGCGGATCGGACCCGGCCCGCGAGCTTCTCATATTGCCCGCGGTCGAGTTGTCCGGACTGAACGTCTACTTCAACTTCCAAACCGAGAGCCGTCTGGATGTCTTCTTCGTTGGCGATCAGCACGTCCGTTAGCTTTACTAATTCGGGCATCACATCGCGCGCGGTCTTGCCCCATCTCCAGAGATTCTTGCGGTAGTTGAGGTCGCAGGAAACCGTAAGACCCGCAGAGCGTGCGTTGCGCACCGATTCGAGCGCCATGTCGGCGGCCGACGCGCTCAGTGCGGGGGTGATTCCACTGATGTGAAACCACGTGGTGCCTTCGAAGATGCCGGCCCAGGAGATATCGCCCGGCTTGGCAAGCGCCATGGCGCTGTGATCGCGATCGTACACAATCCTGGACGGACGTTGGTTGGCGCCGGCTTCGAGATAGTACACACCCAAGCGGCCAGCCGCGCGGACGACGTGCGATGTATCGACTCCGAAGCGTCGCAGTTCGGCCACCGCTGCATCGCCGATCGAGTTGGCCGGCAGGACGGTTACAAAACTGGCAGGCAATCCACAAGACGCAAGCGCCACCGCGACGTTCGCCTCAGCGCCGCCGAACGTCGCTACGAATTGGGGGGTCTGTAAGAAACGCTCGAACCCCGGTGGTGCGAGCCGCAGCATGATCTCACCAAAGGTGACCACCTTCGCGGTCATCGCTGGCGAGCTTCCTTGATCGCGGAAATAAACCGGCGGGTAAGATCTGTGATGGATTTGAAATCGCCCGTCTTGGCGCCCGCCGTGAGGTTCCCGCCGACACCCAGCGCCACGCTCCCGGCCGCGATCCATTCCGCTGCATTATCGATACTGACACCACCGGTGGGCATAAGCGAGGCTTGCGGCAGGGGAGCCTTCGCGGCTTTGACGAAAGCCCGCCCCAGCGTGTCTCCTGGAAATACTTTAATGATATCCGCCCCAGCTTCCATAGCTTCTACGATCTCGCGGATAGTACCCGCGCCCGGCAAGTACGGGATCTGATAGCGGTTGCACAATCGAGCGGTTGCGGTGTTTAACGACGGGCTCACCACGAACTGCGCCCCCGCGAGAACGGCGATGCGCGCCGTTTCAGGATCGAGCACGGTTCCGGCGCCCAGGGCTAGCTCCCGTGTTGAAAAACGCTTAGCCAGCTCCTCTATGATCGCCGTAGCGCGTGGAACCGTGAATGTGATTTCGATGGCTGCCGCGCCGCCATCCACGCAGGCCTCCACAATGCGGGAAGCTTGATCCGAATTATCGGTCCGGACGATAGCCACTAGGCCGGACTCGGTGATCCTGCTTAGGACGTGAAGTTTAGCGTAAGCCATGTCGATTCTGTTCTCGACCACTGTATCGCAATCATGGTGTCTTCCACGTTCGTTCAAACTCGCGCTCGTACCTGCCACTTGGGACAATCTGGCCGAGCCCTTGGCGACGAAGTGTCGCACGACGGATTTTCTCTCCCCTCACCGCTTGTGACTCCATGTGCTAGTTTCCGAACAACTTCAAGTGCCGCCAGCGATCGGCTGGCAATGGCGTACGACGTGCACTTACCGGACAACCAGTGAAGACTGCTAATTACCGCTCGGCATTGATGCGTGTGTATTGTGTCGCGGGCGCATTGGTATGCGCCGTGAACCTGGCGCAGGCCGACTTGAGCCATCGCGACGATTTCCTGTATTACCTTGTCTGTGGCGCCCTTGCAGCCCTGGGGCTGCGCAGCTCGCATCGCAACGTGATTCCCGTGAGTTTGCTGGTCATGTTGCTGGCGATCCAGGACCTAAGCCTTTCGCAACTGATCGTCATCGCTTTCGTAGTATCCCTCTTAGGGGTGATTCGCGAGGCTAGACGTACTCGGCCGAGCGTGCGGGCGGTGTTCCTTTCGGTTGCGAGCGGAAGCATCGGCATTACCGCGGCCCAAATGGTCCACCAGGCCTTCGCCGCCCTCAAGTACAACGCGTTGTTTCCCGCGCCATTCATCGCAAGCTCCCTGATCCTGCTGTTGAATTTGAGTCTGGCCAGGGTGCTGGTGAAAGAAGCCTCCGTTTCCGTCGGTACTGTACTCCTCCAAGAAGTCCGACCCTTGCTGCCCTGGTTTGTGGGACTTGCCTACCTGGCATCGTTGATCCGAAGCGCGGCTATTTTGAGCGGGATGAATGCGGGCCTGGTCACTTTGCCGATGCTGTTTGCCCTGGACGCCGCGTTCCGGGCTTGGTTCGATACCAAGGAAAAGCATCAGGAAGAATTGGCGGCCCTGCAGAAACGCAACTTGGAAAAATTGGCCGGGCTGCACCAGCGTACGCTCGAGACCTTAGCCGTCGCCATCAATGGCCGCGATCGGACCACTCAGATGCATCTTCGCCGGGTGCAGTTTTATGTCCGAGCCGTGGGAACGGAATTGAAACTAAGCGAGGAGCAACTGGAGCACTTGAATGTTGCCGCCCTGCTACACGATATCGGTAAGCTGGCGATTCCCGATCACATCCTGCTCAAGCCCGGCCCCTTGTCGCCAGAAGAGTGGGAGAAGATGAAGACTCACCCCGTGAGCGGCGCTGAAATGCTCGCCCGGATGAACTTCCCGGAGCAGGTTCTGGAAATCGTAGCGACGCACCACGAGAAGTGGGACGGCACCGGCTATCCGCACGGGATCAAAGGGGAACAGATTCCGATCGGCTCGCGAATTCTTTCCGCGGTGGACTGTCTGGATGCGCTGGCGTCAGACCGGCCTTACCGCGGCGCTTTGAGCATCGATATGGCGATGGATAGGGTCTCGCGAGAAGAAGGGCGAAGCTACGACCCGCTGGTAGTGTCCGTACTCCAACGCCGGTACGTGGAACTGGAGCGTATGGCCTGGGGTGAGGTAACAAACAACTCCGGCGTGGACGTCCCCGATACGGCCAACAACGATCTTGGAAAACTGTCCGCCACTTTGAATGCTGAAGCCAATCCGCCTGGGCATTCGATTCTGGACCCGATTATCTCGGCACGGCAGGAAACCCAGCGCCTGCAGACGCTAGCCACTGCTTTGACACATTCTCTAGGCCCCAGCGAAGTCACCTCAACGATCCACGAGCACGTGAAGCCGATGATCGCGCACGATACCATTGCGATCTATGTGAGCCGTGAAGACAAGCTTGAGCCCATCGGCATTGTGGGCGAGAACAATCATCTATTCAGCCGGGATCCCTTCCCCGTTGAAAAGGGCCTATCCGGCCGCGTCATCCAACATAAGACTTCGATCCTGAACGGCGATCCTTGCATGGAAGTCGGCTTCAGCAACGATTCGATAGTGGTTTACAAGCTACAGTCGGCGCTGGCCGTCCTGATGACCGGACCGAGAGGCATGGTGGGAGTCATCACGCTTTACCAGAACGATCGTGACTCTTTTACCCGCGACGACCTGCGGCTGCTCGAAGCGGTGAGCCAGCATGTGGCTCCAGCCATCGAAAGTGCGCTACGGTACCACGACACGGAAAGGATGGCGGCGACCGACCACCTGACGGGTGTCCCCAATGCACGCTCCCTGGAGCTGCATCTGCACCGTGAGCTTGCCCGGGCCCAGCGGGAAGGGACCAGCGTCGGAGTGCTGGTTTGCGACTTGAACGGATTCAAGGCCGTCAACGACAGGTTCGGCCACTTGAAGGGCAATGAAGTACTACAAATGGTTGCCAAGGGTTTGCAGGATATCTGCCGCAAATCGGATTACGTCGCACGAATGGGGGGAGACGAGTTCGTGATCGTTTCGCCAGGTTTGCAAGAAGACTTGAGTATTTCCTACGTGGAGCGCCTTCAAACCGTGGCGTGCGACGCGGGCTGGAACGTTTGCAATGAACACTGCCTTTCCATGGCCGTCGGCACTGCCATCTATCCTCTCGATGGCGGGGATGCCGAAATCCTGCTGGCCGAAGCCGACCGCAGGATGTACAAGGCCAAGCCGAAAGGCTCACGCCGGGAACCGGTCGCCCCGATCCAGGCTGTGACTGAACAGCGCGTATCCTAACGATTCGGAAGTTTGCCTTTATTGTTGCGGCGACGACATCTCGTCAGACGATTTCTTGACCATCAGCAAGACAATCGTCGTGGCCAGAAGAGTAATGAAAGATCCAACGTAGTTGGTGAATAGCGCCACTACGGACAAAGCGGCGGAGAGTATGAACAAGCCGGTGACAATCTTGCCAAAGTGCCGGCGGAAGTCGGTCTTGGATTTTACCGGAGCATTGACGGGATCTCCGCAGTTGATGCAGTTGACGTCGCTCTTAGCCACTGGAGACTCGCATTGTTTGCAGCGTTCCATAAGACCTTATAAGGACAGGCAGCCCCAGTCTACACGCCACTACTGCACGTGTCTATTAGGCGTTCACCCGATTCGGCCTAAGCACCTACGGAGCGGAGTGCGATAAACTCGCTCTCGGTGGAGGCTGGCCCTACACGGGCGGCTCTCAGGAGGAATGATGATCAGGACACTTTTCTGTCTCGTGTGCGTCACTTGCGCTTGGGGGCAGGTCCAGAACTATAAGCCGGTGACACAGGACATGCTGACCAACCCTAGTCCCGATGACTGGCTGATGTTCAGCCGGACCTACGACGCGCAGCGCTACAGCCCGCTCAATCAAATCAACAAGCAGAATGTGAATCAACTTGGGCTGGCGTGGACCCGGGGCCTGGCGAACGGCACGATGGAGAGCATTCCGCTAGTACATGACGGAGTGATGTATGTGATCGCTCCTCCGGCGTCTGTTTTGGCTCTCGACGCTACCAATGGCGACGTCATTTGGGAGTACAAGCACCGTCCGGACAACGCTCAGGGTGCGGCTGGCAGGTCCAAAGCCATCTCGATCTATGGTGACGTGATCCTTTACATGGCGCCGGATAATTTCATCGTTGGTATCGATGCGCGTACCGGCGTCGCCAAATGGAAAGTGCCGGACACACGCGGCCATTCCTCCGGATCCATTGCTGTCGATGGCAAATTCATCTCAGGCGGCGCCTGCAGCGGTGGTTTGCAGTCCAGTTGTTACGTGGCGGCGCACGACGCCGCGACCGGCAAGGAGATTTGGAAGTTTTATACCGCCCAGGGAGCTGACGATGTAAACTCGGACTCTTGGGGTGGCGCTCCGGCGGACAAACGCACTGCGTCGACATGGGGTTTGCCGGGGACTTATGACCCGGTCCGCAAGATAATCTACTGGGGCATCGCGAATCCCACGCCGAATACGCGCCTCGACCGGCACGCCGGAAACATCGATGCGATTCCGCGCATCGCACCGTCCGATCTTTATAGCAATTCGACCGTTGCGCTGGATCCCGAAACCGGAAAGCTTAAGTGGTATTACCAGCATCTGCCGGGCGATGACTGGGATGAAGACTACACTCACGAACGTACGCTGATCCGGACTGCGGTGAGCCCTGATCCCAAGTTCGTGAAGTGGGCGAATCCGGACATTCCGAAGGGCCAGCAACGCGACATCGCGGTGATGGTCGGCGAAGGCGGCGGCGTATTCGCGATGGATCGCAACGACGGAAAGTTTCTATGGGCGACGCCCTTTCCTTACGACACTCCCAACTTCCTGATCAAGAACATCGACGTGAAGACCGGGAAGACCGAAATCAACTGGGACCTGGTGTTCAAGGACAAGGGTGAAAAGAATCACACTATCTGCTTCTACAACACGCGGAGTTACTGGCCCACGGCGTACAGCCCGAAGACCAACTCGCTGTATGTGCCGTACAACGACAACTGCCTCGATATGGGTGTGAGCCGGGGCCGCACTCCAGTGCCCAGCCCGAAGTCGCAGCCCAACAAAATGGCCGGTGTCGCGAAAATCAATATGTCGACTGGTGAGATCCAGCCGTTTTATCTGGGGCACGCGCTGACCAACGGGTCGGTGGTGGCCACCGCAGGCGATGTGGTGTTCTGGGGCGATCTGAATCGCCGGTTCATGGCGCTCGATTCAGAATCCGGGAAGGTACTGTGGGACACGAT
>Ga0105237_10001425_pt1 | contig 31588 bp, 24 predicted proteins | sample KBSC24metaG_FD_81520 | JGI IMG/M metagenome (GOLD analysis project Ga0105237, IMG submission 81520) | Corn rhizosphere microbial communities from Kellogg Biological Station, Michigan, USA - KBS C2-4 metaG | ecosystem: Host-associated > Plants > Roots > Rhizosphere > Soil | place: Michigan, USA... | reverse complement strand
TGAGGGAATTGTACGGCGACCGGGTGGCCATCCTGCCTTACGTGATGCCGGGCTTTACGTTGGCGCGGCTGTGCGCGGAGACATTTCCCAAAGAAGCGGGTCCTCAGACCGTCGGCATCGTGCTTCTCCAGCACGGCTTGTTTACGTTCGGGGAGAGCGCCCGCAGCGCCTACGAACGCATGATCGAGCTCGTGACCCTCGCCGAGGAATTTCTCGACCGGCACGGCGCCTGGAACATCTCGCTCCCGCCCGCTCCTCCGCCGCCGGATCAGCGCATGGAAATCGCCCGGCTCCGCCACGATCTGTCGGCTCTCGCCCGGAAACCGATGATTCTGAGGACGCACCCCGCCGGGGAGGGCGCGGCCTTCGCCCGTCGTGAAGACGTGGCCACCCTCTCGCAACAGGGTCCGGCCACACCCGATCACGTCCTGCGCACGAAACGTTTGCCGATGGCCGGTCGCGATCTCGACGGGTTCGCATTGGCCTACGAGCAATATTTCCGCGCCTATGCTGCGACCGCCGCCGGCGAACTCCAAATGCTGGATCCCGCCCCGCGGGTGATCCTCGATCCTGAACTCGGCATGCTGACGGCCGGCCCCACCGCCCGGGATGCCGTCATCGCCGGCGACGTTTACCGGCACACGATCGATATCATCCTGCGGGCCACCGCGCTGGGTGGCTATCGTGCTCTATCCGCCCGCGAACTCTTCGAGATCGAATACTGGGACCTGGAACAGGCGAAGGTGCGATCGGCCGTGGCGCCGCCGGTGTTTGCGGGCGAGATCGCGCTCGTGACCGGTGCCGCTTCGGGCATCGGCAAGGCTTGTGTGGGCTCACTGCTGAGGCGCGGAGCGGCCGTGGTGGGTCTCGATATCAATCCGGCCGTCATCCAAATGCATCAGCACCCCGGCTATGCGGGCTTCACCTGCGATCTCACGGATGAAACCCACATTCTTCGGGCACTGGAAAGCGCCGTAAGAGCATTCGGCGGATTGGACATGCTCGTCCTCAACGCCGGCATCTTTCCGAAGGCCACGCCACTCTCCGCCCTCACGACGAGCGCCTGGCGGCACGTGATGCAGATCAATCTCGACGCGAATTTCGCCATGCTGCGCGAGGCGCATCCATTGCTCAAGCTGGCCCCGAACGGTGGGCGCGTCGTCATCATCGGATCCAAGAACGTGCCCGCGCCCGGCCCCGGCGTCGCCGCCTACTCCGCCTCGAAGGCAGCCATGAACCAACTCGCCCGCGTGGCCGCCCTCGAATGGGGCGCGGACAAGATCAGGATCAACTCGATCCATCCCAACGCCGTCTTCGACACCGGTCTGTGGACGCGGGATGTCCTGGAAGCGCGCGCCCGCAGCTACGGCGTGAGCGTGGAGGAATATAAGACGAGAAACGTTCTTGGGGTGGAGGTGCGCAGCCGGGACGTGGCGGAAATGGCCGCCGAGATGTGCGGCCCCCTGTTCGCCAAAACGACCGCCGCGCAAGTGCCGGTGGACGGGGGCAACGAACGGGTCATTTAAGCGAAGGATGAAGGCGGAAGGATGAAGGATGAAGAAGAGTGAGGGAGGTTTGTTTGTCGATCCCGCCCTCGTCCCACCAACCTGTCTTCCCACCACCATCTTCTTCATCCTTCATCCTTCCGCCTTCATCCTTTCGGGGAAGAAGAGTGAGGGAGGTTTGTTTGTCGATCCCGCCCTCGCCCACCAACCTGTCTTCCCACCATCTTCTTCATCCTTCATCCTTCCTCCTTCATCCTTTCCGGAAAGAGCGCGAGGATGCTTTCCTCGTTCGCCCTGCAAATCCCGCGCTCCGTGATCAGCCCCGTGACGAGGCGCCGCGGCGTCACATCGAACCCGTAATTGGCCGCCGCACTGCCAGCCGGAGCTACCAGCACTTCCGCGCGCTGTCCCTCGTGCCATCCATCCGCATATTTCACTTCCTGCGAACCCCGCTCCTCGATGGGAATCTCCGCCAGCCCATCGCGCATCACCCAATCAAAGGAGGAGGACGGCAAGGCCACATAGAATGGCACGTTGTTATCCCTGGCCGCCAGGGCCTTGAGATAGGTGCCGATCTTATTGGCGACATCTCCCGTGCAGGTCGTGCGATCCGTCCCCACGATCACCAGATCGACCATGCCATGCTGCATCAAATGCCCGCCCGTATTGTCGGCGATCACCGTATGCGGCACCCCATGCTGGCCCAGCTCCCAGGCCGTCAGCTTCGCGCCCTGGCTGCGCGGCCGCGTCTCGTCCACCCACACATGCACCGCGATCCCGCCATCGTGCGCCGCATAGACAGGCGCCGTCGCCGATCCATAGTCGACAAAGGCTAGCCACCCGGCGTTGCAATGTGTGAGCACATTGACTGGCGCTCCGTTCTTCTTCCGGCTGAGGCTCTCGATCAGCCTCACCCCGTGCTCTCCAATCCGGCGGCAGTATTCCGCGTCCTCATCCGCGATCTCCTTCGCCGTGGCGAGAGCAATGGCCGTCTTTTCCGCGCCGGATGTGCCCCGGGCAATCGCCTGCACCTGGCGATCCACCGCCCACGCCAGGTTGACCGCCGTCGGCCGCGTCGCCTTCAGATCCAGCGCCGCCTTTGAGACAAAATTGCCCGACCCTTCCATCGTCGCGAGATACATCCCGTAGGCCGCCGTCGCTCCGATCAAGCCGGCGCCGCGGACGTGCATCTCCTGGATCGCCGTCGCCGCCTGCGCCACCGTCCTCAGTTCCTCGATGACGAATTCATGGGGCAGAAACCGCTGGTCGATGATCTGAACGCACCGGGGATCCGATTCCTTGAGCCAAATCGTTCGGTAGTGCTGTCCATTCACGTTCATGAACGTCTCCATTGCCGGAGCCGCCCAGGGATGTCAAACCCACCGGGACTCGGGGAAGGCGAACGGCGCGTTGCGCGCAATCCAATCCGGGGGGGTGAAAATACGTTGAAACTTTTGGGAAGGGTGCGACGTCATACACTGATACCCCCCCTATGAAACTTCCTCTCTTCCTCCCCCTGCTGCCCGTCGTTCTCACCCTGGCCCTGTCCGCCGCCTCCCTGCGTGCGGCGGAGGCCTTCGATATGGAAAGGGCAAAGGCCCTGTATCAGCGCGCGCAGGCTGGCGAAAAGCTCTCCGATGCGGATCAGAAGTATCTCGACGACGCCAAGCGCCAGATGGCAGAGCGGAATGGCGCCGGCGGCATCACCGACCCGAAGCTGCTCGCCATCAAGGAGAAGGTCGAAAAGGGCGAAAAATTGACGCCCGAGGAGCAGAAGATTGTGGATGATTTCCGCAGCAAGCAGGGAGCCGGCGGGGCAGCCAACGGCGGCAACAGCAACCCGGATATCGAGAAGGCCAAACAGCTCTTCCAGAAGAAACAGAACGGTGGGACGCTGACGGCCGACGAGGAAAAATTCATCGAGGATGTGAAAGCGAAATACATGGCACGGGCCAACGGCGGGGCCGCAGGCGGAGCGCCGGAGAACATGGACAAACTGCGCGCGCTCAAGGAAAAGAAAGACCGTGGCGAGAAGCTCACGGACGACGAGGAAAAGACGCTGAACGAGGCGATCCGCCGCTTCCAGCAGGGCGGCGGGAACAAATAGCGGCGGGCCAACCGGAGCCTCGGAGTGACGCGCCGTTCGACGAACTCACGAACATAGGCCTGAGCGGCACGTCTTGAGCCTGTCGAAAATGGCCCGCCGAAAGGCTCCCGCGCGTTCCCTGACCGTCAGCCAGTGAGTCGGTCCCGCGCTTTTACCGAAGCGGAGGGATTCGCTCTCCGGTGACACCCCGGCGATCCCCGGTGAAACTCCTCAACGAGGAACTGAAACGAAGGATAAAGCGCGAATCGTCGTCGGACTGAACGGTGACCTCGCTTGGACCCGTGATCTTCCATGTGCCATTGAGGCCGGCATGATGCACGGAACCATTCTCCAGGAATTTCAGATCCACGCCCTCTGCATCCTCCGCACTTCGCCAGATCCAGCCGATCGCGAGCAAAGCCTGCCTCAGTTCCGGTTGATCATCCTCCCAGAAAGTTTCCGCCACCTTGGTGCGCTCCTTCGCGAGTTCGTGGCCGAGAAGCTCCAACTGTGCGCGGTACCAGGCCGTTGCCGGGCGAAGCGCATCGGCTCGCCTCCGTTCGTATTCTGCCCGGAGTTGTTCGAGAGGGTTGGGCGGGGCCATTCTGATCGCGTCTGAATTGGATGCGGGATCGGCCTTCGTGGGAGTGACCGCCGCCGTCACGATGAGAACGACGGTCACGAGCGGGAGGAGATGGATTTTCATGGATGTTCGCGGAGTAGACGGGTGACGGCGGTCAGCCCTTAGTAGTATACGGGTGACGCCGGCAAGACCTTTCAGATGAGACTCCCGCGTCGCTCCGCGACAAAGCAAAGCGGCGAAAAATCGCCCGCACTCCACACGCAGGCGCTTCGCGAGAGTCTCCGGACATTCGCTGACTCGCACGTGTGAATGGAAGACTGAATCTAACTAACCGCACCAGTTCTCAAACCTCCTCAATTGAGATTGCTCTACTCCGCGGCCGGGCTCTTTTTCGCCGTGCGCTTTTTGGGCTTCGCCTCCGCGGCCTCCGCCACCGGCGCCGCAGCCGCAGCGACAGCGGTGCCAGCGACCACCGCTTTCGCCTTGTCCGTCCGCTCGAAGCCCTTCGTGACATTCTCCGCGATCAGCTTCTGCACCAGCGCTTCGGCGCGGGTTTCAGTATGCGCGAAGAGCGTGGTCACCTCCAGCGGCGTCTTGCGCCCCGCGGAAAAGTCAGTCCAGAACACCACATAAGGAAACGCTCCCGCGGTGGCCGGACGCCGGCCGACGACCAGCTTGCGCACGGCAACGGCGCCTTTCACTTCCTTCGTGTAGACCTCACGCCGCACCACTTCCAGGGCGGGCAGGTTGCGGTTGATCAATTCAGGCGCGGCCACTTCGCGGTTGAGCAACTGCGCGATGCGCACCGACTGGGGTCCAAACTCCTTGTCCGGCCGCAGCCGGTGAAAGGTCGGAAACAACAGTCGCGGACACGCGGCCAGCCCTTCGAAGCTCCAGCGCGCATTGTTCCAGCCGAATACCTGCTGGCCGCTCCCTTCCTCATCGGCGGGCATGACATCTTCCGCTTCCAGTTCCACGACAAAGCCCGGCTTGACGAAGCGCACGGGCCGCCCGTCGCTGTCGCTCATGGCCAGCGGCGCGTCGACCCGCTGGGTGGACAGGCGCCCGAGCCAATCCACGCGATCCTGATCGTTAAAGCCCGAGCCGACGCGCGCGATGGACTGGAGTTGCACCCCGCTCTTGGCTACGGGATAGGCCAGCGCCGTGAGCAGCGACATCATGCCGAAGTTGCCTTCGAATTCGCCTTCGACGAATCCCACGACCGCGGCGTCGATCGTGCGGCGGGGTTTCACTTTGCAGATCTCGGGCCGGTCCAGCCGCCGAATGACGAGACCTTCCAGCCCCCCGCCGGTTCTTTCATCGAAGAGACGCGCCAATTCGCTGCCAGACACTTCTCCTCCCTCCGCGCGGTGGACCAGGCTTTCGGCATTCGTGCCGGCCAGTTCGCCGAGCAGCTTCCAGATGGTCAGGAAATCCGATTGATGCACGCGCAGATCACGCCCGTCGAGCATCACCACGTCCAGCAGGGCGAGGCGCAATCGTCCCGCGTCGATGGGATCCGTGGAATAACTCGCGCGCGTGACATCCGCGCTCGCGCAGCGGCGGCCATCCACGGTTTCGCGCAGGTAGAGTTCCGCGCGGAAGAGCGCCTTCCGGGTCCCGCGTGCCTTGAGGCTGGCGGCGAATTCTCTCAAGCACGGCAACCCCACCCGCACCCGACCCGAGGGTGCATTGAAGGTAAAGATCTCGGGCGTCCGCCCGGCCTCGTAGTAGACGAAGACACCTTCGCCATCATACTTCGTGGTTTCGAGCACGCGGCTGTCCGGCCCGTACCGCACCGGCAGTTCGGAGGACTTGATCGCGAGCATGCGGTTCGAGACTTCCGTTTCGTACTGCTCGGCGATTTCCATGAGCGTGCGGTCGGTCACCGCGGCGCGCGGTCCGAAGGAGTAGTCGCCGCTTTTTTGCGTGAGGCGGGCAAGATCAATCATGGGGCGGGTGCCGGCGCGGCCGGTCGTTTGAGTTCCTGATCGGACAACAGAAGGATCAACCGGTAGCGCGCGTTCTCGCCGCTGCCTTCCACTTCGCCGTAGAGAAACCCCCGGAAAGGCGTTCCGCCGTCGCGGAGAATGAGCGGCCCCGCGCCCTTCGGTCCGGCACCCACGAGCGCCATGCTCTGGCTCTGCTGGAGCGACTTGGCCAGGTCGTGGAGAAAGTCGAACGTCAATCCGTCCGTATGCACGACTTGCTGCATGCCTCGAAACACAAAGCGCGTGAGGCAATCCTTGATCGGCATGCGGCGCACGATCTTCAACGGGGCGGTGGTGTCCACATTGGCAGTCCTGAAGACACGGGGGCGGCGCTCCTTCTCCAGCCCGTCCGGCGTGTAGACGACCTCCACCTCCTTGAACTCCGTGGCGATCGACGGCTGCATGGCCCCCGGTTCGAGGTAGACCGCGGTCGCGTCACGCATCAGCCTTCCGGCAAGCTCCAGGTCCAGTTCTGGATCGCCATCGACGAGATCCGCCGATGTGGGCCCGGGGAGCGGCGTTTGTCCGTTCAGCGCCTGCACCCGCTTGACCTTGCCGGCCGGCGTCATTTGTTCGAGAGGCGCCACCGCCTTCTCAGCGGGAGTGGCGCTCAGTCCGAGGCGGGCGCTGCGGCCTTCGTTTTCGAGGTGGATGGTCAGCATTGGAATGCTCCTGTTACATCATGCTGAAATCCAGCGGATCGCCGGATTCCTCCGCGGCCGTTCCCGCCGCATCGAAAAATTCATACGCCACGGTGCGCCCGACCATGGGGCAAGCCTTCACCTGGCCCACGAGCAGAAACGCGCCATCGTCTCGCACGAGAAGGAGCGCATCCCGCGCGCGTGCTGATTTGCGATAGTTGAAAGTGCCGCGGTAGAGTCCCGGCGCCAGCCCGCCCGCGCCAATCGGGTAAACATCCGTCGTCGCAAAGCGCGCCAGGGTCTCGAGCGGCACCGGCTCCAGCGCCTCCGCGCCGTCGAAGGAACTCGGCCGGAGTTCCTGCTTCTGTCCCGCGCAAAAAATCTCCGGCGACTCCGCCGGCGAACCTTCGGGATCGACCGAGGTCATCGCCACCTGGCTCTTGCGAAAGATGAGGCCATCCGGCAGGAGCCAGCCGCGCTCCAGCCGTTTGCCCTCCTGTTCCACCACCTGCTCCACGCGCCCGTAGAGGTCATCCTTCCCGATTTTGGATTCCAGGCTGGCGGCGATTTCGCTGCCGGCCACGTTCAGTTTCAGAGTCTTGGCTGCCATGATAGTTTTTCGAGGGCAGTAACATGCCACGTCCAGGCCGCGCCTGCGGGCGCCTCGTGAACGGCAGTCACAATTCCAGCCTCATAGCAAAGGAATCATCACAAGGGAAGGTGAACATAGCGTCTCACATCCGTCCCGTCCTCGTCCGAATGTCACTCGCCTTGCCGGCGATGATGCTGCTATGCGTCATCTACGGAGCCTTCAGCACTTTCGCCAGCAGCGGAATCGCGGTCTCGCCATTCCACACGTGGCCGCCGTCAAAACGGTGGACTTGAAAATTCCCCGGCTTCTCCGCCGCGGTGTAGGCGCGTTGGATTCGGTCGGCCGCCTTTTCCATCCAGCCGGGAACCGCGAGCGCGTCCTTGCGGCCCGCTTCCCAGATCGCTGGCCGGGGTGCGATGAGCGAGCCGATTTCCGGGGTATCGCCGAACTGGAGCAGGCCGGGAATGACCTGGGCGCCGCAGGAGTAGCCCGCGCCCTGCGCCCGCTCCTGGAAGACATTCAGCGCGCCGGAGATCACGGCCACGTGCACGCGCAGTTCCAGCGCCGTGACGAGCATCGTCATCCGTCCGCCATAGCTCAAGCCCACGCACCCCACACGGTCCGCGCGCGCGTCGGGACGCGTTGACGCGTAATCGAGCGCCCAGATCGCGTCGCGCAGATTCTCGCCGATCAAGGTGCGGCCGAGATACATCAAACGCACAAAGGCCACCGCGCAGGGGTCGGTGCGACCGTCGCGCTGCTTCGGGTCGAGGCGCCGGCCGAACGGGGTAAAGCATGGCACCACCGCGAGGTATCCCTCGCGCACGAGCTGGCGGCCATAGTCGTAGTTCGCCGAGCGAATCGCCCGTTGCAGCTCCGGGGTATCGTCCACGCCGGCAACCGCGTCGTGCCCGAACTCGCCGTGGCCGTGCAGGCAAAGCACGATGGGAAACTGCTTCAGGTCCATCCCTTTCGGGCGCAGCACATAGAGCGGAAGACTCGGGGTATCGTCCGCCTCGAGCAGCAGCTCCTCCCGCGTGTGATCGGGCAGTTCCCGAATCCCGAGCGTCTTCACCCGCCATTCCTTCGGCGGCGAATGTGGGCCGATCGCTGCGCTCAGCTTCGCGCCAAACTCTTTCTGCCACGCCGCGAGCTCAGCCGGGGTGGAACCGTGGAACTGCATCGTCAATGGCGCCGCGGCAATGGCCCGGCTGATTTCCGCGTCCGCGGTGGGCACCGGTCCAGCATCGATCGCGAAGCACCAAGCGCCATGCGCGATCGTCAGCGCCAGGACGGAAAACCAGGCGCCCCGGAGTGACGGCGTCACGCCGGTAAGCAGAGGGAGGAGACGATGCATGGGGAGGAATGAACCGATTGGCTCGCCGGCTCTTCCTTAAAGGTGGAGACCAGATATGAAAAGCGGATTGTCTGACGCTCGGGGAGCCCGTACGAGGAACGAGCGTCTTTTTTCGAATCGCCAAACTTTTTTACGACCGCCGCCCGGGTGTCCGGCGAACTTCACATAGGCAAGGTGAACTCCATTGGTTCCGGTAAAACGGAATTGGCTGCCCGAGAGGGAAGAAACAGTGTGAGTCGACCTTGCCGCATTCTTTTTTTATCAGGATGGGACGAAAATGACTTTCACCCTGCGTGAATTCAAATCGGGGAAATAGCGCCGAGGCGCAAGTGCCACCGAATCAAAGCCCGTTCATGACACTCCGAGTCGCCGTCCGTTCCCAACTCTCAGATCTCGGCCCCCAAAAAACACCTGATCTGGTATCAACTCCCATGCGGTGGCGCACGGGCCAGATGTAGATGGCGTCTTTCGGACGACCCGGGTTCCGAACCCCGAACTCCGACTTTCGGATTTTGCCCACCCTGCCAATATTTTGACACCCTCAGGCCTCCATTCCGCCCGAATCTCCTCTGTAGGCCCGCATGGTCCCAATCTTGCTACCCTGCGCCGGACGTGATCCGACCTTCGCCTGCAACCCAACCGCTGCTGAGCACCGCCCCGACCCCTTGGCCGGCGGTCCGGCGGGATCGCCCGCTTTCCTGCTGAGATGGCCGTTGCGAATCAGCAGCGCCCCCCTCGCTTTCTCTTCATCTTCCGGCCCAACCTGACCCAACAACAGGTGGCGGCCGGCGTTTCCTTTGCTCGGTTCGCCCCTGATATGAAAACGAATCTCTTGCCCGTGGGCCGATTCCTCCGATTCGCCCTGCTTCTGTTGGCGTTTTCTGCTCTCGCCGGCCGGATCGCCCGTGCGGCCGACACGGACGCCTCTTACGTCCTCGCGCCAAACGACGTCGTCGAGATCAAGGTCTTCCAGGAAGACGACCTGGAGTCCAAACTGCGCATCTCCCAGAAGGGCACCATCACCTTCCCGCTGATCGGCGTCGTCGCCATTGGCGGAAAGACCCCGCAGGACGCCGCGGCGACGATCCGCGCGGCGCTGGCGAAAGACTATCTCGTGAACCCGCAGGTCACTGTGACGGTCATGGACTACAACAAGCGGCGCTTTACCGTGCTCGGGCAGGTGCAGCGGGCGGGCAGCTTCGACATGCCGGATCGCGAGAAAGTCACGCTGCTCGATGCCATTGCCATGGCGGGCGGCTACACCCGCATTGCCGACCCATCCAAGGTCACGCTCCGGCGCAAGACCGGCGGCAAGGAAACCGTCATGCGATTCAACGCCAAAGCCATCGCGCGCGACGGCAGCGTGGCGCCCGTCGAAATTCAGCCCGGCGACATCATCACCATCGGGGAAAGCATCTTCTAAGTCTTGATTCGATTCGCCGCCCACCGCCGGAGTCGCAGGACACTGCGCAAACCGGACGGGTAGCGGATTTCCATTCATGAAAAAGGCGCTCATTACCGGCATCACGGCTCAGGACGGATCCTGTCTGGCGGATCTGCCGCCGGGCAAAGGGCACGAAGTCCATGAGACCGTGAGGCGGCCACGCGTGGCCTTCCTGACCAACCGCTATTATGTCGCGGAATCGGTTTCCTCCTGGTCCGGCCTGCCCTTCTTCATGAAGAAATGCCTCGAGCGGGCGGGCCTGGACGTCATCGAGGTGCAGGTGACCGAAAATGGAAACTGGCTGGGGTGGGTAAAATTCCTTTGGTGGAAATGGGTCCGAGGCCGGCGGTATCTGCGCGAGTTGGAGACGCGCCGCCTCAAGTACTCCGCTCGTGATCTTGAGCGGCAACTGAAAAATCTATCGGTGGATGTCGTGCTGAGTCCGAGTATCTGGATGGTCACCTATTTGGAAACGGACCGGCCGGTATTGTTATGGACGGACGCCACATTCGCCGGAGTGCAGAATCTCTACGAGTCCTTCTCGAATCTCGCGCCACCCAGCATCGAGGCGGGACACAGGACGGAGCAGCAAGGATTGCAACACTGCACGCTCGGATTGTTCTCATCGCAGTGGGCGGCGCAAAGCGCCGTCGATCGATACGGCATGGATGCCCGCCATGTTCACGTCGTGCCGTTTGGCGCCAATATCGAGCGGGCGTTGCCGGAGGAGGAGATTGCGCAATGCCTGGCGGCGCGTGCCACGGATGTCTGCCGTCTGCTTTTCGTGGGAGTCGACTGGGTGCGCAAGGGCGCGGACCTCGCAGTGGAAGTGGTCAGCCAGTTGAATGAGCGTGGTCTGCGCGCGGAACTCACGATCATGGGGTGCCACGCGCCGGAGGGGCGGGCGCTTCCATCGTCCGTCAACGTAGTTGGATTCATCAGCAAGGCGACGCCGGAAGGCCGTGCCAGGATCGAGGAGGCGTTTCGCAGCCATCACCTTTTCATCATGCCCACGCGGGCGGACTGCACGCCGTGTGTCTTCTCGGAGGCCAATGCCTTTGCGCTGCCGTGTTTGAGCACGGACGTGGGCGGAGTCGCGAGTATCATCGTGAACGATCGGAATGGTCACAGCTTTTCGCTCTCCGCCGAGACCGGGGAATATGTCGATTACATCCTGGCGCTCATGTCTGACCGTCCGCGCTACGAAGCCCTGGCCCGCTCATCCTGGCGGGAAGCCCGCGACCGCCTTTCCTGGACGGCGTCCGGCCACAAGATCGCCGGCTTGATCGAGGATCTCATGACCAACCACGGGAGGAAACCGGCGGCATGAAGACGATGATCGGCATGGTGACGATCGGCAAGAGTTCGGCCACCCGCGAGCGGGCCGTAAACCGCGCCCAATGCTACGCCCGCCGGCATGGCTACGAGTTCGCCCAGATCCATTCTCCGGTGCGCCCGGGAACGACCCGCACGCCGCATTGGGAAAAAACGTTGGTTCCGCAGGCCTTCCCCGGCTACGAGCGGTATTGGATCATCGATGATGACATTCTGATCAATCACCGTCTGGCGCCTGCCCTTCCCGCGGTGGACGCCGGCAAGATCGGATTGGTTCGCGAACCGCTCCCGGAGGATCCGGCGAACAATGTGCCGTGGGTGGGAAATACCGGAGTCATGTTACTCGAGCACGCGGGCCTCGATCTCCTGACCAAAGCCTACGACCTCGGGGAATATAAAGACGTCCCGCCCGGCTATGGTGATCAGCCGGCGGTCAACGTGGTTGCCTGGCGGGAAAACCGGGTTACCCGCCTGGAATGGAAATGGAATTATCTGCTCATGGCGGACTGGCTGATGTGCGCGCACGGGCAGGAGTACCCCTGGACGAAGAGCCAGTCGCTGGGCCGTCTGGCCAAGGCCACGCTGACGCTCCGTCTCATGACCCGCGATTTCTGGCGGCGGTCCGATGAAGTCGTCGCGCGATTGCGTCAGGCTTACGCGGTGCATCTCACCTGGTACCGCATGGGAGCAAACCTCGTCGATCAAGTCCTCGGCTGATGCGCGTGCCCAACATCACCATATCCAACCTGGCGGCCTTCCTGACGGGTGTGCTGGCCTCCTTCAGTGTTTCCCTGGTCGGCGCCATGCCGGTGGGGGAACTGATTCTCCTGATGGTGAATTTCTGGGTCTTGCTGGCCGTGGTGACGACCCGGCGTTGGCCCTCGGCGTTGGATGACCTGCCCCTGGCTTGGATTTTTCTCGCGGCGTTGGGGGTGGCATTCTGCGGATACATCGTCGCTGATTTCTATCGCGAGAGCGCCACGCGCGACATCGCGCGGGGTTGGGCGCGCATCGCTTTTCAAGGCCTGGATATTTTTGCGATGGCCTATCTGCTCGGGAAATCGATGCGGAACGTCGTCTACTGCGCCGTGGGGTGTGCCTTCGGCGTACTCGCGAGTGCGTTGCTGCTCGGCGCTTTGTTTGGGGACATGTGGAAGTTTGGGTATGCACCGCTGGTGACCGTCGCCGTGTTGTTGGTGGCCGGATGGATGAGTCGTTGGATCGCCGTCGGGACGTCCTTCGCCTTGGGGATTCTGCATTTCTTCATGGACTACCGCGCCTACGGCGGATTCTGCTTCCTGATCGGCAGTTTCATTCTTGTCCAGGCGTTGCCACGCCGGGTGCGCCCCGTTGTCCTTCCGATATTCGTGGCATTCGGCCTGGCCGGGATCGGCGCCGTCTATCTGCATTCGCGAGGCGATGACGTGAACCGGAGCGATCGATCGAATCTCGAGCGTAGCGCTATGATGCGGGCTGTGGCCGAGGCTTTCGTGGAATCGCCCCTCATCGGTCACGGTTCGTGGTTCAGCAATTCAAACGTGATGGAGAACTTTGCCGCGATTCGTTGGCAGGAAGCGCAGATCGCCCACATGGGCGGTTTCGCGGAAGCCGATGGAGACGACATGGCGTTGCATTCCCAGATCCTGGTAGGCCTGGCCGAGGGTGGCGTCCTGGGGGGCGTCTTTTTCGTCGTCTATGGGCTCGGCCTGCTCTGGGCGCTTCTTTACTGCGTCTTGAAACAGTCCTGGCACCGCGCGACGCCCGTCTATTTGTTTACCCTTATTTCCGCGGCCTGGCATCTATTCCTTAGCCCGTTTTCCGGCACGCATCGGGTTTTGATCGCGCTCGCCGCCGCCTTCGTGGCGGTGCTTCACCGGGAAGCCCGGAGCCGCGGACATTTCCCGATGTTCAAATTCGCCAACTGGGGCCATACGATGCCCGCCTCCGCTACCAGCGCTTCTTGATTTCCATGCCGTCTTCTCTGGGTCGCTATCTCCCGCAGTTCGTCAAAAATAAACTCGTCTGGTGCCGTTGGATGCTCGGGTCGCGGAAAGTCCGGATCGAGTTCGGCGCCGAAATCGACACCAGGACTTCGCTGGGCGAATACGTGGGCGTCAGGCGTCGCGCCTCGATCAGCGGGACTGACATTGGACGTTACTCTTACGTCGGCGAAGATTGCCTGATTGCCAATGCCGGGATCGGGTCGTTTTGTTCGATCGCCGCCGGTGTCATTATCGGCGGAGGAATCCACCCTTCCCGCGATTGGGTCTCCACCGCTCCCGTTTTTTACGGCATGCAGGAAAGCCGCCAGGAGGCTTGCTTCGTTTCCAGGACGCTCTTCGACGGGAACCTTCGCACCGTGATCGGGCACGATGTTTGGATCGGCTTCGGAGCGATCATTCTCCCCGGCGTCACGCTTGGCAACGGCGTGATCGTGGGCGCGGGAGCGGTGGTTACCAAGTCCGTGCCCGACTATCAGATCGTCGCCGGAGTCCCCGCGAAACTTATCCGGGACCGCTTTTCCGCGGACGAGATCGCGTGGCTCCAGGAAACTCAATGGTGGAATTGGTCCGAGGAAAAGTTGCGCCAGTTGGCGCCTGACTTCCGGAGTGTCGAGGCGCTGCGCAGCCGCGTAGGAGCGCGAGTGAATGCGTTGATCCCGGAGATTTCATGAGCTTTCGCGAGCGCATTCAGCAAAAGCTCGGAAGTTGGCGGTCCGAACGCGCGCGGGCGATCGGCCTCTTTTTCGCCAGCTCACTGGCGGCGCGCGGCGTTGGCATTGGATGCCAGATTCTCCAGGTGCCGCTGGCCCTGCACGCCTTTGGCGGCGAGGCATTTGGATTCTGGATGACTCTCAGCAGCTATGGAATGCTGATCGCGTTTGCCGATTTCGGCATCGGGTTGGGCGTCCAGAACCGCATGGCCGAAGCCTGGAGTACCGGCGACGTGGGACGCGCCCGGCAGGTCGTATGCCTGTCGGTGGCGCTCTTTGGAGTGTTGACGCTGGCACTCCTAACGCTGCTGATTCCGCTGGCCTGGTGTTTCAATTTCGCGGAGTTCTTTGGGCTGCAGGATCCGACACTCATCCGGGAAGCGCCCCTCGCGATAGCCGCGACGATCGGAACCTTCTGCGCGGCTTTGCCGTTTGGGCTTGCCCAGCGGATTGCCCAGGGACAACAGCGAGGCTGGATGCACAATGTCGCCCAGGCGATTGGCAGCGTGGTGGCTCTCGGGGCGCTTTATCTGGTGGTCCGGTCGGGCGACCGGCGGATCACCGTATTGATTCTGTCGGCCACCATCCCTCCCATCTTGGCCAACGCCGCGCTGCTCGTTCAGCTCGTGCATGGAATGCGCCCCATCCGGCTCCGGGATTTTGGGCTATCACGGCCGTTGGTCCGTGATTTGTTGAGCTTGGGAGGAATGTTTGGCATCCAGCAAGTCGCCACTTTCATCCTCAATGCGGCGCCGCAAATTATTCTCGCGAGGGCACTGGGAGCCGCGGCGGTGACGCCTTACAATCTTGCCCAGCGACTCTTCAATCTTTTCAGCGTCGCGCAAAACGCCCTCATGCTTCCACTCTGGCCGGCCTACTCGGAGGCCAATGCCCGTGGCGAGTACGGCTGGATGCGGCGCACCTTGCGCCGGTCCATCGTGGCGACCTGTGGGATGAGTATTTTGCCGATGATCCTGGCGGGCTTTTTTGCCCGGCCCCTTTTCCGTCTTTGGGTGGGGCCGGAAGCAACCCTTCCTTCGCCCACGCTTGTGTGGTTGCTCCTTTTTTGGAACGCGATGCTCTTCATTCAGCAGCCCTTTTCCTATCTGCTGGCCGGCGTCTCCGAGATCCGTCGCGTGGCCATTTACTCCGCGTCGACGGCGGTGTTGTCCCTGGTGATGATGAACGTGCTCGTCCGCGTCGCCGGCGCACCCGGTCTCGTGGTGGGAATGCTCGTGGGCTACGTGCCGGTGCTTTTTGTGGGCTGCATCGTGGAGGCGCAACGCTTCCTCCGCAACGTCCCACCCGCCCCGACTGAAAGCCCCTTAAAAATGGTCGAGAAACATGCCGTATAACAGTCCAGCCTCGGGAACTTTTACCCGTAAACTTCAGACGCTCTTCCGGCGGCTGTGGCGGATGCTGCTTGGTCGCTTCATTAGTTTTGTGGGCGAACTCAGCCAGCCTGGGGAGTATCCGTTTTGCCTCTTTCAGGCCTGGGCGTTGCGACGGATGGGAGTGACCTGTCCTTCGAACGAGATCTGGATCGGACCAAGAACACGATTCGACAATCCCGAGTACGTCGTCCTCGGAAACCGCGTGCAGATCGGCCCGGATTCGCGAATCACGGGCTGGGCGACTGTGACTTTCGGCGACGATTTCATGTCCGGCCCCGCATTGCTGATTAACACCGGCAGCCACGACCTCGTGACGTTAAAGCCCGAATATCAGCCGGTCACCTTTGGGGCGCGCGTCTGGTGTGGCATGCGGGTATCGATCTGCTGCGGGGTGACGATCGGTGACGATGCCGTGATCGGGGCCAGCGCACTCGTGACCAGGTCGATTCCCGCAAAACACCTGGCAATGGGTGTCCCGTGCCGGCCGGTCCGCGAGATCGAACGGCCCGCGCCAAACGCCGCCGCGCCGCTGTGGACCCCCTATGATCCGAAAAAGACCGGAGTGGATCGCGAGCGAATCGGTCCGCGTCTGACCCGCCTGCTGCCGCAAGGATTGAAGCGCTCGATGCGCCGCGTGCTTTGGAGATCCCCCGCGCTCTATGCCCCGCTGGGTTGGTTCCTGCAGGGCCGCAGCGTCCGCAAGCTGGATTTTGATTGCTGGCTCGACGGGTTTCCGCGCTCGGGCAATACCTTTGCCGCCAAGGCACTGCGACTCAGCCTGCCCGGCCGCATCATCCTGCGCTCTCACACGCATCATCCCGCCTACATTCGAGCGGCCGTGCAAGCCGGCAAGCCTGGGATCTTCGTCCTGCGGCGCCCGGCCGATGCGGTGACTTCGTGGGCCATCTATTCCGAGATGCCGATCGTTGAGTTACTGGACTACTACATCGACTTCCATCAGGCGCTGCTCGGCATTTTGCCGCAAATGTTTGTCGCGGTCTTTGAGGATTTCTCGAACGACATCCAGCCTCTCCTCGGAAGATTTTTCGCCAGACACGGACTTGAGTCCACGTCCTTTCACCCGACGACCGAGGAGATCTTTCAACTCATTGAGAGGGATAACATTTCCGCGCGCGGGGCCGTGAGCGAAATGACCATCCACCGGCCGTCAAAGGCGCGGGATGTTTTGAAGCGGGAACTGGTGCAACAGTTGGAGACTGCATCCGCGCAAGCGCGGTTGCGGGAGGCGCAGGCACTTTATGAACGGTTCATTCCGCCGGCCGCATTGGTCGAGGAAAAGGAACTCTGCCAGTCGTCGGGCTGACGAACACGATCACTTCGTGACGATGCCCACATCCTCCGCATACGGTTCCACCTTGCGCCGCGTGGATCCTGCGTGGAAAGCGCGAAGCATGGGCTGCTCGATGAAGCGGTAGCTGGCCATGCCGCACCCAAGAGCCGCGGCCGTCATGGCGGCGATGGCCATCGCGTTGTCCCAGAGCCCGGGTCTGCCGATGAGGTTCCAGGCCCGGCCCACCGCGGTGATGACCAGAATGTGGGATAGGTAAATGGAATAGGAAGCGTCGCCGATCGCCTGCAACCAGTGCGGAAAGCGGACGCGGGCCCGCGCTTCCAGCGAGACTGCACCATAGAGAATGAGGAGCGCCGGCAATCCAAAGCAGAAGAAGCGCAGACCTTCGATCTGAAGCGGATCGAAGAAGAGCGAACTGGCCGGAAGCAGGAGTGACCCTGCGATCAAACAAAGCCAGCCACCCTGTCGCCAGCCGCGCTGGAGAACCGACGCGACACAAGCACCGAGCACGAACTCGATCGTGACTGGATCGGTGAGGAGCTTCAGCCAGGCGCTGTCCACCAAGGCGCCATTCTTCATGTAGAGATTATATCCGGCCGCGACACCCAAGCCCCACATGAGGAGAAAGCGCGGCAGTCGTCTTTCCGGCAGGAGCAGCGCAAGGGCGAACATCAGATAAAAGTAAGCCTCGTAGGAAAGCGTCCACCCCTGTCCCAGCAGCGGAAGGATGAGTTGTGGCAGCAGGAGGAACGAAGCGAAGAAATCGACGTTTCCCCGTTTTAACGCGGGCACCCAGTCGGGAGACGCCAGAAAGGCGAGAAGGATGACCAGGCTATATAACCAGTAGAGAGGGTAGATGCGAGCCGCCCGTTTGTAGAGAAATGAACCCACGACACCAGGCTTCGCAAACTGCCCTTTGCCAATCATGACCATGATGAAGCCGCTGATCGCAAAGAATAGATCCACGCCTCCATCGCCAGCCTTGCACAACTCGGGCAGCAATCGTTCTCCATGTCCAAAATGCCCCTCCATGACGAAGAGATGACGGGTCAGGACGAGCAGGATGGCTACTCCTCGCAACGCCTGGATGCTCTGGAACTTCTTATGCGTCATCCCTGGCGCTTTGAGCCACAGCGGATACTGTGTTTAAGAAGCGGGGGGAAGCGGCATGCGGCGCTGAGCCGGGTGGAAGGAACGAGGCGTTTGCCGGTCCGGTTTTCTGCCAGAAGTAGGCTGAAGGCGAGGACGTTAGGACCCGCCCGCGCGGTTGAGATTTTAGTTTCAAGTATTCCCTATCTTGCAGCCGGGTTCGCACATTCAAACTCGGCTTAAACCTTGGAGAAGATTAACACGGCGGGAGCGATATGCGTCAAGGTTGGAATCCTAAAAACGTGCTCAGAAATGGCAGTGTGGAAATGCCGCGAAACCTGCATTGGCGCTTGCATTCCGGGCGATTGTCTGGCAACCTCCGCGAATCCTTTTCACGGGCGAAAAATCGCCGCGGGAGGGCCAGGGCGTTGATGATTGAAACAAGCAAGTTCATCGGGAAATATGACTGTAGTTCCAGGCCGGCAACGGCTTTTGGTGGTGACGCCGACTCTGGGTGTCTCCACTTATCTTGAAGCGACCGTCCGCGGTGTTACTTCGCTGCAAATTCCTTGCCTGCACGTGCTTTCGTGTCCGGGTCCGGTCGTGGAGCAACTCCGATCCCGCTTTCCGCATGCCATCGTCGTGGCGGATGCCGGCAGGGAGGCCGGCCTCTACGGCGCCATCAACGTCGCTCTGCAGGCAGCCGGTGAGCACTGGCAGTGGTTCACTTACATCAATGATGACGACGAGTTGGCGCCGGGCTTTTCCACGGTCGCGGAACGTCACTTCGAACGGGCCAACCCCGAGCCGGTGGTCTACGGCAACGTCCGCGTGATCGATGAAAGCGGTGCGACGATCAGTCTTCTGACCACGGAGAATACGCCGCGCTTCATTCCGGCGTTGCTGCGCGCGGGGATCAGCCCTCTGAACCAGCAAGGCATGCTCTTCCGGCGGGACGTCGTGGAGGAATTGAAGGAGTTCAATACGAAATACCGCATCTGCGCCGATCTTGATTTCTGGGCGCGCGCGCTCGCCGCCGGGCATCGTTTTCGGTATTACCCGGTCGAGGTGGGAAGATTCCGCATCCGGAAGGGCCAAATCTCCGGCGATGTGAATCTCACCATCCGGGAGCAGGATGAAATCGCCCGCCGCCTTTTTCCCGAGGCGGGGGGCGTTCTGGATCGTTTTGTGGCAAAGTCGCGTTATCGAGTCTGTAATTTCCCCCGTTATCTTGCCCGCAGCCGGACCGCTGGTTGGGTTTCCAGCAACAAGATTCTCATGGGTGGAGGCCGATCCCGCTAACCGTGCGAGCGCTCGTCTTGAACGACTATGCGTTCGTCAGTGGCGGCGCGAGTATCGTCGCGATCTCCTCCGCGCGCGGATTGGCCGCCAACGGCGTGCCGACCACTTACTTCACTTCCGTCGAACCGCTCGATCCGTCACTCCTCGATGTCCCTCATTTGCGCGTGGTTTGTCTTGGCGGGCAGGAGATTGGCCACGATTCCAATCGTCTTCGGGCATTTATCGGCGGCCTGTGGAATCAACACGCCTGGCACGCGCTCGATCGGGAACTGGCATTGCATGATCCGGAGGACACCGTGGTGCACGTGCACATGTGGACGAAGGCGCTCTCCTCCTCAGTGCTGAAATTGGCGATCCGGCGCGGATTCAAAGTGCTGGTCACGCTCCACGATTTCTTCATCGGCTGTCCGACCGGAGGACTTTACCTTCACAAGACGGCGCAGCTTTGCACCTTCAAGCCGCTGTCCTGGAATTGCATCCGTTGTTCATGCGACCGGCGTCACTATGCCCACAAGCTTTGGCGCACCGCGCGCACGGTATTGCAAAATCAAATTCTGCGCATCCCGCGGGGCATCTCCCAGTTTGTCTGCGTCTCTCAACTCAGCGCGAATTTGCTGCGGCCCTGGTTGCCGCCGGAAAGTGCGATGACCATCGTCCGCAATCCGGTCGATGCTGTCGACCTGGGTGCGGCGCCCGTGGCGGACTCCGCTCCGTTTCTCTTCATTGGGCGTTTTTCGGCGGAGAAAGGTGTCCTGCTGGCCGCGCAAGCGGTGCAGCGGCTGGGCGTGCCGGCCGTCTTTATCGGCGACGGCGAATCGGCCGCCGAAGCGCGGGCGCTTTGTCCTCATGCCACCTTCACCGGATGGCTTTCCTCCACCGAGATTCGCGGCTGGCTGCACCGCGCGCGGGCGCTGCTCTTTCCTCCCCAGTGGTACGAGACGCTTGGGCTGGTGGTCGTCGAAGCCGCCGCCGCCGGTGTGCCGGCGATCATCTCCGATCGTTGTGCGGCCACGGATTTCCTGGACGACGGTGAACGCGGTTTGCACTTTCGCCACGGCTCGCTCGATTCCTTGTGCGCCGCGATCACGCGGATGCAGGATCCGTCCCTGGCCGCGCGCTTGGGACGCAATGCCTACGACTGGTACTGGCAGGATCCGTGGACACTCGACCAGCACGTCTGCGACCTGGTCGCGCTCTACGAACGCGTGCTGGGAGTTTCCGCGCCGGAGGTCGCTTCGGTGTGAAAGTGCTTCTCGTCTCTCAGCCCGCGTCGGACGGCGTCTTCCGCCATGTGGAAGCCCTGGCGAATTACCTGATCGATCAAGGGGTTCGAGTGCACCTGGCTTATTCGGATCGCGCAGCTTGTGACCAACTCCAAACCCTCGTGGGGCACATCGCGGCCGCCGGCGGCGGCACGCTGAATCTTCGGATCGGAAATCAGCCCGGACCGGCGGACCTGCCCGCCTTGCTGGCGCTGCAAAGGTTTGTTCGCAGGCTCTCCCCGGACATCGTTCACGCGCACAGTTCCAAAGCGGGAGCGCTCGTGCGCGGCCTCGCTTTGCTCGGGATGAAGTCGCGCGTCTTTTACACTCCGCACGCCTACTACCGGATGAATGCGCCCCGCGGGATCAAGGCCCGCTTCTTTCATGGCATCGAACGACTACTCAAGCGGACCGGCACTACGATCACCTGTTCGTCGGACGAAGCCGCTTTTGCCCGTGATTGCATCGGTGTCTCCCCCGGCGACCAGCGCACAATCGCCAATGGCGTGGATTGCACCCGTTTTCGCCCCCGCATGCCCGGGGAAGTCCTGGCGCTCCGCCAGCAATTGGGAATTCCCGAGAAGGCTTTGCTCCTCGGAACAGTCGGGCGATTTTCCGCGCAGAAAGATCCGGTCACGACTTATGCCGCGCTGGCCAGGATCATGCCGGAGCTTCCGAACTTGTTTTTCGTCCATCTGGGGAAAGGCGAACTCGAGCCGGAGGTGGACGCCTTGCTTGCCCATACCGGCCTTGGCCATCGCTGCCTGCGTATTCCGTACCTCGCGGATACGGCTCCCTTTTATCGCATGCTTGATGGCTTTGTTCTCGGATCGCTCTACGAAGGAATGTCGTATGCCGTCCTCGAAGCCCTGGCCAGCGGGTTGCCGCTGATCCTCACGCGGGCGCCCGGCAATCAGGACTTCGCGAGCCTGGGTCTCGACCGCGTATTTTGGGCGGCTCCTGAAGATCCCGTGTCGCTCTCCGAAGCGGTGCTGGCGTGGGCCGGACGGACGGACGTGCGGGCCTCGAATTGCAATCATCGAGCCGTCGCTGTGGAGTTATTCTCTCTCGAGACCGGCTACGCACGACTGCTGGCCGAATATCACGGCGCTCTGCTTTCGCCGGGCGTGACAGACGATCTCGAAGTGAGCAAGCCCGTCTCCGCCCTTCATCACCAGCACTGACCGGCCATCTCTATCTCTTGTCATGGTCCATTCCGCTTGAACCCAATCCTATGAAGAAAGCCACCTTGTTGAACCGCGTCCAGGCGCGCGCCCCGGCGTATTGGCCTCTCATGCGGGAGCAGCCGCTTTGGGCGGTGATGTTTGCCTTCTCTCGCATCAACGCCGCGCGCGGGATCGAACGGTTCATTTCTTCCGCCCGCCACAAGAAGCCGGAGAAGGTGAGTCAGACCGTGTTTCCCGAACTCGACCTCGATGGCGCTGTGGCCAGGTTGATCAAGGATGGAGTCTATCAAGGCCTCAAGCTGCCGGCGCCGATCATCGACGAGATCGTGTCCTTTGCGGAAACAAATCCCTGTTTCACCAAGCAGGAGCCCACGCGGGGATTCCTGCCCGGCAATTTTCGCGAGGAAGACAAGCAGCGCGAATCCGACATGCTGGCGGCATTTTATTTCAACACGGTTGAAGGGTGCGCCGCGGTGATGAAGTTGCGCCAGGATGAAGCGCTCCGCAGCATCGCCTCGGCTTACCTCGGCGAACCGGCGCTGCTTATTCGCACGCGGCTGTGGTGGAGCTTTCCGGCGGATCGCATTTCGGAGGGCGACCTGCACATGGCGGCGCAGAATCGCTTTCACTTCGACATCGACGGCTGGCGGACCTTGAAATTCTTTTTCTACCTGACCCCGGCGGATGAAGGAGCCGGCCCGCATCAGTATATCCGCGGAAGTCACAATCGCCGCCGGCTCAAGGACCAGTTTAGCATGACCACAGGCCGGCCCACGCCGCAACTGGAGAGCTACTACCCGCGCGAGGATTTCATCACGATCACCGGAGAGAAAGGATTCGGATTCGCGGAAGATCCATTTGTCTTTCACACCGGTTCCGTGTGCCGCGACCAGCCGCGGCTGATGCTGGAGATCGGGTTTGGCGTTTCCGCGGCGAATCCGGCTTACAAAAATCCGGACTTCATTTACGGGCGGCTGGGGTGATCCCGCGCGCCGAAACAAGTCATACACCGCCTTCAACTTCGCCGGTAGTAGGTCTGGCGGAGCTGATCGCATGAAGAGGAATCGCGAAGGCGGGCGCCCTAACTAACCGGAGTGTTCGGACGCGCCGTAGACTCCCTCTCCGTAGCTACCGGAGGAGTAGTGATAGTAGTAGTCGCGGCCGCTACCCTGCGGGAGTTGATTGAGGACCACCCCCGCGAGCGGGGCGCCAGCGTCGGCCAGCTTCTGCCGGCCGCGCGCCACGGCATTGCGGGGCGTGCGCGCAGCGTGAACGACCAATACCACGCTGTCCACCGACCGCACCAGCAGGAGCGTGTCGCTCACCGCGTTGACCGGCGCCGTATCGATGACCACACGGTCGTATTCGTTGGCCGCCTCGCGAATCATCTCCGTGAATCTTTGGCTGGCGAGCAGTTCCGCAGGTTGTCTCGGGCGGATTCCGGCCGTTAGCACTGAGAGCTTGGGCTGGCCTGACGCCTGGACCGCTTCGCGGAGCGACGCACGATCCAAAAGAACGTCCGCCACACCCGAGTGGGTCTTGGAATCGAAGAAGAGCCGGTCCAACGCCGGGAGCCGCATGTCGGCATCGATCAAGAGGGTGCGCAGGCCTTGTTGCGCAAGAGCGATCGCGTAGCTCGTCGCGCAATAGCTCTTGCCCTCGCCAGGGACGGCGCTGGTAAATAGGAACGTCCGCCGGTCCATCGGCGGAGCGAGCAGGGCGAGCGACGTACGCAAGGTGCGGAAATTCTCCGCCGCGGCCCCATGAGGTTCCCGGACGACCGGGGAATCGTCTGCTTTGTTGACGGGCGTCGTATCGCGGGGAACGGAACCGAGCACGGGCAGGCCCAGGAAGCCCTCGGCCTGGTCGACGGTGTGGAGCGAGCGATCGATCGCCACGCGTCCGAGCGCAATGCCGCCGCCAAGGGTCAGCCCCGTCAGCAGCGCGACGATGAGGACCAATTTCTTGCGCGGCTTGGCGGGAGCCATGGGTTTGGAGGAGGGAGTGACCACGCGCACCGTTTCCGGTCCGATCTTTTTCGTGACGTCCGTTTCGTTGAGCCGGGTGAGCACCGACTGGTAAAGCGTGGTGTCCGATTCGACTTCGCGGGCCATCGTTTCGTAGTTGATGGCCAGCCGGCCCAGTTCGAGCGACTTGCCTTCCTGCTCGCGCAGAGCGTCCTCAAATTTCTGCTCCGTGATCCGAGCGGATTCGACCGAAGTCGCCAGGCCATCGGCCGCCATCTTGATCGCCCGGTCTAGTCCCGCGCGCAGTTCCTCCAGCCGGCTCGCCGCTTGGATGTATTTGGGGTGCTTCGACTTGTAGCGCTGGCTGAGATTGGCCAGTTCCGCTTCCTGCGCGGTGACGTTCTTCTTCTGCTCGAGCACGATGGGTGTGCTGGCGATGCTGCTGACGTTCAGGAGCAATTCCGGTTCTTTGCCGGTCAAAGCGCGCACCTGCGCATAATCCGATTCCAGCTTGAGCCGTGCCGTCTTGGCTTCCGTCACCTTGGCGTTGAGTTCGCGCAACCGCGCATCGGTGATGTTGTGCGATTCCTCGAGGGACACCGCCTTCGTTTGCTCCCGGTAGGCCTGAAGCGCTTCCTTCGAGCTCTGCAGCTTGGTATTGAGCCGCTTCACCTCGCCCATCAGGAAGTTATTCGCCTCGAGGGCAATCTGCCCGTGGATTTCGAACATGAGGGCCTTGTATTCCTCGATGATCGTGTTCGGCAAAACACCGGCGACTTCCGGATCGACCGCCTCCGCTTTGATGCTGATGAGCCGCGTGCCCCGCACGAGACTCACCGAGATGCCCCTGCCGAGCTTGTAGATGAGTTCGCCATCCGTGGGCGGCTTTCCGCCATGGGAACGAAGGCCGAGCGCCTCCGGGGTGAGATTCAACTTGGGGTTGTGGACGACCCGCTCCAGCAGCGTCCAGTTGCTGAGATTCTGCTCCAGGGTCTTGAGCGACTCGATGCTCTCGAAGTTCTCGCTATTGATGTCGTCGATCTTCACCACCTTGCGCTCCGACTGGTCCACCTGAATGACGGCCTGCCCTTCATAGACCTTCGGTGTCCACCACAAATAGATCCCCGCGATCAGCAACGCCCCGGCCGCACAGGCCAGGACGATCCAGGCCTGGCCGCGCAGGGTGTAATAGATGCCGATCAGATCGATTTCCCGGGAGGATTCGCCTGCCGACGGGGGTTGTGAATTCATCGAAGGAGTTGGGGTATCACGGCGTTGGTTATTCCGGGCGGGGCGGCTCATGCCGCGTTTTTGTTCTTCACGAAGGTCATGAACATGATTTGGAAATCGAGGATCGCGCTCCAGTTCTCCACGTACCACAGATCGCACTGGATGCGCTCGCCGAGGTCCGTGTCTCCCCGCAGCCCATTCACCTGCGCCCACCCGGTGATCCCCGGCTTGGCGTTGTGGCGTGCGTTGTAGTGGGGAATCTCATGCTTGAAGTTGCGAATCAGTTCCGGCCGTTCCGGCCGCGGTCCGACCAGGCTCATCTCCCCCTTCAGGACGTTCCAGAATTGCGGCACCTCATCGATATTCCAGCGCCGCATCAGCGCGCCAATGCGCAGGCGGCGCGGGTCATCCTTGGTCGTCCAGCCCACTTTGCCCCCCACCTCGGCATCCAGCTTCATGCTGCGGATCTTGAGGATGTCAAATTCGACCCCGCTGCGTCCCAACCGCCGCTGACGATAGAAAATCGGCCCGGGCGATTCCCAATACACGATCGCGCCGAAGATGGCGATGATCGGCAGGGCCAGCAGGAGCCCGACGAGCGAGCCAACGATGTCCACGACACGCTTGAGGAAGATATTGACCGAGCGATCCAGGGGGAGCCGCGAGACCCCGAGGATGGGCACGCCGCTCACCGTCTCGAGGTGCAATCCCGAAACCAGGATCTGGAAATAGGAAGGCACCACCTTGAAATCGACCATTTCGCGCTCGCACGTATTGGCGAGGCGGACGATGTCGCCCTTCACTCCGTTCACGTCGGTGAGGATGACCATGTCGATTGCCTTGGTCCGGATCACCGTCACGAGATCCTCGTACTGTCCCAGAAGGCCCGCGTGGGGCGCGCCGGGCGCGCCGGGCACCCGGGCTCCTTTGGATCCAATGCAGCCCACGACCCGGTACGCGGATACCGGGTCCTGTTCGAATGCCCGGGCGAGGCGCTCGGCTTCCTTGTTCCAGCCGACGAATAGGATCCGCTGCCGCAGGTTCACCGCCACCAGGGAGCGAGACAGGTAGCGATGCAGCAGCCATCTCCAACTGAGCAGGCAGGCCGTCGTCAGTGCTCCCGCCGTGATGACAAAGAGACGCGAGACCGGCGGTGAGAACCGCAGGATCAACGAGATCGAGAGGAAAGCCATGGACCACCAAAAGCAGGCCTTGAGGCTCTGGAGGGACACGAACCGGAACCGCAGGAGCGCATTCCGCTCGTAGATCCCGAAACTCATGAGCATGACGATCAGGGCCATCGCGCCGAGCGCGATGTAGTTCGCATAATCCCGGAATTCGGGCGATGAGGGAATGCCGAAGTGACGCAGGGGCGTCTGAAAGCGCAGCCAGAAGCTGAAGATGAGCCCGTAGACGATGACGATCGTGTCGCAAACCAGGGTCGCCACCACGAGTCGATCCGGCAAAGCTTTGTCGCGGAGGCGGAGGACCTCGGGAAACGCGTCAGTGAGGCTCGCCCGGTCGAAAAAACCGGTCGCGTACGCCGGCCCGCCAGCGTTCTCTTCCTGCGCTTTAATGCAGCTTTCTTTTTTTGGACTGAGCATATGACCCTAGCGACTCCCTAAAGTGTCAGGATTGCTCCCGGCACGTGCCGCAAACGAACGGGGCGCACAGTAGGAAAACCGTCGTTTTCGTCAATCGTTTTCAGCGAAGTCTGCCCTGACCTGGGCGTAGGGGAATGGGAACGTGAGAGTTAGGACTTCTGAAGACGGAGAAAACCCGCGTCGCTGCTGCCGAGGATGGAGGGTTCGACGAAACGGGGACAATCGGACGCAGCTCAAGGGCTCCGCTTCTGGAGCGCTCAATTTCGATCAGAAAAATTCTTGCATCATGCCGGGCCTCCTCTATTTTCCGCCTCCTGCCACGCGGGTGTAGCTCAGTTGGTAGAGCACTTCCTTGCCAAGGAAGATGTCGCGCGTTCGAGTCGCGTCACCCGCTCCACTCCTTAATCCGAAGGAGTGGAAAAACCACCATCTATGAACTATCGTCCGTTTGGTCGAACCGGTTGGCGCGTCTCGGAGGTGAGCTTCGGCGCCTGGGCCGTAGGCGGCGCCTGGGGAGAGGTGGATGATCGCGACTCCCTGGCCGCCATGCACCGGGCGATCGATCTCGGGATCAATTTTTTCGACACCGCCGACGTCTATGGCGATGGGCGCAGTGAACGCCTCCTCGCGCAGCTCAAGAAAGAGAGCAAGGAAGACATCGTCATCCCCACCAAGGCGGGAAGGCGCCTGGAAAAGCAATCGGTCGCGGGCTACAGCCGCGAAAACCTCACGGCATGGATCGATCGGAGCCGAAAGAATCTCGGCATGGATTGCCTCGATCTCGTGCAACTCCACTGCCCGCCGACGGATCTCTATTATGTGCCCGAGGTCTTTGGCCTCCTCGATGACTTCGTCGCCGCCGGAAAGATTCGCTTCTATGGCGTGAGCGTCGAGCGCATCGAGGAAGCGCTCAAGGCGATTGAATATCCCAACGTCCAGTCCGTACAGATCATCTTCAACATGTTCCGCCACCGGCCCGCTGATCTTTTCTTCCACCAGGCGAAGACGAAGCAGGTGGGCATCCTCGCCCGGGTGCCGCTGGCCAGCGGGCTGCTCACCGGGAAGATGAAGCCCGACACGCAATTTGCCGCCAACGATCACCGCCAGTTCAATCGCCACGGCGAAGCCTTCGACGTCGGTGAAACTTTCGCCGGTATGGACTACGGCGAAGGATTGAAAGCCGTGGACGAACTGCGGTCCCTCGTTCCTGCTGGCGCCACCATGGCGCAATTCGCACTCCGCTGGATCCTGATGTTCGACGCGGTCAGTTGCACCATCCCGGGCGGCAAGACGCCGCAGCAGGTCGAAGACAACGCCCGGGCCGCGGACCTTCCGCCGCTGGACGATGCCCAGATGGCGGCGGTCAGGAGCATCTACGATCGCTACGCTCGCCCGCGCGTGCATCAGCGTTGGTAGCAGCCGGGCAGTGGGCAGTGCCCTTTGGGGTTGCCCGGCGGTAGTAGCGCCGGTGCGACCGGTTTCGGGTTCAGTTACTCAAGATCAGCGAAGCCGAAGCCGTAGGTGAGCCTCACGGCTTCGCCTGTTCCTGAATCCGGGCCGGCTCACCGTCGGCGAGCGAATCCGGCGGGTCGAGGATGACTGCGTCCTGGGCGGTGAGTCCGTTGATCACTTCCAGGGTGTTGCCAAGATCGTGCCCGATCTCGATGGAGACGAGCACCACGTGCCCGTCCCGGACTACGGCCACGCTCGGACCTTCGGCGCGGAAGAGCAGGGTGTTGGCGGGGATGGTGACCGCGCCGGCGGTGCCGGGGATCTTTAAGTGCACGGTCGCGTAGCCTCCGGGAAAGAGGCGTCCCGATGTGTTCTCCACGTCCGCCTCGACATTCAAGGTGTGGGAGAGGGGATCGAGCGACGCCGAATCGCGGATGAGTCTACCGGTGAATTTCTCGCCCGGAAATGCATCGAAGGTGATCATCGCCTCTTCGTCGTGCTTGATCGACGAAGCATAAATCTCGGGGACGGCGAAATAGATGCGCAGGATGTGATTATCGGCGAGGTGGAAGAGCTCCCTGGCGCTGGAGGATCCGCTGGTGGTTCCGCTGGTTTGGATCAGCGCTCCCACGTCGGTACTCCGAGCCGTGATCACGCCGTCGAATGGCGCCACCACTTTCTGGAACGCCCTCAACTGTTCGAGCCGCCGCACGTTGGCCTGCCCGGAATCGACGAGGGCGTGCTTCGCGGCGAGGTCGCTGGTCGCCTGGTCTTTCTCCTGGCTGGAGATGGTCTTCTTCTTGAACAGGTCCTCGGCCCGGGTCTCGGTGATCTGGGCCAGGTTCAAATTCGCCTCGGCGTTCTTCAGGTCGGCGCGGGCTTGCTCGAGTTGCTGGTCGACTTCCGGGGTCTCGATTTCGGCCAGGAGGTCGCCTTGCTTCACGTGCGCGCCGATGTCCACCTTCCAACTCTTCAGATAACCATTGGTGCGGGCGTAGATCGCGGTGTCGGTAAAGGCCTGGGCGCTCCCAGGGAGCGAGATTTCTCCCTCGGAGAGCACGGCGGATGGGTGCACGACGTTGTAGATCACCGCCGCGCTTTCCTGGGCCTCCCGCCGCATCGTGGCATCCTTCCTCGCACGGGTCGCGAGGGCGAGCGCGATGCCCACCGCCAGAATCGCGACCGCGATCACGAGACCGCGGGTGAGAGCCGATTTCTCACGAGAGGGCGGGTCGGCGGGCGGATGGTCCGGTGGATTGGATCCCTCGCCGGGATGAATGGGCGGGGGGTCAGTGAGTTGAGACATACGGATTATGTGCCATGAACCGGTTTCTTGCGATACAGGAGGCTGAACACAGCGGGCACGAAGATCAACGTGGCCAGGGTCGCGCAGAGCAGCCCGCCGATCACCGCTCGGCCGAGCGGCGCATTCTGTTCGCCGCCTTCGCCCAGGCCCAGGGCCATCGGCACCATGCCGATCATCATCGCGAGAGCCGTCATGATGACGGGGCGGAAGCGCGTCGCGCCCGCTTCCAGCGCGGCGGCGATGGCGTCGCCATGTTCCTGATACCGTTCCTTGGCGAAGGAGATCACGAGGATGCTATTGGCCGTGGCCACTCCCATGCACATGATTGCTCCCATGAGCGCCGGCACGCTGATCGTCGTGTGGGTAAAGAGCAGCGCGAGGATGATGCCGGCAATCGCGGCGGGCAGCGCCGTGATGATGATCAGCGGATCCAGCCACGACTGAAAGTTGATCACGATGAGCATGTACAGCAGGAGGATCGCAAAGCCGAGGCCCGCGAGCAGCCCAATGTACGAATCGTGCATGGTCTGCACCTGGCCCCGCAACGTGATGAACGTCCCGCGTGGCAGCCCCTTCCGAGCTTTCTCCACGACGCGTTCCACGGCCCGGCTCACCGCCCCCAGATCGCGGTCCTGTACCGTTCCATATACGTCGATCACGCGGCGGATGTTGTACTGCGAGATGATCTGCATCTCCTCGGAGCGTTTGATATTGGCGAGGTCGCCGAGGATCTCCGGGCGCTGGTCGCCGGTGGCACTCCGTGCGGCCAGAATTGGAATGTTTTCCAGGTCACCCAGCGATTTCATGCGATACTGCGGCACCTGGGCCACGAGATTATAGTTCACGCCGTTCTTCTGGTTCAGGAAGAACATCGGCGTAACCTGCATGCTCCCGCTCAAAGTATTGAGGACCACGCTGGCGATGTTCTGCTGCGTGAATCCGCCTTGCAAGGCCTTCGCCCGGTTCACCGCGATATCCAGCGTCGGGTAGTCCATGGGTTGTTGAATGCGCAGATCCGTCAGGCCGGGAATGCTCCGCAGTTCGGTCATCATCTTCGCGGCGATGTCGTGGTTGGATTTCACGTCTGCGCCTTCGATCTGGATGTCCATTGGCGCCGGGATTCCGAAATTCAGGATTTGCGTCACGATATCCGCCGGCAGTGCGTAAAACGTGGCGTTGGGATAATCCTGGGCCAGGCGCTTGCGGAGGATGCGCAGGTAGTCCGCGGTGGGGCGGTGATCCTGGTGCAACGAGATGAGGATGTCCGCGTCGTTGGGTCCGATGGTGCCCGAGGTCATGTGCATCGTGTTCATCGGGCTGTAGGGCATGCCGATATTGTCGAGGATGCTCGCCAGTTCGCCGCTGGGAATCACCTTGCGGACGGTTCCTTCGACCAAGTCGCACAGCCGGGCCATTTCCTCGATCCGCAGGCCGGTGCTGCCGCGCACGTGAAGAAGGATCTCGCCGCTGTCCGCGCTCGGAAAGAAGTCTTCGCCGAGCCACGGGATGAGCAATCCGAATCCCGCGCACACGACCAGGAATGCGGGGACAAAGACTTTGCGGGCATCGACCAGGGTCCGAAGGACCGTGCAATACAGCCGGCGAACGTGTTCAAAGCCGTGCTCGAACAGGAGCTGCAGGCGCCCGAGGACGCTCGTGCCCGGTTCATCATGCTCGTGCGATTTGAGCAGATACATGGCCAGCGTCGGCACCAGCGTGCGCGAGAGAACATAGGAGGCCAGCATCGCGAAGACGACGGCTTCCGCCAGGGGCACGAAGAGGTAACGGGCCACACCTCCGAGCATGAACATCGGCAGAAACACAATGCAGATGCAGAGCGTCGCCACGAAGGCCGGCGCGGCGATCTGTTGCGCGCCATCCAGAATGGCCTGCCGCAATTCCTTCCCCATCGCGAGATTGCGATGGATATTCTCCACCTCCACGGTGGCGTCGTCGACCAGGATTCCCACGGCCAGCGCCAACCCGCCGAGAGTCATGATATTGATCGTCTCGTGGAGCAGGCTGAGCACGATCACGGAACTTAGAATGGAAAGGGGAATGGACGTCGCAATGATCACCGTGCTGCGCCAACTGCCGAGAAAGAGCAGGATCATGAGGCCGGTCAGGGCCGCCGCGATGACCGCTTCGCGGATCACCGAACCGATCGCACCGCGCACGAAAACGGATTGGTCCGAGAGCAGCGTCATCTTCAGTTCCGGCGGCACGATGGCAGAGA
>Ga0105237_10001423_pt1 | contig 31620 bp, 31 predicted proteins | sample KBSC24metaG_FD_81520 | JGI IMG/M metagenome (GOLD analysis project Ga0105237, IMG submission 81520) | Corn rhizosphere microbial communities from Kellogg Biological Station, Michigan, USA - KBS C2-4 metaG | ecosystem: Host-associated > Plants > Roots > Rhizosphere > Soil | place: Michigan, USA... | reverse complement strand
GCGGACGTCAGCAAGCGGGAGTGGCTGGGCCGGTACATCGACCTGTACCGCGCGGGAGACCTGAAGGGCGGGCTCCTGGGGCAGATGCCGCAGCAGCAGCTCGGCGAGTCGCTGCCCGGCACTGCGCCGCCGCCGGGAACCAACATTCCGCCGGGGCTCGCCCAGTATCTGCCGGATCCGGCGGACGCTCCACCTCCCGGTGGCCCACCGCCACCACCTGGTGCCGTTCCACCCGTGCCTGCACCACCAGGGTGATTCGGCTCTCCACCGATTGACCTCTCGCGCCCACCGGCCAAAGCCGGTGGGCGCGAAGTCTTTTGACCCCTAGGCCAGTAGCGCTCGGACCGCGTCGACGATGACGGCACGACGGTGCGCGTGGTCCTCGTCGGCAACCAACGCGGCGTACTCCGGCGTCATCCCCGACCACAACCCCGAGATGTGCAGCACCAGCCCCAGCAGGTCGACCGCCGACCATCGATCCGTCAGCACCCCGTCGGCCTGAGCCTTCGCGATGGCCCCCACCTTCGCGACGTTCGACTCGGCGATGATGTCGATCGGATCCTGCGTGCCCGCGCGCTCGAGCCGGTACCAGGTGGCCAGCCGCTGTACGTGCGGACGCGCGACGTAGCCGTCGAACAACCGGCCCGCGTACTCCGGCAGATCGGTGGCGTCGATCGGGCTGTCGCGCAACGTCGTCACGACGAGGTCGTGGAACACCGCTTCGAACAGGCCGTCCTTGTTGCCGAAGTAGTGGTAGATCTGCGCCTTGTTCGACGCCGCCGCGAGCGCGATCCTGTCGACGCGCGCACCGGCAATGCCGTATGCCGCGAACTCCTCCGCAGCGGCGTCGAGCAGGCGCCTGCGGGTCGCGTCCGCATCTCTGGTCATGCTCGCACTCTAGTCAACTAACCGTCTAGTTGACAACGCGCCACACTGAGCGTTCAATACAACTAACCGTTCAGTTGATAAATGGAGGAAGTGACATGTCTCAGGTATTTCTCGTCACCGGCAGCTCTCGCGGGCTCGGCAGGGAGATCGTCGAAGCGGCACTGGCGGCAGGGCACCAGGTGGTGGCGACCGCCAGGAAGGCCGAACAACTCGCCGACCTCGTCGATAGGCACGGCGACCGCGTGCGCGCCGTCGCACTCGACGTCACCGATCCGGTGGCCGCCGAAGGCGCGGTGCGCACGGCGGTCGACGCGTTCGGCCGTCTCGACGTCCTGGTGAACAACGCCGGATACGCCGATCTCGCCGCGATCGAAGACACCAGCCTCGACGACTTCCGCGCACAGATCGAGACCAACCTCTTCGGGGTCGTCACCGTCACCAAGGCGGCGCTGCCTCAACTGCGGGCACAGGGCTCCGGCCACGTCATCCAGGTCTCGTCGGTCGGCGGCCGGGTGGCGAGCGTTGGCCTTGGCGCCTACCAGTCGGCCAAGTGGGCGGTCGGCGGCTTCTCCAGCGTCCTGAGCCAGGAAGTCGCCCCACTCGGGATCAAGGTGACCGTGCTGGAACCCGGTGGCATGCGGACGGATTGGGCAGGAAGCTCGATGGCGATCCCGGAGATCAGCGCACCGTACGACCAGACCGTCGGCGACCGCGCGCGGATGATCAGGGCCGGCCTCAGCACCGAGGCGGGCGACCCGGCCAAGGTGGCCCGAGTGGTCCTCGAGGTCGCCGCCATGGCGGAGCCGCCGCTGCGTCTACTGCTCGGCAGCGATGCCTACCGTTACGGCACCGCTGCGGGACGGGCGCTGCTCGAATCAGACGAGTCATGGCGGGAACTCAGCATCTCCACCGATCACGACGAAGCCACCGCGGCGCAGTTGGACCCGCTTGGCCATGGCGTGAGCTGAGCGCGGCACTCAGCCGTGTTAGACAGGTCGGCATGAGCTCACTTGCCGACCAGACCCGTTGGATGGATGCCACCGACCAGGCAGCTCTGGTCGCGTCCGGCGAGGTGTCGCCTAGCGAGCTGCTGGAAGCGGCGATCGAGCGCATCGAACGCTACGACCCGGCCATCAACGCCGTCGTGATCCGATGGTTCGACCACGCCCGCGAGACCGCCGCGAGCGCCGACCTGCCCGACGGCCCGTTCCGCGGCGTGCCGTTCCTGATCAAGGATCTGTACGCCTCGTATGCGGGACAACGGATCAGCAACGGCAACGTCGCGTTCAAGGAGGCGGGGGTCATCGCCGACGCCGACACCACCCTCGTCAGCCGTCACCGCGCGGCAGGGCTGGTGATCGCAGGACGCACCAACAGTCCCGAGCTCGGCAGCGTGCCGACCACCGAGCCGATCGCGTGGGGCGCGACCCACAACCCGTGGGATGTGGCGCGCTCCCCCGGCGGATCGAGCGGCGGCGCCGCGGCCGCCGTCGCGTCGGGGATGGTGCCGTTCGCTCACGCCAGTGACGGTGGCGGATCGATCCGCATCCCCGCGTCGTGCTGCGGTCTGGTCGGGCTCAAGCCGAGCCAGGGTCGCATCACCGTCGGCCCGGTGCGCGACGAGACCGGGCTGGGAGTCGAGCACTGCGTCAGCCGCACGGTTCGCGATTCGGCCGCGCTGCTCGACGCGACGCGTGGGCCCGGCATCGGCGACACCGTGATCGCGCCGCCGCCAACGCGCCCGTACGTCGACGAGCTCGGCGCCGACCCTGGCCGGATGCGCATCGGCATCCTCGATCACCATCCGCAGGACGGGCCGGTCGACGCCGACGTCACGGAAGCCACGCGCTCCGTCGGAAGGCTTCTCGAGTCGCTGGGCCACGACGTCGAGTCTGCGTGGCCGAAGGCGTTGGAGGACAAGACGTTCAGCGCAAAGTTCCTCGCACTGTGGAGCACCAACATGGGGATGGCGCTGCGCCGCTTCGAGGATCAGCTGGGCCGCCCCTTGACGGATCGCGAGTTCGAACCGATGAACCGCCTGCAGGCCGACTTCGCAAGCAACTTCACGTCCGTCGACTACGCGCTCGCACTGTCGGAGGTGACGCAGTACCGGCGGGCGCTGCAGTCGTGGTGGCACGACGGTTGGGACCTCTTGCTCACGCCGACGGTCGCCGAGTTGCCGCTCAAGCTCGGCACCATCTTCAACGACCCCAACGATCCGGCGGCGGCGATGGCGCGCGCTGGCCAGTTCGTGGCGTTCACGCCGCCGTTCAACACCAGCGGCCAGCCCGCCATCAGCCTGCCGCTGGAGTGGACACCCGAGGGGTTGCCGATCGGCGTGCAGCTCGTCGCCGCCTACGGTCGCGAAGACGTCCTGATCCGCATCGCCAGCCAGCTCGAGCAGGCGAATCCGTGGGCACACCGCACGCCGGGCATCTGATCGGCACGGGCATTTACCCTCAGAAGTAATGGCCGGTTGCTTATCGTGAACCGGTGGAGGGGACGCCCTTTGGCCGCTACCAGCTGATCGAGCTGCTCGGCCGCGGCGGGATGGGCGAAGTCTGGCGCGCGCACGACACCGACATCGACCGCGTGGTGGCGCTGAAGGTGCTGCTGCCCCGCTACGCCCAGGACCCGGAGTTCGACACGCGGTTTCGCCGCGAAGCCCGTGCGGCGGCACGCCTCGACGATCCCCACGTGGTGCCGATCTACGACGTCGGGGAGATCGACGGCAGGCTCTACGTCACCATGCGGCTGATCGACGGCGTCGACCTCCAGACCATGCTGGACGCAGGGCCGTTGGACCCCAAGCGTGCGGTGCACGTCGTCGAGCAGGTGGCCTCGGCGCTGCACAGCGCGCATCAGACCGGGCTGGTGCACCGCGACGTCAAACCGTCCAACATCCTGTTGGCAGACAACGACTTCGCCTACCTGATCGACTTCGGCATCGCCCGCTCGACCGGTGACTCCGCGTTGACGTCGGCCAACACCACCATCGGCACGTGGGCCTACATGGCGCCAGAACGCTTCAATACCAGAGACATTCAACCCAGTTCGGACATCTACGCGCTGACGTGCGTGCTCTACCAATGCCTCACCGGCGAACTGCCCTTCCCCGGCGACACCCTCGAACAGGTTGCCGTCAGCCACATGGTGATGCCGCCACCCAAGCCGTCCGAGGAGCGCGACACCGTCCCCGCCGCAATGGACCAGGTGATCGCCACCGGACTGGCCAAACAGCCCGCCGACCGTTACCAGAGCACCATCGAGATGGCCGCCGCGGCGCGACGAGCCGTCACCGACCCGGCATTCGCCCAGCCGTGGCTGTCCAGTAGCGAGTCACCGACGGTGCCTGCACGGTTCAGCGGCCCGCCACCCGCCCCGCCCGCCGGCAAGCGCCGCGGCGTCCTCATCGGCGCACTGCTCGCCGTCGTCGTGCTGATCGCCGGTGGCGTCTTCGCCGCCGTGCAGCTCTCGCAGAAGAGCGACCCGGCGGCCCCCGCACCGTCCGCGAGCCCAACGTCGGTCCCTCCCACCGCGACACCCAACACCGGCCCCTTCACCGGGGTCTACCGGGCCAACTACGGACCGATCACGGGACTCAACGGCGCGCCGGGTCCCGACACCGCGAAGCCGACCGACACCTACGCCATCCGCTCGGCGTGCCGCCCGACGGGGTGCGTCGCGACCGCGTCACGCCTCAGCGGTACGACCGCATTCCCCGCCCCGATCGTGTTCGACCAGATCGGCGACCGGTGGTTGGCGGTCGGGCTCTCCGTGGTTCCGTGCAAGACCGATCCCGCCACCGAGTCGTGGGAGGTGCTCACGCTGCAACCGCGTCCCGACGGCACCCTCGGCGGTGAGTTCACCGCGACGACCAGCAACGACTGCATCGCCAAACGCACCGTCACGTTCACCAGGACCGGGGACGTGGACGTCGAGACCCTGCCCGACCCGATCACCATCGCACCGCGGGTGGTGTCGCCTGCCGAGGCGCTACGCGGCGAGTACCAGCAGTCGCGAAACTTCCCAGCGGTCGGCCAAACGCAGCGGACCGTCTACCGCGTCGGCACCAACTGCCTGCGCACGGGTGACAGGTGCATCAGCGTCTTCCACGGCCAAGCGGGTGAAGTGGAACCGCTGACCTTCCGCGACGGCAACTGGAATCTGTTCACCGAGAGCGACTATGCGTGTCGTGGCGGCCAGATGCACGTCACGAAGTCTGGACGGTATCCGCTGCCTCAACCACTGCAGAATCCGATCACGCTTCTTGCGGGGACCGGCCGTCAAGACCAGACGGCGCCGTGTGCGGGCAACATCGCGTTCGACGAAACGTTCACGCGCATCGGCGATTAACGACCGGGCACGGCGGCCTGCCGTTATCGTGATCCGGTGGAGGGCACCTCATTCGGCCGCTATCAGCTGATCGAACTGCTGGGTCGCGGCGGCATGGGCGAGGTGTGGCGCGCCCACGACACCCAGATCGACCGCGTGGTGGCGCTGAAGATGCTGCTGCCGCACTACGCCAAGGACCCGGAATTCGACAGGCGATTTCGCCGCGAAGCGCGCGCGGCGGCACGCCTCGACGACCCGCACGTGGTGCCGATCTACGACGTCGGGGAGATCGACGGCAGGCTCTACGTCACCATGCGGTTGATCGTTGGCCAGGACCTGCAGACCGTGCTGAACGGCGGTCCGCTGGCGCCCGCACGCGCGGTGCACGTCGTCGAGCAGATCGCCTCGGCACTGCACAGCGCCCATCGGACCGGGCTGGTGCACCGCGACGTCAAACCGTCCAACATCCTGTTGGCGCAGAACGACTTTGCCTATCTCATCGACTTCGGCATCGCCCGTGCCACCGGGGACACCGCGTTGACGTCGGCCAACACCACCATCGGCACGTGGGCCTACATGGCGCCCGAGCGTTTCCAGGCAGGCGAGATCCAGCCGAGCTCGGACGTCTATGCGTTGGCGTGCGTGCTGTTTCAGTGCCTGACCGGAGTGGTGCCCTACCCGGGCGACACCCTCGAGCAGGTCGCGGTGGGGCACATGGTGACCCCGCCGCCGAGACCGTCGCAGGACCACGACACGGTTCCGTTGGCGATGGATCAGGTGATCGCCACCGGTCTTGCCAAACAACCCGCCGATCGTTATGCGAGCACCATCGACCTGGCCGCCGCGGCACATCGAGCCATCGGCTCGCCTGCCGATCAGGCTCACGCGCCGACGGTCATGGGGCCAGCCGATGCCGCCCACACCCAACCGTGGCGATCCAGCAGCGAAGCGCCGACCACGCCAGCGCATCGATCCGGCAGGCGTCGGGGCATGCTCATCGGCGCGCTGGTCGCCGTCGTCGTGCTGATCGCCGGTGGGGTCTTCGCAGCGGTGACGCTCACCAAGTCAGGCGATCCGGGCCCAACCGCGGCGCCGTCCGCCTCATCGGGCACCGCCGCCCCGCCCCCGAACACCGGTCCGTTCACCGGTGTCTACCGGGCCGACTTCGGCCGCGCGACGAGCCTGGACGGCGCACCAAGGCCAGGCACGGCACCGTCGACGGGAACGTACGGCGTGCGCTCGGTGTGCATCTCCGGCCGGTGCGTGGCCACCGCGTCAGTGTTCAAGGGCGACGCCGCATTCGCGTCGACGATGGTGTTCGACGAAGTCGGCGACCATTGGCTTTCCGTGGTCGTCGCGCCCGGCCAATGCCAGGGCGCGCAGACCGAGACGTGGCAGGTGTTCACGCTGCAGCCCCGACCCGACGGCACGCTGACCGGCGAACACACCAGGACCACCGCCGACCATTGCGCGGAGAAGCGGACCGTGACGTTCACCCGCACCGGGGACGTCGACGTCGACGCCGATTTCTACGCCCTTCCCGACCCCGCCGACCTGCCGCCGCGGGTCGTGTCCCCCGCCGAGGCACTGCACGGCAACTACCACGTCACGCGGACTTTCACGACGCCAGGCCTGCCGGTGCTGCAGGCCGACGCACCCGTCACGACGGACTGTCTGCGTACGGGTGACCGGTGCACGAGCTACTTCTCGCTCGCATCGGGTGACATCCCCCTGCTGTTCGACGGCACCAAGTTCACGTCGACCGAGAGATCCCAAAACCCTTGCCCGAGCGGCGACCTGTCGAATCTCACGACCGACGCGCAGTACCCGCTGCCGCATCCGCCGCAGGATCCGATCCAGTTCCTCACCGGGCACGGCACGTGGGTGCAGACCGGGACTTGCGCGGTTAACCTAGAGTTCGACGAAACGTTCACTCGCACGGGTGATTAGCCGAACCCGCCGTTCGCCCCTGCCAATCGGATGGCAATTTTTCTATTCGCCTGACGCGCATGCCGTTACGTGATAATGGGCGAATCGATGACATCCCGCTCCGTCGCGGTCCCGCGTAAGCGGTTGCGGCGCAAGCACACACCGCGACTAGGCCGACACACGCGACTCGATGTGCCGGAAAGGTTGCCGAGATGTGACCTGGACCCCATAATCAGCCCGTGACCCGACTGGTGCGTCGTTTCCGCGTCCTTGCCGCTGCGCTCATCACGGTAGTTCCACTGGTTGCGATTCCCGTCGCAGCCGCCGACCCGCCGGGCGGCGCCACCATCACCGGCATCGAGCACGTCACCGACCGCTGGGACAAGGTCTCGGTGTTCTCGCCGTCGATGAACAAGGTCGTCGTCAACGACGTCTTCAAGGCCCCCAGGTCGAATGCGCCAACGTTCTATCTGCTGCCGGGCATCGACGGCGGCGACAACCTCGATCCGGGTGGGAACTTCGCGCCCGGCAGCAAGAGCTGGTTCGGGTTCACCGATCTGCAGGGCTTCTTCGGCAACAAGAACGTCAACGTCGTCTCGCCTCTCGGCGGGGCCTTCAGCTGGTACACCAACTGGGTCAACGACGGCAGCAAGCAGTACCAGACCTACATGACGCGGGAACTGCCCCCACTGATCAACGCGCAGTACAAGACCAACGGCCGCAACGCCGTCGCCGGCTTGTCCAGCACCGGTGGCACCGCCGTCGACTACGCCATCCAGGCGCCGGGGCTCTACCGGGCCGTCGGCTCCTACAGCGGCTTCCTCACCCCGTCCACGGGCGCCCAGAACATCGCGCTGACGCTCACCGGCGGCGGCGCCAACGCCGACGACATGTGGGGCCCGCAGGGCGGCCCGCTGTGGGTGGCGCACGACCCGACGGTGAACGTCGCCAAGCTCAAGGGCACGGCGGTCTTCGTCACCGCGTCGGGCGGCGGCCAGGGCGACGTCGACAAGCTGCCGCCGGGCACCAACAACTTCGCCGGTGGCTTCATCGAGGGCATCGTGAACGACAGCACCAAGCAGTTCGCGGACGCCGCAGCCGCTGCCGGCGTTCCGATCAAGTACGTCGTCCGACCGCAGGGGTCGCACTCCTGGGGTCTGTTCGAATCGGAGATGCAGGATTCCTGGAACTCCACCATCGGGCCTGCGCTCGGGGCGTAGCGCCCGCGTCATCACCCGGCCGCCGGTCGGGTATCGGTAACACCGCTCGTCGGCATCTCTGACCTGCGGAAACAGCAGATCATGTCGTTGGCTCGACGCTGCCAAGAATCCGCCAAGGGGTTCGCTGCAATCTTTTCGTGACCGGCCACCAAGGGCCCACAGCACGAAAGGAGCCAACCATGAACACCAGCGTCGCGACTCTCGAGTCCAAATTGCCGACGACCACGCCGCGCGTGCGCCAAATGCTTGGCCTCTACGCGCTGAAGCCGTGGTTCACCGGCCGCCTGACGCCCGTCGTCAACGTCGCCGTCACGCGGGGCATCTCACCGGACGCGTTCACCGCAGCCGGTGTCGTGGCCGCAGGCGCGGCCGCTGTATCGATCGCCTTCGGCTGCTGGCCACTGGCCGCACTGTTCCTGGTGCTGCGGCTGGCAGGCGCCAACCTCGACGGCGCGGTCGCCCGCGCCGCAGGCAAGAGCCGGCCGTGGGGCTTCGTCGTCAACGAGATCGGCGACCGCACCTCCGACCTCCTGGCCTTCGCCGGGCTGGCGGTGTTCGTCGCCCGCCACGACGGCTCTGGCATGCACTGGCTGTCCTGGCCGGTGTTGCAGGTCCTACTGGCCGCACTGGCCGCGACGATGCCCACCTTCGCATCGCTGGCCGCGGCTGCCGCAGGCGCGCAACGCCGCAACGGCGGCCCGATGGGCAAGACCGAACGGTGCGTCTTCATGGTGCTGGCGACCGCATTCCCGGTCATCATGCCGGTGCTCTTGATGCAGCTGGTGAACGGTTCGCTGATCACCACCGTGATGCGGCTGCGGGCCGCGCGCCGCGAGTTGGCGGCCAAGCAGGAGCAGCCGCGGGTCGTCGTCGACTACTTCGACGCCGTGACCCAGCCGCTGTACGCGGTGACACAGCCACTGACCGCAGTGACCCGTCCCCTGATCGGTGTGGCGGCATGAGGATCTCGAGCGTGCTGCGGCACGGAGTGTGGCGGATCGCGTGTGCAGTGTCCGGCGGACTGACCGTGACCGGCCGGTGGGGCGTCTCGGGTGGCTGCATCGTGGTGGCCAACCACTCCTCACACGCCGACACCGCAGTACTGCTGGCCGCACTTCCGCCATCGGCCAAGCCGGTGTTCGGCGCGGCGGCCGACTACTGGTTCGACGTTCCGGTGCGCCGTTTCGTGGCCACCTCGCTGGCTGGCGTCCTGCCGGTGCAGCGGTCGGGCGACGGCGGCTACGCCGCACTGCTGGCCGCGGTCCGGCCTGCTCTCGAGGCGGGACACACCGTGGTCGTCTATCCGGAGGGCACCCGCTCGACCGACGGAACCATCGGCGAATTCCGCTCCGGCGCCTTGCGACTGGCGCAGGACTGCGGTGTGCCGATCGTCCCGGTGGCGGTGCTGGGCACCGCCGCCGTGCTGCCAAAGGGCGGGCACTACTCCCCCGCCCCGATGCGGGTCCACATCGGTGATCCCGTCGACCCGGCCACCACCTCGGCAGCTCAGCTGCGCGAGCAGGTAATCGCCTTGCGGGACAACCGCCTTCCCGAGCGCGTGAACCACTATGCCCTCGTCGCTTGACCACGAAATCGGGTCCAAAACCGATATCGTCGACCACATGAGCCGGCCGCTGCCGCCCACCATCACCGTTCGCTCCGGTGGTTGGCAGCGGACGTTCGCGCCGGGTCGCGACATCGTCGTCGGGCGCGACGTCCGGGCCGACGTGCGCATCCCGCACCTGGGGGTCTCCCGATCGCACGTGGTGCTGCGTCACCTCGACGGGCGCTGGGTCGCGTTCGACGACAAGAGCTTCAACGGAATGTTCGTCGGGAACCAACGCGTGCGTTCGGTGGAGATCTGCGATGGTCAGACCATCAACGTCGGCGACCCCGACGGTCCTCGCCTGACGTTCGAACTGGGGCCCTCCACGCAACCCGATGATCGCCCGACGTCGAAGATGCCACGGCAGGACGAACCCGAGACCGTCGTGTCGACGCGCATCGGCCGCGCGTCCGACAACGACGTCGTCATCCCCGACGTGCTGGCTTCGAGCCACCACGCCACGCTGACGCCGACGCCGCGGGGCATGCAGATTCTGGACGCCGGGAGCGCCAACGGCACGTTCGTCAACGGCGCACCCGTAAGGGAAGCGGTGCTCAACGACGACGACGTCATCACGATCGGCAACGTCGACTTCGTCTTCACGGGAGGCGATCTCGTCCGTCGCTCCCAACCCGCGACGAAGATCGGCGGCCTCGAAGTCCATGGCGTCAGCGTGACGATCGAGGGCGCGGTGACACTGCTGGATCGGATTTCGCTCACCGCGCGGCCGGGCTCGCTCACGGCGGTGATCGGCCCATCCGGCTCCGGCAAGTCCACGCTGGCGAAGGCGATCATCGGCGCGACGCGGCCGACGAGCGGCACGGTGACATTCGACGCGCATGACGTGCGTGCCGAAAATGCATTGCTACGCAACAGGATCGGCATGGTCCCCCAGGACGACGTCGTGCATCGCCAGCTCACCATCGATCAGGCGCTCGGCTACGCCGCAGAGCTGCGGATGCCGCCGGACACCACCGAGGCCGATCGGCAGCGGGTGATCGGGCAGGTACTCGAGGAACTCGAACTGACGCCGCACGCGCAGACGCGCGTCGACAAGCTCTCGGGCGGGCAACGCAAGCGTGTGTCGGTCGCCATGGAACTGTTGACCGGCCCGTCGCTGCTGGTGCTCGACGAGCCGACGACGGGGCTGGACCCCGCGCTGGACCGGCAGGTGATGGCGATGCTTCGCCAGCTCGCCGATGCCGGCCGCGTGATCGTGGTGGTGACGCATTCACTGACGTACCTTGACGATTGCGATCAGGTGCTGCTGCTCGCCCCTGGCGGCAAGACCGCGTTCTGCGGGCCACCGAGTGAGCTCGCAGCGGCCATGGGATCCACCGATTGGGCCGACGTCTTCGACGGCGTGCGCGACGATCCCGACGGCGCGCAGCAGCGGCACTTCGACCGCGGCGGGACGTTCGTGGACGTGCCCACCCAGGTCGTGGTCGCCGCACCCGTCGGCGCGGTCAAGCCGGCGCGCGTCAACGCGTGGCGCCAGTTCTCGACCGTCGCCCGCCGCCAGGTGCAACTGCTGTTGGCCGATCGCGGCTACGTCGCCTTGCTGGTGGCGCTGCCCTTCGTCGTCGGGCTGCTACCGCTCACCGTGGCCGGTCACGCCGGCTTCGGTGCGCCCGCGCCCGGCGCCCCACCGCTCGAGCCGAAACAGATCATCGCTCTGCTGAACTTCGGTGCGATCCTGTTGGGAACGACGCTGACCGTTCGCGACCTGACCGGTGAACGCGTCATCTTCGGCCGCGAACGGGCCGCCGGACTCTCTGCGTCGGCCTACCTCCTTGCGAAGATCGCCGTGTTCGGTGCGGTCGCGGTGATTCAGTCGGCGATCCTGACCCTGGTCGTCACCGCACCCAAGTTCGGTAAGCCGGCGCCGTCGAGCGCGGCGGCGCTTGGCAGTCCACTGTTCGAGTTGTTCGTCGACGTCGCGGCCACGTGTGTCGGGGCGATGATCCTCGGGCTTGCGGTGTCGGCCGTGGCGAAGAGCAGCGACCAGGTCATCATCCTGCTGGCGGCGACGCTGGTGACTCAGCTGGTGCTCGCAGGTGGCTTCATCCCGGTGACCAACCGCCCACTGCTGGAAACCATCTCGATGTTCACTCCCGCGCGGTGGGGGCTCGCGGCGACGGCCTCGACGGCCGATCTGAGCAACCTGGCGATGGGCATCGCGAAGGACGTGCACTGGAAGCACACGCCGTCGGCGTGGGGCTTCGACATCGCGATGATCGCCGTATTGTCCATCGCCTTCGCGGGTTTCGTGCGCTGGAAGATCCGGTTGAAGGCGGCCAGCTAGGACCACGCGGCGATCACCGCGGACAGGCCGCCGGTGAAGACGACGGCCGCGATGATCAAGTAGACGCCGTAGAGCCGTCGCAGCACGGGATGCAACAGGCTGGCGAGCAGCCACACGACCAGCCCCACCATCGAGATGCGCAGGCCACGTTCCAGCAGCGTCCAACCGGCCAGGTTCCACAGGTCGATGTGGCGCTCTCCGGCGGCGCGGGCGTACACCTTGACCGGGATGCCCGACAACGCTTGATGCATGATCGCGCTCGGCCCGGCGGCCAGCTGGTCGAACGCCGTCGCCGCCATTCGCGGGGTGGTGAGCGGTGCGGGCAACGAGACGCCGCGCGTCGCCAGCCCCGCGGTGGTGAGTACGCCGAGCACGGAGCCGGCGATCACCGCCGCGGCCCATGCCATCACACGTCGGGGCACGGCGGCCGCGAACAGTATCAACGCCATCTCCGCGACGATGAACCAGCTCAATGCCTCGGCGAAACCCCATACGAACGCCACGAGCAAGCCGTACGGACTGGCGACCAGACGGGCGATCACCGACCAGATGCGTGACTGGCGCTCCGTTGGGTCGGTCATCCGAGCAGATACGCCAGCGGGAGAACCAGCAGCAGCGAGTCGATGCGGTCGAGCAGACCGCCGAAGCCGGGCAGCCACTCGCCGGCATCCTTGACCTGAGCCTGCCGCTTGAGCATCGACTCGAGGAGGTCACCGAACAGGCCGCCGATTGCGACCGCGACGAGCAGACCGATCGATATGGTGCCCAGCAGCGTCAGGACCAGAAACGCCCCGATGACCGCGCCGACCACTCCTCCGATCGTCTTGTTCGGGCTGAGCGGAGTGAACGTCTTGCGCGCCCAACCGAAGCGGCGCAACCCCTTTCCGCCGCACCAGGCGGCGACGTCGGTGGCCCCCACGGCGAAGAACAGCACGAACGCGTCCGACTGCAACACCACCAGCAGGGCTAGGGACCAGCAGATCCACACCGATCCGAACGCCGTGAAAGCGGTTCGCCTCGAGCCGTTTTCGACGTCACCGCTGAGCACTGACGGCAGCGCACAGAGCAGCACGAGCACCGGCACGAACGCCAGAAGCGATGGGCGCAGCCACGCCGCCAACGGATATAGCACGGCGAGGCTCACCAGCAAGCAGGTGTCGAGTCTGCTCAGCCGCACCAACCGTGCGAACTCGATCACTGCGACCACGGCCAGTGCGGCGACCAGCACCGCGGTGGCGCCCTTGCCGATCCAGAACGGGATGCCGACGATCGTGGCGATCAGCACCCACGTCGTCCACTTCTGGATCAACTCGCGTTTGCGGCTGACGAGCACCGCGATGCCGCCGAGCGTCAGGATCGACACCGTGACCCACATGTAGAACACCGCGATGCCGTACAGGTGAACGTGCAGCGGACCCAGATCGACGTTCAGGTGCATCCGGCGATCGAGGTGAAGGAACCACAGGTACTGGTCGACGAGCATCGGCCTCCCCCGACAATGTGCGATCCAGGACAACATAAGCCGTGCTGGCTGATCCAGGAACGGTTTATCGTGAGCCGGTGGAGGGGACACCATTTGGCCGCTACCAGCTGATCGAGTTGCTGGGTCGTGGCGGGATGGGCGAGGTGTGGCGCGCCCACGACACCGAGCTGGACCGCGTGGTGGCCTTGAAGATGCTGCTCCCCCACTTCACTCAGGACGCGGAGTTCGAGAAGCGGTTCCGCCGTGAGGCCCGCGCCGCCGCCCGCCTCGACGATCCGCACGTCGTGCCGATCCACGACGTCGGCGAGATCGACGGCCGGCTGTACGTCACCATGCGACTGATCAACGGCGTCGACCTGCACACCGTGTTGAACGACGGGCCGTTGGAGGCCGGGCGCGCGGTGTACATCGTCGAGCAGGTCGCTTCGGCACTGCACAGCGCGCATCAGGCCGGGCTGGTGCACCGCGACGTGAAACCGTCCAACATTCTGTTGGCACAGAACGACTTTGCCTATCTGATCGACTTCGGCATCGCCCACGCGACGGGCGAAACCGGGCTCACGTCAGTCGGTTCCACGCTCGGCACGTGGTCCTACATGGCGCCCGAGCGCTTCGGTGACGGGGAGATCGGACCCGGCTGCGACGTGTACGCCCTCGCCTGCGTGCTCTACGAATGTCTGACCGGCGAGCTGCCGTTCCCCGGCACCACACGAGCAGATCGCGGTGGGCCACATGGTCATGCCGCCGCCCAAACCCTCCGAGGACCGCGACACCGTCCCGACGGCGCTGGACGACGTGATCGCCACCGGCCTGGCCAAGAAACCCACCGATCGCTACCAGAGCACCGTCGAGATGGCCGCTGCGGCACGGCACGCCGTCACCGACCCGACCGGCCCACGCCCGCCCGTCGCAACCGATCCGGCGCAGACCATTCCCCGTCACGTCGTCGCGCCTCCCCCGCCACCGACGAAGCGGCGCCGTGGCGTCCTGATCGGCGCGCTCGTTGGCGCCACCATCCTGATCGCCTGCGCCGTCTTCGGAGGCATCTGGCTGACACGGGACCGTGATTCAGCCCCTGCCACTCCGATCGAAACCGCGGCACCCGGCATGGCGCCCTTCACCGGGATCTACCGGGCCGACTTCAGCGCAACCACCCTCATGGACGGCCAGATGGTCGAGGGCGCGACGCCGATGACGGCCAGGTGGGGCGTGCGCTCGGCGTGCCGCCCCGACGGCTGCGTCGCGACGGCCATGCGGCTCAGCGGCGAGGGCCCCGCGGTGTCGAGCCTGGTGTTCGACCAGGTCGACGGGCGCTGGATGGCCGTCGACCTCGGCTCCGATCAGTGCCACAACGCGCCAGCCGAAGTCTGGGACGTGTTCACCCTGGAACCGCGTCCCGACGGCACGCTCTCCGGCGAGTTCAGCGGCACCACCAGCGACGGCTGCTCGGGGAAGGGGACCGTGACCTTCGCCCGCACCGGAAGCGTCGACGAGAACACCCTCCCCGACCCTGCCACCCTTCCGCCGAGGGTGACGTCGCCAGCGATGGCGCTGCACGGGCACTACCACCTCACCCGCAACTTCTCGAACGGCTCACCCCAACAGGATCTGCTCTACTCCGTCACCACCGACTGCCTTCGCGACGGTGCCCGGTGCATGAGCTACTTCCACGCACCGTCGGATTTCCGGCCGCTGATCTTCAGCGACGGGAAGTGGACCTCCGGGCTCGAGTTCGACGGCAAGTGCCCGCCTCCCGGCGGCCCAACGCACCTGAAGTACACCGCGCAGTTTCCGCTGCCTCAGCCACCACAGGATCCGATCACGCTGCTGATCGGGAACGGACGCCAGGAGCAGACGGGGAACTGCGCTGCCAGCACGGCCGTCACCGAGACATTCACGCGCACAGGCGATTAGGTGCGGTGTCGTTGGGCGTGCCGCGCAACCCTGGCGCGGTTGCCGCAGAGCGCTGAGCACCACTGCTGGCGATGGGTCTTCATGAAGAAGTAGGCACATCCGGGCGCGACGCATGGCCGCAGCGCGTCCCACTGCGGGCTGGTCACCAGATGGATCGCCTGCTGGGCGATCACCGTGGTCAGGGCGTCGGCGAACGAGACGCCTGCCGCGACGTCGCGGCGCATCAGCGTCCGGCCATCGGGTTGGAGCTCGGGCCACACGGCGGTCATCGCCGAGGCCGTGTTGACGATCGACGTCGCCGTCCGCACGTCGGGTACGGGCGACTGCCCCAATGCCCGCAGGTCCTTCGTGTGTTCGGCGGCCAGTCGGCGCAGGGCGTCGCGCAACTCGATCAAATGCGTTACGGCGCTGGCGGGTAGGGCGTCGTCGTTGCCGATGCCGGGGATCAATCCACGTTGTTCGCCGATGGCGCGCACCCATGTCTGCATGTCGGCGACGTCGGCAAGCGCGTCATGAACGTCGTTGCGATCGATCCAGATGGTGTTCACCAAGGCGAGCGGGGCGGGCTCGTCTACGCGGGGTGCAGGTGACGTCGTCGTCATGATGCGCTCCGATTCTGCCAGCCGCTTGACGTCGCGGACGGACCCCACCTACCATACTAATGGATATTTATCCTATAACCATTAGCAATGGAGAAGGCCGATGACCCACCAGCCGGACGGTCCAGATTCGGGGCGAGCGAAGCGACGGGACAGGCATGGAACTGCGTGAACTGCGAGCGTTCGTCGCGGTCGTCGAAGAGGGCGGTATGTCCGCGGCCGCTCGCCGGCTGCATCTGAGCCAGCCCGCCATCTCGCAGACCATCCACAATCTGGAGAGGCGTCTCAGCGTCGAACTCCTCGTCCGCACCAGTGCCGGCGTATCCACGACGCCAGCGGGCGCGGCCCTGCTCACCGAGGCCCGCGACCTCATCTCGCGGCATCAGGAGGTCGCCGCGACGATCGCCCAGCATCACGCGGCCGCCAACAACACGGTGCGCGTTGGCGTACCCCTCGAACTTCCGCCTGGGCTGCTCCCCAACGCACTCACCGCCCTGGCATCGCGCTCCCCCGCCACCCGCGTCGCGGTCCGGCACTTGTCGACTGCGAGCCAGATTTCGGCCCTGCGTGCTGGCGAACTGGACCTCGGGCTCATCAGGGAACGGCCGTCCTCCCGTGATCTGGACGTCAACTTGGTCGCGGAGGAGCACCTCGGGGTCCTGCTGGCGACCGCGCACGTGGAACGGCTTGGCACCCCAGAGCAGCTCAGGCTCGACGCGCTCGCTGGTCTCGAGTGGCTGGGGTTCCCCCGGTGCAACAGCCCGGCCTGGTATGACGAGCTGACCGCGACGTTGCGCAGCCACGGCGTACCCATCAGCACCTCGGCCACGTTCACCGAAGCCCCCATCCAGGAGGTCACGCTCGCCGCCGTCAGCTCGGGCGGCGTGTTTGCACTGGCACCGGCCAGCTGGCAATCCCACCTCCCGGATTCCCTTCGCTGGCAACCCATTAGCGGCAATCCCGTCCGGCGACGCACATGGGCAGCCTGGTCGTCGAATTCATGCCATCGCGGCCTCGCACACCTGGTCGCGCTCCTCGACGAACACGACCACCTGCCGCCGCAGCCATAACCGATCCCGACATCACGATCAATACAACACCGCCCCTTCGGCGCCGATGGCGTTTTCCCAGAACACTTTCCGATGACCGGCGATAGGCGATCCGAGTGGACCGATCCGTCCGGGTGCCATCTACTTGAAGGAGGTCATCGGAATCCTCGATGTCCGTCATCGCTGGTTGCGTGAACCGATCGGGCATCGCGGCGACGTCATTGCGTTGAGGTGGTTGGTATCTCACACAAAAGAAGGAGAAGCTCGTGATCATTTCACGCACGCAGTCCAGCATCGAACGGTTGGTCACGATGTCTCGAATCGACGGATTGGCAGCACTATTGAGCCGATACGGCCTCGTCATCGTGATCGGATGGATCGGCGCCTTGAAGTTCGCCGACTTCGAGGCCTATCAAATCGTGCCGCTGGTCGCCAACAGCCCGTTCATGGGCTGGCTCTACCACGTCATGCCGGTGTACACGTTCTCCGCGCTTCTCGGGGTTCTCGAGTTGACGTCGGCGGTGCTGCTGGCGGTCAAGCCCATCGCACCGAGGGTGTCGATGGTGGGGAGCTTGATCGCGGTCGTATTGTTCCTCTCCACGATCAGCTTCCTGTTCACCACTCCAGGAGTGAGCGAGCCGGCGGGCGGCGGATTCCCTGCGCTGTCACTGACCGGCGAATTCCTCCTCAAAGACATTCCGCTTCTTGGTATTTCACTCTGGACTCTGGTGGACTCCGCCCGTGCCGCAGCCCGTCGCGACGGCGGCGCTGCTACGCCGGCTTCGCCTCGATGAACTCACGGGGTTGACGTAGCCACTGGAGGCGGCCATCGGCTCGCAGCAGACTCCCAGCTCACGTTCAGCGAGAAGCCCTGCCCGACAAGCGACGTCAGGTCAGTTGAAGTCACAGCCGGGGTTGGGGACGCTATCCGAGGTCGGCGCACCTGCGGGGTCGACGTAGGTGACTTCGAGCACCAGCGGCGTGGTGCCGAGGTTGCGTGCGATGTGCACGTGGTCGGGACCGGTGGGGTCCGTGATCGGATCCCCCGCCTGGTACACCCCGTCTTGACTGCAGTCGGCCGCGTAGTGCGTCAGGGTCCCCGACTTCATGACGCCATAGATCTCACCGCGGTGGGTGTGCCAGCCGGTGCTTCCACCAGGGGCGATGGTGATGTCGGCGACGATGTAGTCCTTGCCGTTCGCGGTCTGCTTGGACAGCGTCACGGCGGAAACCCCCGTCGATGGGGTGGCGTGTGCGCTTGCCGGCGTCATCGCGGCCAGCGCGATGCCCGTTCCGATCGTGATACAGGCGGCTCTCGTACGGCGTCGCATCCCTTGTCCTCCAAGTCGATCGGGTGAGGCACCAAAGATACTACGTATTGGGTTGTGCGACCCACTACGCATCCGGGCGTCCGACGAGGGTGGAGCGGGCGCGCCGTGGCAGGGCTCGATCCCAACAGCGCCATCGTCTGAACCTCAAACCCATGTGCACGGCCCGCGGGAACATTCGAGTCGGCGTCGGCGTTCTCCGTTCAGACTTTGCGAACGGAAAGGATTCCGATGGCCACGGACTACGACGCACCCAGAAAGACCGAGAGCGACGACGTCGCCGAAGAATCGCTCGAGGTGTTGACCGGACGGCGCAACGATGCGGCAGTCGCCGTGCTCGACGTCGACGACGGCGAAGACCTTGACGCGTTCGAGCTGCCAGGAGCGGACCTCTCGGGCGAAGAATTCACCGTGCGTGTACTGCCGAAACAGGCCGACGAGTTCACGTGCTCGAGCTGTTTCCTCGTTCAGCACCGTCATCGGCTCGCACGAAGCGTCGGTGACCGGCTGATCTGCGCTGACTGCGTCTGAGCACTACCCCGTTCAGATAGCGCTGAGGGCGGCGGCCACTCGCACTTCTGCGCCACCACGGCTATCTCGACGACGGGAACCCGCGGCCGGGTCTCCCAACCAGAGTTGTTGGCGTTCAGGCGTTGCGGATCGTGAGCCCGCCGTCGACGACGAGTACCGCACCGGTGATGTAAGAGGCGGCAGGAAGCAGCAGCGACAACGTCGCGTGCGCAACCTCTTCGGGGTCGCCGTAACGACGCAACGCCGTCCGTCGGCGGGCGAAGGTGGCCTTCATGTCCTCGGGGATGAATTCCGTCATACCGGTGTTGATGGGTCCCGGGCACACGCAGTTCACCGTCACCCCGGCCGGACCGAGTTCAACGGCCAGCGACCGCGTCAGACCGATCACACCGTGTTTCGTTGCCGTGTATGGCGAGATTCCGGCGGTCGCGCCGAGGCCCTCCGTCGACGCCACGTTGACGGTCCGGCCCCTGCCCTCCCGGCGTAGATCCGGCAGTGCCGCACGAACGAACCGCGCGTACGCGGTCAGATTGATCGCCACGGTGGTCGCCCAGTGGTCCTCGAAGTCGTCACCGTCGATCGGCACCGGGATGCTCACGCCTGCGTTGTTGACCAGGCCATCGATCGCGCCGAGGGATTCTCGAATCTCGGCGATGACCGCTGACGGGGCCGCGGAGTCACCGACGTCCGCCACGACGGCGTACACGCGGCCACCCACGTCGTTGATCTCGTCGGCCACGCGTGCCAGCCCGTCGGCGTCACGATCGACGACACCGACTGCGGCGCCCTCATCGGCGAGGAGGTGCGCGGTCGCACGCCCCATGCCGCTGCCGGCTCCCGTGATCACGAAGACTTTTCCCTCGACCGAGCGACTCAGCGATGTCAGGCGGGGCATCCGGCCATTGTGACCGACAGTGTCGTCCGAAGGAATTCACCTTCGCCAAGGCGATCACCCGGCAGAAGTTCAAGCCAATGATGGCTGCTGACGTCCTTCGCACGCGACACCAAGACCGAGAGTCAGGTCGCCGGGCTGATCACGCTCCTGCACGGTGGCAAGAAGACCCTCAAGTAGGGATCTGTGAACTGCAATATTCGTGGTGGCCAGGGCCGGGATCGAACCGGCGACCTTCCGCTTTTCAGGCGGACGCTCGTACCAACTGAGCTACCTGGCCGGAAGGCAGCACGTGCCTCGCCGTACTTGCGACCCTGACGGGACTCGAACCCGCGACCTCCGCCGTGACAGGGCGGCGCGCTAACCAACTGCGCCACAGGGCCTTGCTTGTAACACCACCATCGTAATGGTGTTGCGACGTACCCCCTACGGGATTCGAACCCGCGCTACCGCCTTGAAAGGGCGGCGTCCTAGGCCGCTAGACGAAGGGGGCCCGACCGAATCTCTCCGGGGTACTCGCAACGCCAGGACGTTGGGAGCTTGGATAGCTTAGGTTATCGAAGCCCGAATCCTCAAACGGGGTTCCGTCGCCCCCGCCAGTTGCTCCCCTCCCGACCCCGCACACGGCGGCCAGTATCCTGATTCACCGCGCCCCTATAGCTCAGTTGGTAGAGCTACGGACTTTTAATCCGCAGGTCCCAGGTTCGAGCCCTGGTGGGGGCACCACGCTGGCGGTTCTACTCGGCCGACGCCACGCCGAGCTCCCCGAGCAGCTGCCGTACCCGGGCCTCGATCTCGTCCCGCACCGGGCGCACCGCCTCCAGCGGCTGTCCTGCGGGGTCGGCCAGCGGCCAGTCCACGTAGCGACGTCCTGGAACGTACGGGCAGGTGTCACCGCAGCCCATCGTGACGACGACGTCGGCCTGATGAAGCATTGCGTCGGTCCAGCGCTTGGGCTGCTGCCCCGTGATGTCGATGCCCTTCTCCACCATTGCCGCCACTGCTGCCGGATTGACCTCGTGCGCGGGCTCCGAACCGCCGGAGTATCCGACCGCCCGCCCGCCGGCGAACGCGTTGAAGAAGCCGAGCGCCATCTGGGACCGCCCGGCGTTGTGCGTGCAGAGGAACAGCACGGCTGGGTTGCTCACGGCGTTGCCCTTTCGAAGACGGGTTGGGACTGACGACGTCGCAGGGCCAGTGACACGTAGACCAGCGCGACGAGCACGGGCACTTCGATGAGGGGCCCGACGACGCCGGCAAGTGCCTGTCCCGACGTCGCGCCGTAGGTCGCGATGGCGACCGCGATCGCCAGCTCGAAGTTGTTCCCCGCCGCGGTGAACGCAAGCGTGGTCGTGCGTGCGTAGCCCAATCCCAGCGCGCTCCCCACCACGTACCCGCCGGCCCACATGATGGCGAAGTAGGCCAGCAGGGGAAGCGCGATGCGCGCAACGTCCAACGGGCGGCTGACGATCTGATCACCCTGAAGCGCGAACAGAATCACGATGGTGAACAGCAGGCCGTACAGGGCCCACGGGCCGATCCTCGGCAGGAACGTCGACTCGTACCAAGCGCGGCCCTTCGCCCGTTCGCCCAGCCGCCGCGACAGGTAGCCGGCCAGCAGCGGGATGCCGAGGAAGACGAGCACCGACTTCGCGATCTGCCACGGCGACGTGGCGATGTTCGCCTGCTCGAGGCCGAGCCAGCCGGGCAGCACCGACAGGTAGAACCACCCGAGAACCGCGAACATCAGCACCTGGAAGATCGAGTTGAGCGCTACAAGCACCGCCGCCGCCTCACCGTCACCGCAGGCAAGGTCGTTCCAGATGATCACCATGGCGATGCACCTCGCCAGCCCGACGATGATCAGGCCGGTGCGGTACTCGGGTAGATCCGGCAACAGCAGCCACGCCAGCGCGAACATCAGGGCGGGGCCGATCACCCAGTTCAACACGAGCGAACTCAGCAGCAGCTTGCGATCGCCGGTGACGGTGTCCAGCTTGTCGTAGCGCACCTTGGCCAGAACCGGGTACATCATGATCAACAAGCCGAGCGCGATCGGCATCGAGATGCCGTCGACCTGGACGCGGTTGACCGCCTGATTCACTTGCGGGACAAGGCGTCCCAACAGCAGCCCGCCGACCATCGCCGCGCCGATCCACAACGGCAGATAGCGGTCGAGCCTCGAGAGCCTGCCGACGACCGGTGCGGTCATCCCCCGGTCCCGAAGGTCTCCGCATCGGCCAGCTTGGTGTAGACCTCCCACTTCTCGTCATCGGGCGCCGTGACCCACACCTTGTCCTGAGTCGCGAAGCAGCAGGTGGTGTTCATCTCCTCCTCGGTGAACAGCCCTGCGCCGGCCAGACGCGCGACCTCGGAGTGGACGGTCTCGCTCGACTCGACTTCGACGCCAAGATGGTTCAACGAGCCACCCTTGCCGGGGTTTTCGATCAGCACCAGCTTGAGCGGCGGTTCGGCGACCGCAAAGTTCGCATAGCCCGGCTTGACCTTGGCCGGTTCGGTGCCGAACAGCGTCGAGTAGAAGCTGATCGCCGCGGTCAGGTCGTCGACGTTGAGGGCGAGTTGAATACGGGACATGATGACTCCCTACCTGTGAGACATATATCGAACTACTGGCATCGATCATGCGACACCTCTTCGACATATGTCAATGTCTATGGCACCATCGAATCCATGCCGAAGACGTTGCCTGTCGTCGATATGACTGCGCCGGTGTGCTGCTCCCCCGTCGCCGCCGGCCCCTTGGACGACGCTGCTGCGCTTGAGATTGCGCTTCGGCTCAAGGCACTAGCCGATCCGGTTCGCGTCAAACTCGTCTCGCTGTTGTTCAGCTCGTCGGCAGGCGAGGTGTGCAGCTGCGATCTCGCAGTGGCGGTCGGACTCAGTGAGTCAACGGTGAGCCATCACCTGTCGCAACTGCGCCGCGCGGGCCTGGTGGAGTCGGAGCGACGCGGGATGAACGTCTATCACCAGCCGAGGCGCGAAGCGTTGACGGCCCTGTGCACGGTGCTCGACCCCAACTGCTGCAGTTAGGACCGGACGTTGAGCGAGAGCCGAAAGGTTCGAGTAGCCAACTACTCACCCCAAGCGGCCGCTGTCCAGAGAACCTAATCACGGGACCGGTTGGCGAAGGCGAGAACCGAGGGAGGCGTCACCGGTCCCGTTCCGCACACAACAGAGAAGGGGAGTCCCATGAGCGAGCAGTATGAGAATCCGAAGCCCGAGTCGGCGGACGTCACGGACGCACCGAAGACGTGGTTCGCCAACCTGCATGCCAACGTGCCGGCGGCGATCAACTACGCCAACACCCCCTGGGTGACGCCCGGTGGAGAGATCGTCTTCAACATCCGGGACAACGGTCAGGTCTGGACGTACGACCTGCACTGAGCGGTCCGTGGCCGCACGTTGTACCCGCGGCCCGGCTGTTCGTCCACGAACAGCCGGGCCTGTCCCCGGATCAGGCAGCAGTACGCATCGCGACACCGTTGAATCCCAGCTCGAGCCGACCTCAGGGGTGCCGAGATGAAAAGCAGCAAGGCCAGTGACGCACTACGGACGATGCTGGAGAACGCCCGCGAGTACGACACCTTCGAAGTGAACATTTTCTTGCATGGTGAGCCGGCGGCGATGGCAGCCGAGAACACCGAGGAGCACGCCGCCGACTCGGCGGCATTCGACGTCGAGCACATCAAGTACCAGACGACCGCCGAGCAACAGAGCCTGCTCGACTTCCTCAGCGCGGCTTCAACATCCGAGCTCACGATCGATGAGTCGATCGCGATGCCGAAGGCGCAGGCGGTCGACCCGTCGTGGATAACGAACTCGATTTCCGCGCACGTCACCCGAGATGTCTTGCGGCAGCTACTGGATCGCGACGACGTGCTGACCGTCGACCTGGTACGGACAGTCGACATTGACGACCTGCTCGACACTGCCGGAACGCATACGGCGAGGAAGGTCCCCGGCCCCGCATCAGTTGCCGCCGAGCTCGTCGCACCACCTCCCACGTGGAGCGTTCAACGCATCAAGGCTCCGCTGCTGTGGCAACTGGGGATCACTGGGGAGGGCGTACTCGCCGCGGTCATCGACACCGGCGTGAACTACCTCCACCCTGACCTGAAATCCCAGATGTGGGACGGAGGGCCGGCCTATCCCAACCATGGATACGACTTCGCCAACGACGACACGAATCCGATCGACGAGGTGGGGCACGGTACGTCGAGCGCGGGAATCGTGGCAGGAAATGGTGCGGCGGGACAAGCGACTGGTGTCGCGCCCAAGGCGACCGTCATGGCCCTGCGCGTTGGCGGAAAGGAGGCGAACTTCTGGAAGGCATTCGAGTTCGCCATCGACCACGGCGTGCAGGTGATCAGCATGTCGATGTCGTGGAAGTATCCGAACGATCCGAATTACACCGGCTGGAGGCGCGCCTGCGAGACTCTCGCCGCAGCAGGGATACTGCACGCCAACAGCATCGGCAACGAAGGCGACCAGCTGTCCGGCTACCCGATCCCGTACAACATCGCCACGCCCGGCAATTGCCCGCCGCCGCGTTTACATCCAGCGCAACACCCGGCCGGTGGAACGTCGTCGGCAATCAGTTGCGGCGCAACCGATAGCGCCGACCGTATCGCCAGGTCTTCGGGCCGGGGGCCCGCCGAATGGAATCTGGCGCCGTTCGTAGACTACCCGTATCAGGGCGGTGCACGGCCCGGACTGTTGAAGCCCGATGTCTGCGCGCCTGGACCGGGTACGACGTCGTGCAACTGGAAATACGACGCGGCGTCGGCCTCAGCCACTCCATACGGTGGATTCGATGGCAGTTCCGCGGCAACACCACACGTCGGTGGCTGCCTGGTACTGCTGGCGCATGCATGCATACGGGCCGGAACACCTGTTGTCCCGAGCCGTGTGCAGGAAGCCTTGGAGAACACCGCAGCACGCATGCCTGGCCAGACTCGGGACAAGGAAAACCACTTCGGCGCTGGCCGCGTTGACGTGTACGCGGCCTACGCCTATGGCCGCGACAAGGGATGGTGGTGACGCGCCCGATTACCGTGCAGGCACCTTCGTAGCGCCAATCCTGGACCCACTCAACGCATTCACCGTCACCGCGCGGTCTGCCCCGCGCCGGCCAGCACTAGTGACCGTCGGCCTGTTGACTTGGGTCCACGCCGGAACCGGGAAGCGGCACCTGCGGAACGCCTGGGGTGCCGATCCTTCCGGCGAGCCACGGCAGGGCGTTGGCGAACTGCTGCGCCCCGGACGGCCAGTCGTGCTTGGTCGACTCGGCCACCACCGAACACTCGATGCCGGTGCTGCTGGCCAGCGCGCACAAGTAGTTGGCCCCCGCCGAAATGCCTTCCGGGGCCTCGGGTTCGGCCTCGGCGGGCGCGCCGACACCCACCGTTCCGTCGCGGTGCACGGTTGGGACGTTGGGATCCGACACCCCGAACCACCCAGCCATTCCGGTGTAGGGACCGTGCGCGGTCATCACGGCGGTCGGATCGAACGCTGCCCAGGCCTGCTCGTCACCGCCGTAGAGCCGGAAGACCGTCTGCTCCTTCTGGCCGGCATTCGGGAACACGTCGCCATCGATGTCGACGAAGGCGCTGAACAGTTCCGGATGCTTGACGGTCAGCGCCACCGCGCACGTGCCGCCCATCGACCAGCCCGCAACGCCCCAGTTGGCGGGGTCCTGGCTCACCCCGAAGTGTGAGATCACATAGGGCACCACGTCTTTGGTGAGGTGATCGGCGGCGTTGCCACGAACGCCGTTCACGCACTCGGTGTCCTTGATGAACGAGCCCGCCGTGTCGACGAACACCAGCACCGGGGCAACACCGCCGTGCTTGGAGGCGAAATCGTCGATCGTGGTTTGCGCATTGCCGCTGCGCACCCAGTCTCCTGGGGTCCCGAACTCGCCGCCGATCATCATCACGGCAGGCAACTTCGGTGGCGGATTGGTGGCGTACCACGCCGGCGGCAGATACACGTATTCGTCTCGGTGCGTGAACCCCGACGCATCGCCTGGGATGGTCACCGTCACGAGGGTGCCCTGCGTCGGCTTGTCACCGCGCTGGCGCATCGCGTCGGCGGAGGCTTCGTCGGTCTGGCCCGGAAGGGCACCGCCCGTGAACTGACCCCAGGCGCTCTGCACCGTCGGGAGGTACCCCGTCCACACGTTGACGGCCAAGCCCGCACACACCACGCACAACAGCACGGCCAGCACGGAGACGCCGCGCTGCCACCATCGAACTCCGCGCCACCCGAAGACCAGCACCCCAAAGGCCAAGCCGGTCAGCGCAATCCATATCCACACCATCGGTGGCATGGCACTACCAGCGATGCCGCTGAAGTCCCCATACCAATGCGCGATTGCCGCGATGGCAGCGCCGAACGCCGCGAACGCAGGTACCCAGAGCAGGCGCCAGCGGCCGGTGCGCCATCCGATCGCGAGCAGCAGGGCCGCCGCGGCGATCACCTGAAACGTGATCGGCACCCAGCCATGAAGCAAGGAGATCGGCTGCGCAAGCACAGTCACCCTAGGTGCCGGCAACGAGCGACGGACAGTCGTTCTGCGAGTCCACGCCGTTGAAGCGTGCGTTGACCCAGGAGTCCGCCACGGAGGCGTCGATGCCCTCGGCGCCCTTGTCGGGTTGGAACTGAACTTGAATGACGTCGCCCATACCGCAGGCCTTGGCCAGCGCACGCTGCGTCCACGCCGGGGGAATCAAAGCGTCACTCCCGCCGTAGATTACGAACATCGGCGCCGCGGCGGGGCCTTGCGGCAAGCTGGACTTCTCCAAGTAGCCGCGCAGGGTGTCCACTGCGGCAGGGTTACTGGGTCGCAGATCGTCTGCGGTGATTTGACCCGCAACCGTCGCTCGTTCCCCGGCCGCCGGGCCGCGGCACGCCGACAACACGTCCCACTTGTCGGCGACGATCCCCCGTCGGTAGTCATCGAGGTTGAGGTCGGGGTACTGGTCCTTGAGCGAGACGAGGAGCCACTGCAGCACCGGCATCTGGTCGGGGGTCAACGTGCCTTCCGCCGCCGCGTCGGCGAACCCGTCGATGTCGGCAGGAGGCGACACGCTCACCGTGCCAACCAGCGTCAGCCCGCCGCCATAGTCCGGCGCCAACTCGTTGGCCGCCCATGCCGCCTGAGCCCCTTCGGACGTGCCGAATGCCAGCCATCGATTCGAGGCGTCGGGCACGAGTTTGCGTGCGGCCTTCACCGAATCGATGACGTTGTAGCCGAGCGTCGTCGAGTCGAGGTACGGGTGGCGCCACTTGTCGAGCCCAAGCCCCTGATAGTCGGACATCACGACGACGTAGCCGGCCTGCACCAGACCCGTGATCGGCGTCGAGAAATTGAGCAACGCCGAGTCAAGGGACGGTGCGCAGTCTGCCTGGATGCCAGTGGTGGAGTGGCCGTACGCCACGATGGGCCAGCCTCCGGCGGGAGGCGTTCCCTGCGGGACGAAGACCGTCCCGGAGACTTGGGTCGTGCCGTCGAACGCGTTGGTGGACGCATAGGTGATCCGCGCCGAAAGCGATGTCGCCTCCAAGAGCCGCCGATCGAGCGTCGGCATCGTGTTGGCCGACAACAACGTTCCGGGACCGGATCCGCTGAAGTCCGCCTTCAACGGCACACCGGACGCGGCGGCAGGCGCAGGGGGTGGAGCGGAAGCAGTCGCGTTGCGTTCGCGTACCAATGCAGTGAGCGCGATCGCAGCGACCACGGACACCAGGGCCGCCGCCTTGAACACCCGCATGCGCACCCGACGACCGCGGCCGGCATCGCCCGTGCGGGGTTCTGCGTCCGCTGTGCTCATGGGGCGGTGGCTCACCCTCGCCAAGGTTAGCGCGGCCTACTGGGAGGACGACCCCTTGTTCTGGGGGTTTGCTGTGACGATGGGCAAACTGTGAGATTTCCCGCACCGCCACCGACGGCCGCCGCCGGCCGGACGATTCACGGCCAGTTCGCAGAATCGTATGATCGACGGCGATGCTGCACCACGGTTACTTGCCGTTCTGGCGCCGGCACCCGGTAATCGTGGGAGCCGTCGCCCTGCTGGCGTGCTCGATGTTGGCGAGCGGCTGGTACTGGACGGTCGCGGTATCCGCCACGGCGGCAACGCTCATCGCCATCAGACGGGTGCGACGCAGTAGGGCCATTCAGCATGCCGGGCTGCGGGCGCGCGCCGACTACGAAGACCGGCTCACCCGTTTCGGCGATCCCCGCGGAATCTACGGGCGCTACCCCCCGGCAACGCCCGGCTGGTTTCCGGACCCCGCCAATCGGTATGCCCTGCGCTACTTCGACGGCTCGGCATGGACGGGTCACACCGCCGCTCGGTGAGTCAGACCTTCGGGCAGTAGTGCATGCCGTTGTCGCGGTGCCCGACCGGCGGCAGATTGCGTGCGGGCGTGTGCACCAGCGGCGCGTCGGCGGGTAGCCGCCCGGTGGCGCGATCCCATCCGCTGCGCGCCCGCGGATGCATCCTGTGCCGCGGCGGCACCAGCATGAAGAGCTTGCCGATGACCTTGCCGAGCAGTCGGTGCCGACGCTCGTCGCGCTCGGACCAGGTGTGTCCCATCAACTCGCGCACGGCGGGGTCGTAGAGGCCGACGGTGAACCAGACGAACAACGGGTGCACCACGTACTTGCGCTGCAGTGCCCACATCCAGTCGGGCATCTTCGATGCGAACGGCGGCTTGGGCAGCTCGCTGAGATCGAGCACGTCGCGCGCGGCCTTGTTGTTCTCCAATACGTTGCGGCACATGTGATCCCAATACACCTGGAAGTCCTCCCAGGTCTTGGGCACCGGCCGCATGCTCATGCCGTACATCGAGTACCACTGGACGTGCTCGTCGAACAGCTGACGCTTCTCGGCCTCGGTGATACCGCCCGCGAGCCGGTCCGCGACGATCAGGGTGCCGACGAAGAACGTCGAGTGCGCCCAGTAGAAGACCTCCGGATTCAGCGCGTGGTAGCGCCTGCCCTGAGCGTCGATGCCCTTGATGTCGACGTGATAGTCGCGGACCTCGGCGCCGGTCTGCGGTGCACGATCGCCGTCGAAGACCACCCCGCCGATCGGGTACAGCGAGCGCAGCAGCCGCGGCCAGCGCTCCTGGAAGAAGATGGAGTGCTCCTCGACCGCGGCACCGAGTTGCGGGTGCATGTTCTGCATCGACCCGGCCCACGGGCCCTGGAGCATGCCGCGCCAGTCGCCGAAGTACTTCCAGGTGATCGAATCCGGGCCGAGCGGAAGCGGCGGAGCCTCGTAGCCTCCTGGTGCGACGGGGCAGCCGGCACCCGCTGGGCTAGCCGCCGGACACGCCTCAGACGTATCTTGTGTCACTGGCAGATTCTCCTGAATCCTCAGGCGGATCACTCTGACTACGAGCGTTGTCACTCGAAGCTTAGGAGCGATGTGCCTTCTGGTCAACGACAGGGCCGATGGTCCGGCGTACCACTGCACGATCGTCAAGTGCTGCGCCGTGACGAACTCGTCGCCGCGGGCGTTGGCCTCCTGGGCGGCGAAGCCGGGCCCGCACTAACCGTCCGCGCGGTCTGCCGGGAAGCAAGCCTGACCGAACGCTACTTCTACGAGAGCTTCACCGACCGCGACGAGTTCGTCCGTGCCGTGTACGACCACGTGTGCAGTACGGCGATGGCAACGCTGACCTCGTCGGACACCCCCCGCGACGCCGTCGAGCGGTTCGTCGCGCTGATGGTGGACGACCCAGTCCGCGGCCGGGTTCTGCTGATCGCGCCGCAACGGGAACCGGTGCTGACGAAGTCCGGCGCCGATTGGATGCCGAGCTTCATCGAGCTGTTGCAGCGAAAGCTGACCCAGATCACCGATCCTGCCCTGCAGGCGATGGTGGCCACGGGTCTGGTCGGCGCATTGTCGGCGCTGTTCACGGCTTACCTGAACGGCCGATTGGCGACCACCCGCGAACAGTTCATCGACTATTGCGTCGACATGCTGCTCAGCAGGGCATCAACCCGCTAGTTACTGGTCGGGAGTGGAGACCGCGGCGAGCGCGGCTTCCTCTTCTTCGGCCGCCTCTGCGGCGGCCTGCTCCTCGGCGGCCTTGGCTGCACGACCGGTCTCGCTGGCCAGTGAGTTGCCCGGGCTGGTCGCCGATGCGACGCCGCTGTTGCAGTTCAGGTAGAACTGCACGGTGTTGGAGACGTGCGCGCCATCGTTCGCGCTGGCGAAGGGCGCGGTCTGAGACCGCGTGACGAGGCAGTCGTCCTGCGCAACCTTGTCGCCGACCCGTGCGGCCACGACCACCGTCTTGCCCGCGTCGCTCGCCGCGGAGGACGCGTCCGAGTACTTCTGCCCGGCATAGTCATCCGCCGAAGCGATGCCAGTGCCGAAAACAGCCGAGACGGCCAACGCACCAATCGCGCCGGAACCAAAAACGATGAGCTTCTTCACGGTAGCCCTATCTGCCAGTCGAATCAGTCTTGCTCGACGGGGATAGTACCGCTGGCGGACCGGCCGCGCAGCGTTCACGCAACTAGTCCGATGGAACCGCTCAGGTGATGAACCTGAGACTATTCGCCAGCCTGCTCGGCGTCGACTGCGGCGAGCTGGTCCTGCTCTTGTTGCTGGGCGGCGGCCGCGGCCTCCGCTTCCTTCTGCTTCTTCGCGGCCATGTCGGCTTCCCACATCTTGCGGCCCTCGGGGCTCGCCAGCGAGTAGCCCGGCCACAAGTACGTGCCGTACTTGGAGTAGCAGTTCAGGTTGACCAGCATCGTGTTTCCGGACTTCTTGCCGGACCCGTCGAGGAAGGACGCCCGGTTGGCACTCTGGACGATGCAGTTGTCCCAATCCTTGCGATCGCCAACGGTAGTGGCGACGACGGGGGTCATGCCCATCTGGCCGATCTTGGCCTTGGCGTCCTTGTAGTACTGCCCGACGATCCCGTCGTCGGCGTTCGCGACCCCGCCACCGGCCATCGTCAACGCGATCGCCGCAGCGCCACACGCACCTGCGCCGAGAACAAGGAGTTTCTTCACGTCGGTTGCGACCTTTCGTCGACGCCTAGGCGGATTGGTTTGCCGGATGACCGGACACCCACAGGAATCGTACAGCCCCAAACGCTAGATGAGGATAGCTAGACAACACCCGTAACATCCATGTGTCCATAGACTTGATGTCACCGAGATACACAGATATATTGAGTGCTACCAACAGGTACAGATAACTGGGAGGTTCCGTGTCGACAGAGTTGACAGACCTGCAGCTACTGCACGAACTCGAGCCGGTGGTCGAGCAGAACATCAACCGCCACCTGACCATGCGCAAGGACTGGAATCCGCACGACTACATCCCGTGGTCCGACGGCAAGAACTTCTACGCACTCGGCGGCCAGGACTGGGACCCCGAGCAGTCCAAGCTGTCGGAGGTCGCCCAGACCGCCATGCTGCAAAACCTCCTCACCGAGGACAACCTGCCGTCGTATCACCGCGAGATCGCGATGAACTTCAGCATGGACGGG
>Ga0105237_10001422_pt1 | contig 31626 bp, 28 predicted proteins | sample KBSC24metaG_FD_81520 | JGI IMG/M metagenome (GOLD analysis project Ga0105237, IMG submission 81520) | Corn rhizosphere microbial communities from Kellogg Biological Station, Michigan, USA - KBS C2-4 metaG | ecosystem: Host-associated > Plants > Roots > Rhizosphere > Soil | place: Michigan, USA... | reverse complement strand
GTGGCCGCCGTTCGCAGGTCGATCCGCAGGCGATCCAATCCGGCGAACGGCGCGTGGACGTGCGCATCCTGGAACCCGGGCAGGACCAGACCGTCGGCCGCGTCGATGACCTCAGTGTCGGGTCCGATCCGCGCCCTGACGTCGGGGCCGCCGAGGGCGATCAGCCGGTCGCCGCGTACTGCCACCGCATCCGACCAGCTTCTCGCCGCGTCGGCGGTGAAGACAGTGGTGTTCACGATGGCGACGTCGGCCTGCATCCCGTCGATCGCGTCGATCGTCAGCGAGGCGACGCCCTCGTTGACACCGTGCGTTGCTTGCATCGACAAGTCCCTGTCACTGGTCAGCGAACCGCGGCGGGACTCCGCGTCACGGCGGACACGAAGTCCTGGAAGTTGCGGGCGAACAGGTCGATGTCGGCTTGGTCGTGTTGGGCCGAGAGCAGCCACTGCTCGACCTTGCCCCACGGCGGCAGGAACGCGCCTTGGTTGTGCTGGACGAGCCAGTGGGCGTGGCTGTACCGATCGTCGACGCCGAGGAAGTCACGGAAATCGCGTACCGGCTCGGGCTTGAAGGTGACGCAGCCCTTCGCTCCGACGCTCACGACGTTCCACTTCACCCCGGCGGCGGTGATCGTCTGCTCCATCTGCGCGCGCAGGGAGAGGGCGAGTCGGTCGAGGCGGGCGTAGGTGTCGTCGGTGAGGACGTGCTCGAGCGTTGCGCGAGCGGCCGCCATCGACAGGGGGTTGCCGTTGAACGTGCCGACCTGGTCGTAGCGGCCGTCGACGATGGCACTCATGACTTCGGTGGTTCCGCCGATCGCGGCCACGGAGATGCCGCCGCCTAGGGCCTTGGCCAGACACACGATGTCCGGGACGACGCCGTACCGTCGCGTGGCGCCACCGGGCCCAGTCGTGAAGCCGGTCTTGACCTCGTCGAAAGCCATGAACGCGCCGTGCCGGTGCAGCAGGTCGCGCAGCCCCTCGAGGTAGCCGGGGTCTGGAGGGATGATGCCGGCGTTCATCATGACCGGCTCGAGGATCATGCCGGCGATCCGCCCCTGGTTCTCCTCCAGCGCACGCTCCACGGCGGCCAGGTCGTTGAACGGCACGATGACGGCCAGGTCGGTGATCGCCCGCGGAATCCCGCCGTTGGCCGGCACGCGGTTCGGGTGCTCGCGATCGCCGATGTCGGCGGCGTCAGGCATCACGGAGACCTGCACGGAGTCGTGGTGACCGTGGTACCCGCCTTCGAGCTTCAGGTACAGGTCGCGACCGGTGACCGCCCGCATCAGGTGAATCGCATCCATGGTCGACTCGGTGCCAGAGTTGCCGAACCGCCACTGGGGCAAGCCGAACCGCTCCGCGAGTTCGCGACCAACCCAGATCGCATCCTCGGTCGGCTGGGCGAAGTGCGTTCCCCGGCGGACGCGATCCGAGACCGCGTCCACGATGGCCGGGTGGGCATGGCCGGCAATGGATGCACCGTAGCCGCCGTGCATGTCGACGTACTCGTTGCCGTCGACGTCGTACACCTTCGAGCCCAGGCCGTGGCTCATCCAGACAGCCTGCGGCTTCGCGATCTGCCAACTCGAGGTTGCTCCGCCAGCCAAGTACTTCCTCGCCTCGGCGCCCATCTCGGCGCTGCGCGGCTGGCGCTTCAGGAATATCTCCTGCTGCTCCTGGATGACTTGGGCAAGCACTCTTGAGGTGTCATCCAGTTCGCTCTCGTGAGACACGACCATCTGCCTTCCTCGGTTTTGAATAAACATTCAGTCGAAAGTGAAGACGGGCTAGACTCCGATGTCAAGTAGCTGGTCGATTCCGGCCGGGACGAGCCCTAGGAGGACCGGTGACCCGCGGGCGATTCGCGTCGGGACGCGCCCAACCAGCGCGCGCGCCCGCGAAGCGCCCCCTCGAGGCGACGGACGGTCGCCGCTTGCAGATCCTGCGGGCCGCGACCGACGTCATCTGCGAGCGCGGGTTCGACGACACCCGCATCGCCGAGATCGCCGAGCGGGCGGGCGTCAGCGGCGGGACGATCATCTATCACTTCCAGACCCTCGACCATCTGCTCGTCGAGGCCCTCAAGCACGCCGAGGCCGCGTTCTACTCAGCCGCCGAACAGATCGTCGCGAGCGAGAAGACGCCTAAGCGCCGCTTGAGACGCCTGGTCGAGTGGGTGCTCTCCCCCGCCGATCACGACAACCGCCAGTTAGCCGCGCTGTGGATCGACACCTGGTCGCAAGCGACACGACATGCCGAAGTGGCCGCGACCCGCGCCGCACAGGACGAACGCTGGCGATCGTTGATCGCTAGCGCGGCGGCCGGGCCCGGCATTGCCGCCCGCGACCTCGAACGCTTCGCCGTCGGGTTCGGCGCTCTCCTCGACGGCCTCATGATCCAGGTCGCCCTCGATGACTCCAGCGTCACTCCGGAGACGGCGTGCAAGGTGGCCATCTCCTGGGCCGAGGCCATCCTGAAGTGGTGACCGGTCGGCGCGGTTGACCCGGCCGCGCCCGTCGATCTTCGCCATCGGCTGAACCGCGCCGGCCTGCGGTCGGGGTCTTGACACGGTCACCCCTGACACCAACACTTCTGTCTGAATGTTCATTCAGCCGCGCGGCATCGGTTCCGGCGATCCCGGATCTCAACGCTGACGCGATCTCCGGGCCAACATCGACAGCCGGGCCGGGCGATTCGAGCAACCGAGCGCGACGTCCCGTGCGCTCGCGAGCAGACGCTGCCCGGCAGGGAACCTGATCATTCTGCACCCCGCCGACCGCGGCGGCCCGCCGCCCGATGTGCCGGGCACCAGTCATGGGAGACGCACGATGGAGCCACACACCGAGGTGCGAGCCGAGGTCAGCCCGAAGGGTTTGAAGTCCGGTGCCCTGGGCTTGTTGGGAAGCGTGGTCGTCGGCTTGGCCTCGACCGCGCCGGCGTACTCACTGGCGGCCAGCCTCGGGCTGGTAGTCGCCACCGGTGCCGGGCTGAAGGCGCCGGCAATCATGCTGTTGGCATTCGTACCGATGTACTTCATCGCGGTGGCGTACCGCGAGTTGAACCGGGCCGAACCCGACTGCGGCACGGTGTTCACCTGGAGCACCCGCGCGTTCGGATCGGTCACTGGCTGGCTCGGCGGGTGGGGCATCATCGTCGCCGATGTCATCTGCATGTCCAACCTGGCGGCGATCGCCGGGTCCTACTCCTTCACGCTGGCCGATGACATCGGCATCAGCAACGACCTGGCCGGCAGCACGCTGTGGTCGACCGTGGCGGGTGTCACCTGGATCGCCGCGATGACCTACATCTGCTATCGCGGAATCGAGGTCTCGGCGCGCATCCAGTACGGCCTGCTGTCGATCGAGATCGTCACCCTCGTCGTGTTTGCCGTCACGGCCCTGTCTAAGGTGTACGGCGGCGACGCCGGCCCGACTGCCCAGCATCCGCACTGGTCGTGGCTCTGGCCCAGTGGCATGTCGCTGGGCGGCGTGCTCGCCCCGGCCGTCCTGGCCGCCATCTTTCTCTACTGGGGCTGGGACACCGCGGTGAGCACCAACGAAGAGAGCGATCATCCCGCACGCACGCCGGGACGAGCCGCCGTCCTTTCGACGGTGCTCCTGTTGGTGATCTTCTTGTTGGTCTCGACGGCGGCCATCGCGTTCGCGGGGGTGGGTTCCAAGGGAATCGGCCTCAACAACAGCGCGAACTCGGCTGACGTGTTCTCGGCGATCGGGCCCGCCCTGTTCGGCAACAGCACGTTCGGCAAGATCGGGTTGGCGCTGCTGGCGGTGTCGATCCTGACATCGGCTTCGGCGTCGACGCAGACGACGATCTTGCCAACGGCACGGACGGCCTTGTCGATGGCTACCTACCGTGCGATTCCGGATGCGTTCCGGCGCATGCACCCGCGGCACCAGACACCGACCTGGTCCACCATCGGGATGGGGCTGGCGTCCGGACTGGTCTACCTCTTGATGACCTGGATCAGCCCGCGCATCCTGCTTGCCCTCGTCAGCGCCGTCGGCCTGCAGATCGCGTTCTACTACGGGCTCACCGGCCTGTCGTGCAGCTGGTTCTACCGGCGCACGCTGCGCGAGTCCCGGCGCCACCTGGTCACTCGGGGCGTCCTGCCGACGACCGGCGGGCTGTTCCTCTTCGTCATGTTCGGCTACGCGGCCTACCAGTTCGCCAAGCCCTCGTACCTGACGGACGACAACGGCAAGAACATCACGTTGTTCGGACTCGGCGCGGTAGCCGTCGTCGGCGTCGGCGCGCTGCTGGTCGGGGTGGCATTGATGGCCTGGCACTGGGTTGTCGCTCCAGACTTCTTCCGGGGGCACATGCTGCCCAGGCTCAGCGCGCCGACCGCACTTGGGGAGACGCGAGCAGGTAAGCGGCGACCGGCTCCCCGCACGTTGGCCAGCGCTGCGACTGATCCGGTGTCGTTCGTCGCGAGCGGTGGGCCTGGTGGACTGCCCGACGAAGCGTGACCAGGGACGCCCTACGTCGTCGCCGCTGGTCCGGCCTGGTCGGGCGGTCGAGTGCGCAGCCGGCTGGGGCTGCTACCAGTCCAGCGACGCACCGCCCGGCGAAATGTCCGGGCGTCGGCGAAGCCGAGCGCGGACGCGGCGTCCTCGAGGGGTAGGCACGATCCCCTGAGCAGGCGTTGGGCCGCCGCTGCCCGAACCGAGTCGACAACGTCCGAGTAGGTGGTGCCGGCCTCGCTCAACCGTCGACGCAGTGAGCGTTCGCTCAGCCCCGCGGCTCCCTCGACGGTCGGACGGTCCTCATCGCTAGTGCGTCGAGTGGCATCGGCCCTACCGAACGTGCCACTCGACCCCGAGCGACCCACCACCGTGCACGGTTGGGTGGCGCGTGACCCGAAGTCGGGCGCCGGCTGGTCCTCAGGGTGATGATGCGGTGGCGTCAACTCCGCCCGACGGTGATACGCGTCCTGCCGAACAACTCCGAACCACTGCCACAGCCGGCCGCGGCATGCGTGGAAGAGGGAGGGCCGGTATCGATCTCCACGCACCGCTACGAGCGTCGGCCGGCGATTTCCCCGCGACGATGAGGAGGCTTATGAATGCCGTCGGCGTAGTCCCGGCGTTCATAGGGGCGCTCGGCCCTACGCCACGCGCCAGGAGGCCAACCAGACTGGTTGCACCTTCACGGTGCAGTTAGTCAAGGAGTGTCACATGGCCGCGATCCCCCACGACATCACCGACCTTCGACTCGCGCCGATCGCGCTGGCAGTGGACGCCGTGATCGAGGAGTTCGGTCGCCTTCCCGTCGACAAGCTCGCCTGGCGGCTCGAAAGTCACCGCGACGTCCCCGAGATCACGCGTGCGGACCGGGAATGCTGGCTCGTCGCGCAGATAGAATCGCGAGTCGAGGTCGGCAGCTGGCAACTCTCGATCGATGATCGCGGGCTCCGGCTCACGCACAAAGACCACACCCTGGTGCTCGGAATGCCCGCGCCGGTTCGTTCCTACATCGACGGAGGTGTGGGAACGCCGGTCTGAGACCCTAGAGCTGCGGCGGACCCGATCTTCCTCATCGTGAGCGGCACGCCGGAGAACGTGGGCATGCCGGTCAACTCATCGACTCCTTCGGCCGAGGTCGTCAGGAGATTCACGTTGGAGTCGGCGAACCCATGAGGCAGTGACACCGCGCCGGCGCGAATGTCCGGATCGAGACGCACGACGGCAGTCACCGATCCGAACGGACTCGCGACGTCGACCCGGTCGCCGTCAGCCAGATCGGCGTCGGACGCGTCGGCCGGATTGACGAGCAGGTGCGGCTGGTCGCTGCCGGATGGGAGGGCGACCGTGCCGACCAGCTGGGAGTTGACGTGCTTCAGTTGCCGGCGAGGGACCAGGGACATACCAGCCGGCTCGGACACCGTGGGTAGCAGCGCTACCAACTCGGGAGGAGCCAACCGCCAGCCGCCCCGCTTCGCCACGTTGCGACGCACCCATCCGAATACCGCCTCGTGGGCGAGCACGGCGGTCGGACCTCGCATCAGGTCGTCAAGGTTCGCCGGAGAGGCTTGCAGCGCAACGGCAATCAGGTCCTCCGCCGTGCAGTCGTCGGCCCGGCGGCCGTCCGGTACGGCCCGGTGGCCGAGGTGCTCGAGCAGCTTCGCCAGGATCAACCACAGTTCCCTGCGCTGCCTCGCCGGCTTCAGGACGGCCGGCGTGTACTGGGCCGCGACCGCCGGCAGGTATTGGTCGACCCCCAGCGTCACGTCGGCGCGTTCCAGTTGGCCCGCGCAGGGTGCGACGTGGGTGGCCAGATCAGTCATCTGGCTCCGGACTACGTCGGCTACCACGAGGACCTCGACGTTCGACAATGCCCGTTGCACTCGTTTGGCGTCGGGCAGGCAGGTCGTCAGGTTGCCCCCGAGCACGAAGAGCGCTCGCAGGTTGCCCGCTTCGATTTCGTCGATCAGGGCGATGGCCGGCATCTGCCCGAACTGCCGCGGCAGTTCCGGACGAGCGGCCGGACCCGGGCCAGCACGAAGGTCGCCCCAGCTCCTGTCGTCGCGGTCGAGCGCCCGGAGGTAGCCGGGGTTGAACCACACACCGCCGGTTGCATCAGCCGAGTCGGTGATCACCAGCAGAGCCATCATCAGCCATTGGGTGAGGTTGGCCGACCCGGTCATGGTGACGCCCGTTCCGGTGACCCCGGCGAACCGACCGTGTTGCCGTATCGCGGCAATGAGATCTTCGAGGTCGCTGCGATCTATCCCGGTTCGGTCGCTGGCAAGGTCCAGGTCGTACGGCTCGACCGCGGCGGCAAGCTCCTCGGCACCGACCGTTGATCGCGACAGTAGGTCTGCGTCGGCCGTCGTCAACAGTTCCCGCACCACGGCCGCCAGCCATATGTGGTCCGTGCCAGGGCGCGGGGCCAGATGGCGCGTCGCCATCCGCGCGGTCTCGGTCCGCCGCGGGTCGATCACCCAGACCTCACCGCGCTCGAGCAGCGCCTTGATCCGTGAGCGCGGATCGGGAAGGGCGTTGGACTGGCCGTGAGACACGACCGGATTGGTCCCGACGAGCACCGACAGGGTCGTATTCGCGTAGTCGATCCCGCAGAAGGCCAGCCCGGGCTGGCCGGCCATCAGCGCGGCCACGAGAGATTTCGACGGTCCGTCGATCGTCAACGGCGTGTAGAGGTTGCGTGACCCGAGCCCCTTTAGCAGTCCTTTGATCATCACGGAGGCGGCGGCGTCGCCGGCCCCCGAACCAGCGAAGACACCAACCGAATCGGGCCCGCTCTCGGCGGCGATCCGGCTCAACCGGTCAGCCAGATCCGTCGTGAAGTGCTCCCAGCTCACGGACCGCCGCTGCTCGTGCCGACCCAGGCCCGGCTCGTTGAGCCGGCGTGGATCATCGTGGAACTGCGGAAGGGAACGGCCCTTGGGACAGGTGTATCCGTGCGACAACGGATGGTTGGCATCCCCGCGGACGCGGAGCGCGGAATCCCCGTGGATCGTCACCGTGATACCGCAACTGGCCACGCAGAACCTGCAGTAGCTCGTCACTTCGCGTCCGCCCATCGGGCGCCCCTTCCCTTCCAGCGCCGGCACGACCTCCTGCCTGGCTCGTCCGGGTTTGGCGGTGAGCCGGTGACACCTCGCGACTATCGCCCCGGGGTGGCCGCCGATCGAGACGCGATTCCCGTGGCTGGAACCGACCCGGCCGGTCGCCACCCGTCTGTGCGGTCACGTCAGACGCGCGCGGTTTCCCTCGTGCCGAGTAGCCCACTCGGCCTGACGAGCAAGACCAGAAGAAGGATCACGAGAGCGACGGCGAGACTCAGACTGTTGCCGATGAAACTGACGTAGCTCGAGACGAGACTCTCGGCAATACCGATGATGATGCCGCCAAGGACGGCACCGATCGGGCTGTCGAACCCACCCAGCGTCGCGGCAGCGACCGCGTAGATGACGTAGGTGAAGAAGAGCGTCGTGGAGACCGTGGTGTCGGGCGCGATCAACGGTCCCAACAAAGCTCCGATGGCGCCCGCGAGAACCCAGCCGAGCGAGTTCATGCGGTTCACGCGCACGCCGAGGAGCAACGCCGAGTCCGGGTTGCCGGCCGCCGCCCGCATGGCCAGCCCCAACCTCGTGAAGCGGAAGGTGCCGTAGAGCACCCCGACGAGCACAACGAGCAGGCCGAAGGTAAGCAGCGACTGGTAGTGCTCCCGGGCGCCGAAGATCGATACGTAGTCATTCGGGTTGTCAGGCACCATCGATGGGAACTGTTTCGGCTCGCCGCCCCAGATGACCCCGGAGAGGGCATTCAGACCGAGGAACAGTCCGATGGTCACCAGCAGAACCGGGTACTCCGCGTTGCGGCCGAGCGGGCGGATGAGCGTCCGCTCGATCACGCCGCCGCTCACAGCACCTACCGCCGCGGCACAGATGACGGCGAGGACGACCGGGGATCCGTGGTGAACCAACTCCCAGGCGATGAAGGTGCAGAAGGTAGCCATCTCGCCCTGCGCGAGGTTCAGCGCGCGACTACCCCGGTAGGTGCAGACGAGCGCAAGGGCGAGGAAGCCGTAGACAACTCCGTTGTCAAAACCGTCGAGCAGGCGGTCCATGAACAGTTGCATGCGAGATCGCCCTACCGTCCGAAAGCTCGATCACAGCGTGAGTCGCGTCAACGAATCCTGAATGCCGGTGCGAAGGCGACCCAATGGGCCGTTCCGGCAGGTGGAACCGATATTTCTGCGTTCCATATTCATGAATCGGCCGGGCTGCGGTCAGGGCTCGACGAGCACTTCCTCGCCGCCGCCGGATACGAGGATCGTCCCGTCGTCGTTGTATCGGACATCGGGATGAACGGCCTCCATGGACCGCGCTTCGGCCGTCGCGAGGACGGCCTCGACCGTCCCCGCCGCGAGTAGGCCGCGCAGCATCACGACAGTGGGCGGAAGCACGAGCATCTCCCGGTTGGCCGCGGCGTCCAGGACGTCCTGAACGTTCATCCAGTCCGCCGACTGAGCTTCGGAGGTCGCCGAACGCGCGTCGTTGCCGTCGGGCGTGGCGGCGACGAAGAACCAGGTGTCGAAGCGCCGAGGCTCGCTGGCCGGGGTGACCCACCTCCCCCACGGCCGGATGCGTGACACGTCGAGAGCGCAGGACTCGCGCGCCAGCCACGCCGCCAAGCCGACCGCACGGCTCTCGACGGCGATCCGGGCTTCCTCGACGTCGCCCACGATCTTGGGGTGGGTCAGCAGCACACCGGCTTCCTCGAACAGCTCCCGGACGGCGGCAGTGACGACGGCGCGCGCCGCGGACGCATCGACTCCCAGTCGAGTGGCCAGTCGATCGGGCGTGCTCCCGAACCACCGGATCGACGGATCGCCGTCGGTCGCGTCGACCCGGCCCCCGGGGAACACGACCGCACGTGACGCGAAGGCCATCCCGACCGCGCGTTGCATCATCCACACCTCGATGCCGCGCGTCCCGTTGCGCAGGAGTGCAACCGTCGCAGCCGGGCACGCCTCCGGAGCCCCTTGTCGCATGGGAACCGATCGTTGCGCCCCGGTCGACGCCTCACCTCGCGCTGTTCCATCCAGGGGAACCGACTCTTGGTGGCTTCAGGGCCGGTCGGCACCGTCAGCGGCATGCCGCTGGTCACTTTCGAAGAGTTCGGCCCGGTCGCCGTGATCACGTTGAATCGGCCCGAAGCGCGCAACGCGATCAACCCCGCCATGGCCAACGCCATCGAGGCTGCGATCGATCGGCTGGAAGGCGATGCGAACCTGCGCGCCGGTGTCCTTGCCGCGACGACCACCGAACCGAACCCGGTGTTCTGCGCCGGTAACGACCTGCGGACGATCCACGGAGAACCGGCCGGTACGCCACGGGGCGGCTTCGCCGGCATCGTTGCGTACCGGCGAACAAAGCCGATCGTTGCCGCCGTCGACGGGCTGGCGACGTCGGGCGGGTGCGAGGTCATCCTCTCGTGTGACTTGGTGGTAGCCAGCACCCGGTCGGCCTTTGCCGTCGCCGAGATCCGGTGGGGCCTCGCGCCACTCGCCGGCGGGCTCATCCGGTTGCCCGGACGGCTCGGCCGAGCCACGGCGATGGACATGATCCTCACCGGCCAACCGATCTCGGCCGAGCGCGCCTTCCAGCTCGGTCTGGTCTCAACCCTCACCGACGGAGACGTTCGACAGGTGGCCCGGGAGCGGGCCGAGCTCATCGCGCAGTTCGACGCGGAAACGATCCGGATCAACCTGCAGACCGCGCACCGAGCTGCCACCGTCAACGAAGACGAGTTGTGGAGGCTCAACGACGAGGCCGCCGACCTCATCTTCAACTCCCCGACGTTTCGCGAGGGTGTCGCCGCGTTCGAACGCCGGAAGGGCTGAACAGTTTGAGCGGTCACGTCACAGCGACGTACGACGGTCGTTGCGCGCGGGTCCTGCTCGACCGGCCGGCGACCAAGAACGCCCTGACCGGCGCGATGCTCGACGAACTCATCGGCGTCGTCACAGACCTGTCGGCTGATGACACGAGCGACGTCGTGGTCATCAGCGGGGCGGGCAGCGACTTCTGCACCGGTTCCGACGTCGGCGACATCGCCGCCGTGCTCGCCGAGGACGCCGCCGGCCGCAAGACGATCTTCGAACGCGGGATGACGACGCGCATCCATCCGCTCATGCGGGCGATCATGGACCTGCGGCAGGTGGTCGTCGCCAGCGCCCGCGGCCACGCGGTCGGGCTGGGCGCCGCGCTCATCCTCGCGGCGGACCTCACCATCCTGTCAGACACGGCCCGGCTGTCCCTGCCCCAGGTTGCGCTCGGACACACGGTCGACCACGGCGAGAGCTACCTGCTTCCCCGCAAGGTCGGCCCGGCTCGCGCCATGCAGATGGTGCTGCTCGGCCAGACAGTGCCCGCGGCCGACGCCGCCCGGTATGGCCTCGCCAACTTCGTCGTCGACGATGACGCCCTAGAACAGCGCACGGCCGAGATCCTGAGCGCACTCCTCTCCGGTTCGTCAACCTCCCTGAGAGGTACCAAGCGGATCCTGGCCGGCTCCTTCGACCGGGATCGGGACGCCCAGCTCGCCGCCGAGGTGGCGGCCGTGTCGGAGTGCGCGATCTCCGAGGACTTCGTGGCAGCGATAGACACGAAGATTGGACGCAGGCGATGAACGCTAACGAGCCAGCCGGACGCACGCTTCTGCTGGACGCCATCGATGCGCTGATCGAGCGACCGGATGATCCGGATCAGCGCCGACGGACCACGGAACTGCTGAGGAAGTACTGGGCGGCGATCCTCGGACGGGATGCCGATGCCCTTCGCGGGCTGTACAGCGACGATGTTCTCGTTGAACTCCCCTTCAGCGAGTCCGGTCGGGTCGAGGAGGGCCACTTCCGCACCTTCCGCGGCATCGAGGACGTGATGGCCTTCTGGGCTACCGCGTTCACCTTCGAGGGAGAGGATGCGGGACTCTACGACGCCGAGGTGAACATGACAGGTGACGGGCGCGTCGTGTTCGTGGAGGGGTTCGGCCGCGTCACGATGGCCAGCGGCCACGACTATCGCAACCGCTACGTGTTCCGCATGACCGTCGACCGGGACGTGGTCACCTCGTTCCGGGAGTACTACAACCCGATAGTTGCCGCCCGCGCCTTCGGCCGGCCGATCGTCGCCGCCGAGTAGGCACCGGCATGCCGTCCTCAGCCGACCGGTCGGAATCCTGGTGTGGGCGCGGGCGCGCCTTGCCTTTCCGTTCCGTGGAACTGCCGAGCGCCGCGTTCCCACGTGGCCGTTAGCGTCGCCCGCACATTCGTAAGGAGAGTCCCGTGACCGGACCATTGCACGGTGTCAAAGTCGTCGAACTGGGCATCTGGGTTGCCGCTCCCGCCGCCGGCTCGATACTCGCCGACTGGGGCGCGGACGTCATCAAGGTGGAAGCACCCGGAGGCGATCCGCTGCGCGCAGCCAGCGCTGCCGTCTTGCCGGCCGACGCGAAGACGAACCCGCATTTCAATGCGGACAACCGAGGCAAGCGCAGCATCGTTCTCGATCTCCGAACCGAGGACGGGCGCAGTAGCCTCCTGGCGCTGCTCGACTCGGCGGACGTCTTCGTCACCAACGTCCGGGCGGCCGGTCTCAAGCGACTCGGCCTCGACCCAGAGTCCGTGCGCGATCGCAACCCGGGGCTCGTGTATGCCGCTATCTCTGGCTACGGGCTGACCGGACCCAAGGCCGACGTTGCCGGCTTCGACCTTGGCGTCTTCTGGGCGTACGGCACGGTCGCCGAACTCTTGACGGCACCGGGCGCTCCACCGCCGATTCAGCGATCGGCGATGGGAGATCACCAGACCGGACTCGGCGCCGCGGCCGCGATCAGTGCCGCGCTGTTCCATCGGGAGCGGACCGGGGAAGGGCAACTCGTGTCGACGTCGCTGCTGCGCGCGGCCGCCTATCACGTGGCCGGCGATCTGAACGCGAAGCTGATGATCGATCTGGATCCTGACCATCCGGACCGCCGAACGGCGTGGAATCCGTTGTGGAACAACTACGCGACGTCGGACGGACGGCGGATCTGGTTGATCAACCCCGCGTCGGACCCGGCGTGGCCCGCCTTCGCCGCGCTCGCCGGTCACGCTGACTGGCTCGAGGACGCGCGATTCGCCACTCAGAAGAGTCGGACGCAGCATTGCGAGGAGCTGGTTGCGCGGTTCGACGAAGTGTTCGCCGCTCACACGTTCGCCGAATGGAGCGAGCTGCTGGCCCACGAGCCGCGGGTTCTCTGGGCCCCCGTCAACACGCTCGACGACCTGATCGCCGATCCGCAGACGATGGCGGCGGGGGCGTTCGTTGAGGTCGAGGAGATCCCCGGGACGGTCCGTCAGGTTGCGAGCCCGGTCGACTTCCACGGCACCGTATGCGCCACACCGGGTCCGACGCCTGAGCTCGGTGAGCACACCGACGAAGTGCTCGGACAACTCGCGGCCTCGACCTCGTGGCCCACGCGCCAGATGGTCAGCTCCTGACGCGTCGTCAGCTTTAGGGCGGATTCAGACGAAACCACGGCGGCCGAGCGGATTCAGCTGAATCCGCCCGGCCTCCGTGCGCTACTGAACGTGCTCGACTACACCTGTTCGACGATACTGGCCAGCTCGGGCCGGTTCTTCGAAATGCCCGCGGCGTCAGCCGTCTGCCGGGAGATCTTGCCGTCCCGGAAGAACTCCAGGAACAGCTGGTTGAACAGCTCCGGTTGGTCGGTCTGCCCCTGGTGGCCGCACTCAGCCGGGAAGAAGAACTGAACGTTCGGGATCGCGGTTTCCTGCTTGTGACCCCATTCGACCGGGCACAGCACGTCGTCCTGCCCATACAGGTAGACACCCGGGATGGTCAGCTTGTCGAACCGGTCCTTGGTGGACAGCCGCGCAGCGATGTTGGGGTCGCTCATGTTGCCGTTGACGTACTCCATCATCGCCGTGAAGTACGCGGGGGCACCCTCGGCATGCCGCTTCGATGCGTCGACCCGCATGGTAACCAGGTCGTCACTGATCGCCTCTGGCCGGTAGATGATCGCGGTCATGTTCTTGCGCATGCTCTCCGGCGTCCCGTCGTAGTCAGGGACGAAGGTTCCCTGTGGCCGCGGCAGCAGGTGCTCGGTCACGTCACCAAAGTCGCCGGCGATGAGCGCGAAGCTGAGGATCTTGTCGGGATGCGCGACGACGTAGTTGACCGAGTTCATGCACCCCATCGAGTTGCCGGCGATGTGGAACTCGTCCAGGCAAAGCGCGGTGACGAACTCGTGAATGAAGTCGACCTGCGTGTGAAGGCCCTTCGGCCGGTGCTCCGGTGACGGGTCGGACAGCCCGTAACCGGGCATGTCCGGAGCGTAGACACGGAACCCGTTCGCCCCGAGGAACGGAGCCATGAATCGCCATCCTGCGGTGCCCGACGAGCCCGGCAGCCCGCCGTGCAGTAGCAGGACGGCCGGACCGCTGTCACCCGAGGTGACGTAGTGGGCCTTGGCTCCGCTGGCGAGCCGCACCCAGCGGCTGGCCAAACCGGGAACCTCGATGATGCCTTCGTCTGTTAACGCCACCTGTGATGTCCTCTCGGGTCTGGGTCACCGACGCGGCGTTCGCAACGGCGCCGGAGGTGTTCAGTTTCGACAAGCCCGCGGGCATGCGACAACGGGTGATACCGGTAGCCGGAACCGCGCGCATCCCCGACCGGCGCGCACCTGCTCAGCCAGTGCTCACTGACTGATCGAGCGCCAGTCGGGGCGCGGTGTACAGCGACTCCAGCGGGCCGTGCGGCTCGGGAGGCAGCTGCTCGCCGGTGACGAGGTAGTTCCACCGCCGCCAGAACGTACGCATCTGCAGCTCGTCGTTGCCCGACGGGATGTCCAGCGACATGCCGCGTGAGATGTCAGACCAGGGCAGCTCCGCTCGTGCCGCGAAACTACGCTGACACGTCTCCAGCGCTTCGACGTCGTCCGGCGACGCCAGACCACCGGGGCCCCAGAAGGTCAAGAAGTTGTCGAGCCGCTGCCGGCGCAACTCCGCACCCTCCTCCGGCGGCACCAGTTCCCAGGCCGACACCTCCATGTAGTCAGGGGTCATGGGATCGATCTTGCGGATGATGACGCCCATGACGAGGTCGATGACGACGAGGTTGGGGAAGATGACGAGGTTGCGCGTGCCCCGCATCCGCTCCACCCAGCCCTCGCCGTACTTGGCGGCCAGCCGCTGGAATCGGCCCTGACGCTCCGCCTGGGCGGCAGCGGAGAGCGGACGGCCCATGTTCATGCCTCCGGCAGCGGAGCCGGTGACGACTGCGTGCCCGTTGCCGAGATCGAGCCCCCGTGTCTCGTAGAAGCCCTGCAGGTCGATCGGACCGCGGGCGGCGAGAACCATTTCGAAGTAGCGCTGGTGCGTCGTCACGGCGTGGTAGCCGTCGAAGCTGTTCTCTACCAGCAGCTTCCAGTTGGCCCGGACCGAGTACTCGTGCGTGCCGTGCAGAACCTCCATGCCGGCCTCGGACTCGGACTGGTCGCACACCAGGTCCAGGAACTCCCGCGCACCGGCCAGATACGACTCCAGGCTCTCGGCCTCCGGGTTGAACGTGATGAACACGAAGCCGCGGTAGGAGTCGATCTTGGCCGGCTTCGCGAGGTTGGGCCGCTCGAAGTTCTCGCCGTACGACTGGTCGCCCGGCATGGACACCATGTCGCCGGCCGTGCTGAAGGTCCACCCGTGGTAGAAGCAGGTAAGGAAGCGCCCGTTGCCGGTCTTGTCGCGGCACAGCATGGCCCCTCGATGTGGGCAGGAGTTGATCCACACCCGCACCTTGCCCGTGGCGTCGCGGGCAAAGATCACCGGTCGGCCGGCGACGTCACGCGTCTTGAAGTCGTTCGGCTTGCGCAGTTCGGTCTCGTGGCCGACGTACAACCAGCATTTGTCGAAGATCGCCTTACGCTCGGCGGCGAAGACCTCTGGGTCGGTCATCGCGTTGCGGTTGACGCGGAACCGCGGCATGGCGCGGTCATCATCGACGTAGATCGACATCGAGGTTCTCCAACTCTTCGGTGACTTCCAGGGGCAGGGACTTCAGGCCGCGCCGTGGCGTGCTCGCCAGGCTTGGGCGAGCGGCGTGAGGCGGGGCACGACGCGCAGGTTCAGCCATTCGAGAGTTCGCTGCCAACTGTCGAACGAGGCGGCGTGCTCCCAGGGCTCGCGGGAGGTCCGGTAGAACGCCCCCGACACGTGCGGATATGCGAGCACCGTCGTGTAGGCCGGCGACGCCGCGTCGATTGTTTCGGCAAAGGCACGGAACCGAGTTGCCTCATGCTCCGGAGCGTCGGCGGCGAACATTCCCAGCCAGGGGACGCGGACGGCAGTGGGACTCCCCATCGGCGGCACGACGTCGTCAAGGCGCGCTGCGGCCGTCACCGCCGCGCCGACCGGGAATGAAGCCGCGGCGAGGAAGGCGGCGCGGCCTGCCGGGCCGTAACCGACGACCCCGACTTGGTCCGGAGACCAGCCTCGCCGCGCGACATGGTCAAGCAGCGCATCGATCGCACGGGTGGCCGAGTCGTCCCTTCCGAGCACGGCCGAAACGTCGGCCGTGGTCGACTCGTAGCCGTGCTCGGCGAACCGGTTACCCATGTCGTCGGACGTCGATTGCAGATCGTCCGTGTCGCACAGGATGAGCGCCGCACCGCGCGGCACGCCGCCGAGTTCGATGTCGGCCACGGGTATCGATGTGTCATCGACGACGACGTGACCGAGCGTCGGGCGGATCCGAAAAACCTCGTCCATGTCAGCGCGCCCCCGGGAAGTCGATGCCGGTCAGCCGGCGACGCGTCCCATCAGCGTGCGACCGACGATGACCCGCTGGATCTGGCCCGAACCCTCGAAGATGTCCATGATCTTCACGTCGCGGTACCACTTCTCGAGCAACAAATCCTTGCTGACACCCTCGGGCCCCAGCAGCTGCATGCACCGCCGGATGACCCGTTCGCAGGTCTGCGGCGGGTATCCCTTGCCCACGGCCGGCCACATCCGGTCCGTCTGACCCTGGTCGACGAGGTACATCGCGTTGACACAGACGCGGCGACCCCGATCGAGCGCAAGACGCATACGGCGCAGGTCGTTCTCGACGAGTTCCCACCGCGCGGTGGTGAACCGGTCGCGCCGGCTACGCAGGAGTCCTTCGGCGATATCCACCGAAGCCGATGCGACGCCGATCGCCATCATCGACATGTTGGGCCGGTTGGTCGACAGCGCCGAGAGGGCGCCCGCCTGCCCGCCGACCGCCCCTACGTGGTTGTCCTTCGAGTCGTACCCGAGGCGGTTCTCGAGCGGTACCGCGCAGTTCTCGAACAGTAACTCCGTCGTGGACCAGCTGGTGATGCCGAGCTTGTCCTCATTCGGCTTGACCACGTTGAAGCCGGGCGTTTCCGCCGGCACGACGAATGCGTTGATACCCCTGCCGCCCAGCGACTTGTCGACGGTTGCGAAAACTGTCGCGTACTCGCATTCCGAACCTTGCGTACAGAAGATCTTCGTGCCGTTGAGCACCCAGGTGTCACCGTCGCGCGTCGCGGTGGTCGTCACGCGCGACGTGTCCGACCCGAAGCCCGGCTCGGTGAGAGCGAAGGCCGTGATCGTCGGGGAGTTGACGATCGAGGTGAACCAGCGATCGATCTGCTCCTGCGTCCCCATGGCCTGGACGACGAGGTGCCCGATGCCGTTGCCCAACCGGGTGTTAGCCCAGATGTCACCGTACGAGATGTTCTCGTAGATGGCGGCTTGCGTCGTCCAGTAGCCCTCTTCGAACTCCGGCGCGGCTTCGCCGCCGCGCACGAACGGACTGCCGATCGGGACCGGGCAGCTGGCCATGATCTGCCGCCAGTTGTCCGGCGGGCGGTGATCGGTGTCGGCCTGGCGGGCGTGCGGCCGGATCGCCTCCACCGACCACTCCTTGAGAACCTGACCGTAGTCGGCCAATGGCTTGCTCACGTCGAAGGTGAGGGTCATCGAGTTCTCCTTGTCAGAGCGCGGCGGTGAACGGCGTGGCGTGCGGGTCGAAATCCAGCGCGCTGAGCGCCGCGGACGAGCGGTACCAAATCTCCACGGGGTGATCCTTGATGAAGCCGTGCCCGCCCAACGTCTGGACGCCGGTACGGCCGGCTTCAGGCCCGATCTCGGCGGCGTAGGCCAAGGCGGCGCCGATCGCGTCGGAGTGGTCCTTGAAGTCGTCGAGGTCGAGGCGGGACGCCGCCTCCTCGATCTCCAGTCGCAGCTGCGCGAGGCGCATCTGCGCCTCCGCGAGTGGGAACGAGATGCCCTGGAATGCCGCGATCGGTTGGCCGAAGGCGATGCGCTCGGTGGCGTACTTCGATGCGTAATCCACCGCGCGCTGGCCGGTGCCCAGCTGGGCCGCCGCGACCAGGAGGCGCACCCGCTGGATGCTCGCCAGCAACGACGCACCGTCGGTCTCCACTCCGCCCACCAGTGCGGATTCCGGCACGGTGACGTCGAAGCCGACCGTGCCGAGGGCGGCCGCCTGTAAGGCAAGGGCGCCGTCGTAGGGGGCAACGGTGACACCAGGCGTATCGGCCTGCACCGTCGCGAGCCGGAGGCCTCCGGTGGCGGGATCGACCCCGACGACGAGGTAGAAGGCCGCGGTGCCGGCGAAAGGCACGGCCACCTTGCGGCCGCTGATGCGAACGTCGCCGACTGCGCTGCGCTCGATCGTCGTCGTCGACTCGTCCGGCCCGCGGCCGTAGCCCTCGTACACCGCCAGCCCAGCCCGGAGGTCCACGTCGGACAGCAACTGGTCGAGCTGGTCACGATGAGTCTTGCCGCCATGTTGCCCGAGCAGGAACGCGACCGCACCGTTCCACAGCGCCGCGAGAGCGATGCCGGGGTCGCCGTAGGCGAGGCTTTCCGCGGCGATGACGTGCGTAAGCGTGTCAGGCACCCCGCTGCCCCCGAGCTTCTCGTCGACCGCCTGCATGAGACCGGTTTCGACGAGCGCTTTCCACACGTTGGGCGGTACCGCGCCGTCGGCCTCCGCCTGACGCGCGTTCGGGGCGACGACGTCCGTGGCGATGGCACCGCACATGTCCTTCACCGCGAGGTGATCGGCAGTGAGCAAGGTGTCCAGCATGGAACTCCTCGAGAGAACGAAGGCCGCGTGACCAACACGCGTGAACGACGCCACGATGGCTCGGGGTCCCGACCAGGTACAACCACACGTTCCGACTAACGGAATCGACGTGCTCGGCGCCGCCGGTGCCTCGTCCGGGCTCGCGCTGGGAGAGAACGCTCGGGCTGCTCGTTCGCGCGCGAACCATCAGGGCGTGGGTCGCTTCGACCGCGAGGGTCGGCTCAGTCGCGGATCATCCGCTCACCATCCGCCACCGCCGCAGGGACCTCGTCGAGGACGACCACGTCGCTCGTCAGGTCTCCGACCGGCGGCGGCAGGGCCGTCAGTGCCTCTGTGGTTTCGGCGTCGTCCGCCACGCCTCCGGGACCGGTGATGACACGCGGATCACGCGACGAGAGGCCGGCGGCGAGACAGATCCCGACGGTGACCACCACCCCCACGGCGAGAGCGCCGCGAAAGTACCCTTCAGTGAGCACGGCCCCGGGCGCGCCGGTGCTGAGGACGAGCGAGGCCGACGCCGTCGCGAGCGCCGCGCCGACCCAGCGACCGAGCGAGATCAAGCTGTTGGCAACGCCGAGGTCGTTGCGGCGGACCAACGGCAGGACCTGCGCCGGCAAGGCTCCGTAGTAGACGTACAGCGCGCCGGACGTGAGGAACATGCCGGCCACTAGCGCCCATGGCGCCGCGGGCGCTGCGACGGGGAGGACCGCTCCCGCAAGTCCGGTGAGACCCACCGCGGTCACGGCCGTGGGCACGCCTTGACGCCGGGCGAGGCGACTGCCGATGGGCGTTCCCGCGAGACCCAGCACGTTGCCGGGCAACAGGTACACAAGTGAGATGACGAGCGGCGTGGCTGGCCCGCCGCCGCGCACGATCGCCGGCCGAACCTGCAGGAGGATGGGAAGGACGACCAGCGGTACGAAGGTCATCGCGCCGACCAGTATCGAGATGCCGACGGCGACCACCAAGGGACGCCGCAGCAACTGCAGCGGCAGCATGGGAAACCTGACGCGGCGTTCGACCCGAACGAACACCATCATCAGCACGATCGCGCCGGCGATGCAGCCGAGCGACCTCGCCGAGCCGAGACCCCAACGGGCCGCCTGCGACAGCGGCAGGAGGAACAGGACAATCCCCGCGGCAAACAACACGCCGCCCACGAGGTCGACCGCGCCGGGTTGCCGGTCATGCGTGCGCGGGACACCGGCGACGACCAGGGCGAGGGCCAGCACGGTGAAGGCAACCGGGAACCAAAAGATGACCCGGTAGTCCCCTCCGCCCATGGTGCCTGCCACGACGAGGGCCATGGCGCCACCGATGCCCAGACACGACGACAGGATCGTGATCGCCCGGTGCATCTGGTGCTGGGCAAGGTGATGTTGCAGGGTGCTCGATGTCAGCGGGTACAGCGCGGAAGCGGGGCCCGACAGCACGCGACCGACGATGAACACGGCGAAATCGGTGGTCGTGGCGCTGATCACCGATCCGACCAGGACCATCATCAGGCAGGCGATCAGCACACGGCGATGGCCGAACAGGTCGGCGAATCGTCCGACTATCGGCGTCGACACCGCCGACGAAACGAATGCCGACGTGAGCACCCAGGTCACCGTCGCGGCACTGACGTGCTGGATCGCGGCGATGTGGCCGAGCACCGGGAAGACGTACGCCGGGACCTGACCGGCCACCAGGGCCGACGGCACGAGCGCGATCGTCAGTCTCCGCGCCCTCGTCACTTTCGCGATGCTAGGGCGATGCGCGATCTCCGGGGCCTGCGCATTCCAGCACGCGGAACCTTCCGAAGCGGCGCCACGCTCGGCCGCTGGTCAGCGCTTCACCACGCTCAGACCAGCCACGCGCCCGAAGACGGCCGCCTTGCTGAGCGCAGAACCGCTGTAGTAGCCGGCACCGTGGAACCCGCCCACCGTCTCGCCCGCGGCGAAAAGTCGGGCGATGGGCTCGCCGAACACGTCGATCACCTGCATGTCGCCGTCCACCGTGATGCCGGCATAGGTCGAAGTCAGGCCCGGGCGGGTCGGGAAACCGTAGTAGGGAGCGGTGTCGACAAGGCCAACCCCCGGCTCGACCCGGCGGGCGATCGGCCGTCCGAATTCGAGGTCCTCGCCGGCGATCACGGCAGCGTTGTACCTGTCCACCGTTGCTTGCAGCGCCTCCGGGTCGAGCTGCAGTGCGACGGCGAGCTGCTTGATGGAGTCCGCCTTCACGACGAGACCCGCGTCATACGCCGCGCGGAAGTCCCAGGGCACCGCCCGGTCATCCGACTGCTGGAAGATCGTCGCGTCGAAGACCTGCACGGCGGCGCCGCCGGGTTGGTCGGCGCACAGGCGGCTCAGGACCTTGTAGTTCAGGCTCTCGTTGGCGAATCGCCGGCCCTCGAGATTGACGATGATGCCGCCGAGGTAGTTCGGATACAGAAGGATCGGCTGCTCCTCCGGATCGAGCGTCAGATCCGGGTAGTGAGCGATCGAAGCGCCAAACGACGCGGCCACGTACGGCATGTCCGCCACTCCGGCGCCGAGCGCCCAGGCCATCGTGATCCCATCGCCGGTGTTGTGTGGCCCGCTCATCTTGACTGCGTCGACCCACTGCGGAGCAAATCGCCGCAGCAGCTCCTCGCTGCGGGCGAAGCCACCGGTGGCGAGTACGACGCCGGATCGCACGGCGAGCAGGCGGTCCTCGCCGCCCGAAGTCACGGCGACGGCCTCCACCGGCCCGCTGTCGTGACGGGCGAGCCGGCGCGCTGCTGTATTCGGCAGGTAGGTGATCCGCGGGTTGTCGATCACCCGCTCGTGCAGGTGCCGGGGGGCGACGCCACGGCCGGTGAGGTGAGCGCGGGGAACGGTCGTGGCCGTGTCCTGCGACTCCAACGTGAACTGCAGCCCCTGACGGCTCAACCACCGATAGGTGTCCAGCTGATTGTCGACGTACGCGTCGATGACCTCCGCTCGAGCGCACCCCTGCGAGGCATGCAGCAGGTCGGCGCGAAGCGAGTCGACCGAGTCCTCAACCCCTGCGTCCCGTTGTAAGTCGGTGGCGACGAAGATCATCCCGCCGCCGGAACGGGATGAGGAACCGCCGTACTCAGCACCCTTCTCGAGCAGCGCTACGTCGACGTCGGCCTCGGCGGCGGTGAGGGCAGCAACCAGACCGGCCAGGCCCGCACCGACGACGACGACGTCGTAGGACTCCTCTCGTACCCCGGTCATGACTACGCGCCCGCGACGGTCGGCGCCGTGTACGGCGCGGTCGCGTGACCCGTCGCCGCGGCCGCCACGCCGTCCGGGTCAGCCAACCGGTCGCCGCGCCAGAACACGTGCATGTCCGGGCGCAACAACAGCAGCGACGCGCCATACACCGCGCGGGCTTCGGGCTCGTCCAGATGCAACACCTGCAGGGGCGCGCCGCTCTCGGCGAACGCGGCGGCGACGGAGTCCGTGTCGGCGTCGCCGTTGAGGTCCAGCAGCACGTAGCCGTCCTCGAGGAGGTCCTGGATGGCCCGACCGTCCGACAGCCAGACGTGAGGCAGCCGGACCCCCGGCCGCGCGTGCGGCGTATAGACCAGCGTGTCCCAATCCTCGATGTTTTCCGGCTCGTAGGCGATCAGGTCGGATCCGGCGTAGCTATAGCCGAGTTCGACGCCGATCATCTCGTAAACGCGACGGTTGTTGACACTGGCGGACGCGGCGACCTCGGCGCGAACCCTCGCGCCCTCCGCAGTGTCGTCGTTGATCTCCGGGCGCCACGTCTGCTGCCAGGTGAACATGCCTTCCGCCGCCCAACCGGCCGCCTGGACGTTACGAGCGCCGACCTTGCGCCGCTCGGTCTCGTAGCTGTCGAGCAGTCCCGGACCGCCCCAGCCCTGGAGCGTTCCGGCGAGTTTCCAGGACAGGTCTAGGGCGTCCCCGACGCCGGTATTCATGCCGAGCCCTCCGCTCGGGATGACCAGGTGGGCCGCGTCCCCCGCGATGAAGACGCGCCCCTCCCGATAGCGCTCGGCCAGCAGGAGGTGCAGCTTCCACCGACGACTGTTGACGACCTCGAACTCCACGTCGAGCCCGATCCTGGATGCGACCTCCGCCCGGAGGTCCATTCCCTCGTACGGCCGCAGATTCAGCGTGAACTCGCGACGGCTGCCTTGCACGACGATCCCGGCCCGGCGCTCGTCAGCGAAGTAGTAGTGGCGCCCCTTGCCGATCTGGATCCGATCGAAGAGCGTTTCGGATCGAAAGGTGATCTGCATCTGCTCGGCGATGCCGCCCCTGCCCTGGAGGGGGATGCCCAGTCGTTTGCGGACCGTGCTCACGCCGCCGTCGCAGCCGGCCAGGTAATTCGCCTCGACCGACTCGATGTTCCCGTCGGCGTCCCGGATCTGCGCATGGACCCCGCCGTCGTCCTGGCTGAAATCGACCAGCTCCCGGCCGAACCGCACGGACACCGTCGGCAGATCCTCCGCGATGGAGACGAGGAGTGGTTCCAGATCGTTCTGCGACACGAGCTGGTACGGCTCGAGCGGTTCGGAGCCGTCACGCGTGTTGGCGATCACCTCGCGGTGCTCATCGACGGTGCGGTATTTGAGGACGGTGAGGGGCGGCTCGTTCAAGCTGGTCACGACAAGCACGTCCATCGACGCGTCGCCCGGGTAGCCGAGGGCGCGCACCTTGTCGGCGACGCCCATGCGGCGGAAGAACTCCATCGTCCGCGCGTTGGAGCGGTCCATCTTCGGCCAGGCTTTGGTGGTGGGATCCTTCTCGATCAACAGGGTCCGCACCCCACGGCGGCCGAGATCGATGGCCAGCATCAAGCCCACCGGGCCGGCGCCCACGACGAGCACCTCGACCTCTTCGGTACGTGAACTCGGGGTCATGAGAGGGAGGCTAGGTAGCGACCTGCGAGAGCAGAGCGCTCGGTTCCACTCGCCGAAACGCGCCCCTCTGGTCATGTCGTCGCCGCGCCTATCGTGCGTCCAGCGCTTCATCGCCCCGCCGGCTCGATCGCCGGCGCCGTCTCGAGTAGAAGGCAGACCGACACGATGGAACGGCCCTTTGCCGGCAGACGAGCGATCGTGACCGGCGCGGCGGGCGGGATGGGTCGTTCGCACGCACGGCGGTTGGCCCGTCTCGGCGCCGACGTCGCCATCTTCGACGTCGATCTCGACGTCGCCGCGCGCTGGAACGAAACGCTCGAGGCTGACACTGTGGCCGACGAGATCCGCGGGTTCGGCGTCGAGTGCATCGCGGTGCAGGTCGACCTGACCGATGCCCAGGCCACGCAGGCTGCCGTTGAGCAGGTGGTCGCGAAGTGGGCGACGATCGACATCCTGGTGAACAACGCCGGCGGGGCCATCACCCCCTTCGACCGCAGCGCGCCGACCGCCACCAGTGACGAGGACGCCCGCCGCGTGATCGACGTGAATCTGATGTCGACCGTGAACTGCTGCCGGGCCGTCGCGCCCCACCTGCGCCGTCCCGGCGCCAGCATCATCAATATCGGCACGATCGGCGTCGAGACGGAGATAGCGGGTGGGCGACTGGCCCTCTACAGTGCGGCGAAGGCAGCGGTGGTCCGCTACACCCGCTCGCTTGCCGTCGAACTCGGACCTGACGGCATTCGAGCTAACGCGCTGTCCCCCGGCCTGATCGAGACGGCCCGCATCCAGGCGCTGGCGGCATCGCGTCCCGGGCTGGGCGGTGCCGATGCTCCGGCGGCCGGGATCCCGCTGCGCCGCACCGGAACCCCTGAGGACGTCTCCGCGGTGGTGGAGTTCCTGGCCGGCGACCTGTCCGCCTACGTCACCGGCGACCACCTGCGGGCCGGCGGCGGGATCCACCTCACCTCTGACGGTCGATAGCTCGAGAGGACGTGCTGTGGACACGCCACTTCGCGAAGAACGTGACGGTCGCGTATTGCTGCTCACCTTCAACCGGCCGGAGAAGCTCAACGCGCTGTCCGTCGAACTGATCCGGGCGTTCGTGCGGGCGCTCGACGAGGCGAACGACGACGACACCATCGGCGCCGTGGTCATCACCGGCGCGGGTGATCGCGCCTTCACGGCCGGTATGGACCTCAAGGAGGCCGCGCACGACGGGGCGGATCTGAACACGCCGGAGACGAACGTCGGGCTAGCTATTTCGCGGTTCCGCAAACCCCTCGTCGTTGCCGTGAACGGCCTGTGCATCACGGGCGGCCTGGAACTCATCCTGTCCTGCGACGTCGTCCTGGCCTCGACGACAGCGCAGTTTGCGGACACGCACGTACGGGTTGGCCTCCTGCCCGGTTGGGGAGTGTCGCAGCGGCTTGCCCGCCAGATCGGTCCCCAGCGGGCGAAGGAGATCTCGCTGACCGGCAGCTTCGTCGACGCTCGGCGAGCCTGCGAGTACGGCTTGGTCAACCGCCTAGTCGATCCGGGCGACCTGCTCGACGAGGCGCTACAGCTCGCACACGAGATGGCCGACGGCAACAGCGCAGTCGTCCAGGCGTACAAGCAGGTGATCGACGACGGCTACCTGATGACGCTCGGCGAAGCATTGCCGATGGAGCGCCAGCGAGGGAGTGACTTCTTCGCGTCCCTGCCGGCCGGCTCGGTCGAAGCCGGGCGCCTTTCGGCTTCCTCCCGCAACCGGACGGATCTCACCTGAGTGCCTTCACTCATCGGCGGCTGAACACCGGATCATTGCCGCCAGCGCGCGAAGTCCTCGAATCGCTTCGGAACCAGGTCGTACTGCGCGAGCCGGTCGCTCAGCGGGAAGATCTCGGATTCGTCGCAGATATCGCCGATGTGCGCCGCCACGTCCTCGGCGGTGAGGGTGTCCGAACCCCAGCCCCTCGCTACGAAGGATCCGGCCACCGCGACCCGGCCGGCGCCGGCGTGAAGTGTGTGACCGTTGAGGATGCACGCTCGGTGCGCAAGGAAGACGACTGCCGGAACGACGCGATCCACTGACATCCGATCGTCATCGAGATCCGGATGGATGTCCTGATATCCGGGCGACAGCCCGGTCACCGCGATTGGCGAGATCATGTTGATGCGGATGTCGAGGTCGGCGTTGTCGAGGGCAGCCGAACGGCTCATCGACTGGATCGCGCCCTTGCAGGCCGAGTAGGCAAACGCGCCCGGCGCGGCGAACATGGCCGCGCCGGACACCGTGTTGACGATGCGTCCGCACGCTTGCTCGCGCATGTGCTGCAGGGCCGGCACCATCGTCCAGAACGTCCCCATGAGCGCCACGTCGATCATCGCCCGGAGCTGCTCGGTGGTTCCTTCCTGGATGGGGCCCGGCACGTTGTAGCCCGCGTTGTTCACCAGTACGTCCAACCGGCCGTGACGTCGGATGGCTTCCGTGACAAGCGCCGAAGCCTGTGCCTCGACCGCCGCGTCGGCGGGTGCGAGCTCGAACTCCAGCCCCTCCGCGCGGGCCACCTCGCGCAGCCCCCAAGCTTCCGATCCGTCCTCGGAGCCGGGGCGGACGCTGCCCACGACCGTGGCGCCGCGGCGGGCCAGTTCGAGCGCGTAGCCGCGCCCGAGCCCCGACAGCACGCCGGTGACCACGGCGACCTGCCCGTCGAAGCGCAGCGGAGCCCGGTTGGGTGGCACCACCATCGCTGCTCCCGATCTCCTAAGTGCGGCTCATCAGTTGCTGGACGCGTTCCTCGTCGGCGAATGCGGTGGCGACGTCCTTGAACGGCCCGTGAAAGTGGTCGTGCAGTTGCCGGGCGGTCCGCAGCGGCTGGCCCTGCATCGCGTCCCATTGCTGCCGCATGGCGGCGACGGCCGCGCGATCCTTCGTGGCGATGGCCTGGGCGGCAGCAAGCGCTTGCGGTAGCAGGTCTTCGTGCGCCACGACGTGGTTGACGAGCCCGATGCGAAGCGCGGTCTCGGCGTCGATGTACTCGCAGGTGAGGGAGAGCTCCCGGGCCCACGCATCACCGACTCGGCGCTGCAACGGCGCCATCAACTGTGCGTTGCCGTAGCCGATGACCAAGAGCTCGTTGTCGCAGAACACCGCGCGCTCCGACGCGATGATGAAGTCGGCGTTGACCGCCAAGGCGAAGCCACCGGTAACGGCGGGGCCGTTCACGGCCGCGATCACGGGGACCGGCGAGTCGACGATCTCCTGCCAGGGGATCGGATACCCACAGTCGCGGATCGAGTCGGAGTCCGCGCGAAGATCCGCACCGGAGCAGAAGCTGGGGTCGGCTCCCGTGATGACGATGCACGACGCGTCCTGCGCCGCCCGGAAGCTCAGCGCGAAGTGCCTCGCCATCTCCGCATCGACCGCGTTTCGTTTGGCCGGACGGTTCAAGGTCAGCAGTGCGACGTCGTCATGCCAGGCCGTAAGGACGAGATCGGCATCGCTCATCTTTGACTCCTCGTGCTTGTTCATGCTCGGACGCGAACCCGTCCGTCGTCGTCCACCACGACGTCATAGGTCGCGAGGGGTAACCGTGCCGGCGGGCACAGGGCGGCGCCAGTGGTGACGTCGAAGCGGGCCTCGTGCCCCAGGCACGTGACCTCGGCGCCGTTCAGCCTCCCCGCGCCGTGCAGCGAAAGGAAATAGTGGCTGCACCGGTCGTCGGTGGCGAACACCCGACCATCGGCGAGGTGCCACACGGCCACCGGGTGTCCCCCGTCGGTCTCGACGACCAGTGACGAGCCGACGGCTATGTCGGTCAATCGACCCACGGCGTACCACCGGGCCACCCGAACACCTCCGCCGTTCACCGATCCGTCCCGAGCAACGTTCGTCACCGGTAACGGCCGATCCGGCCGTTGCCCCGAGCGGGCCTCGGGACAACGGCCGGCCGTCCGACGTGACGGCGCGTCAGCCGCTTGCCTTACCGGTCAACTGGCCCTCGTAGCCCAGCACCTTGATCGTCTTCCACTGACCAGCCTTGGCGTCGAAGGTGCTCAGCACCTCGGATTCGACGCTCACCTCGTCCTTGGGATAGTCCAGGCTGTAGTCAACGCCAGGCTGCAAGAAGGCGGGCTGGTAGGTCAAATGCGTCGCCGCGTAGAGGATGCCGAGCCGGCTGAGCCCCAGTGGTGACTGCGCCGCTTGCTGGGCAGCCTTGAACAGGATCTCGATGTATCCGTACCCGGAGAGGTTCGAGCCGACGATCGGCCCGCTGGGCTGGACCTTCTTGATCGCGGCGAGGACCTTCTGCAGGCCGGGGTTGTCCGCGGCCGACGGAGAGTTCGGGTCGTTGAGATACAGGTTGCACAGCACGTTCTGCGCCGCCGGACCGGCCGGCGCGACCAGCGCAGTGGGCGAGCACGAGTTGGTGATGAAGAAGGCTTGCGGCTTCCAGCCCTGCTGGGCAACCTCCTTGATCAGTGCTGCGCACTGCGGCCCAGGCGACGGCTGGGCGAGCAGCACGTCGGCGCCGCTCGATCGCATCGTCGTAACCTGCGACGACGGTGCGGCCGCGGCGGTGGCATCCAGCGTCGTCCGCGACACGATCTTGAAGTTGGTCCCCTTCGAAAGGTCGTCAACCGCGGCAAGGTAGTCCTTACCGGAGTCCGTATTGGCCGTCAGGAGTGCGATCTTGGCGCCGTTGGGGAACTTCTCCTTCAAGTAGCCGAACCAGCCCTCGGCGTCGAGGTAGAAGGGCGCCCCGGTAACCGTCGTGAACGGGTACTTGCTGACCTGGTTGGCCGACGTCCCACCCGCACTGCCCGCGATGATGGGCACGCAGTACTTCTCCGCGACCCCGCGGGCGGCAATGAGGTTCGCCGTGCCGATCACGCCGTCAAGAAGATCCACCTTGTCGGACTGGATCAGTTCCTGGACGGCGGTCAAGGTCTTGTCCGGCGAGAACTGGTCATCCTTGATCGTCAGCGAGAACTTGATCGGCAGACCTGAGGTCGCGTTCAGGTCAGCGATCGCTGCCTTCTCACCGACTCCGACTGGAGCGAGGGCCGCGGCAATGGGACCGGTCTGGGCCAGCGTGGTGCCGACCTTCACCGTCCCGGTCAGCGGCTTGGTGATGTCCGTCGGGCACTTGGATAGGTCGATGCCCAATTCAGCGGCGGCCTTCTGCGCCGCGCTCTGACCGCCCGAAGCGCCACCGGTGGACGGGCCACCGGTTGCCTTCCCGCCGCCGCCCTTGCCACTCGACGGGGAACTGCAAGCGGCCGTGAGCCCGAGCGCGAGCGTTGCCAGCGTTGCGATTGCCACTTTGGTTCTCACAGCGTTTCCTTTGTTAGGTGATGGGTCCCGGGGACGGATCAGAGGCGATAGGAGGCTTCTGATCGGACGGGTCGGGCAGCGCCGTCCGGGGTGGTGTCATGGCCGGGGTGCCGGCCCGTTCCGGGTGGCGCACCTTCGGTGGAAGAGCCGCCGGAAGCGGCTGCCCCTCCGGGTGCAGACCTTCGGCTGGTCCTGGTCGCCGTCGGAGTACGCGGTTGGACGACGAAGATCAGGCCCGTCGCACTGCGCAGGAGGCCGACGGCACCCGAGCGGAGCACGAAGGTAATGACGATGATGATCGCGCCGAGCAAGACGCCGGCGTAATTCGTCCCCGCGTTGAGCGACGACAGATCCGCGGCCCACACCGGCACGTAGTAGACGACGAAGCCGCCGAAGATCGGACCCCAGAGGCTGCCGGTTCCGCCGATGATCATGCCGGCCAGGAAGTAGAGCGTCAGCAGGAGCGAGAAGCTGTCCGGGGTGAGGATGCCGTTCGTCACGGCGAACAATCCACCGGCCAGGCTGGCGATCGCCGCTGAAGTCCCGAACGTCACGGCACGCACCGGAATGCGCTGGACGCCCATCACCACTGCAGCCGACTCGTTGTCGCGCAGCGCGACCACCCCCCGACCGAAGCGGCTGCGCATGAGGTTGCGCACCACCAGGCACGACAGCCCGAGGCCGGCGACCACCAGCCAGTAGTGCCAGAGGGTGCCCCCGTTGAAGCCACTGAAGTACGCCATGTTCGGGGGGTCGTAGCTCACGCCGAACAGTCCGGCCGAGCCACCGGTCAGAGAATCGAATCTCGACACGAGCGCCGGGAAGATCAGTCCCACGGCAAGCGTGACCAGCGCGACGTAGATCCCCTTGAGCCGCAACGCGGGCAGGGCGACGAGGGCACCGGCCGCGAACGCGAGGACGATGTCGACGGCGAAGGACGCCAGCGGCGGCACTCCGTGCTTGGTCGTCAGGACGCCGGTCGTATACGCGCCCAGGCCGAAGAACGCGGCATGGCCCAGCGAAATCTGGCCGCCGTAACCGGCCAGCAGGTTCAGCCCAACGATCACCATGGCGTACGTGCAGGCCCCGGTGATTTGTCCCAGCCGGAAGGATTCGACCATGTAGGGCAATCCGCAGACCACCGCGATGATGGCGGCGGCGCGGGTCAGCCTCAGCGCGATGTGTTGGACCGAGCCCTCGACGATGACGATTCGCCGATGTTGGAGCGTCACGGAACCGACCTAGTACCCGAGGTACGCAGCGCGCACCGCGTCGCTGCCGTTGAGGTACTCCGAGTCGCCGGCGCCGGCGATCGACCCCACCTCGAGCAAGTAGCCGCGCGACGCGACACTCAGCGCGATGGCGGCGTTCTGTTCGACGATCAGCATCGCCATGCCCCATTCCTGATTGATCCACTTCAGCGAGCTGAAGAGGTCCTGCACGAGCTTGGGCGACAGACCGAGACTGGGCTCGTCGCAGAGCAGTACCTTGGGGCGGCTCATCATGGCTCGCGACACCGCAAGCATTTGCTGCTCGCCGCCGGAGAGAAGGCCGGCCTTCTGCTTGCGCCGCTCGGCCAGCCGGGGGAACTTGTCGTACCAGAGTTCGACGTCCTCGTTCACGCGAGACCGGTCGTGCCGGGCCAGCGCACCGGCGCGCAGGTTCTCCTCGACCGTGAGATCGACGATGGTCCCCCGGCCCTGGGGCACCTGCGCAACGCCCGTGCGGACGATCTTGTCCGGCGACAGCCGGCTCAGCTCGGCCCCGTCGAAGGTGATCCGGCCGCGCCGCGGGATCAACCCGGAGATGGCCCGCATGAGGGTGGTCTTGCCCGCGCCGTTCGCACCGAGGATGACGACCACCTCGCCGTCGTTGACCTCGAGGCTGACATCGCGCACGACGTCGCCGGCGCCGTAGCCCGCGAAAACGCTCTCGAGCTTCAGTGTCATACCGGCGTCCCCAGGTAGGCCGAGACGACCTCGGGATGGACCTGGATGTCGCGAGGCGTTCCCTCGGCGATCTTCTTGCCGAACGACATCGCGACCACCTTGTCGGAGATGCCCATCACCAGCCCCATGTGGTGCTCCACCAGAAGTACGGTGAGATCGAATTCGTCGCGCACCTGGCTGATGACTTCGCCGAGTTCCCGCACCTCGCTGTGGGTCAGGCCGCCGGCCGGCTCGTCGAGCATCAGCAGCTTCGGCCGGGCGGCGAGCGCGCGGGCCAGTTCGAGCCGTTTCAACGTGCCGAACGGCAGGTCGGCGGCGGGGTGGAATGCGAACTCCGAAAGGTTCAGTCGCTCGAGCAGCTCGTAGGCCTCCGCGCGCATCGCGCGCTCCTCGCGGGCAACGCCCCATCGCGTGATGGCCTTGAAGTATCCGACCCGACCGTGGGTGTAAGCCCCGGCCATGGTGTTCTCGAGGAAGGTCATCGTCGGGAACAAGCCCAGATTTTGGAAGGTCCGCGCAATCCCTCGCCGAGCGATCCCGCTCGCGTGGTGGGCGAGGAGATCGACGTCGTCGAGCCGGATCTCCCCCGAGCTCGGCTGGTAAATGCGGCTGACGCAGTTGAAGAGGGACGTCTTGCCGGCGCCGTTCGGTCCGATCAGGCCGCAGATCTGCCGGGGCTCGACGTCGAAGGAGATGCCATCGAGAGCCATGATCCCGCCAAAGTTCAGCGAGACGTCCTTGACGGACAGGGTCGCCATGACGCTCCTTCGGATCGGTCCTGCCCGCGGCGC
>Ga0105237_10001421_pt1 | contig 31644 bp, 24 predicted proteins | sample KBSC24metaG_FD_81520 | JGI IMG/M metagenome (GOLD analysis project Ga0105237, IMG submission 81520) | Corn rhizosphere microbial communities from Kellogg Biological Station, Michigan, USA - KBS C2-4 metaG | ecosystem: Host-associated > Plants > Roots > Rhizosphere > Soil | place: Michigan, USA... | reverse complement strand
TAATTTACCGCCGGAAAGTAATAAGGTCAAGAGGTATACGGGTGCAAATCAAATTATCGCTAATTCGCGCTGGGTTAAAACCCAGCGCTATAACATGAATCGAGCCGATGGCTCTTTAATTCGGGTCATTTGAAGTTTTCTTACTTATAGATTTCTTAAAGAGCCGTAGGCTCGGCCGATGTTTTAGCGCCGGGTTGAAACCCGGCGTTAGTGGCCAATGAGGCGACAATTTGATTCGCACCCAAGCATACAGTTATAGCCACATTTAGCTATCTTAGCATATCACCTGTTCTAATCATTGCTTATGAGAAAGCTTTTTATAATTCTTTTGCTGCCATTCGTGACCGGCGCTTGTGGCCAGTCAAAACTTAACGTTGTTTTGAAAAAGCAGCTGGACAGCGTTATGGTTAAAGACCAACTTTACCGCGATACGTTAACCCTGCTGATGGACCCAAATAAAGCCGATTCCATCGCCAAAACATTGTCGCTTACCGTACGACAGGCAAATGGCCGTTACTGGGCAAAGCAAAACCGGCTCGATTCACTCAACCTGGTTTTTATTGAAGGTGTGATTAAAAAATATGGCTACCCTGGCAAAACACTAGTAGATACTCCGGCAAACGAAACTGCCTGGTATGTGCTGCAGCACTCTCCTAAAATTGAACAATATTTCGGTGTGATAAAAAAGGCCGCTGAAAGCGGCGAACTTCCCTTCCGCCTTTACGCCATGATGCTCGACAGGAACCTGATGCAACAAAATAAGGAGCAGGTTTATGGCACACAAGTTAGCTGTGGAATGTTAAAAGCGGACAAGAATGCGTGCTTTGTTTGGCCAATCAAAGATGCGGCAACCGTAAACGAGCGGCGAAAAAAAGCTGGCTTCTCCCAAACCGTCGAAGAAAACGCGCAAAGGCTTGATGTAAAATACAGGGTGGTGACGATGGATGAGATAAAGAAATAAAGGGCTACTTGCCGGTGAAATGTTTTTTTGAGAGGATGGAGCTTTGTATGTTTTATATCTGTCCTGGTGACGCAGGGCGATGCCCTGCGCTGACGGATGTATCCCTTTCAGGGAAATTAGATTAAGGAAGAACCTAAAACTTAATACCCCAACGGGGTAACACCCATCGCGAAAACGACAACGAATACAGGGTTACATCGTGTAGTATCTACCCAAAACCCCTCTGTAACGGTTTTGCTATGCTTTCAGCTTTTACCTTTCAGCTTTCGCCTCAAACCCATACCTTTGCCCTGCAAAAAATACAAATACCATGAGTTTCAGAATTGAACACGATACCATGGGCGAGGTACAGGTACCTGCCGACAAATACTGGGGCGCGCAAACCGAGCGTTCGCGTAATAATTTCAAAATTGGCCCGGAAGCATCCATGCCAAAGGAAATCATTGCCGCTTTTGCCTACCTGAAAAAGGCAGCCGCCTATACCAATACCGATTGCGGCGTATTACCTGCCGAAAAACGCGACCAGATTGCGCAGGTTTGCGATGAAATTTTAACAGGCTCGCTTGCCGCTGAATTTCCGCTGGTTATCTGGCAGACCGGCTCGGGCACACAATCGAACATGAACGTGAACGAGGTTGTTGCCAACCGTGCGCACGTTTTGGCCGGTAATAAACTGGGCGAAGGCAAAACCTTTATCCACCCGAATGATGACGTGAACAAATCACAATCGTCAAACGATACCTATCCAACTGCTATGCACATCGCCGCCTATAAAATGGTGATTGATGTTACTATACCAGGCATCGAAAAGCTGCGCGATACGCTGAAGGCAAAATCTGAAGCATTTAAGAGCGTTGTAAAAATAGGTCGTACACACCTGATGGACGCTACTCCGCTTACTTTGGGCCAGGAGTTTTCGGGCTATGTATCACAGTTGGAGCATGGTTTAAAAGCCCTGCGCAACACCCTCGACCATCTTTCTGAACTTGCGCTTGGTGGCACCGCCGTTGGTACCGGTATCAATACTCCAAAAGGTTATGATGTTAAGGTTGCTGAATATATCGCCCAATTTACCGGCCTGCCATTCCGCACTGCCGAGAATAAATTCGAGGCGCTGGCTGCACATGATGCCATTGTGGAAAGTCATGGTGCGTTGAAACAGATTGCCGTATCACTAATGAAAATTGCCAACGATATCCGCATGCTGGCTTCTGGCCCGCGCTCGGGTATTGGCGAAATACATATTCCGGACAATGAGCCGGGTTCATCTATTATGCCTGGCAAGGTTAACCCAACCCAAAACGAAGCGGTTACCATGGTGGCTGCACAAGTAATGGGTAATGATGTCACCATATCTATAGGCGGAGCAAACGGCCACTATGAGCTGAACGTGTTTAAGCCGGTAATGGCGGCCAACTTTTTGCAGTCGGCGCGCTTAATTGGCGATGCCTGCACATCGTTTAACGACCATTGCGCTGTCGGTATCGAACCGAATTATGAGGGCATCAAAAAGCACCTGGAGAACTCGCTGATGCTGGTTACCGCGCTGAACCCGCATATAGGTTATGAGAATGCTGCCAAAATTGCCAAAAAAGCATTAAAGGAAAACCTGTCGCTGCGTGAAGCGGCGCTGGCTTTGAATTTGCTAACTAACGAGCAGTTTGATCAATGGGTACGCCCTGAAGATATGATTGGAAGCTTGAAATAATACTCGTTTCGCCTCACCCTAAATCCCTCTCCAAAGGAGAGGGACTTCATAAAACAATGCAAAGCACCTTTCGCCTTTCGTCTTTCAGCTTTCACCTCCTAATGGCTTTGGGCTTTTTGCTTTCGGCTTTCACCACCTCCTGCGGCTTTAATCCCAACAAGCAAACAACCGGGCAAAGCTGGATACAGGGGGAATGGCTGCAGGACTCTGTTCCCGCACAAAAAAAACTGCTCGCCTATTCGCTTTACAACCTCAAATTTAGCTGCGATTCCTTTTTTGTGAAGATAGAAACCCATAGCAAGGTAAACACCAGCGGCGATAGCTGTATGGCGGCAGGCCAATGGACGGAGTACTGGAAAGGTACCTACCAACAGCGGCATGACACCTTGCGCATGAAGGGTGAATTTTGCAAGGCCGATAAAAGTGTGAAGGACGAAAAGACCTGCCTGCGCTGGGGCTCTTACGAAGAGTATTTCAAAATCAGCAAAAAGACGGATTCGCTTGTACAATTTACCAGTCTGTCGAACATAATACCGATAACTGCACATCTTATTAAAAGAACATCCTGTGTTCCAAAACCGCTATAATATGAAAATAAAATTTTTGAGAATTATTGCGCTGGGCTTAGCCCTGTTTTACGTGCCGCTGCAAACTATGGCCTGGGGCACGCAAGGCCACCGTATTTGCGGACAAATTGCCGACAGCTACCTAAGCCCCCAGGCCCGTAAAGCCATCAAAGAAATTCTGGGTAATGAATCCATAGCCATGGCCAGTAACTGGGCCGATTTTATTAAGTCGGATGATAATTACAGGTACCTGTACAACTGGCACTTTGTTGATTTTGATAAGGCGTATACCCTGCCCGAAATGCAGCAATACCTGGCAAGCGATAAGAATGTTGATGCGTATACCAAATTGAATTTCCTTATTTCTGAATTAAAAAAGAAAGACGTGAGTAAAGAAAATAAACTGCTTTACCTGCGCATGGTGATCCATATTGTTGAGGATGTACACCAACCCCTGCATACCGGTCATACCGAAGATAAGGGCGGGAATGATATCAAAGTAAAATGGTTCAACAACGATACTAATTTACATTCGGTTTGGGATTCTCAGCTGATAGATTTTCAGCAATTAAGCTTTACTGAGTACGCAACTGCCATTAACCATACTACTGCTGCACAGCGTGCCGAATGGCAGAAAGCGCCGATATCAGAATGGCTTTACGAATCGAACCAACTTGCTGAAAAAATTTATAGTGACCCCATGCTTAAGGCTCCCCTTGGTTACAAATATAATTTCGCCTACCTGGAAACGCTCAACAGCCAAATGTTGAAAGGTGGTGTAAGATTGGCTGGGGTGTTGAATGAAATTTTTAAATAGCAGCCAAAAGCGAAAAGACCAAAGCTAAAAGCAAAAAAGCCTTGGTCTTTCTGCTTTTAGCTTTAAGCTCCAACCAAAATGAAACTCCTCATGGTTTGCCTCGGCAATATTTGCCGCTCACCGTTGGCACATGGTATTATGGAACACCTGGCTAAAGCGCAAGGCCTCGACTGGGAAGTTGATTCCGCCGGCACAGGCAACTGGCACGTAGGCGAAGGCCCGGACCGCCGCTCAACCCGCACAGCCAGGGAACATGGTATCGACATAAGCGGCCAGGTATGCCGGTTGTTTAGGGTAAACGACTTTGATTATTACGACCACATCTTCGTGATGGATAAGAATAACCTGCGCGATATCCTTTCCCTAGCCCGTAACGATGAAGACCGTAAAAAGGTAAAGCTGCTACTCGACGATAAAATAGTACCCGACCCTTATTATGACGACGGCCAATTTGAGCCGGTTTTTCAGATGATTGAAAAGGGATGTAGGGAGATTATAAAAGAGCTGGTTTTGTTCCACAACTAAAGAAGACTCATATTTTTCCTGTAGAGTTTACTAATAAATGCGTCATCAAATATTCAAAGGGCCATCGGCCCGGTAGATATTGTAGCCACTGGTTTCAACCTGTGGTGAAAACACGAAATACGGTTGAGAACCATAGGTTCGGCCCATGTTTTCGAAGCTGTATACCTAATATGGATCGTGCCGATGGCACTTTTAATTTTGTTGATGAACTTACTTACCCCGGGTTGAAACCCGGGGCTACAATATCTACCGGGCCGATGGCCCTTTTTTGACGTTTGGCGATGTTACTCCTCCGGCATATAAGTCAGCCTCTTTTTAAAATAAGCGTCCCAGCTTAGCTGCTGCGCACGGTTTTGCATGTGCTGGGTATCGGCATCGTAATCTAAATTAAGCTGCTTGTATTTGGCGTCGATACGGTCGAAGATGGCCTGGGCAACCGTTTGGTAATCGGAATAGAAAACGTTTTTCCGGAGGGCGCGCAACAATTCCTGCTGTTCCATGTAGGCAATGTTATAATGGCCCTGCTCATGTTTAAGCACCTCGGCCAGCAGCACCGGGGATGTTACGCGCGATTTATCAAGCCACGATTTATAGTTATTGAGCGTAAGCCCTATATTAAAATCGAGCAGGTAATAATTTCTTTCCCTGCGGGCCTGGTAGTGAAAGTTTATGGAGCAGTTGGTATACGCCACGGTAAACTGATCGCTGCGGGGTGCGCCTTTAAAATCATCAGCGGTTAGCTGGTGGAATTCCTGGGTTTGCGCTGATGCATGGGCAATCCCATAAAAGCACAATATTCCAAGACAAATCAATCTCACAAATCTTTCTTTCATTAGAGTCAAGAATCAAGAGTCAAGAATCAAGACAAAAAACGTTAAATACCGAGAGTTGTTGCACGTTCAGAAAGCCACAATCTGATGCCCGGCTTTAATCTTGGTTCTTGACTCTTAATCCCCAAAGTTACTTGCTCTTTGACGTAGTAGCCTGCATTTGGTTTAACGCCATCATTTGTTTCATGGTTTGCTGCATGGCATCAGTTGAGCCATCGAGGAATATTACGTTGCCTTTTGAGTTTTCGGCGAAATGTTTGATAGATTCTGTCCACATGGTGAACAGGATAACAGAAGTATCCATATTGGCGTCTTTCATCTCCTTTGCAGCTACCGACATACCTTTGGCCACTTCCTCGCGGAACAAGGCCACACCCTGGCCACGCAATTGCGATGCCTGGCGTTCGGCTTCGGCAGAAATTTTGATAGCATTACCTTCCGCCTCTGCAGATTTGGTTTTGGTTATCAGTAGGGCCTGGCCTTCATTCTCGGCGGCAGCTTTCAGGTTGTTTGATGCCACTACCTGGCTCATGGATTTCATAATAACGTCGTCGAAGGTGATATCGTTCAGCTGTAAATCCTGCAGGTGGTAGCCCCAGCCTTCAAGGATAACGTCCAGCTGTTCCTTAACATGTTCAACAATATCACGACGCAGTATCAGCACTTCCGACTGCCTTTTGGTAGCCACGAATGCGCGGATGGAACCTTCAACCGTGCGTATCAGCGCCTGCATCAGGTTGCGCTCGTCCACAAATTTAAAGGCTACGTTTTTGATGGTCTCTTCCTGCTGGTCTAACACGGAATATAAAAGCATCGCTTTAAAGTAAACGTTGGCCTGGTCGAATGTTACGGCCTGGAACTCCAGCTCGACGGAGCGGTTCTGAATAGATATTTTTGAATAGATGTTTTCGATGAACGGGATTTTGAAGTTTAAACCCGGTGTAAGTATGCGGCGATACTTGCCGAACACTGTAATCACTACGATAGTGCCTTGTTTTACAGACACAAATGAGGAAAACAAAATTACCAGTAAAACGAAAACGACAATCAAAGAAGCGTATTGTGCGGTCATATCGGTTAATATTAGATATTATAAATGTAGAATAAATTATTGGTGTGCTATTTGTTTTTGAAAAAAAGCTATATAAAAGATACACTACCAACCATGAACTTAAAAAGAACCTTTGGGGCCATACTTACCGTATTGGGAATTATCGGCCTTATTTACACCGGTGTTGAAGTTATTAACCACTCCGGGCAGACCACAACACTTATTGTAACAGGTATTATCTCCATCTTATTTTTCTTTACGGGGATAAGTTTGGTGAGAACGACGAAAGATGAGGTGTAGTCGGAACTAAGGAGATTTTAGGGGTTTTGACGGATGCGGGTTGCCGATTTTTGTCGGCCTTAAATCTTATTCTTTAACCTGCGTCTGCAGCGTGCCATCCGCTTTAGCGATTATCCCATCATCACTGATAGATAATCCCGACTGTGGAAAATCCGTCTCTGTAAGAAATTTAATGCGTTTGGCCGCCTTGTTCAGAGTGTCCAGCTGCAGTCCGTTGTAATGTGTTTGCTGGGCCGAGATAATTTTGCCATTCAAAAATTCACCTTTTTTGTTGACGTTTACTTTTAATATAGGCGCCAGGCCGCAAACGCCGGCTACACTTACGCTGGTATAGGTGCAGAAATTTCCCAGGCTATAGGCAATCAATCGCCCTTTATAAAGTTCCATGGCGCGGCATACATGGGGGCCATTGCCAAAAACAAGGTCCGCACCGGCATCGATGGCATTGTGGGCAAAGGTATGCACATCTCCGCGCTTCTCGGAAAAAAAGCTTTCCATCTTAAACGGCACGTGCTCAAAATTTGCTCCTTCGCCGCCGCCGTGAAAGGATACGATAACTACATCGCAATGCTGCTTCAGCTCCTGTATCAGCTCGCGTGCGCTGGGGAGGTCGAGGATGGATTCAGTATTGGCGTTTGGTGCGAAAGCGCAAAAGCCGTAGGTAACGCCGTTGATTTTAAATACGGCCGAAGGGTTGGTAACCTGCCCGCCATAGGCGATGCCTGTTTTATCCAATACCCTCATGGTATTCACGCGGCCGGTATCGCCAAAATCACCGATATGATTGTTCGCCAAACTGACCACCTTGAAACCGGCCTCTTTTATAATCGCCGCATATTTTTCGGGGCTTCGAAACAGATAGCCCTTGCTGCGCAGGTGCAGCTTGTATTGCGCCGGCTCACCTTTGTCTAACATGGTACCTTCCAGGTTGCCGAAAGTAACATCGGCGCTTTGCAGGTGTTCGATTACATTTTTGAAGCTTCCTTTGGCACTATCAGGTGGCAGGGTGCGGTTATCGGGGTAGGAGGTGCCCAGCATGATATCGCCTACTGCTGCAATGCAAAATGAATCGCGTTGTATGGTGTCGTGTTTAACAACAGGGGCAGGAGCTTTCTTAACGGGAGCGGGTTTTGCCTTGGCCTGGTAACTGTCGGCAGGGGTATTTTGCAATTGGCTGCACGATGAAAATAGCAATGCCATTGCTGTAAAAATTAACAGGCACGTTTTTATCAAATCCACTTTTCTTTTCTGCGCGCTCTTCAACTGATGATGGGGCCATTACATCGGTGCGAAGATAGGGAATTTATTGGGATGAGAAATTGGATTGGAGGATGTGTTTGCACAGGCCTGCGACCTGGGCTGGAATGTGTCGGTCAGTTGGACCCTGGGGAAGATCGTAGTTCGTTTATCTTATAACAGCTACATATCCCGATAACGGTTTAAGACCGTTTTCGAGATTAATTACATAATAATAAGTGCCCACAGGTGAGGGCAGCCCTTTATAACGACCGTCCCATGCGCTGCCATAGCCTATCGACGTAAAAACTTTCTGACCCCACCGGTCATAAATATTAACTACGCAGTTTGGGTAGTAGTTAAGATTGGCGATGTTCCAGGTATCATTTACGCCATCCCCGTTAGGTGTAAAAGTGTTTGGGATTATTACTTCCACTGCCTTTGGAATAATGGTAAGCGTGCCATCAACCGGCGTTATTGTATAATTAGGGGATGCCGCGCCGTTTACCATTATCGGGTATAAGCCAACCGGCGAATCTGTAACCGCTGTGGTAGCTAATACAGCAGACGAGGTTAGCTGTGCCTGCGTTTCGGCATTTACAAAACCATGATAGCTGGCAGTAAGAATTGGGTTTACTGCGCCGATTATTTTTGTTTTATCATCAGCTTTGATTGTCAGCGGGGCCGGGAATACGGTACTGAGCGGCATAGCAATAGTCGCATCCCGGGCACCCTGGCTGCTTGTTACTATGTTATCGGCGTAATTTCCGACCGGTGTTTTTGCAGCTAACCTGATGTAGACATTTGTGGCTGTAATGTTACCGTTGCTGCCAACTAAAACTGTGCCTGTAAAATTTATATTGTCGATACTTACTTCAAAACCGTTGGGGGGTGTGACTAAAATACCGGCCTTAAGATTAATGCCGGACACGCTAAATGTTTCTGATGCTGACGGTGTGCCATAAATGGTGGTGAGCGGTGTTAAAGTACCTGCGGCCGTAATGCCCGGAGTGCCGGTGGGGTTAACCGTGATTGTAAATGTTACGGGATCGCCACTGCAATTTGAGTTTTGTGAAGATGGAGTTACTGTAATGGTCGCAATTATAGCGTTGCTTCCGGTGTTTATTGCCGTAAACGGCGCTATGTCGCCAAGGCCGTTTGCAGCTAAACCAATCCCCGGGGTGTCATTTACCCATGTGAATGTATCGCCTGTGCCGGTAAAATTGATAGCCTGTGTTAAACCGCCATTTGTTAAGGTTTGATTGGTAACAATGTTTACTAATGGCAACGCGTTTATTGTACCTGATACCGCAACATCCTTATCTGTTGCCCCGCTGGAGCTCACTACCACATTGCCGGTTATTGCGCCCGCGCCGGCGCTTGCAGCAGAACGTACGAAAACCGTGACCGGACTTAATATGCCGGCTGCCTGGGTGAGCGTTACGCTGCCGCCATAACCGCCCGCGGCAGCAAGCGATACTTCAAACCCTGTAGACGCCGTAGCGACAACGTTTGCCGTTAAGTTTTTGCCGGATACGCTAAACTGCTGAACATCCGGACTTGCAGATGCTGTGCCTGCACAAGCTGAAATGGTTCCCGAAAGCTGTGTTACTGTTATTGTTGGCGGTTCGGTGTTTACCGTAATGGTAAACTTAATGGGCGGCCCACTGCAGGTGACCGTGGACTTAATAAAATTCCCTAAAGCATGAGGTGCCGGGCCGGTGGGAACGGTAGCGATTACCTGGTTGTTTGCCGTATTGATCAGCGTCATGTTACCTGAACCGGCATTGGCAACGTATACGGTTTTACCATCGGGGCTTACTGATACCCCTTCCGGCGAGTCGCCGACTGTTACCGTAGTAATTAAAGTACCGCCTACAGCGTCAATAACCGAAACCGTGTTTGTAAATTCATTTGTAACATAAATCCGGCTACCGTCGGGACTTAATGCGATACCGATAGCTACTGAATTTAAATTTATCGTTTTGACAATCGACTGGCTGGCGGTGCTGATTACATATACGTTATTTGTGCCGGCTCCTGTCAGATATACCAGGCGGCCATCCGGACTAACCGCAACGTTAAATGCAGCATCCGTAATATTAGTAGGGATATTAACCGCGCTGTATAATAACGTTACAGCATCAACAATTAAAAGTGAATTACTGGCGGGGTTTGCTACATACAGCCACTTGCCGTCGGGGCTAACAGTTATTCCCATTGGTTCATAATTTCCTAAAGGTGTTCCTGTAATATACTGGTTCTTTAACGCATCTAAAACGTACAAGCCACCGTTACAGCATACATAAACCCTGCGGCCATCGGGGCTCACGGCAATTCCAATCGGATTATAACCAACAGGGATTGTAGTCACAACCTTATTGGTAGACGTATTAATTACAGATACAGAGGAACCTATATAGTTAGACACATAGGCCATGCTCCCGTCCGGACTCAGTGCTATACCGTAAGGACCGGCGTCCACATCAATGGTTGCCACAATGCTGTTGGTTACATTCGAAATAACGGATACCTGGCCGGTTGTCTCGTTAGGCATATACTCATAACCAGCCTGTTTATTTGCGCTGGTTACCGTTATGTTAGCAATTACCGGGGCAGTTCCGGTATTTATGGCTGTGAATGATGATATATCCCCGTTGCCGGTCGCAGCCAGGCCAATGCCCGGCCTGTCATTGGTCCAGCTATAAGTATTGCCGGTGCCGGTAAAATTGATTGCTGTTGTAGTTGCACCGTTTGCAACGGTTTGGTTACCTACCTGGTTTACTGTTGGCAAAGCATTTACCATGCCCGATACCGGAACTTTATAGTCCGGCGCGCCGGTTGAGCTTAACACCACATTGCCGTTGATGCTTCCCGCAGCATCAGAGGCTGCAGACCTTACATAAATCACTTTTTTATTTACGGAGCCACCGGTTTGCGGAATAGTAACGCTTGCTGCATATCCGCCGTTGGCGGTGAGCGATACCTCAAAACCGCCGTTGGCGGCAGCAGTTATATCTCCGCTTAAATTAACGCCCGAAACAGTAAACTGCTGAATTTGCGGGCTTGCAGATGCCGTGCCAAAACAGGCCGAAATACTACCCGTTGCAATGCCTGCCGTAATAGCGGATGCAGCACCAGGTGCGGGGTTTACAGTGATAGTAAACTTAACAGGCTTACAGGGCGGGCCCGTAACAAAATTGCCGAACGAAATAGCATTTGAACCTACGTCAACAACATTAACAATCGTGTTTGTAGCCAAGTCCACGGTTGCCAGGGAGTTTGTATTCTCATCGGTCATATATAGAAAATTGCCGTCCGGGCTTACCGCAATGCTGTAGGGCGTTTTACCATAAAAACTCGACATGATTGCGTTGGTAGCGGTGTTAATTACATATATGTATGTGTCTACAAAATACAGCCTGCTGCCATCAGGGCTAAGACACATAGCGGGCGTATCGCTAACGTACGCTCCTGTAATGGTTGCAGCTATGGTGTTGTCAGTGGTATTTACTACAGTTATAGTATTTGAATAGGCGCTGGAAACGTATACCCGTGTACCATCGGCGTTTACAATAACGCCGTACGGATGCGGCCCTACGGGAATTGTAGCTTCAACCAAATTTGTTGCAGTGTTTATTTCCGATAGGGTGTTATCGTTTGAGCTGGCGGAATATACCCGGCTACCGTCGGGACTTACGGCTATACCATAGCAATATGACCCTACGGGAATTGTGGCCGTAACGTTGTTGCTTGCAGCATCGATAACCGATACGGATGCCGAATTGTAATTTGCTACGTAAATATGGCTACCGTCGGGGCTTACACATATTCCGTACGGACCGCCGCCAACAGGTATGGTAGTTGTAACCTTATTGGTTACCGTGTTAATTACGGATACGGTACCGTCAGTATTATTTGTGACATAGACACGGCTGCCGTCGGGATTGGCCGAAACGCCTGTAGGGTGGGCGCCCACCGGGATAGTGATAACCACCTTATTGGTTTTTGTGTTTACGACCGAAACGTTATTTGAAAATTGATTGGCTACATAAGCAAATACCGATTGAACAGGCGTAGCGGTAATAACAGCTTTGACAGGGCTGTTCCCTTTATTTATTGCCGTAAACGGCGATATATTGCCTGTACCATTGGCAGGAAGGCCGATAGAGGGGTTGCTGTTTGTCCAGCTGTAAGCGCAGCTTGCACTGCTAAAATTTTCGGCAGTTGTGGTGCCGCCGTTAACAGCCGTTTGGTCTGACTGGCCATAAAGCCGACCGAAGGGCAATAAAAAAAATGCAATAAGGAGTATAAAAAGTAATGCGCGCTTCACCCAATAACGTTTTGGAATAGTCTAATCAACTGCACCTCAAATTTATAAATATTTCTGAGGGTTGATAAGATAATGAAAACTTAAGGGGATAGGGCCTATGTGGATGTTGGCAAAGGTCTGCGACCTGTGTTGGAATGTGTCGGTCCGTTGGACCTTGGAGATTTAGTCTTTTTCCGATCGCAGGTTAAAGGGTCTCGCTTGAACTAAGCAATTGTAAGCGTCACGCTTACGGTGAGGCGTTGGTCAGTTAATGCCAAAATAATGTCAGCTGGACGCTGACTGCAGTTTGGGTTCAAGCGAGACGCTTGAACCGGCGGGAGTGGATGACAACTGCATATCGTGGTCGTCATTTAAAACCCCGCTATATCGTGCTGAAAAAGCTAACGTAAAATAGAATTGTATTGATTATCAGTGTGATAAATTACCGGCACCTAAGTTGGATAGATTGTTCAAATATTTTCTCACTATTTAAAACACATTTTTATGTTACGCAAACTTACTTTTTTTCTGCCCGCGCTTTTATTTGCAGGTGCTGTACATGCCCAGGTATCTAAAGACGGCCAGTTTAGGCTGAACCCGCAAGAAATAAAGGCGCTCAAAAGCAATGGCGGTACCAACGCGCCCGGCTCATCCAATTATTCGGCCGTTAAAGAAATTGTGCTCTTCGGCAATCCTGCCAAACAAGGTATGTACGTCATCCTGCTAAAGGTAGCGCCGAATACAAAAATTGCCGCGCACCTGCACCCGGACCAACGGGTGGCTACTGTGCTGTCGGGTACCTGGAACTTTGGTTATGGCGATAAATTTGACGAAGCAAAGCTCAAAAAATTGCCTGCCGGAAGCACATATTCCGAGGTGGCCGGACAAAATCATTTTGCCATGACCGGAAAAGAACCGGTTATTGTTGAGATCACCGGCTTCGGCCCATCCGGGGTGACTTATGTTGATCCGAAAAACGATCCCTCGCATAAATAATCCAGACTTTTCCAGGCTGCCCGCGAAGCCCCCTCTAAATCTCCCCCGGTTGGGGAGACTTTAGCTGCACCGTCCTTAAAAGCCATTCCCACCAGGGAGGGTTTGGGTGGGGCTTTAACGGCACATTGAATTTATTAACCACTTTATTAACGCTAAAAAATTTAAAACCATGAGTAGCTATCCAATGCGTGATCAACTAACAGATCACCTGCTTACCCCGCAAAATGCCGCATTTGTGTTGATTGACTATCAGCCCGTGCAGATCAGTACAATCGAATCCATGGATAAAACGCGGTTAGTTTCCAATATTACTATTTTATCAAAGATGATGAAAGCGTACGGGCTGCCGATGGTCGTCTCTACCGTGAATGTAAAAACCGGACTTAATAAGCCCATGCTGCACCAGTTACGCCAAGTGTTTGATGGTGTGGATCCTTTTGACCGCACCACCATCAACGCATGGGAAGACAAAGAAGTGCGGGAGGCAATTATAGCCACCGGCCGGAAAAAGCTGATTATTTGCGCATTGTGGACGGAAGCCTGCCTCACCTATCCAACCCTCGACGCGATTAAAGAAGGTTACGAAGTGTACACTGTTGTCGATGCCATCGGCGGCACCTCGGTAGTGGCGCACGAAATGGCCCTGCGCAGAATTGAGCAAGCCGGCGCAAAATTATGCAGCATCGGCCAAATAGGCTGTGAATTGCAAAGGGACTGGAACCGGCCGGAGACTGCGCAGTTTATGGTTGAAGCCTTTTTGGCTGCGGGGATATTTTTGCAGGGCGATTAGATAAATGAAGTTAGGCTGGCGTTATGGAAAACGGGCCGCAGCGGATGAAGCTGCGGCCCGTTTTGTGCACAATAGGTGATCGGTCTCGCCGGGTACTTACCGGTGAAAGCTGATGATCGTCTTACCCGGGGCCCGACCGGCCGGATTGAAGGCCGTTGCGGCATCCTCAAGTGTGATGATGTTGCCGACGTGCGTCCGCAAGCGTCCCTCGCGGTATCGCTGAACGATCTCAGTCAATTGGGCGCGATTGGGTTCGACGACAAAATCAATAGACAGGCCGCCGTCAGGGTGCACATCCGTCGCGCCGGCAACAGTTACAAACGTTCCTCCGGCGCGGATCACAGCCGCAGATCGTTTTGCGATGTCGCCGCCAAGCACATCAAAAACCAGGTCGACCTTGCCAATGTCTTCTAAGACATCGTTTTCGAGGTCTACGAATTCCTGTGCACCGAAGTCTAGCGCCGCCTGGCGGTGGGCAGAACGCCCCGTGCCGATTACATATGCGCCGGCCTCACGCGCCATCTGCACTGCCATTGAACCGACGATGCCGGCCGCACCATCTACGAGGACGGTTTGTCCCGCCTGAAGGCGGCCATGATCGAACAATCCCTGCCATGCGGTCAGACCCGGCATTACCAGGGACGCGCCCACGGTGAAGTCAACATCTCCCGGCAAGGGGGCGAGGTTGCGCGCTTCCACAGCCACATACTCTGCCAGGGTGCCGTCGCGACACCAGTCTGTAAGGCCGAACACCCGTTGCCCTACCGAAAGACCGGTTGTGCCATAGCCGAGTGCCGTCACCACCCCGGCCACTTCATGACCTGGGATCGATGGCGTGCGGTTACGACCGGCGCGATCGATCCATGTCGACGGCCACGATAATTCATCCCCGGTGAAGCTCGACGCGTGAACCTGAACCACAACGTCGCCTATCGCTGCGTTCGGCTCTGGCCGCTCCGCCAATTTCACCCCGGCTGCACCGGCAGCCTGATCTGTCACTACTAAAGCTTTCATAACATTTCTCCTTTTTTAATCATCAGCAAACCCCTCGTTAATGAAGTGATATTGCTGTTTGTTCTCGTTTTAAATATTGTTTAACCTTGTAATCTGAATATGATTTCATCAACCTCAGCACAAAATTAGCTGCTAATTTGGGTGCCTTAGCGGGCCAATTTTAAAATATGCAGGGGTCCAGGTATGATTAACAAATTTCTTGACACTTCGTTTAAAAAAGACGGGCAGCAGGGCTCTCTATCACAGCAATGAAAACAGTCGCTAAAACCATTTTTTACTTCGAAAAACAGGGAAAAGTTAAATAATTCATTGTACCAATAAAGAAATCATGATGAACACACTATTTTTAGTCATTTAAAACAAATGCTAACATCGATTCCTTATTGCATAATCACATGTTTGAATCCAACAAGCCTATATCGAAAAGCCTGGTCGAAACGGTTCTGGTCGTTTTGCTTTTCCTGGGTTTACTATACGCTTTATTCCAGGTGCTGGAAGTTTTTTCGGGCGTGCTCACTTTTGCCCTGGTGTTTGCCGTATCTTTTTCCTATCCCTACGGCAAGTTGGTCGCCTGGTTCCGCGGCAGGCGAAAGCTCGCGGGTGTAGTTTATTCCGTTTCGCTGATAGCTGTAGTCGCCCTGCCCTTCATTTTCCTGATTTCGGCTTTAAGCAGGCACGTCAGGGAACTGGTGGGCTGGATCGGCACGGTTCAACGGGAGGGGCTGCCCCCTTTGTCTGATAAAATTACCAACCTTCCGCTGGTCGGCGATGCTATAGCATCGTTCTGGAAAGACTTGCAGCAAAGCCCGAAGGAAGTCGTTCATATTCACGGTCGCGATCTGAGCGTATTGCTCCACCACCTGGTTACCGGCGGGCTTAGCGTTATCGGGGTGGCAGTCCAATTGATTTTAGGCATTATTATCTCGGCATTTCTGCTGGAAAGAGGCGATTATGTACTGCTTCCGGTGAAAGATACCCTTAATAACTTGCTAAGCCGCCAGGAAGGAAGTGAGCTGCTGCAAGCTATTACACAGGCCGTAAGAGGCGTTTCTATCGGCGTGATGGGTTCTGCATTTATCGCCGCATTTGTTTGCCTGACCGGCCTGCTTTTCGCCGGGATACCTTTCGCTGTAGGACTCTCGGCCCTTATATTCTTTTTATGCGTAATCCAGGTAGGGCCGCTGATAGTATGGATCCCACTTGCGGGCTGGGAATATTTGCAGGGCCACAACACCGCGGTCGTCATCCTTGCTGTTTATACGGTTATAATTTTAATCATCGACTTCGTGGTTAAACCGGTAATGATTGCAAAAAGCGGCAAGCTTCCTTTTCTCGTTCTTTTTCTTGGCGTAATCGGCGGCCTGTCGGCCTGGGGCTTCACCGGGATGTTCAAGGGAGCGATCATCACCTCCGTCTTTTATACTATCTATACTTCCTGGCTGGAAAGGAAAAAGGACAACCGGCTCCCTGTTTCCCGGTCATCATCTTTGGAATGACGACCTTTGCCCAATCCGGAAATTTTATCGCTTTGTGCCCAGGTCAATTTTTAACATAGCAGGCCTTACGTTGAATGGTGGTGATAACAATGAGCTACGGAGATAAATCAGGGAGCGCAGCTCAAACAGCATTGGCATTGCGTTGTTTATAAGTATTCCAGACTATAAATTATGACAGCAAAAACCGGCAGCAAAGCGCTAATAAAAAACCCGGCGCTTCAATCTTTTAACCTCCTTATAGGCGAATGGCAAACGACCGGAACACATCCGGCAGTACCAGGCACTACCCTTCATGGCCGCTCAACCTGCCAGTGGTATGAAGGCGGCGCTTTTCTGATTATACATTCAGAGATCGATCACCCGGACTTCCCGGACGGCGTTGCCATCTTCGGCAGCGATGACCAGGCGAAAACGTATTATATGCTTTATTTCGATGAACGCGGGATTTCAAGAAAGTACGATGTAAGCCTGGAAGGCGATCAGCTGAAATGGTGGCGTGATGATCCCGAATTCTCGCAGCGCGTTACGATGAACATTTCCGGCGATGGCAATAAAATAACCTGCACCGGTGAAATGTCCCGCGGCGGGGCTGCCTGGGAGAAAGACCTTTCACTTACTTACGCCCGGTTAGCCTGAAGCATAACCGCAACATTTCGAGCCTTTTCGTTGTACTTTGTATCAATTAGCCCTATTACTTATGAAGTAAGCTGCTTTTCGATAACAGCAGCCACTGCACCGGTAATTTGGCTAATGTTCACAAATGGTTTTTTGAGAAAGGCTTCAGCTTTGCACAGCGTGGTAATGCTTTCCAGCTGTTCGTGCCCGGAGATCAGGATGACCGGGATATCGGCCGTTTCAGGTTTAGACTTCAGCATAATGCAGATAATATGCCCGCTGACCACAGGCAACTGCTCGTCAAGGATAAAGCAATCCGCCCGCAGCTCGGTAAGGGATTCAAGCGATTCAATAGCATTGAGTGCGGTTACCCGGTAACCGGCGTCCTCCAGCACTTCTGAGACCGCTGATAGCAAGGCAGGATTGTCTTCGATGACCACGATATGTGTTTTCATGTGGGCACAACCGTAAAATCAGAATTTTGTTTGTATGCGTAAGGTAATGAATTGGAAACTGTAGATACAATCTACAGGCATAGTGATTCGAAGCTACAAGCTTCGAACAGCGGGCAACCAATCCATGAATTGTGTATCTTTGACTTTGATCGTAACCCGGCCTAACAGATTCACAATAATCTATGGAAAAAGAGAAAGACGAAGCAAAATTATGGGAGGTTCTCCGACCTAAACTTAAAAAGGATTTTCGTTATAATAAAAATTGGCGAGAAGCAATCGAGCTTTTCACGAAACGTTTCAAAGTCAAGTATTTTAATCCGATTGAAAAGCTGATCGAGCAGGACTGGCTGGAGGGTGAAGGGTTCGCAATCCTTACCATACAATGTTCTCTGATTGAAGCTTTCGCCACATTGAAGACCGGGCAGATCTTTATGCACGACCGGAAAGAATTGAGCAAAAAGAAGTACTATTACAATAGCAGCAAAAAGATATATACAGATTTTTTAAAGGTCGAACTTATTTTCAAGGACCATTTCTGGACCGAAGATCTGAGCCAACCTAATGGCAAAGCTAAACAATCGCCATTCGAGCCCGATGATTTTTATAGTGATGTTCGCTGCGGACTTGTTCACGAGGCCCGGACCAAAGGAAAATGGATCATTAATGCCGAAAAATTAAGTAAGACCAATCCTGGTCAAACCCAATTCATTATCAAAGACGGCGACCAGTTAAAGATCTATCGTACTATTCTTCATTACCGTTTACTTGCCTATTTAGACAGTTATTGTAAGCAATTGGAAGAACAGGGAAATAAACATTTGCGTATGTACTTTGCCCGTAAGATGGACCATCTTTATGGTATAAAAGCTGACCCCAATAAATATCCCTGGTGGATCGATAATTAATAGAGCCATTAATTTCCAAACACAACTGCCTCGCACTGCAACCCGATCCGTGCCTGGTCTAACGCAGTAACTTAGACCTAAAATGTTTTAAGCTTTCAGCTTAGGCGGTTACAAGTGGTTGTTGGTTACCATGGCGTCATTTAAATGTTTTGAAGCCATATTTCTCTTCCCGTTTTTTAAAGGCGGCTTTTCCACCTTCCACAATATCAGCGATATGCTCTCTAATACCCATTGAACGAAGCAGGTTTTTTTCATCGTCGATTATAGGAAAAGTATTTTCCAACGGTCCGTTCAAATATTCAAATTGATATGGACTATCGGTTTCTACGTCGCCTTGGCCTTTTTGATGGGCGATAATCACATTCTCTGCATCGGCATTGACGACGATGTTGGCATTATGTGTAACCAAAATAATCTGACGTTCCAACTTTTTATTTTTTAAGTATTCAACCAAATCTGTTGTAATTGACCGGTTATCAAGGTTGTCTTCAGGCTGATCAATCAAAATTGGCGCTTTTGACTTACTCAAACCGACAATCAGCATTAAAATGACGAAACTTGCTTTTCCTGTTGACATTTTACCGAGTTTGTCTTTTTTGTATTCGATTTGCCAATAGTCAAAAAAGTAATCTTCTAACAACGACTTTACGCAGGCTTTGGCGTTAGCCTTACCAACCAAAACATAATCACCCTTTTGCGCTATACCATCAAATATCAAGCGTAATTCAGCCACCAAACCAAGCAGCGAATAAGCAGTCAAAGAGTCGAGTTTATCGTTGCATATTTTAAACGAACTGTAACTTGCTGAACGGCCATCGCTGAAGTTCAATACGTTTTTTCTGAACTTTGGAAAATTAAAAGCTGCACTACCATCAATCTTTAATCCATCTTTTTCTAAATCAGACGTGCGCAACTTTAAGTTGCTGATCATTTCAAGATAACGATGATAATTCTCTTCATATAACTGGAATAATTTGTTTTTTTCATCGTCCAGTGCCTTTCTGTTTTCAATGATTTCTTTGGTGAGTTGGTTAATAGATTGAAGAGACTCTTTGTCATCACCTATTGACCGGAGTAAAACCTCTACTTGCTGCTTGATTTCTTCATTTTTCAAAAACGGTGCAATATCCTGCTCCACTTTTCGGCGGTCTGAAGCCAGAGTTGCAAAAACGCCAGAAACCACACTAGGCTTTTTAAACGAACTTGACGCTTCGTCATTTTTCACAAGTTCAAAGTCTGCGATAATCGAATTTATTTCTTCAATCAATTTGTCAACGGCTAGATATTTTTCATCAAAATGCGCCTTCAAAGCATCGTTCTCAAGCGAACTGCTTAATAATGTTTTTTTATTTTTTAGGGAGTTAACCGTGTTGAGGGCTTCGTCATTAAAATCTGTAATCTTTTTAAAATCATTACTGGCTCGTGTTCTCGATAATTTATTGTCTTCCAGTTTTCCCTGCAAATCATTGTATTGTTTGATTTGCTCTGCGGTCATCCCAATGCTTTTGTTTAGCTCTTCAACGCGTGCCGTATTTGATTGTATGTTTTTTTCCAAGATCTCGCGGTTTGTTTTGAGCTTTAGTTGTGCTTCCAGTTGGCCTATCCTATCTTTGATTTCGAAAAAATTATCGATAATCGTTTCCCGTTTTCGGTCATTGTTTTTCACCTGCGATAAAAACTCGTTATATATCTCTTTAGAAGTCTGGTCTTCATTAATTAACTCCCTCACCATTTTATTTAGTGCATTACCTGTTTTATTTTCTTCAGGCTCTGCAAGCTTTACCAAATAATTCTGCGGAATATACTTGATTTCTGGAATGATGCTATTTTCGGAAGCGTCTCTATGCATCAATTGAGAGAAACCACCTCGAGTTGTTACTTCAAAATTGAAATCGGGATCAACCGTACGAAAATCATATTTATCTTCAATATTCTCTTTAACCAAGAATTCATTATCTGCAAGAAGCGTTTTAGCGATATTATATAGAAGTATAGATTTACCTGATGATTTTCCGCCGATAATGACATTCAAGTTATCGTTTAGGAATATAGGTTCCGGCGAGAATTTATTGTCATTTGAGATGAAACGCAACTTATCTATTAATAATCTTTCTTCTTTGAAATGGGGCTGGTCACCCTGTATTTTCACCCGATGTTCGGGTTCATAAACAATTTGCTTTAACCCCTCAAACGACTTATCAGCCTTGATCCAGAGATTTTGTTTTAAAATATAGTTTTCAATCTGATGATTGTCCGAGCAAATGATAAGTGGAATATGTTTATCTAGTTTTTGTTTCAAAAATGGAATCACATGCTGATTATACCCAGCGCAATCCGTTTCTTGACCCATTTCAAAAATATCGATAGCTTCAGCTATATCTATCTTTAAGGCTTCCCCATGAGGTAGAGAGTGGGTGATGTTTTCGACCGAATTTGACTTACTACCCGCATGTATGGTAACTAAGCCACCTAACTCTTTAATTAACTTTGCCGTATCGAGCAGATCACAATACACCTCGAACGCTTTTCTCCCCTCACTCTCCATTTTATGGATATTGGTTTTGCTTTCAATTTGCTTCCAAATATGGTTCAAATTGCAGTTTTCAGGGAAAATAGCTATGAAATGTACGGGGTCTTTCCCTCTGATCTCAGCTAGAAACTCGATGCCGGGTAAGATCGTTATTCCTTTCGCTGAAGCCAAGGTTTGAAGGTCAGTAATGCGATTAACATCAATAACATGGTGATCGGTAATTGCAACGACTGCTATAGCTTGTTGATAAAGCCCATCTATGATTTGCTCATTGGTAATGTTTTTGTTTCCGTAATCATATGACGAGGGCGTATGGAAATGCAAATCCCATTTTCTCCACTCAGAACCTCTATTATTAGTCATAATGCTTAGGTTAATGATTGAACAACTATTTTATTGCCAAATTATGAATAATAATACAATATTCGGGCGCTTAAATACTACGGTTAATTACTACTGTCCCGCTGTCCGAAGTTTATAACTCCGGATTATTATGCCTGTAGACTGCATCTACACCTCCCCATCACTTCCCAAACCTAAAGCCCACCTCTCTTCTTTCTTCATTCTCAATAGCCAGCCCCTGGATGTACAGCTGGTCGTCAATCAGTTTATAGTTTAGGGATGCTTCGTCAATTTTATAGTTATCGGCGGCGAAGGTTTCTTTGAGGGGTTCCAGTACAGCCTTGCGGTCGAAGCTTTTGCTGAGCTTTAATTGGTCGTCGTGCGGTTCGAGCTGTATGCCTTCAACTTTATAAGAAAATATTTTGGCGTTCATAGGTGTCTTGTTTTTCTAAATGTAGATAATATAAGGCAAATAACCGGAGGGCGGCACGTGATAGGAAGTACAATTGGTACTAAATTTTCACCCGTACACAAGTGTTCCGCAGAACAGCGCAGCGGTAAGTGGCTCCGTATTGACATATAGGAAGCGTCTGTGGCGGCACAGACGCGGTTAGGGGGCAGTCAAGGTGTACACAAATTGTTTCACCTGTACACAAACATTCCCCGGCACCGCACAGCTTTTCTTATCCTAATCACTATATAACAGCTTCTTAACCCGATCTTCATCAGGTTTATCGTTGTACACAAGTGTTCCACCTGTTCCACTCGTGTCGCGGAACAGCACAGCGTTTTTTACAATAATCACCAGATAATAGCTTCTTAACCCGATTCTCCTAAAGTTTACTGTTGTACACAAGTGTTCCACCTGTTCCACTCGTTTCGCGGAACAGTACACCTGGAACAGCGGGAAATCTCCCTAAAACAAAAATCCCTCCTGGTTAGGAAGGGATTCTAAATTAATTAGGTTTATAATAAGTTTAGTTGTTATTGGCTGTGCTAGTGGCGCTGCTTTGACTGCTTTGTTTTTCAAGTTCTGCCTTGAAAGACTCGAGCATCCGGCCGCCACGGTAAAAATAACGGTTGTAATAGGCATCGTCCAGGCTGTTGATAGCCACCCCGCGCGATGACGCATGAGCAAATTTGTTATTGCCCAGGTATATCCCAACGTGCGATATCCTGCGGCTGTGTATCTTAAAGAAAACCAAATCGCCTTCTTTCAGCTCATCGCGTTTAACAGGACTCACCATGCTGAAGATATCGCGCGAATTTCGCTGGATATCCATGTTAAAAACGTTGCTGTATAATTCTTTTGTAAATGCTGAGCAATCTATCCCCCTGCGCGAGTCGCCGCCGAAACGGTAAGGAGTACCTATCCAATCGTAAACAAAATGGAAAAGTTTCATATTAGATGTTGCCGACATGGCCACACCCATAATTTGGGATAAATAATCTTTTGCGAGTGATTCCTGGTCGTCAGAATTTTTGTCGTCCGATACAGTTGGACTTGTTTTTGTTTGAGCCTGGGCAGCTAAAGTGCTGACAAATAACGCAATAACGATAGTAATTTTCTTCATTTAATCAATTAGTTTGTTGTATTAGGCCAACAAATTGTTTATTAAATTGGACACCCTGTCTATTGTTCGCTACAAAACTATCTAAATTTTTTAAACTTGCAACTAAATGACAGTTTTTTTTCAACATTTGTACGGAAGTGTTAATTAGCTGCATATTTATTTAGACAAATGTAAAAATAGTATGCATTGTCGCATTTTGCTGGTTATTAACATTTTAACATTTGGTTAATTTTTTAATTCTCTAACGATAATTTTTACCTAAAGAATAGTCCTCTGCCTGCTGGTTTACAGGGATATTGTAAATATTACACGTATTTTTAAAAAATCGTGGGGTTCGCGCCCTTTCCGGTTTCTATATTTCAGAGATATAATTAGATTTGCGCATTGTAATTAAATTGATTCTTAATAATACATGAGTTCAATCGAAATAAATAAGGATACATACCTGATGTGGTATGAGGCCATGCTTTTGATGAGAAGGTTTGAAGAGAAAGCCGGACAATTATACGGGCAGCAGAAAATAAGGGGCTTTTGCCACTTATACATTGGCCAGGAAGCAGTATTAGCCGGCGCAATGTCGGTGCTGAAACCCGAAGACAGCATGATAACCGCATACCGCGACCACGCTCATGCTATGGCAAAAGGCGTATCGTCAAACGCGATAATGGCCGAGCTGTACGGCAAAGCTACCGGCTGCTCGAAAGGCAAAGGCGGCTCGATGCACATGTTCGACAAAGAAAAACATTTTTACGGCGGCCACGGTATCGTAGGCGGCCAGGTTCCGCTGGGTGCAGGTGTCGCCTTCGCCGAGAAATATAAAGGAACCGAGTTTGTAAATGTTGCCTACATGGGCGACGGCGCCGTTCGCCAGGGCGCACTTACAGAAACTTTCAATATGGCTGCGCTTTGGAAATTGCCGGTAATTTTTGTTTGCGAGAACAACGGATACGCCATGGGTACTTCGGTAGCCCGTACCACCGCCGATACCGACATCTATAAAATAGGTATTCCGTACGGCATTCCATCGTCACCTGTTGACGGTATGGACCCTGCCGCTGTACACAAAGCGATGGACGAAGCCGTTCAGCGCGCCCGTGCAGGTGAAGGCCCAACATTCCTGGAAATGCGTACTTACCGCTACAAAGGTCACTCAATGTCTGACCCGCAGAAATACCGCACCAAAGAAGAGCTGGAATCATACAAAGCTAAAGACCCTATTGAACTGACCAAGCATACTATCCTTTCTGAAGGTTATGCTGATGAGAAATGGTTCGAGGAGATTGAGGCCAAAGTAAAGGCAGAAGTTGATGAGTCGGTGAAATTTGCCGAAGAGTCGCCATTGCCGGAAGCATCGGAGCTTTACACTGACGTTTACGTTCAGCAGGACTATCCTTACATCATGAGCTAGTCGTTATATTTAATTGAATTTACAAAGAACTATTGAATCAGATAATATATGGCCGAAGTAGTTAAAATGCCAAAAATGAGCGATACCATGACCGAAGGGGTATTGGCTAAATGGCATAAAAAAGTTGGTGATAAGGTGAAATCGGGTGATGTGCTGGCGGAGATTGAGACCGATAAAGCCACCATGGATTTTGAATCGTACCAGGATGGCACCCTGCTTTTTATTGGTGTAGAGGAAGGCCAGGCTGTTCCGATTGATACCGTTATTGCTGTATTAGGCAAAGAAGGCGAAGATTACAAAGCTGCACTTGGCGACGGTGGCGCTGCTGCGGAAGCTCCGAAAGAGGAAGCTAAAGCCGAGCCTGCCAAAAAAGAGAAAGCTCCTAAAGCTGCTGAAGATAAAAAAACTGCCGACGCTGTAGAAGCAAAGCCAAAGGTTGACAAAAGCAGTATTCCTGCAACGGTTATCCGTATGCCGGCCCTTAGCGATACCATGACCGAGGGCGTTATCAATAAATGGAATTTTAAAGTTGGCGACACCGTAAAAAGTGACGACTCGCTTGCCGATGTTGAAACCGACAAAGCCACGATGGAGGTTGTTGGTTACGAAAACGGTACCTTGTTGTATATCGGCCCTAAAGAAGGCGAAGCTGCGCCGGTTAATGGCATCATAGCTATTGTTGGTAAAGCAGGAACGGATATTACGCCGTTACTGAGTGATGATGAAGCTGCACCAGAAGCGAAAGCAGAAGGAGCACCGGCTGCTGAAGCTGCTGCTGCGGAAACGCCATCGGACAGTCCGGCTGATGCAACATCATCTGACGATAGCCGTGTGAAGGCATCGCCATTAGCCCGCAAAATTGCAAAAGAAAAAGGCATCAATCTGAATGATGTAAAAGGCAGCGCAGAAGGCGGCCGCATTATTAAGAAAGATGTTGAAGAATATGTTCCGGCTGCTAAAGCTGCTGCCGTTGCAGAGGCTGCTCCGGCTCCTGTTGCTGCTGCCGAGGCAAAAGCACCTGCTGCCGCTGCTGCGCCAGTTCAACTGCCAACATTTACCGGCGAAGAGAAATTTACCGAAAGAAATGTTTCGCAAATGCGTAAGGCTATCAGCCGCCGCCTGAGCGAGAGCTTGTTTACCGCGCCGCATTTCTATGTAACCATCACCATCGATATGGACCAGGCTGTTGCAGCCCGCACCCGCATCAATGAGGTTGCACCGGTAAAAATATCATTTAACGACTTTGTGTTGAAAGCTTGCGCGGTTGCCTTAAAACAACACCCTGCTATTAACTCATCGTTCCTTGGCGATAAAATACGTACCAACGAGCATGTGCACATCGGTGTTGCCGTAGCGGTTGACGAAGGTCTGCTGGTACCGGTTATAAAATTTGCCGATGGTAAATCGTTAAGTCACATCAGCGCCGAAGTAAAAGAGTTTGCCGGCAAAGCAAAATCTAAAAAGCTGCAGCCAAACGAAATGGAAGGTTCAACCTTTACCATCTCTAACTTAGGCATGTTCGGTGTCGACGAGTTTACCGCCATCATTAACACGCCAAACGCTTGTATTCTTGCCGTGGCAGGTATACAGCAGGTGCCGGTTGTTAAAAACGGCGCTGTAGTACCGGGCAACGTAATGAAGGTAACCCTAAGCTGCGACCACCGCGTGGTTGACGGCGCAACAGGGGCCGCGTTCCTGCAAACGCTGAAAGCATTGCTGGAAGAGCCGGTGAGATTGTTAATTTAATTTCGGAATTTCGATTTCGAATTTAGAATATGGAAAGCGATAGACTTTAGGGTTTATCGCTTTTTTTATTTGATATATTTGATGCGCTGTAGTCATGATATTTTTCTCAATTCTTATCGCCATTGTTATCAGCTTTAGTCTTTACCAACGAAGGCGCAAACGGGGTGCGCTTACCCAACATATTCTTAACGATGTACAAAAGAAGTTGCTGGAAAAGCATATAGATTATTACAATAAGCTTTCTGATACCGACAAGCTATATTTTGAGGATAAAATAGAGCAATTTTTAGACGCAGTAAATATTGAAGCGGTTGGATTTGATTTAACCGATACCGACAAGCTAATGGTGGCATCCAGCGCTGTGATACCTATTTTTAGGTTCAAAGACTGGAGCTACCGGAATATCACCAACGTTTTGCTTTACCCCGATACTTTTGATAAGGATTTTCAATATGAAGGCGCTGATGGCCGTAACATAATGGGCATGGTGGGTACCGGTTACATGAACGGGCAAATGTTGCTATCGCGCAGCGCATTGATAAAAGGTTTTTCAAGCCAGGCCGGCGATTCAAATACAGCTATTCATGAGTTTGTGCATTTGCTTGATAAGGCTGATGGCGAAACAGATGGCGTACCTGAACAATTCCTGGCGCATGAGTACGTTAAGCCCTGGATAAGCATGATGCACAAAGAAATAAACAAAATTGAAAATGGCCATTCAGATATCGACCCCTATGCGACGACTAACGAAGCGGAATTTTTTGCCGTAGTATCAGAATATTTCTTTGAAAAGCCGGAACAATTTGAAACCAAACATCCCGAATTGTATGGTATGCTGAGCAGGATATTCGGGCAGAAACCTGCCGGGGGATAAATACGGCGATTGCTGAGTTTCGGGCTATCAAATCACAATTTCTTCGAACATATTTTAATTCATTGTTTGATTATTTTAATCGTCAGTTAATTTAAAATAAGTTTTTAATTGTAGCTAAAATAGCTTTAACTTTAAACCAGCCTTTCAGCCTTCCTGTTTGCGACCAGGGGACTGAAACGACCGACCTTTTACAGACTAACCTAACGCCTTATGATAACATTCAGCCGTTTCCTGGACAGTCAGCTCTTTACTATTAAGGCCAATACAGATGCCGGGTTTCTCGGTTATTTTACTTCTGCTGTACTCGATCCTGCAATAACCACTATCGATATCAACCCATCATGGGATGAATATTTGGGTTTTTATGTGTTTTTGAAAAGTGCACCCGCTGAAGCTGATTTAGGCGATTTGGCAGCAGCTCTAACTACCTGGTTTGCCGGGAACTATCCTAACCCTGAACATACCGGTTTTGCCTGGATTGATTATGTGATAGATATGGGTACAATCCGCGGCGGGACTGTGTTAAATACTTTGGCGCCGGAAGCCATTGTTTCGGTAGCCGAGGACGTTTTTTTTAATTTCGCTAATTATTCCATGCCGCTCAGGCAGTCGGCGCCGGTTGTGCCTGTAAAAGATAATAGCGATAATATTATAGCCTTTACCTGCGAATACCCGGCTTATGAGGGCGCCCCGCCGCCACGGCAGCCTTACAATATTCAGTTGTCGCTACAGGGCCCTAAAAGGGGGGCGTTAGTAGGCCAGGTGAGCCTTGGTGATTTTTCGACCAATGCGGAAACCGGCTGGAATGCATCGCTTTATTACGTAGTTAATTATAACAATCAAAAGATAGCTCAAAACTACCCCCTGTTCGAAACTTCTGCAGACAACGGTTTACAGGTACTGTTTGATTATGTGCTCGACCCGGTTGCGCCGCTTGACCCGGACCGCTCTTATCTTGCTTTTACCGGCACTATGTTCCTGCTGAAACAAGATAATGAAGGCGGCTGGCATATTGAACTTGCCGGCCAGAATGCGCTGCCAAGTTATTTCAGGACCGTTTACGGAAAGAAGGTGAGCCTGATCCCAATGCCAGGCAGCGACCACCCTCCCAAGCTGGTATTTGAAGAGTTGCCGCCAGTGGATGGTAAGCCACGTTATTATCTGGCTCCAGCCGGCGATTTTGAGCTGACCATAGCGGCAAGCGCTGATTCGGATGAATTGATTTCGGATTATTTACTTTGCGGCCTTTCCGGCGCAGAGTCGGTGCAGTTTATTGCAAAATCGGCAACTTTTAACGGCAGTGTATTGCGGTTTGTGCCCAAACAGAATGCTTATGCGCCGGTGTTTCCAATTATCAACTCGTCGGTATCTAAACCTGCCAGCGCATGGTCTACCGCGCGGGCAAATGAAGTTTTTACGAGGCACTTTGAGGCGCATCGACTGGCCAAACAGAATGGAGATAAAATGACGCTCCTAAACGCGCCGTCATTGCTCGTCGATACTTATAAAACCTCCTGGATAAATGTCAGGCCTAACCCTAACCCGCTTCCTGCCGAAAATATTGGCTTGCCGAATGGTACGCCTATATATTACTCACAGCCAAATGATGCCGCTTTATACAGTCACGATAGTATTATTGCCGACGTAAGCAATGAAGTGCTGCAGCTAAAAAATATAGTCGCGGCGCTATTCCCGGCTGATGTGACACAGTCGATGCCCCTGGCGCCTTATTCCGGCGTTAGTTCGGGTTCCTCATTTTCATATACCGATATTCAGAAATTTGAAAAACAGGTATTGCTGGCGGCGAGACGCGAGGCGGTCTCCTCAATCGATATTAACCTTCAAATGCCTGCCAGCCTAAAAGCGACCGATGAAGATACGCTGATAACTACCACGCCTCAGGGCCTGCTGGCTACGGTACCTAAATTCGGGCTAAACTGGCAATCTGTACTCTTGGCTAAAAGCGAAGGAAAGGGGATACTCTACAACCTTGAATTTACAAATGGGGTTACCAAAGAGCTGCGGGATGTTATGCAGTCTAACCAGATGTTCCTCGTAGCTTCGGAAGCTGAGCCTTTGGGCAACTTTTTAAACAAGATTACCATAGCCGACTGGCCGTTCACAATTAACGTTGGAAAAGGAAGCGACCAGGGACTGTTCAGCAATATCCTGATATTTAAGTTTGGCGAGGGCAGCCTCGAAAACCGGGTGAAAGACACACAGTCGTGGGCCAGCCCTTCTGTTTTTAACCAAAACCCGGTACTTGTTTCCAAATGGATAACTTCTTACATCGAGACGGCAAAGCTGAATGTAAAAACCGATAGCCGGTACGCTAACTTTTTGCAGATAGTACAAAATCCACTCTGGAATGGTATCATCGCCCTAAAAGTTGACATCGGCGTCGAAAACTTCCCTGACGATTTGAAGGGCTTGCTCGCGGGTATTAACCGCGACGAATTTTACGCTCACCACTTCGGATTAGAGATAAACTTTATCGAACCTGATATAAATGGTCAGCTATCCCTTCCAAAAAGTTCGTTATTCGGGCTGATAAACTATGTGGATAAGGATTATCGCTCGCAGCAGGATATTCGCACCCAAATGCAAAATGGCTCCTTTATCAACATGGTGCAGGATGTAACCTCGCCTTTAACGGGTGCAGAATCGCTGTATGATTTTAGGGTATTGACGCTGCAGGTTGTATTCGAAAATTCCGAAATAAAAGATTTTACCAGCAAAATCCAACTGGTAACCACCGTTTGGTTCGACGAAACGGCCACGCTGGATATCCCAAATAGCAGCAATTCGTTGATGAACCAAACCATCGAGTTTGATGGCAGCTACGAAAAGCACAACGGGGTAAATACCTATACGTTTTTAACGCGACCGGGGCAGTCGTATAAATTTTTGATGAAGAGCCAGGTGCTCAACTATGTGGAAATTATAAAAGCCCAGTTTTATACCATAACCGACCAAACGCAAGTGGGGGATACGGCCGATGATACCGAAAAGATAATGTCGCGTTTTGTTTTCTGGGGATTTATGAACTACAAGCTGGTTGAATCGTTCGACCTGTTCTCTTTCGGGGATGCGCCATCGGAATATAATACTCATAACAAAGGCTTATACTTTTCGAGCCTGTTTGTGAATATGGATTTTGTGCTGGACAACGCAACCGGCGAGGCAAGGGACCGGACATTCACCGCCGACCCACAGCGAATGTCGTTTGATATTTCGCAAAGCACGCCGCGCATCAACAGTATGTTCCGTAATTTCCCTATCAACCTTTCGGGGCTTATCTATTCAAAAAAAGATGATGAAGCCAAGCCGTCGGATTTAGGTTACCTGCCGGTAATTGTACGCGCGGAAAAAAGAATCGATTTCCAGGCGTTAACCGAAAAGTGGTATGCATTACTGTATAACCTTAACCTGGGCAGTATGGGAGCACTGGCAGCAAAGGCCGGTTTTGTATCGCAAATTTCGACCGCCTGGAGTCCTGATACAATTGTAAGAAGGGTGGCTACCGGTATAAAATTACCGGGTGTTGGGGGACAAAAAACCCTCAGCCTGCAAAGCGTTTTAAGCATAAACATTCAAAGCTTTACGTTTACCGCAGTGCCGCAGGGCGTTGAAAAGAACATATCGTACCTGCTTAAGTTTAATAACGTTAAGCTGAGCCTGTTGGGTAAAAAGCTGCCCGGTGCTGCCGATACACAGTTTATTTTATTTGGCGATGCCTCCGGGGTGGATAAAACAACCCTGGCCTGGTATGCGGCCTATTACCTGAAGCCGAAACCGCCAACAGGTCAAAACCCTGTGCCGCCCGTAACTATCGAAGTTCAACCTTAAAATTAGTAGCATGCCGAACGTAACCATGTTATCCTGGAATATCAGAAACTTTGGCCCGGGCCAGGTAAACGGGCATAATGCGCCGCACCTGTTCAATTACATAGCACGTACCATTTTAAGTGCGAATGCCGATATCGCTTCTATAATGGAAGTGGCCAATAGTGTTTCGGTACAAATAGCTACCGGCATAATAAACAGCCTTAATGCAATGGCGCCGGTGGTATTTCCGCCGGTACCATCGCCATGGCGTTTCAGGGGCGTTAATAACGGGTTTAACGAGGCTTATTTAATACTCTTCCGTGTCGACCGTACCTTTCTACCTTTAAATAGTACCGGAGGGATAACCACCGGCCCTAATGTAGTGCCAGATAGCGGCCTTACCAACCAGGATATTCATGGCGATAATACCGTGCAGTTTCCGCGCCCCGGTCAGCGCAGGGGCGGGCGTAAGCCATTTTACTGCGCGTTCCGCACCAATGCCATGCCGCAAAAAACTTTTACAGTTTTTGCCTATCATGCCATGTTCGGCATATACAGCGGTGTGGGCGTGGAAAACTTTCCCAAACTTGACCGCATAGATTTTTTGGATAACCCGCCCACAAATACGGTAGTTGACGGCTGTTTGATTGCCGGCGATTTTAACGTAGACTATGACCCAAGCCCTACATGGTGGTATTATGATATACTTACGGACCTGCCGTCGACCAATGCAACGGCAGAAAAAACAACGCTGAAAACGGGCGG
>Ga0105237_10001419_pt1 | contig 31677 bp, 28 predicted proteins | sample KBSC24metaG_FD_81520 | JGI IMG/M metagenome (GOLD analysis project Ga0105237, IMG submission 81520) | Corn rhizosphere microbial communities from Kellogg Biological Station, Michigan, USA - KBS C2-4 metaG | ecosystem: Host-associated > Plants > Roots > Rhizosphere > Soil | place: Michigan, USA... | reverse complement strand
GCGTCTCGCGCAGCGGCCCCCAGCCGGCCCACACGGCCCAGGCGCACAGCGCCAGCGCGGCCAGCGCCCGCGTCCGCGCCGGCGCCCGCGCCGCGCCGCGCGCGTGGCGCATCGGCGACCTGTCGCCCTCGCCGCGCGCCGCGACCAGCGCGCACAGCAGCAGCGGCCCGGCCAGCAGCACGGCATAGCGCTCGATGTTGCTGCCCATGGGCGTGTGCACGAACAAAAAGGCGACGCACGCCAGCAGATATAGCGCGGCGCCCAGGCGCAGGCGCCCGTGACCGCCGGGCAGCGCCAGGGCGAACGCCGCGACGACGCCGACGGTGGCGGCGAAGGAGACGGTCGGGAACGGCTCATAGCCGCCCTCGGGGAACAGCAGCGCGAGCGCCAGCACGACGACGACGGCGGGCGCGGCGAGCACGAGCAGCGGGCGGCCGGAGCGCCGCCACAGCGCGTCGGTCAGCGCGACGAGCGCCAGCAGCACGCCGGCGACGGGGCTCGCGGCGGCGCTGGCCGTGGCGAGCAGCGCGGCGATCGGTCCACGCCCGCGCGCCCGCGCGAGCACGGCGGCCAGCGCAAAGGACACGCCGAGGGCGAACGCCAGGCGCCCGATCCACACGTCGCCGACGGCCGCCAGCGCGAACAGAGCGGCGGCCCAGCGCGCGGAGCGCCCGTATGCGGCGACGACGAGCGCTTCGAAGCAGGCGACGGAGGCGAGCACCGACAGCGCGCCGACGGCGCGCAGGCCGAGCGCCCACGCCAGCGGCGGGAACAGGACGCTGTAGCCGGGCAGGTCGTGCCCGGCGTACCAGTGCTCGTCATAGACGGCCAGCCCCAGGTGCTTGAACAGCGTCAGGCGGTAGGCGGCGGCGGCGAGATCGGGCGTGCGCGGCGCGACGAGCAGCCAGGCCAGCAGCAGCGCGGCGGCGCACAACAGCGCCAGCGGCGCCACGCGCTCGCGCTTGGTGGGAAGATCAACCGGGGTCCGGTGTGCTACCCCACCGGACCCCGGCACACCCGCCTGTGCAACGGCGGATCTGTACTCCTCTGAACCGGTCAGGGGCCCTGAAGTAGCTGTGTACCTCCGCCGCACGCCAAGATAATGACGGCCATGCCCATCGCGAACTCCCCCGGCCCGCCCCGCAGCGCGCGCCGGGCGGCGACGCTGCTGGCGGTCCTGTGCCTTGCGCTGGGCGGCGCGGGGCTGCTGGGCGGCTGCGGCACGGGGCACCCGCGGCCGATCGGCCGCGGCACGCTGGCCGAAGCGCAGACGTTTCCCTACTTCCGCCTGTACTGGGTGGGGCGCAGCTTCCTCGGCCAGCCGCTGGCGGCGGCGGACGGGCAGAAGGGCTACATCAGCTCGCTGGGCGACAGCGTCTACTACGGCGACTGCGTCAAGGGCAAAGGCATCTTCGGCGGCGGCAGCTGCATCCTGCCGCTGCAGGTGACGACGGTCGTCTACCGCCTGCATTCCAACGCGACGCTCGGGCGCCAGCGCAACATCGTCGTGCGCGGCGTGCCGGCGACGGTCTACGACGAAGGGCGCTCGATCGAGCTCTACAGCGGGCGCGTGGCGATCGACCTGTTCTCCAACACTTTCGCGCACGCCTACGCGGCCGCGCAGGCGCTGCGCCCGCTCAACGCGCCCGGCTCGGCGAGCACGGACCTGCCGGCGCCGATCTACTGCCCGGGCCTCGCCGGCGCGCAGGGCGCGCGGCTGAAAGCGGTGATGGCGCACCTGCCCGGCCGGGCCTGCCAGCGCGCGAGCGCGGCGCTGGCGTTCGCCGCGAGCGTGTCCTGAGCAAGCGCTGGCGGCGGCGGTTCGGCTACGGCAGAGCCGGGCTGGGCGCTTGCCATGAGGCGACGGCCAGCCGGTCGTGCGGGCGAGGCGCTATCCGACGACGCCGGGCGTCAGCGGCTTGCCGATCTCACGGCGCAGGCTGAGGAAGGCCAGCGAGCCGATGACGGCGGGAATCCACAGCGAGATGGCGCGGTAGATGACGACGGCGACGAGCACCTGTGAGGCGGGGCGCACGCCGAACAGCAGCAGCATGCCGACGAGGCCGCCTTCGACGGCGACCAGCCCGCCGGGGATGGGGATCGAGTTGGCGAGCATGCCGACGAGGTAGGCCATCGCCACGACCCAGACGCTCGGCGCGCCGCCGAAGGCCGCCAGGCAGGCGTACAGCGCGAGGTTGTCCAGCAGCCAGTAGGCGACGGCGCCGAGCAGGCGCCAGTCGTGCCCGCGAATCAGCGCCAGCGCGTCGGCCACGCCGTCGGCCAGCGCCTTCAGCGCGACGATCCTGCGCCCGCCGCGAGGCGCATGCCGCACCGCCGCGCGGCGCGCCCAGGCCGCCAGCGCCAGCGTGCCGAGGATCATCGCCAGCGCGACGGCGCCCGGCAGCAGCGTGAGCAGGGCCCTGCGCGAGCCCGGCAGCAGCCCGAGCCACATGGGCACGCCGATCAGCACGACGGCGCCGACGTTGACGGCGCTGGTGAGCACGAAGATCAGCACCGAGCGCCGCGCGATGCGATCGACCGAGACGCCCTTGCTGCGCAGCACCCAGGCGCCGAGCGCGATGCCGGCCAGGCCGCTGACGGAGACGACGGAGTTGACGGCCAGCTCGGCCAGCGACAGGCGCGAGGTGAGCCGCCGGGCGAGCATGCCGAAGACGAGCCCGAAGAGGACGGCGTAGCCGGCGCACGACAGCAGCTCGAAGCAGACGGCCCCGCCGAGCCACGCCGGATCGCCGTGCGCGACGCGGTCCAATGCCGAGCGCAGGTCGGGCACGGACAGCAGCAGCGCGGCGGCGAGCGCGAAGAAGACCAGCAGGCCGACGACGCTGTTGCGCAGCCTGCGCGACTGCGCCTGCATCACCTCGTCGGTCTGCGCGGACGCTCCCGGCGGCCCGGGCGCGTCCGCGTCAGTGTCGATGGTCGGCTCCCATGGCGATCGCTGGCATGCTCCGTGCCCACCTTAACCGCTCGCTCGCTGGCCGATCGACGATCCCATCGATCGACGATCGGTCGCGCCGCGGTAGCCTCAGAGTCGTCGCACTCCGGCATCGCCCACAGAGAACCGACACAAGCGGCGAGGATGGTGTGAGAGCCCTATGGCCGAGCAAGCGCGCATACTGGTCGTCGACGACGAGCCCGCGGTGCAGACCGCGCTGTCGCGCGCGCTCACGCTGGAGCGCTACGACGTGGCGCAGGCGATCGACGGCCTGGAGGCGCTGCAGCGGATGTCCGATGCCGCTTACGAGGTCGTGATCCTCGACGTGTCGATGCCGCGCATGGACGGGCTGGAGGTGTGCCGGCGCCTGCGCGACGGCGGCGACCGCACGCCCGTGCTGATGCTGACCGCGCGCGAGCAGGTCGACGACCGCGTGGCCGGGCTGGACGCGGGCGCCGACGACTACCTGGTCAAGCCGTTCGCGCTGCGCGAGCTGCTCGCGCGCGTGCGCGCGCTGCTGCGCCGCTCCGGCGAGGAGAATGAGCAGGATGAGTCCGCGCTGGCGTTCGCGGACCTGCGCCTGGACCGCCTGGCCCATGAGGCCTGGCGCGGCGAGCGGCTGCTGGCGCTGACGCGCACGGAGTTCCTGCTGCTGGAGATGTTCATGCGCCACCCGCGCCAGGTGCTGACGCGCTCGGCGATCTTCGAGCACGTGTGGGGCTATGACTTCGGCTCGACGTCGAACTCGCTCGGCGTCTACATGGGCTACCTGCGTCGCAAGACGGAGGTGGGCGGCGAGCCGCGCCTGCTGCACACGGTGCGCGGCGTGGGCTACGTGCTGCGGGAGGGCGCATGAGCTTTCGCCGGCGCATCGCGCTCGCGTCGGCCGCCGCGGTGGCGATCGCCGTGGTGCTCGCCTCGATGCTGACGTACCTGCTGACGTCCAACCAGCTGCACAGCCAGGTCGACGAGCAGCTGCGCAACCGGGCGCGCACGGCCGGGCGCCTGCAGCGCTATCTCAAACCCGGCCGTGTCAAGCCGGCGGTCGCCAAGCGCGACAGCGAACGGCTGGGACTCGACCTCAACGGCCTGGACGGCTCGTCGCGGGACACCGAAGACGGCGCCGCCGATCGGGGCGCAGCCCAGTCGCAGCCGCTCTACGGCCCGGCGGCGAAGAACCTGTTCGGCCGCCTGCCGCCCGGACCCGACCAGGTGCGCGGCTACCAGCAGGTCGTCAACGACGCCGGCGTGATCACGGTGCGCTCGGCGCGCAACGTGTCGCTGCCGGTGGACTCCGCCACGCTCGGCCTGGCCAGGCACGCCGGCGCGGCGTTCTTTCGCGACGCGCGCGTAAACGGCCTGCACCTGCGCGTGCTGGCGGAGCCGTTCGGCAAAGGACGCGCGGTGCAGCTCGCGCAGCCGCTGACCGAAGTCGACAGCCTGCTCAGCCGCCTGCGGCTGATCCTCGCGCTGCTGGACCTCGGCGGCATCGCGCTGGCGGCGCTGCTGGGGCGCGTCGTCGCCGGCGCCGCCGTGCTGCCGCTCAAGCGTCTGACGCAGGCGACCGAGCACGTCGCGCTGACGCGGGATCTGAGCGGCCGCATCACGTCGGTGGGCGAAGACGAGATCGGCCGCCTGGCGCGCAGCTTCAACGCGATGCTCGACGCGCTGGAGCGCTCGATGAGCGCGCTGGACGCCTCCGTTCACGCCCAGCGCCAGCTCGTCGCCGACGCCTCGCACGAGCTGCGCACGCCGGTGACGAGCCTGCGCACGAACATCGAGATCCTGCAGCAGGCCGAGGACATGGACGTCAGCGAGCGCGCGCGGCTGCTGAGCGACGTGGTCGAGCAGATCGAGGAGCTGACGGGGCTGATGAACGACCTGATCGAACTCGGCCGCGGCGAACAGCCTGATGCGGCAACCGAGGACGTACGGCTGGACCTGCTCGTCGGCGAGGTGGTCGAGCGCGCGCGCCGCCATGCGCCGGCGACGACCTTCGTGACGAAGCTGGCGCCGACGGTGCTCGTGGGCGTGCCCTCGCGCCTGGAGCGCGCGGTGGCGAACCTGATCGACAACGCGGCCAAGTACAGCCCGCCGGACGAACCCGTCGAGGTGGCGCTGAGCGGGGAGCTGCTGACGGTGCGCGACCGCGGCCCGGGCATGTCCGCGGAGGACCTGCCGCACGTGTTCGACCGTTTCTACCGCGGCGCCGAGGCGCGTGGGCGTCCCGGCTCGGGGCTTGGCCTGGCGATCGTGCGTCAGGTGGCAGAGCAGCACGGAGGCAGCGTCGCCGCCGAGTCGGCCGCCGGCGGCGGCACGCTGATGCGCCTGCGCCTGCCCGGCGCCGAAGCGATCGAGGCCGGGTCGCCGGCGCTAGCGCCTACGCCGCGATCGGCCGCTCCCGCCGGCGAGACCGGCGCGCGCGAGCGCTCGACTGCCTGAGCCGAGGCGCGGTGGGCCCTGGCGCGCTGGCGAAAGCGCGCCGGCGCGAGCCCGTAGCGACGGCGAAACGCGCGCGCGAAGTGCGGCGCATGGCGGTAGCCGACCAGCTGGGCGACGTCGCGCACGGCGATCGCCGGCTGCTCGGCCAAAAGCTGCGCGGCCGCGGCCATGCGTCGCGCGAGCAGGTCCTCGTGAAAGCCCGCCTCGCCGAACTGCGCGTAGGCGCGCTGCACCTGGCGCGGCGAGCTGGAGACCGCGCGCGCGACCGCGGCGAGCGTCAGCCGCCGGCGGTAGTTGCGCGCGACGACGACGCGCGCGAGCAGGTACAGCCGTCGTCGGCTGGCGAGCGTCTGCGGTTGCACATCCCCCCACTCCGACCGTGCACGCCGTCGCGGGACAAGACGCTCGCGCCGGCGAAGCGCCAAGACGCTCGCGCCGGCGAAGCGCAAGACGGACGCGGGCCGCGAGCTGCCTTGCCGGGACGTAGCTCAGGCGTTGAGCGGCGCCGCGCGGCCACTTCGCGGTCGAGCGTGCGCCGATGCGCTCAGGCGTAACGCCGCGCCATGCGTTCGGCCGAGTCGCGATAGGAGCCGCCGAACAGAAGCGCGTGCACGAGCAGCGGCAGCAGCTGGTAGAGCCCCACGCGCTCGCGCCAGCCGTCGGCCAGCGGCGCGACCTCCTGATAGGCGTCGAAGAGCTGGCGCGAGGGCGAGCCGAACAGCGCGAGCATCGCCAGGTCGACCTCGCGGTGCCCGCCGTATGCCGATGGGTCGATCAGCCACGGCCGCCCGTCGGCGTCGGCGAGCACGTTGCCCTGCCACAGGTCGCCGTGCAGGCGCGCCGGCGCCTCGGCCGGCCCGGTCAGCTCGGTAATGCGCTCGCACACCCGCTGCACAGCCGCGACGCCGCCTGCGCTCAGCGCGTCGCGCTGCAGCGCCAGCTTCGCCAGCGGGCGCAGGCGCCGCTCGGCGTAGAACTGCGGCCAGTCCTGCGCCGGCTCGTTGGACAGCTTCAGCGGGCCGAGCCACGCCACGTCGGCCTCGTCGAAGCGGCCAAAGCGCGGCGCGGCCGCGATGTGCGTCGCGGCGAGCCCGGCGCCGAGCTCGCGCTCGCCGGCGGCGCTCAGCCGGCCGGGCTCGATCCACTGCAGCGCGAGGTGGCGATCGTCGACGTCGAGCACGCGCGGCGTGCGCAGCGCTCCGGGCTCGGCCAGCCAGCGCAGCCCGGCGGCCTCCGCCGCGTACTCGCCCGGCGCGGCGTCGGCGCGGGTCTTGACGAACGCGTCGCCGCCGTCGGGCAAGACGACGCGAAACGCTTCGTTGATGTCGCCGCCGCCGACCGGCCGCGCGTCGCGCGCGCCCGCCGGCAGGCTCACGGAAGCTCGCCCGCGCGGATCTGCGCGAGCAGCCCGGCGCACGCCGCCTGCACCTGGTCGAGCACGAGCTCGAAGCCGTCGCCCTCGCCGTAGTAGGGGTCGGGCACGTCCAGGTCGGCGTCGCCGACGCCCGCCGAGCGGCGTCCGCCGTTGGCCGGGTCGAACTCGCGCAGCAGTCGCACCTTCGCGCGAGCGCTCTCATCCGGCGCAAGGCGCCGCAACTCGTCGAGGTTCTGCCGATCCATAGCCAAGATCAAATCGAAATCCTTGAAGTCCACGGCTCGCACGCGCCGCGCGGCGCCTTCCAGCACGATGCCGCGAGCCGCCGCCGCGGCGGTCGCGCGCTCGTCCGGCGCGCTGCCCACGTGCCAGCTGCCCGTACCGGCCGAGTCCAGCTCGATCTCCGCCTGCAACCCCGCCTCGCGCACGAGCGCGCGCATCGTTCCCTCTGCCGTCGGCGAGCGGCAGATGTTGCCCAGGCACACGAACAGCAGCCGCACCGGCCGCTCGCGCCCGCCCGCGCCCGCCGTCTGTCGCGCCCGCCCGACCGCGGCCACCGACTAGTCCTCGCCCAGCTCGAGCACCGCCAGGAACGCCTCCTGTGGCACCTCCACGCGGCCGACCTGCTTCATGCGCTTCTTGCCCTCCTTCTGTTTGGCCAGGAGCTTTTTCTTGCGCGTGATGTCGCCGCCGTAGCAGCCGGAGATGACGTCCTTGCGAAACGCCTTGACGGTCTCGCGCGCGATCACATGCGCGCCGATCGCCGCCTGGATCGGCACGTCGTACTGCTGGCGCGGGATGCGCTTGCGCAGCTTCTCGGTCAGCGTGCGGCCCATCTCATAGGCCTTGTCGCGGTGCACGACCATCGACAGCGCGTCCACCGTGTCGCCGGCCAGCAGCACGTCCAGCTTGACCAGGTCCGAAGGCTTCATGCCGCTCAGCTCGTAGTCCAGCGACGCGTAGCCTTTCGTGCGCGACTTCAGCTGGTCGAAGAAGTCCAGCACGATTTCCGCGAGCGGCAGCTCGTAGTTGAGCTGCACGCGCTCCGGCGACAGGTAGTGCATGCCCGCGTGCTCGCCGCGGCGCTCCTGACACAGCTCCATGACCGCGCCGACGAACTCTTTCGGCGCGATGATCGACGCCTGGATGAACGGCTCGCGGATCTGCTCGATCGTTCCCGGGTCGGGCATGTCCGACGGGTTGTGCACCTCCAGCTCCTCGCCGTTGGTCAGCGTCACGTCGAACTCCACCGAGGGCATCGTCGCCAGCAGCTCCAGGTCGTACTCGCGCTCCAGGCGCTCGCGCACGATGTCCATGTGCAAAAGGCCGAGAAAGCCGCAGCGAAAGCCGAAGCCCAGCGCGTCGGAGGTCTCAGGCTCCCACGACAGCGCCGCGTCGTTCAGCGTCAGCTTCTCCAGCGCGTCGCGCAGGTCGGGATAGCTGTCTGAGTCGATCGGGAACAGCCCGCAGAAGACCATCGGCTTGACCTCGCGATAGCCCGGCAGCGCCTGCGTGGCCGTCGCGGCCGCCGCCGCGCCCGCTCGCGCGCGTGTCGTCAGCGTGTCGCCGACGCGCAGCTGCGTGACGTCCTTCAGCCCCGTGATCAAATAGCCGACCTCGCCCGCCGCCAGCTGGTCGGTGGGCATCATCTGCGGGCTGAACACGCCGATGTCGTCGATGTCCGCGTGCGTGTCCGTCGCCATCGCGCGGATCGCCTCGCCCTTCTCGAACACGCCGTCGACCACGCGGATGTAGGCGATCACGCCGCGGTACTGGTCGAACTCCGAGTCGAAGATCAGCGCGCGCGGCGGACCGTCGGGATCGCCCTGCGGGGGCGGCACGCGCGCGATCAGCTCCTCGAGCACCTCCGGCACGCCCTCCCCCGTCTTGCCGCTGATCTTCAGGATCGACTCGGCCGACTCGCCGATCAGCTCGCTGACCTCGCCGGCCACGCGCTCGGGCTCGGCGCCCGGCAGGTCGATCTTGTTCAGGCACGGAATCAGCTCCAGGCCCGACTCGATCGCCAGATAGGTGTTGGCCACCGTCTGCGCCTCCACGCCCTGCGCCGCGTCGACCACCAGCAGCGCCCCCTCGCACGCCGCCAGCGAGCGCGAGACCTCATACGTGAAGTCCACGTGCCCGGGCGTGTCGATCAGGTGCAGTTGGTAGGTCTCACCGTCGCGCGCCGTGTAGAACACGCGCACCGCCTGCGCCTTGATCGTGATGCCGCGCTCGCGCTCCAGGTCCATCGAGTCCAGCACCTGCGCGCGCATCTCCCGCGCCGCCACCGTGTGCGTCAGCTCGAGTATGCGATCGGCCAGCGTCGACTTGCCGTGGTCGATGTGCGCGATGATCGAGAAGTTGCGGATGCGCGATTGGTCCATGAGCCGATACAGCGTAGAAGGCGCGCACGTGCAGATGGCCGGACGCATGTCGGTGGCTGCGCCGCGGGCACGCTAGCCTTCCTCCTACCGGCGGATCGCCAACTCGACTACGGGCCTTCGAGGTCCAACCGCGGCTACGCGCCGACCCTCGGGCCGGCGGCCTGTCCAGGTGTCGGGAGTGTCACGCCGCCCAGGCAAGACACACGAGTCCTGGGACGTATGAAGTAAGCGGCGATCTCTGTCGGATGCACCGGGCGGGCCAATGGCCCGCCCGGCAGCATTTCTGGGGCGCTCGCAGCCAACGGGCACACGGTGCCCTGAGCGCTCCCACCGACTACGCCCGTCCCAGCTGCGCCCTGATCAGCCTGTGTACCTGATGAGCCTCGGGCACGCGCATGACGAGCACCGCGCGCACGTACACGAACAGCCCCGCCGCGCCCGCGCCGCCGACGCTCACGATCTGCGCCGCCAGCGAAGCTCCCAGCAGGTCGTCGAGCAGGCGCCACACGAGCCACGACACCCCAGCCAGCAGTGCCGAGGCGAGAAGGATGCGCGCCGTGATCATCGTCGTCTGCGCCCCTTCGAGGCGGCCGTTGAAGCCGATGCGCAGGCGCTGGGTCTGCAGGAAGGTCATCACCGCGTTGGCCACGACCGTGCCGATGATCAGCCCGGCGATGCCGAACGGCTTGTACAGCGCCACGCTGACGACGATGTCGACGACGATGTTCATCGCCGCCAGGCGCGTCGGGATCCACGGGCGCTGCACGGCGAAGAACGTCCGCGTCAGCAGCAGGTTGAGCCCGCCGAATGGCAGGCTGAAGGCAAACCAGAACAGCGCAACCGAAACGATGTGCGTCGAGTGCGCGTCGAAGTTGCCGCGCTGGAACAGCAGCCGCACGATCGGCGTGGCCAGCACGATCATGAACGCCGCCGCCGGGATCAGCAGGAGGTTGATCTGGCGCATGCCGATCCCCACCGCACGGCGCATCGACCGCATGTCGCGGTCCGCCGCCATGCGGCTGAGCGTCGGAAAGAGCACCGTCGCCACGGCCACGCTGAACAGGCCCTGCGGCAGCATGTAGACGCGGAACGCGTTGTCGATCGCACGCGGCGCTTCGGAGGAGACGAGCGTGCCGAAGACCGAGTTGATCAGCTGGTCGAGGTTGACGATCCCAAGGCCGATCGTCACCGGCAGCATCAGCGTGAAAACCTGCTTGATCCGCGGGTCGTGCCAGTCGATGTGCATCTGCAATCGAAAGTCGATCCGCGTCAGCGCGCCGGCCGCCATCAGGAGCTGCACGAACGTCGCCACAAGGATCGCCGCGGCGTACAGGTAGAGCTGCGCTTCTTCGCCGTGGAAGTGAGGCCGCAGAACCAGCAGCAGCAGCAGGATCACGACGTTCCACACCGCCGGCGAGATCGCCGGGATGGAGAAGTGGTCGTAGGACTGCAGCACGCCCACGAGCAGCCCCGTCAGGCCGAGCAGCAGGATCACCGGGAACAGCACCTGCGAGAAGCCCGCCGTCATGCCGTCGAGGGCGCCGCCGAACTTGCTGCCGGTGAACAGCGGCATGATCACCCCCGCCGCGAGGATGAAGAAGGCCGTGATCGCGCCGAGCGCGATCAGCATGATCCAGAACAGCGTCGAGGCCAGGCGAAACGCCTCCCTGCGTCGCCCCTTCTGCAGCAGTTCGGTGAAGACCGGCACGAACGCCGCCGACAGGGCCGCGTTGGCGAACAGGTTCGCGAACAGGTTGGGCACCTGGAAGGCAATCGTGAACGCCGAGAACGGCCCGCTCGTGCCGAAGAAGCTGGCCGTCGCGATTTCGCGGACGAGTCCCGCCATGCGGGAGATCCCCGTGGCGATCGAGAAGATCGCCGTGTTGCGTGCGATGCGCCCGCCTCCCGGCGGGGCCGGGGCGGGCGGTTGTACCGCCGCGGCTTCTCCGGACACAGACAAGGCCGCTATAGTACGGCGCTCCGCGGCGCGCTCCGGCAGTAGATTGCGGGCTCACGCGGCTTCGTTCATGGCCAACATCCATTCCCAGAAGAAGCGCATCCTGCGCTCCGAGCGCGAGCGCTCGGAGAACCGCCGCTACACGTCGGCGATCAAGACGCACTTCCGCCACCTGGAGTCGCTCGTGCAGAGCGGCGACGACGCGCAGGCCGACGCCACGCACCGCGAGCTCGTCAGCACGATCGACAAGGCCGTCAAGCGCGGCGCGCTGCACCGCAACAACGGCGCGCACAAGAAGTCCCGCGCCGCCCGCACCCGCGCGGGCTCGTCGGCGTCCTAGCCTCGGCCAACGGCCGGAGATCGGCCAGCGCCGGCTATTGGCCGGCTGCGATCTGCTCGATCGCGCGTAGGGCCAGCGTCTCCTCGCCAAGCGCCGCCAGCGGCGTGCGCTCGGACGCGATCACGGCGCCGCCGCGCGAGTCCAGCTCCAGGTCGGCCAGCGCCGCCAGCGCGCGGCGAAGCCGGCTGGGGTCGCTGCGTGCGACATCGGCGATGAAGCGGTCGGCCGCGCGTGAGGGCATGCGCAGGGTGCGCTTGACGACCGCCGCGGACTCGCCCGCCTGCAGGCGCAGCGCGACCGCCAGCGCGTCGCGCAGGCGCTGGGACATCAGGTAGATCAGCCCCGACAGGCGCTCGCCTTGCTCGCGCAGGCGCAAATAGGAGAGCGTCGCCTCGCGGGCGTTCGCGCCGACGAGCGCGTCGGCGAGCGCGTAGGCGCGCCACTCGGCCGAGCGCGCCGCGCGATCGTCGATCCGCTGGGCGTCGATCGTGAGGGCGGCCGCCTCGTCGGCGTCGCCTTCCAGCGCCAGCTTCTCGAGCTCGCGCAGCAGCCTCTGCTGGCGCTCGCCGACTTGCGCCACGAGCGCCTTCGCGGCGGCCGCGTCGAGTGACAGGCCGATGCGCGAAGCCTGCTCGCGCGCCCACCTGGGCAGCTCCCACGGCTTGACCGTCATCTGCGCGACGACCTGCCCGCCCGCCGACCTGACCGCCTCGTGCAGGGCGTCCGGCGCCTTCGCGCGGGGCTCCTCGCGCGCGAACAGCGCAAGCGTCGTGTCCGGCGGCATCTGCCCGATCGCCGGCGCGAGCGTCTTCTCGACGTCGGCCTGGCGCCAGCGCTCGACGCCTTCGACGACGATCACGCGCCGCCCGATCGCCAGCGTCATCGCGGCCAGCGCCGCCGCCACGCCCTGCGGAGAGGCGGCGTCGCCTTCCAGCAGCTCGACCGTCGCGTCCGCGCCCGGCGCTTCGGCCAGCGCGCGCAGCCCGGCGCGCCGCTCGGCCACCGCGCCGTGGTCGTCGCCGTGGATCAGGTAAGCGGGCTTGAGCTCTGCCATCGCCCGAGTCTAGGGGTCGTTGGCGATGCCCTAGCGCACGACTAGGTTGACGAGCTTGCCCGGCACGACGATCTCCTTGACGACCTGCTTGCCGTCGAGGTGCGCTCGCACGTTGGGCGCCGCCCGGCACAGGTCCTTCAGCTCCTCGGCGCTGGCGTTCGAGGCGGCCTGCACGCGGTCGCGCAGCTTGCCGTTGACCTGACAGACGAGCTCGTACTCGTCGCGCTCCAGCAGCTCCTCCTCGGCGTTCGGCCAGTCGGCCTCCCACACGCGCTCGCCGGTCAGGCGCTCATAGACGTCCGCGCACACGTGCGGCGCGAACGGGAACAGCAGCGAGGCGGCGGTCGCCAGCGAGAAGCGCAGCGTCTGCACGTCGGCCGAGTCGCGCAGGCGCGAGCAGTCGTTGAGCAGCTCCATCACCGCCGAGATGGCCGTGTTGAACGCGAAGCGGCGCAGGTCGCCGCTGACCTTGTCGATCGCCCAGTGCGCCTTGCGCAGCAGCGCCAGGTCGTCGCCCTGCACGCCGAGCGGGCTCTCCGGTACCCCGGTGGACCCGCCGGCGCGCTCGGCGATCTCCGCCGCCAGGCGCCACAGCCGGCTGAGGAAGCGGTGAACGCCCTCGACGCCCGCGTCAGACCAGTCGGCGTCCTGGTCGGGCGGGCCGACGAACAGGATGTAGCAGCGCGCCGTGTCGGCGCCGACGCGCTGCACGATCGACGCCGGCGAGACGACGTTGCCGCGCGACTTGCTCATCTTGGCGCCGTCCTTGGTGACCATGCCCTGCGTGAACAGCGCGCTGAACGGCTCCTGGAAGTCGAGGTGGCCGAGATCGGCCAGCGCCTTGCAGAAGAAGCGCGCGTACATCAGGTGCAGGATCGCGTGCTCGACGCCGCCGATGTACTGGTCGACGGGCATCCACTCGCGCAGCGCCTCCGGGTCCCACGCGGCGAGGCCGTTGGCGGGGTCGCAGTAGCGCAGGAAGTACCACGACGAATCCACGAACGTGTCCATCGTGTCCGTCTCCCTGCGCGCCGCGCCGGCGCACGTCGGGCAGCTCGTCTTCACCCAGTCCTCCGCCGCCGCCAGCGGCGAGCGGCCCTTGGGCGTGTAGTCCTCGATGTCCGGCAGCTCGACGGGAAGCTGGTCGGCTGGCACGGGCACGACGCCGCAGCTCTCGCAGTAGAGGATCGGGATCGGCGCGCCCCAGTAGCGCTGGCGCGAGATCAGCCAGTCGCGCAGCTTGTAGTTGATCGAAGCGTGCCCCTTGCCCTCGACGTCCAGCCAGCGCACGATCGCGCTCAGCGCCTCGCGGTTGGGCAGGCCGTCGAACTCCTCGCTGCAGTTGACCAGCACGCCGTCGCCGGTGTAGGGCAGCTCGGCGGAGTCCGCCTCGTCGGTCCCTCCCGCCGGCTCGATCACGCGGCGGATCGGCAGCTCGAAGGCGCGCGCGAACGCGTAGTCGCGCTCGTCGTGCGCCGGCACCGCCATGATCGCGCCCGTGCCGTACTCCATCAGCACGTAGTCGGCGACATACATCGGGATCTGCTCGCCGTTGACCGGGTTGGTCACGCTGCGGCCCAGCGCCACGCCCGTCTTCGGCTTCTCGGCGTTGCCGCGCTCCTCGTTGGTCTCGTTCAGCGCGACGTTCACGTACTCGCGCACTTCGTGCTCGCGCTCGGTGCCCGCCACCAGGCGCGCCACGTCGGGATGCTCGGGCGCCATCACGAAGAACGTCGCGCCGAACAGCGTGTCCGGTCGCGTCGTGAACACGGGATAGTCGATGCCCAGCTGCTCGCAGCGGAACGTCACCTCGGCGCCCTCCGAGCGCCCGATCCAATTGCGCTGCATCGTCTTGACGTTCTGCGGCCAGTCGATCTCCTGCAGGTCGTTGAGCAGTCGCTCGGCGTAGTCGGTGATGCGCAGGAACCACTGCTCCAGCTGGCGCACCTCGACGAGCGTGCCGCAGCGCTCGCAGCGCCCGTCGGCGTCGACCTGCTCGTTGGCCAGCACCGTCTGGTCGTGCGGGCACCACTTGACCGCCGCCTCCTTGCGGTAGGCCAGCCCCGATCGAAACAGCTCGAGGAAGATCCACTGCGTCCAGCGGTAGTAGCTCGGTTCGCTCGTCGCCAGCTCGCGCGACCAATCGATCGAGATGCCCCACGAGCGGAACTGACGCTGAAAGGAGGCGATCGAGGCCGCCGTGGAGGCGCGCGGGTGCTCGCCCGTCTTGATCGCGTGGTTCTCCGCCGGCAGCCCAAACGCGTCGTAGCCCATCGGGTGCAGCACGCGCCGACCGAGGCGGCGGTGGAAGTGCGCGATCGCGTCGCCGACGGCGTAGCACTTCAGGTGGCCGATGTGCGGCTCGCCGCTGGGATAGGGCAGCATCTCCAGCACGTAGGAGTTGCTCGAGCGCCCGCCCGCGTCGTGCTCGTTGCTCACCTCCCATGTGCGCTCTGAAGCCCACACCTCCTGCCAGCGCGACTCGATCTCGTGCGGGTCATATATGTGCTCTGCCATCGGAGATCGCAGATTAGCGGGCGGCCTCGCCCGTCCGAGGCCGCATCTGCGCCGGCCGCCCAGGCGGCTGCGAATCTCGCGACGCTGGCGCTGGCGGTGGGAGCCGCCGGCCTGCGGACGCGCTGTGCCCTGGCGACACCGGAGCCACCGCCGGTGCCCAGGGGCGCCAGCGCGCCCACATATTCGAACGTCAGACCGTGAGCGCCACGGTCATGCGTTCCCGTAGAGCTCGACTGTCGAGCTGAAGTTCCCTTCGGTGAACCCTTCGGGCGTGCCGCAGTCGAGGAAGAGGGGATCTCCTTCGCCCGTTGCGTTCGTCAGGACCTGCGGTTGATCGGACCCGACGACGTTGCCAGCGCTGTCATAGAGAAGCTCATCGACGACCCCAAATGCGCCGGGTCCCCAGAATCGCACGACTCCCGGGAGTCCCCGCACGCGTCCCTCGAAGACCTGCGTAAAGCAACTCGAGCCGGTGTCGAGCACCCCTTCGAAGGTCATCGTGCCGGTGCATGGGCCTCCACCCGCCAGCTGGCCGGTCGCGCGGAAGTCGAGCGGTTGCGTCGCTGGCGTGTTCGTCGTGCCGGGGCTGACCGTCAAGCTGCCCGTTGGAGCCAGCGGGGTCCCTCCCCACGTGCACGCTGTGACAGCCGCCGGCGCAGGCGCCGCGCCGGCCGCCGCCGACAGCGCCGCTCCGCCGGTCGCCAGCACGAGTGCGACGATCGCCCGTTTCGTTCTGAATCCCATCATGACTGAGCCTCCTGGTCGCGAGGATCTCCGGCGCTCTCGGCCGGCATCCTAATTGAAATAGCGATGTTATAGCATTGCTATAGCGCTTCTATGCGACACTACCCCTATGGCTCGCACGCCAAACAACAACAGCGCGGTCCAGCCGGCGCTCGTGGAGGCGGCCGCACGGCTGATCGCGACCGAGGGAGAGGCCGGGCTGACGCTGCGACGCGTGGCCGAAGAGGTCGGGACGTCGACGATGGCGATCTACACGCACTTCGGCGGCATGCCCGAGCTGCGCCGCGCCGTACGACGGGAGGGTTTCACGAGGCTCGCCCAGCACCTCGCGCAGGTGCGCCAGAGCGATGACCCGGTCGCCGACCTGGCGATGCTCGGTCGCGCCTACTACCAGAACGCCGTGAGCAACCCGCACCTTTATCGAGCCATGTCGCTGGCGTGGCCGGGCGACGAAGCCGATCCCGAGGCGCGCACGGAGACCTTCGACGTGCTCGTCGGCGGCGTCCGGCGATGCATCGACGCCGGTCGCTTCACCCCCTCCGATCCATCCGTCCTCGCCACGCAGTTCTGGGCGCTCGGCCATGGCGTCATCTCGCTTCAGCTGGCGGGGCTGCTGTCCGCCGACGAGGCCCTTCTCGGCGTCGGCGGCGGCGTCATGAACCTCTTCGTAGCCTCCGGCGACGACAAGAATGCCGCCCGACGATCACTGACGCGCGCAAGCCGTCGCAAGTCATAGGCGCGGCTGGCGGCGATCCGCAGGCGCTTTGAGCACGCCTGCAATCGGCTAACCCGCGGCGGCGAGCGCGTCCTCACCCGTCACGAAGCGGCTGTTGCCGCGCAGCAGCGCGACGATCTCCGCCGGCGCCTTGTGCGGCGAGCCTGCGTCGAACGGCGGTTGCGGGTCGTACTCGATGCCCAGCTGGATCGCCTGCGCGACCTGCTCGCCGGCGATCTTCGCCGCGAGCGCCAAAGCCATGTCGATTCCCGCCGACACGCCCGCCGCCGTAACGATCTTGCCGTCGAACACGACGCGCTCGCTGACCGCCTCGGCGCCGAGGCCGGTCAGCGCGTCGAGCGCCAGCCAATGGGTCGTCGCGCGCCTGCCGTCGAGCAGCCCGGCGGCGGCGAGGATCAGCGAGCCGGTGCACACCGAAGTCGTCCACGTGCTCGTCTGGTGCGCCGCGCGCAGCCACTCCAGCGCCGGCCCGCCGGCGCGCGCCGCTACCTCTCCGGGGCCGCCCGGCACGAGCACGATCTCCGGCGCCGGCACGTCCTGCAGCGAGCAGTCTGCGACGAGCGACAGCATGTCGTTGTCCGTGCGCACCGGACCCGGCTTGCTCGCCACGAACGTCGCGCGCGCACCCGGCAGGCGGCTGAGCACCTCATACGGCCCGATCGCGTCGAGCGCCGTAAAGCCGTCGTACAGCAGGATCGCCGTGTTCATGTGCTTGCCTCCTCGTGGTGGGTTGAAAGCGCCGGCGATACTCCGCCGGGCCGACGCCGAGCCTGCGCAGGAACACGCGCCGCATCGTCTCCGCCGTGCCGAAGCCGCAGGCGCTCGCGATCGAAGCGATCGGCTCGCTGGCGTCCTCCAGGCGCCGGCGCGCCGCCTCCAGGCGCACGCGCTCGACGTAGCGCGCCGGCGTGACGCCCGTCTCGGCCGCGAACGCGCGCGCGAAATGCCGCGCGCTCATGTTCGCGCGTGTGGCCATCGCCTCGACGCAGTGATCGCCCGCGACGTCCTCGATCACCAGCCTCTGCGCCTCGCGCAGCGGCTCGCGCTCGGGCTGCTGCGCGGCGAGCGTCGCTGAGAACTGCGACTGGTTGCCCGGCCGGCGCAGGAACAGCACGAGGTGGCGCGCGATCGTCAGCGCTGCCTCGCGATCGAGATCGTCCTCGACCAGCGCCAGCGCCAGGTCCATGCCCGCCGTCACGCCGGCAGACGTCCACACGCTTCCGTCGCGCACGAAGATCGGGTCGGCCTCGACGCTCACGCGCGGGTGCATGCGCGCGAGCGCCGCGGCCGAGGACCAGTGCGTCGTCGCGCGCCGGCCGTCCAGCAGGCCGGCTGCCGCGAGCAGGAAGGCGCCCGTGCAAACCGACGCCGTTCGCCTGGACCGCGCGGCCGTCTGCGCGATCCACGCGAGCAGGCGCTCGTCCTCCAGCGCCGCGCGTGTGCCGCTGCCTCCCGGCACGATCAGCGTGTCGATCCTGTCCGGCGCATCGTCCAGGCGACCGTCCGGCACGATCGCCAGCCCGCTCGACGTGCGCAACGGCTCGCCGTCGGCGCTCAGCGTGCGGATCTCATAGCCGCGCGCCGAGCGCCCCACCGACTCCAGCAGGCGCTCCGCGCCCGCGAACACCTCCAGCGGGCCCGTCACGTCGAGGCTCTGCACGCCGGCGAACAGCGCGATGACTACCTGGCGCGGCATTCGACGTCGAGTCATCACGCAATGCTCCCGCACTCGTATCTCGTCCGCAAGGACGAATATCCAACATTTCCTGCCACAGCTCAGACGCGCGCGTGGTTCGCCCGTCACCACCCCACGGGTCTACCATGGCGACATGGAGCCTCGATCGCACGTGTCCGAAGAGCCGGACGAGCACGAGCGAGAGGCGCTGGGGGCGGCGCCCGCGCGCGTCGCCGGCATCGTCGAGGCGGCCGAACGCACCGCCGAGCAGCTGCGCCAGCAGGCCGAGGGGCGCGCCCGCGAACGCATCGCCGAGGCCGATCGCGCCGCCGCCAACCGTGTGCGAGCTGCCGAGGAGGAGGCCGAGGAGCTGCTGCACCAGGCGCGCGCGCAGGCCGAGTCCGCCCGCAACGACGCCGTGTCCGCCGTCGGCGCGATCCATGCAGAGGCCGAGCGTGCGCGCACCGACGCGCTGGCCGAGGCCGAGCAGGTTCGCGCAGACGCCCTGCGCGACGCCGAGCAGATGCGCGCGAGCGCGCGCGAGGAAGCCGCCGCCGAGCGCTCCGGCGCACACGAGCAGAGCGAGCAGCTGCGCGCCAGCAGCGGCCAGCAGGCAGAGCAGGCGCTTGCCGAAGCGCGCGCGCAGGCCGCGCAGGAGCTCGCAGACGCCCACGCCGAGGCCGAGCGCATCGTCGCGCAGGCACGCGAGCAGGCCGGCCGTGTCGTCGCGGATGCGCAGGCACAGGCCGAGCGCGCCGTGGCGTCGGGCGGAGAGGATCTGCAGAAGCTGCGCGCCGACGCCGCCGAGCAGGCCCAGCGCGTGCGCGCCAAGGCGCGCGAGGACGCGCGCGAGATCGTCGGCGAGTCCCATGTGGCCGCGCGCGAGGTCCTGCGCGAGGGCACCGAGCTGTCGCGCAACCTGCGCGAGCTGTCCGTCTCGCTGCGCAACAACGCCGAGCGGCTGCTGCGCGATGTGCGCCTTGCGCATGGCGGCATGACCGCACGACTGGACCAGGCCGCGCCGAGCGGCGGCATCGACGCAGGCGTGCGCCGCGCGCGTGGCGACGACGACCCGGGCGACGACCTCGACGTGCCGGAGTTCATTCCGCCGCAGTGAGGCTCAGGCCGGCTCGTCGCTACGATTGAGCTTCCTGGGGCTATAGCTCAGCTGGGAGAGCGCCGCCATGGCATGGCGGAGGTCGTCGGTTCGAGCCCGACTAGCTCCATCCAGAGTCATTGTGCACCGCAGATACGCAAAAGGTTCACTCGCCGCCACCGCCCCCTTGCGCGCGTGCCACCAAGCCAGCGTATAGAAGCGCCAGGGCCTCGCCGAGGAGCTCCGGCCGGACCGACCCGGGTTCGACCAGCTCATCGACGGCGAGGCCGCCGCTGATGCTCATGACGATGCGCGCGACGTCGTCCGATTGCATGGTGAGGCCGGGAGTCCCGAGGTGGCGCGCCCGTGCCTCCAACGCGGCGGCAAGGGAATTGCGAAGCTCGGTCTGACGCTCGGCATAGCGAGCGCGCAGCTCCGGATCGCGGACGGCCAGCGTCCAGTACTCGCGCTCGAGCAACATCGCCTCACGCTCCTCCTCGAGCTGCCGAGCGAACTCGCGGGTGGCCTCCACTGACATGCGCGCTCCGGCGGCGCCGACGCTAGCAGCGCGACCCTGTCGCGCATCGGTGCGTCGATGCGCTCTTCCAGAAGCGTCATGAGGAGCAGCGCCGCAGCCAGGAGTTCGCCGCGCGCCTCGCGGCCGTCGGCGCGAGCGGCACGCGTGCGTTCTAAACCTGTGCGCCCGCCGTGTCAAGCCCCACGCGCCAGCGACCGTCGCTGCGCGAGCTTGGCGCGACGCCGTCTTTTAGACTGGCGCGATGGCAGCTCGTCGCGAGGTGCGCATCCCGGTCGCCGACACGAACTTGGCCGCGTGGCTGTACGAGCCGAGCGCTGCCGCGGGCTCTGGAGCCCCATGCGTCGTGCTGGCGCACGGGTTCACCGGCGTGCGCGACATGCACTTGGACAGACCGGCCGCGCGCTTCGCCGAGGCCGGAATCGGCGCTCTGGTATTCGACTATCGGCATTTCGGCGACAGCGGTGGCGACCCGCGCCAGGTTGTCGACATCGGCCATCAGTACACCGACTGGGACGCCGCCGTCGCGTTCGCCGAAGACCTCGACTGGGTCGATCGGAGAAGGATCGCGCTTTGGGGCACGTCCTTCTGCGGCGGACATGTCATCGATGCGGCCGTCCGCCACCAGCGCGTGGCGGCGGTGATCGCGCAGGCGCCGTTCGTCGACGGCCTGTCCCAGCTTTTGCGCACACCGCCGGCGATCGGCCTGCGCCTGGCGCTGGACGGCGTCCGCGACGAGCTCGGCCGTCTGCGCGGGCAGGCGCCGCGGCTGGTTCCCGTCAGCGCTGCGCCGGGACAATATGCCGTTCTTTCAGATCCTCACGTGTGGCAGTCGATCCCCGTCGTCGTTCCGCCAGGTTCGACATGGCGCAACGAGGTGGCGGCGCGCGTCGCGCTGAGGCTCGCCTTCCATCGGCCGGGGCGGCACACACGCCGCGTGCGCTGCCCGATCCTCATGCAGCTGCTCGACGACGAGACCGTGCTGAGCAGACGCGCCGTCGAGCGCGCTGCGCGGCGAGGCCGCTTCGTCGAGCTCAAGCGCTATGACGAGCTCAACCACTTCGACGTCTACGTCGGAGAAGGATTCGAGCGTTTGTTCGCAGACCAGCTCGCCTTCCTGCAGCGCCACCTCGACTCGCCGGCGCGCCCGGCAGGGGTCGTGGGCGCCTGAGCCCATGGAGCGGCCGCGCAGCGCGCCGCTACCGTACGCAGCGTGCGCATCGCCACCTGGAACGTCAACTCGGCCAAGCAGCGCGTGCCGCGCCTATTGCCCTGGCTTGACGAGCGCCAGCCGGACGTCGTCTGCCTGCAGGAGACCAAGCTCGCCGACGCCGCCTTCGACGAGCTGCTCGGCGACGAGCTCGCCGCTCGGCGCTACGCGGTCGCCCGTCACGGCGAGACGCAGTGGAACGGCGTCGCGATCCTCTCACGCGCCGGCCTGGACGACGTCGTGGCGGGCATTCCCGGCGCTCCCGGCTTTCCCCACGCCGAGGCTCGCGCCGTCTCGGCGACGTGCGGCGGCGTTCGCGTGCACTGCGTCTACGTGCCCAACGGGCGCACGCCCGACTCCGAGCACTACCAATACAAGCTCGCCTGGCTGGCCGCCCTGCGGAAGCTGGTCGGCGACGGGCCGCGGGACGCGATCGTGTGCGGCGACATGAACATCGCCCCGGCGGACGTCGACGTGTTCGACCCGGACGCCTACATCGGCCAGACACACGTGACCGCCCCCGAGCGCGAGGCGTTGGCCAAGCTGCAGGCGCTCGGCCTGCGCGACGTCGTGCGCGACCGCTGGCCGAGCGAGCGGGTCTTCACCTACTGGGACTACCGCGCCGGCATGTTCCACCGCGACCTGGGCATGCGCATCGACCTCGTGCTCGCCTCGCCTACGGTCTGCGACCGGGTGCAAGCGGCCTGGGTGGACAGGCAGGCGCGCAAGGGCAGCGGCCCGAGCGACCACGCGCCCGTGATCGTCGACCTCGACGAGGCGCCCGACGGCGACATCGGACCGGTCGTGCCGCCGCCTTCGGCGCCCGTCGTAAAGCGCGGCTCGGCCAAGCTGCCGCAATCGCGCTGAGCGCCGCCCGCGGCGCACGCGACAGGCCCGGACTGGCGGACCATGCTGCTCAGCGCCCGTCGACGCCGCGCGCTTCGGCCGCCGGATCGCACAGCGCGCCCATCATCAACCGCACCCAGCCATCTACCAGCGCCTCGTCGTCGACCGGGCTGGGGACGCCGAAGACGTCGCGCAGGAGGCGGCTGCTCAACAGCGACCCCAGCCCAAGCGTCGCGATCGTCGTCGGCGACACCTGCGGCATCGGCCGCTCGGCGCGTTCGGCGATCCACGTGGCAAAGCCCTGGAAGGTGGAGTTGACGAGCTGGTCTACGGCTGTCGTCAGCAGCTTGGGCCGGCTGCGCGCTTCGGTGGCGAGGATGCGCAGGAGCTCGGACTCGCTGTCGAGCTCGGCGAGGATGTAGCGGGCGACCAGGATGAGTTCGGCTCTGAGGTCGCCGAGCGGCGTGAACATCAGGCGGATATCGCGCAGCGCGTCCAGTCGCGAGAGCTGGCGCTCGATGCCGGCGGCGAGCACGGCTTCCTTGCTCTTGAAGTGGTGATAGAGCCCGCCCGCTCCCGCCGTGAGTCCCGCGGCCTCTTCGATCCTGGCGACGCTCGTGGTCGCGTAGCCCCGCTCGCTGAACAGGTGCATGGCCTCGTCGATGATGCGCTCGCGGGTCGTGTTTGACATGGCTCGTGGCTAAGTATACACTTAGTTTTGTCCAGTGAGCTTAGGAGACGCGAAACAGATGCCCCATGCCCGACCGCCGAAGGATGCCGGCGATGCCCCGCAGGCTGTCGGCGCAGGCCGCGTGCGACGTGTCGCGCCGCTGGTCGGCCTCACCGCGCGCGCCGTCGGCGAGGCGGCCGCGATCGCGCTGCGCGGCAAGCTCGCAGGCGAGAGCGCAACCGAGTTTCACGTTCGCACCGCCGAGCGCTATGCCGAGCTGTTCGGCCGCTCCAAGGGCGCCCTGATGAAGGCCGGGCAGATGTTCTCGTTCGTCCTGTTGCGTTTCGCCGTGCCGATCGAGCTCCAGTCGATCTACCAGACGGCCTTCGAGCGCCTGTGCGCCCAAGCGCCGCCGATGGCGCCGGAGCTTGCGCGCGACGTGCTCGAGGGCGAGTTGGGCAGACCGGCGGAGGACGCGTTCGCCGAGTTCGACTGGCGCCCCTTCGCGGCCGCGTCGATCGGGCAGGTCCATGCCGCCAGGCTGCACGACGGCCGTGCGGTGGCGGTCAAGATCCAGTATCCCGGCGTCGCCGAGGCCATTCGTGCCGACCTGAAGAACGCCGAGCTGCTTGCCACGTTCCTGACGTTGGCCATCGGTGCGGTCTTCCCCCGGGGCCAGCGGCTGGGCCTTCGCAGCGCCGCGCACGAGATCGCCGTGCGCGTGGAAGAGGAGCTCGACTACCGGCTCGAGGCACGCAGCCAGTCCGAGTTCGCCGACCACTTCCGTGGGCACCCGTTCATCCACGTACCCGACGTGGTCGGCGAGCTGAGCACTGATCGCGTGCTGACGCAGGAGCTCGTGCGCGGTATGTCCTGGGACGAAGCGCTCGTTGCCGACCAGGATCTGCGCGACCAGTGGGCGGAGGCCATCCACCGCTTTCTCTACGGCTCGATGTACCGCCTGCAGCGGCTGAACGCCGATCCGCAGCCGGGCAATTTCATCTTTCACGAGGACGGCAGCTTGAGCTGCCTGGACTTCGGCAGCATCAAGCGCTTCCAATGGGAGCACGCCGAAATGCTCCGCGCGATCTTCCGCGCATGCCTTCGCAATGACGTGCTCGGAACCTGGAGGGCAAGCGTGGAGGCCGGCATGTGGCGGTCTTCGGACCCTGTAACCCCGGAGGAAGCGTTCGCCTACTGGTCGGGTGACAACGCGCTGTTCTGGGCACAGGAGCGGTTCGTTGCGACCCCTCGCTATGTGGCGCGAGGACTCGGGCGCAGGTACTCGCCGGCCGGCCCTTCCGCCAACGCCCTCAGGCACCTCACGATGCCGCCCGAGCTGGCCCTGATGGTGAGGATCGAAATCGGGCTGATGTCGCTGATCGGCAGGCTGCGCGCGGGCAACGACTGGGGCTCGTTCGCGGCGGAGTACTGCGAAGACGCCGCGCCGACAACCGCATTGGGCAAGCGCGAGCGCGCGTTCTTCGAGCAGCGCTGGCAGGCCGTCATGCCCGAGAGAGACGCCACGCGATGACGCCCCGGACTTCAGTCATTGGCACGGCCGTCGCCGCAGCTGCGGCGTGCTCGCTGCTCGCCGGGCCGGCACAAGCGCAGACCTCCGCCACGATCGAACCGTCTTTCTCGCCCAACCTGAAGGGCGCCAGGGCCGCCCTGACCTTCACCATTCGCTATGCGGGAGGCGAGCTCGGCATCCCGTCGCCGCTGCGCCAAGCGGTCCTGCGATTTCCCGCGGGCCTAGGCCTGCATATCCCCCATCTGCGCAGCTGCGACGTGGAACGCTTGCGCGACCGGGGCGCGAGCGGGTGTCCCGCACGATCGCGCATCGGCGGCGGGCATGCGCTCGTGGAGTCACTGCCGGGGGCCCAGCCGATCGTCGAGAACGTCACGCTCAACGCCTTCCTGGGCCCGCCGCAGAATCTGCGCCCCACCTTCGAGATCGTCGCAGAAGGCTTGACGCCGATCGCCGCGAGCGTCGTGCTGAGAGGGACGATGCGAGCGGATCGCGCTCCCTACGGGGAACAGCTCGTGATGTCGATCCCGCCGATTTCCACGATTCCGTCTGAGCCCGACGCCTCGATCGCCGTGTTCTCATTGACCGTAGGCACGAGCACGCACCGCCACGGGCGCAATGCCAACGCGGTCGTCGTGCCCTCCAGATGTCCGATCGGAGGCTTCCCGTTCGCCGCCGACTTCACATACGCCGACGGCTCCAGCGGCGGCGCCACGGCCATGACCCCCTGCCCACGATGAAACGCTCGACCACGATCGCCCGCGTGCTCGCGACCGCGGCTTTGTCCTTTGCTTCGCTGCTCGCTCTCCTCAGACCGGGCGAAACGGGAGCCGCGTCCCCGCTTTCGGTCTCGGCAAGGACGATCTCACTGGACCTGATCGGCCGCCTGCACCTCAAGAGCAAGCACGGCTTCACGCTCAACGAGCAGGGGTCTGTCTCGGGGACGATCGCGGGAACGATCTACGTTCACCTCAAGGCGGTCTCGACCAGTCGCGTCACGGCCGAAGTGAACATCTACCCGAGCGGCGGCTCGCTCTCGGCCACCGGGTCGGCGCGCTATCGCCGAGCAGGCACCACCGCCACATTCTCGGGCTCGATGTCGATCAACCGCGGAACCGGTCGCTACAGCCACGTCCGCTCGTCAAACCTCAGCTTCAGCGGCACGATCTACGAATCCAAGAACGACGCCATCACCGTGCATGTGACAGGCACGGTGTCGGACTGACTCGGCGCACCGTTCGGGGCGCTCGCCTAGGAGGCCAAAGTGTTGGAGTTGCGAGAGCTTGTAAAGCACTACCCGGCTGTCGGCGGCGAGCCCGTGCACGCGGTCGATGGCGTTTCGCTGCGTATCGCGGCCGGTGAGACCGTCGCCCTGTACGGGCCGAGCGGGTCGGGCAAGACCACGCTGCTGCTGATGATCGCGATGCTGCTCGAACCGACGGCCGGCAGCGTTCTCATAAACGAGCGCGACGTTTCCACGCTCTCCGAGCGCGAGGCTTCCAACTTCAGGCTGTCCGAGCTGGGCTTCATACGCCAGAGCTTCGACCTGCTGCCGGGCGTCTCCGTAATCGACAACGCGACGCTGAAGCTGCTGAAGACCCGGCGCTGGCGCCAGGCCCAGCGCGAGATCGAGCCGCTGCTCCGCCAGCTCGGCCTGGGCGATCGCCTCAAGCACCGAGCCGAGACGCTCTCGATGGGCGAGCGCCAGCGCGTGATGATCGCAAGGGCCCTTTCCACCGAACCGCGCCTGCTGCTGGCAGACGAGCCCACCGGCAGCCTCGACACCCAGCGCGGGCGCGAAGTGCTCGAGCTCCTGCAAGGACTGTGCCGCGAGCGAGGGGTCGCGGCGGTGCTCGTCAGCCACGATCCGATGGCGGCCGAGTACTCCGACCGCGCGCTCACGCTGCGCGACGGAAGGCTTTCAAGCTACGCACAGGATCAAGCCCCGACCTCCGTGCAGGCGCGCGGGGATCGGCTCGCTGCGCTCCAGGCGGACAGCCTCACGCTTGCAGCCGACGGAGAGTGACCGGTGAAGCCGTCGAACGCATTGCATCTCTACCGGGTGCGCCTGCGCGCCCGCCTGGCGCAGGAGTGCCTCGCCGCCGTCGGCATCGCCGCCGGCGTCGCGCTGCTGTTCGCCTCGCAGGTCGCGAACTCGAGCCTGCAAAGCTCGGTCGCCCAGCTTTCGCACGGCATCGCCGGAAAGGCCACGCTGCAGCTTCTCGCGCGCGACCCGCGCGGCTTTCCACAGAGCACGCTCGACGCGGTGCGTCGCGTGCACGGCGTACGCATCGCCGCGCCGCTGCTGGAAGCCGGCGCAAACGCGATCGGTCCAAGGGGCAGCCGGTCAGTCGAGCTGATCGGCGCCGACTCGAGCCTGTCCGCGCTGGGCGGCTCGCTCGTACGTCGGGCGGATCTCAGGCCATTCGCAAAGATCAGCGCCGTCTCGCTGCCCGCCCCGATCTCCAATGCGATCGGCGTACGCCAGTTCGGCCAGGAAGTCACCTTTCAGCTCGCTGGCCGCACGACCCGCCTTCCGCTCTACACCCAGCTTCGCGAAAAGCAGATCCGAAGATTGATCTCGAGCCCAGTCGCGATCGTGCCGCTGTACACCGCGCAGGAGATGACCGGCCTGTCCGCCCGCCTCACCCGCATCCTCGTCCAGCCCAGCGCCGGCTTCGAGCAGGCGGTCAGAAGCTCACTCCAAGCGCTGTCCGTCGGTCGACTGGACGTCGAGACGGTCGGCCACGAGGACGTGCTGTTCTCCAAGGCGGCTGCCGCCAGCAATCAGTCGACTTCGCTGTTCTCCGCCATAAGCGCACTCGTCGGGTTCCTGTTCGCGTTCAACGCAATGCTGTTCACCGTGCCGCAGCGCCGCCGCTTGGTCCTCGACCTGCGGCGCGAGGGATACGACGCCCACACGGTCATCGGCGTGCTGCTCCTTGACGCGCTCGTGCTGGGAGTCGTCGCGTGTGCGCTCGGGCTGGCGCTCGGCGAGGAGCTCTCGATTCGCCTGTTCCACTCCAACCCTGCGTTTCTCTCGCTGGCCTTCGCCGTCGGACCGGCGCGAGCCGTCAGCCTGCAGAGCGTCGCCGTCGCCGCCGCCGGGGGGATCCTCGCGGCGCTCGTGGCGGTGCTCGGCCCCATGCGGTCGATGCTCTCGCGCGGCCCACTGCTCGCGGTCGGCGCAGCACCGCGCGTCCGCTCCGAACGCCACGAGGGCCGCTTGGCGCTCACCGGTCTGACCTGCCTCGGCGCGGCCACCGCGATCCTGCTTACGGCGCCACAGGCAGCGATCGCAGGGATGGTGCTTCTCGTTGGAGCGCTGCTGCTCGTTCTCCCACTTGCGCTCGGCCTGACGCTCACGCTGCTCAAGCGACTGGCGCGCGCGATGACCGGAGCCGTCCCGCACGTCGCCGCGATGGAGCTGGACGCTGCGAGAACCCGAGCCATCGCAATCACGGCCACCGGCGCGATCGCGATCTTCGGCAGCGTCGCGATCCAGGGCGCGCACGGCGATCTGCTGGCGGGCCTGGAAGGTGCGGCACGCGACATGAACGCGTCCACCGATGTGTGGGTCTCCCCCGCCGGCTCCTACAACCTCCTGAACACGACCCCGTTCGCGCCAGCCGATCGGGCCAAGCTCGAACGCCTCCCCGGCGTGCGAGCCGTGGGCCTGTACCGCAGCGGGCTTCTGGACTATGGAGAACGCCGCGCGCTCGTAATCGCCCCACCCGTCGCAAGCCCACCCCTGCTCGCCGTGTCGCAGCTCGTTCGCGGCGATCCGTCGCGGGCGGCGGCGCGCATTCGCGCCGGCGGCTGGCTGGTCCTCTCGCAGGCCATCGCCGAGGAACATCGCCTGCGAATCGGCCAGGCGTTCACGCTGCCGAGCCCTGACCCGATGCGCTTGCGCGTCGCGGCGCTGTCCACGAACATCGGCTGGGCGCCCGGCGCGATCGTCATGAACGGCGCCGACTATGCGCGCGCCTGGGGCAGCCGCGAGGCCAGCGCCTACAGCATCGGCGTCACCCCAGGCGTCCCGCCGTCGCGAGTCGCGCGCGAGGCCGAACTCGCGCTTGGCGCCCACTCGGGACTGGCCGTCGAGACCGCCGGGCGGCACACCGCCCGACAGATTGCCCTCAGTCGCCAGGCGCTCTCGCGGCTGACGCAGATCGCCACACTGATCCCGATCGCTGCCGTGCTCGCGATGGCCGCGGCGATGGGGGCGCTGATCTGGCAGCGCCGGCCCCGACTGGCGAAGCTCAAGCTCGAGGGCCTGCCGCGGGTGGACCTTTGGCGCACGATCCTGCTGGAGAGCCTCCTGCTGCTCGGCGTCGGCTGCCTGACCGGCGCGGTCTTCGGCCTCTACGGCCAGCAACTGGCCGATCGAGCGCTCGTCAACGTCGTGAACTTCCCCGTCGTCTACTCCTTCACATGGCTGCCGGTGGTGAGCAGCCTCGCATTGATGACGGCGACGGGTCTCGCGATCCTCGCAATCCCCGGATATCTCGCCGCCTCGGCGCCGGCGGCGCTTGCACTGCAGGACTGATCTTCGTGCAACGCCATGCCGCGAGGCTGCTTGGCCGGTCTCGTCAAGCGGCCGGTCGCGAGCAGGAGCGAAGTCTCTGGCATGGCGTCTCACCGCGCCGTCTTGGTCGTCGCGTCCCAGCCGATCGCCGCGCTCCACACGCGTAGACTGATCCACGACAACGCCCCACCGCGAGGAGCTGCCATGAACCGCCAACTGCCGCCCGGACCGCGAATGCCCACCGCGTTGCAGTCGGTCGGCTGGTGGAGTCGTCCGACCGCCTATATGGAGCGTTGCCGCGCTCGCTACGGCAAGCGCTTCACGATTCGCCTGCTCGGCCAGTCGCCGTTCGTGATCCTCTCCGATCCCGACGAGATCAAGCAGGTCTTCACGGCGCCGCCCGATGTGCTGCATCCGGGCGAGGGCGCACGCATCCTCGAACCGGTGATCGGCGCCAACTCGGTCATCCTGCTCGACGAGGACCCGCACATGCGCCAGCGCAAGCTGCTGCTGCCGGCCTTTCACGGCGAGAAGATGCAACGCCTGTCGGGCCTGATGGGCGAGCTGGCAGAGCGCGAGGTCGCCTCCTGGCCGACCGGCGAGCCGACGCCCCTGCACGGCAGGCTGCAGCGGCTGACGCTCGAGGTCATCCTGCACGCGGTCTTCGGCCTACAGCGCGGCGCTCAGCTCGACGAGCTGCGCGACCTGATGACCGAAGTCCTTGCCTTCGGCGAGAACCCCATCTCGCTGCTGCCGCCCGCGCAGCGCCTGCTCGCCGGCCGTGGCCCGGTCGGACGCATGGAACGCGTCGGCGCGCGCGCCGACGCGCTGATCTATGCGCTGATCGAGGAGCGCCGCCAGGACAGCGGCGACGGCGAGGACGTGCTTTCGATGCTGCTGGGCGCACGCGACGAGGACGGGGAGCCGATGAGCGCCGCCGAACTGCGCGACGAGCTCGTCACGGCGCTCGTCGCCGGGCACGAGACCACGGCCTCGCAGCTGGCCTGGGCGCTGGAGCGGATCGCCCGCGAGCCGGGCGTGCAGAGGCGTCTGCACGAGGAGCTCGACGACGGCTGCGACGACGCCTACCTGACCGCCACGATCAACGAGATCCTGCGCCGGCGACCGGTCGTGCCCAACGCCGAGCCGCGCCTGGTCAAGCAACCCGTGCAGATCGGCGACATCGAGTACCAGCCCGGCGTCGTGCTGTTCGCCAGCGCCTACCTCGTCCACCACGACGCGGCCATCTACCCAGACCCGTACGCCTTTCGCCCCGAGCGCTTCCTCGACCAGACGCCCGGCACGTACACGTGGATCCCCTTCGGCGGCGGGCGGCGACGGTGCCTGGGCGCGAGCTTCGCGTTGCTGGAGATGAAGATCGTCCTGCGTGCGGCGCTCACGCGCTATGAGCTGCGCTCGACCGGCGGCCCGCCGGAGATAACGCGCAGGCGCGGCATCACGTTCAGCCCGTCCGGCGGCAGCCGCGTGATCCTCGACGAGCGCGCGCCATCGGCGTCAGAGCCCGCGTCCGCGTCTGCGAAAGCGCCGGCGCTCGCCTGACCGCTCCAGCCCGCCCACTGCCGACCGCACCGCCGCCCGGCCCGCCCGCGCCGAGCGACAGCGCAAGCGGACACGGGCGGCGCGACACGGCGAGCCGCCTAGCGGTGGCGCCGGTGATGGCGCGGGCACGGCGCCTTGTAGGCCACTGACACCGTCTGCGGCGCCAGGCCGCCCACGCCGGCGAACAGCAGTTCGGACTTCAGCGGGAAGCCGCCTTTGGGACAGCGCCTTGGCACGCGGCCGTAGTACGTCACCTTCCTGCCCTTGCGAAACGCCGCGCCGAGCTTCAGGCTGATCGACAACGCCGATGCGGCCGGCGCTCCGGGGACCGTTTCGATCAGCGGCACCGACGTGACGAACTTCTGCGCATACGGTCGACCGCTGGCGACGACGTGGCTGGAGGATAGGAATTCCAGCGACACCGGCGAGCTGCCCTGCGTGTAGAACTGCAGCCCGCCGCCCGGCGCGAAGAAGGCCTGGATCGAGACGCGCTCCTGCACGCGTTGCTGACCGAAGCTGACCACGCCCAGCGCCGTGCCCGAGAGCGTCACGCGCGATCGCCTGGGACAGGCGGCCGGGCCCATGTTCTGCAGCGCCGACGGCGAGCAGGCGCCAAAACCGCGCGTGTGCAGCTTCGTGCCCGCCGGCGTGTAGAAGTTGACGCCGATCAACGGCGGCGGAAAGCCGCCGTATTCGGTTCCGCTGATCGTGTACTGCACCTGCAGCGCGGCGCCCGCGCCGAGGATGTTGCCCGTGCCGCGAAAGCCCGGGATCGGCACGGCTCTTGCCTTGAACGTGACCGTCGGCGCTGCCGTCGCCGTGACCGGCAGGCAGGCAACGACGAGGCCGAGCAGCACTGCGAACGCGATTGCCCTGCGCGACATTTCACCCGCTCCTCGCTCTCGATTTGCAGACGTGAGCGTCGGTTCAAGCGAGCCATCGGTAGCGCTGGCCGGTTGGCGCCGGGCGTCACGGTCTTCTGCTGCTTAGAACACCTCAGAGCCGCGAGAAGCGCGCAGCGGCGATCGCGGGCGCGTGCTCGAGGCGAACGGGCACGCATCCGAGGCGAAGGGGCGCACGCCCGCACGGCGGCGGCGAGGGCTCCACGACCGGGCGAACCGGCGCACGCCCGAGCGGCTAATCGGCGACCGGCTCGCGCGCGAGCTCGTGGCGGATGCGCTTGCGCGCGTCGGCATAGCGCGCCGCCTCATAGACGATCAGCACCGCCAGCAAAGCCGCGAGGACGCCCAGCGTAAGCAGCGCCGGCATGCGCACCGCCGCAGGCAGCAGCGCCAGCAGGACGGCCGCGCAGAGCAGCCGCCGGACGCTGAGCGTGTGCATGTTGCGCAGGCGAAAAGCCACGTGCGCGAGCAGATACAGGGCCGCGCCGCCGAGCAGCGCGGTCGCCGGGACGAGCTTCAGGGAATCGTCGACGCGGGCCAGCGTCGCCTTCAGGCCGACGGCGATCAGCGCGATCCCGGCGACCATCGGAAAATGCAGATAGGAGTAGGAGTCGCGCGCGAT
>Ga0105237_10001418_pt1 | contig 31678 bp, 26 predicted proteins | sample KBSC24metaG_FD_81520 | JGI IMG/M metagenome (GOLD analysis project Ga0105237, IMG submission 81520) | Corn rhizosphere microbial communities from Kellogg Biological Station, Michigan, USA - KBS C2-4 metaG | ecosystem: Host-associated > Plants > Roots > Rhizosphere > Soil | place: Michigan, USA... | reverse complement strand
CGCTGTCCTGACGATGATGGCCTCGCTTGCCGCCGCGGCGCAGGGCGTAGGCGCCTTCCATTCAACGGGCGACCTGACCTTTGCTCGCAACTCAGGTGCCGCAACGCGGCTGCAGGACGGTTCGGTCGTCGTCTTCGGGCCATCGTTCGACGGCGACCGCTACAGTGCTGGAACGGGCACGTTCGGTGCCACCGGGTCCATACACGCTCCCCGGTTTGCAGCACATGCGTTCGCCTTGCCCGACGGCACGGCGCTCGTGCTGGGCGGCAGCACAAGCGAACCGCGTGGGGAACGATACAGCCCAGCGACGAACACTTGGGGTTGGTCCGCATCCATGTCGGTGGCGCGCGCGCATGCGCAGGCAACCCGTCTGCTCGACGGGCGCATTTTGGTTGCGGGCGGTCGCACCGCAAGCGGAGCAGTGGCGACGGCGGAAATCTACGACCTAGCGACGGGGGCGTTCACCTCGGTGTCGCCGATGCCGCAAGCGCGCGCTGACGGTATCGCTGAGACTCTGCTAGACGGACGCGTTCTCATTGCGGGCGGGGTCGATGCTGGCGACTACTTCCTAAAATGCTCCGTTCTGTTCGACCCCGTCATTGCGGCATTCTCAGCAGGACCATGTTTCGTTGGCGTTCCGTACGGCCTGGATCTCCCGGCATCCGCACGTCTTGCAGACGGACGCGTACTCGTATCGGGCGGTTGGACGTCGCGAGTGGGTGGCAGCCATGAGGTGTCGAACGACACCGAGGTGTACGACCCGCATACCAATCGATTCGTTGCGCACGCCATGGCAAACAAAAGGGTGGGCCACACCATGACCACGCTGCTGAACGGTGCCGTCCTCGTCGCAGGTGGCATGAACGACTGGGGCATCATGAACCCCGTCAGTGAACTCTTCGACCCGACAGCAAATGTGTTCCACGCGGGCCCATCGATGACAACACCACGCTACCAGCACACTGCCACGGCGTTGTCGGATGGTTCCGTTTTGATTGCGGGTGGCGAGACGCTCAGCAGCCAATCGAGCTGGACCACAGCGGCAGAGCTGTATGTGTCCGATGCGGTGTTCGTGAGCGGATTTGAGCAGTAGGTCGGAGCACGCACCACCGAGATCGCCCGCCGGTTTCGGAACATCGCCTTAGGGTTCACCTTCGCGCCGCCGTCTCCCGGCGCAACGGCGTTGCCGTCCTCCACGTTGTTGCGGCCCACCGGGTGCGCCACTCGCCTATGTCGGCGCGGGCGGTTTCCCACGGCGCCATCCCGCGCGCCGAAGGGAGAACAACATGGTGCGCGACCTGTTCGGCAGCTACACATTCCAAGGACCGCAAAGCGAAGAAGCCATCCTAGGAATCGCCGAAGGCATCCTTCAACGCCGCCTCGAACGCATGGGTTCCCTTGGCAGCCCCGAAGCCAGCGCGCAATTCCTCCGCATGCGCCTGGCGCACCTCGCCCACGAAGAGTTTCATGCGGTGTGGCTGGACAACCGACACGCAGTGCTCGCGGTAGAAAGCCTCTTCCGAGGAACCATCGACGGCGCGCAGATTTATTCTCGGGAGGTCGTGAAGCACGCGCTTCGATGGAATGCCGCGGCCGTCATCTTTTCGCACAATCATCCGAGCGGAAACGCCGAGCCGTCAGCAGCAGACCGCGCCATCACCGCACGCCTGCGCGAAGCACTCGAACTCATCGAAGTGCGGGTGCTCGACCACATCGTTGTATCTGCGAGCGGAACCACATCGCTGGCGCAGCGCGGCTGGGTGTAGCACTTCGGCGCCTTCTTCTTCATACGCGCGCGCCAGAACGAACGCGAAAAGTGCAGCGACCGCCAGCAGCAGCCGACGAGAGCACCGGACGCGCGTAGCTCTAGGAAGCCGCTGTAGCGGTAGGCTCGGCGCTTGAGTTAGTGGCGTGAGATGATTCCACGGCGCCGCTGGGCGCCGTGGAATGAATCATCTGAGCAGAGTCGGTGCTAGTAGCCGCTCGGTACTGTTCCATCTGCTCTGGCAGATGCGCTCAAGGGGCCAAGCTCGCCGGCCATTGATGGGCCCGCGGCAAGCCAATCCTGCCCCTTCTTTCGCATGGCCAGCTTCATGGTTGGAGACGGGCCCACGCGTTCCTTGGCATCCAGCAAAAGGCCAATGACCTCGACCATGGCGAGTTCTCCGCATCCCGCGGTAAGGACCGCTTTTCCGAGGTCGAGGCGACGCCGCAGTTCTATACGTCGCGCCCGCTGCTTGGCCACGTATGCGGTGCGGAGTTCGCGCTCCAACTGCTGGGCTTTCAGCGAAGCCAGCCGTTCGGTCGTCAGCGCGAGCCGTTGCGACAGTTTGTCCGAGCGTGCGCTCATCGCCGCGGCCTCCGGCGGCGAACAGATTCGCCCTCCAGTTCGTCGGCTTCCTCACGCGATGGGTGGTCAGTCGGTTCGAAATCGTCGACCGGCTCTGTTGCTTCAGGCGACCCCTTCACGGACTCCGTCTTTTTCGAGGCAGCCGCGAGCACTTTCCGACGTGCCTCGATCGCCGCCCGCAAGCGGTGCGCATGGTCGCCGGGCGAGGGGGGCTTGAATTGAAGCTTGGGTCCGCGTCTGCGTCCGTCCTCGTCCAACAGGGAGCGCAGCAGGGAGGAGGTTCGAGTGGCGAAATCGTTAACGCATATATCGTCTGAAGTCATGGCGAACGTTGCCGTTCGGTCGAGCTCAGACCGGTACGACCAGTTCAAGTGGTCGAGTGCGTAGGCGGCTTCAAGAAGTACATTGCGATGATACGGGTGGTAGGGCGTCATAGGTCAGGTGGCCTTGGTGTGGTGGAGGGAACACACCCTTGGTATCAAAACCGAATGGCCAAGCAAGAGCATTTGCTGCGCTCCATCGCGTGCGCATCTCACAGCGTCCGTATCAATGTGAACTCCGTCACATTGGGCCACGCTTTCAATATCGACTTCCAGTCTTTTGAGTGAGTCCCACCTCTGCTTGAAGACGCGAGCGGCGCGCATCGGTTGAATGATTGAAAGGAGCGGGGTGCAGAGCAGGCGGAATGAGCATCAAGAGTGAGAGCGCAAGGACGCAAACTCCTTCGGGAGTTTGCCGGCCCCCAAGGGGCCATTGCGCCGGAGCTTCGCCCCGGACCCCGTCTCCGCGCCGATCAATTTACTTGGGCCGCGTCCGAGCGCATTGACACATCCAAGTGGAACGCTGACGCCGAACTGGTGGCTTAGCCGAAAGCCGTCCTGAGTGCGCTTCAGGAAGTCGACAGCGACCTGGCCATCCGCTCAACGCCGAAACGAGTCTTGTTCAGAGCAACGCCGAAGTCGCGACGAATGTCATCGCTCACTACAAGGCGCTGGATGGTGACTGGGAGAGGGCGACCTCGACGCATCTGGCTCTGCCGTCGGTCAGCAATAGCGGCGCATCTCCGGGACGGACGAGGGGGCGCTGGAGCGGCAAGCGCTCGGTATGAGCGTGTGGGCTTGACACACGGGGAATTTGTGTTTGTGTACAGGCTCCCCATTCAAAGCGCGTTGCGGTCTAATAGGAAAATGCGGAAACCCATGTCTCACGATCCCGGGCACGCGCTCAACGCGATCTGCCCGTACTTCACCATGTTTCCGTTGGAGTTTCCGCACGGCATCCTGCGGTATGCTCCGAAGGATGCGGTCGTGCTCGACCCGTTCTGCGGTCGCGGGACAACCAACTATGCGGCGCGATTTCTGAAGCGTGCGTCCTACGGCATTGACTCGTCGCCCATCGCGGTCTCCATCGCCAAAGCCAAACTCGCGTCAGCGCGCTCCGACGACGTGCTCAAGTTGGCCCGCCAGATTCTGCGAAACGAGGCGGGGGCGAAGCCGGTGGTGCCACAGGGTGAGTTTTGGCAACATGCCTTTCATCCCCAAACCCTGCGGCAAGTGTGCTTGCTCCGGGCGGCGCTGGCGACGTTGCGTTCGGACGCCGCGAACCTCTTGCGCGGCGTGGTCCTCGGGTGCCTGCACGGGCCCTTGACGAGGGATCCTGCGCTGGCGAGCTATTTTTCAAACCAAATGCCGCGCACGTTCGCGAGCAAGCCTGCATATTCGGTGCGGTATTGGCGTGAGCGCAAGCTTGCGCCACGGCACGTCGACGTCATGGGGCCGATTCGCAAAAAGCTCGGCCGCATCTACCGAGACGGCGAGATGCTCGATCGTCAGCAGGGGTGTGTGGTACATGGCGACAGTACCAAAGCCTCCGCGTACAAGAACTTGCCGGACTCGATTTCGCACGTCGTGACGTCGCCGCCTTACTACGGCTTGGTGACTTACGTTCAGGACCAGTGGTTGCGCAACTGGTTCTTGGGCGGGCCGGAGACGATCGAGTATCGAAACTCTGCGCAGGTTTCGCATCGATCGCCTGAGGCTTTCACGCGCGATCTTGCGAAGGTTTGGAACCATTGCGGCGTTCGGCTCAACGCGTCGGGGAAGATGGTCATCCGCTTTGGCTCCATAGCCTCCCGCGAATGCGATGCGGAAGACATTCTTCGAGCGTCCCTGGACGCCTCCGATCATCACTGGCGAATCACGCGCGTCGACAATGTGGGTACAGCGTCATCCGGAAAGCGGCAAGCGCACGCGATGGGTGCCTCGTCGGAAGCCGCGACCGAGCACGACTTTACGGTGCGCCCTGCCTGAGGCATCGCGCGTTTGTTTCTGGTAAGCAGTGAACGGTGGCGACACTGCAAAGCGTTCCACTTGTGCAATCCGGCAGGGGCCTTCAGGCTCCACGCAAGCATCGTACGCTGAAAGAGGCAACAGGGAGCAGCATGATTAGCATCGCACGTCGCACGGTTCGGGTACTGCAATGAACATTGCAAGCCCCGAGCGCCGCCTTTCAAAAAGTAAGTTTTCGATGTACCTGCGCACGCAGTGCGACAGAGAACTCTACCTCTCCCTCTACAGCAACGATCCACCGGCACTCGAAGCAGCGGGCATTCCCATTCCGCTCAAATCCAGGCCGGGCGTCCAGCTCATCACGAACTCGGGCAAGACGTTTGAGTATGAGCAATACGACTTCTTAGTATCGATACTGCCAAACCATGTTGTTCACAAGGACTCGGGGCGAGACGAAGTCAATCTCTCCGTTGCGCTGGGCGCCGCGTCGGGTGAAAGGCTGATCCTCCAACCGGCGATCACTCCGCAGTCGTTCCGTGGTCAGGCACTGGCAAACTTGGGTTTAAGCGCAGGGGACCAAGCGCTGGTGCCACCGCTCGCTGGGCTGATTCCCGACGTGCTCTTCGTTCATACGCCAATCGCGAACGAGCATGAGATTCTGCCGGACGGAACTCGCAAGCGCATTCAGGCAGGCGATGACCGCTTGGGCATCAGTGTCGTCGACCTGAAAAACGTGACGGAAGCCAACGCCAGCTACTCCGCCGAGGTGTGCCTCTACGCATTCTTCTTGAGCAACTGGCTTGCTCTGGCTGGCAAACCACTCACCGAAAAGTTCTACGTCAGCGACCGTATCTACCTTTGGAAGCACGTCGAGATGCCGACGCTTGCCAAGGTAATGACGACGAAAGCCGGCGGCAACCACGCAAACCGTCTAGCAGCACTCTGGACCGACTTGCAGGAAGGTTTGGTGAACTACCTCGTCTACATGCCGAGCGTCCGCAAGTTCTTTCGCGAAGACTTGCCGCGCGTTGTGAAAAAAGGAGACACCGAAGGATGGGCAGCCGTTCCTTACCACGTCAATCCTCGCTGCGGGTCCTGCGATTGGCTCGGTAATAAGGACTGGCTCATCGGCAAGGACTTGGCCGCCTACAACAAGCACCCGGACCACTACTGCGCGCACAGCGCGGAAATTACGGACCATCTCTCTAAGATCGCGAACCTGAGCAAGGGTGCCTCTCACATTCTCGGTGCTTCGGGCCACGCAACCGTCAAACAGCTGGCCGGGATTCAATCGACGGCCGCGGTGCTTCGCAAGCATGCGCTGCTTAAGAAAGACCGATTGCAAATCGGCGCACGGGCAACCGCGTTGGGGAACGGGCAAGTCAGCTTCGACGACCAAAGCCCCATTGGGGGTTTGGCGCGCAATCTCAATGTCGAGTATCAAATTGTCGTGAACTTCGATGCCGGCACGGGGCTGGTGACGGGCATCGGCACTCGCGGAATTGCCTTTGCTCCCTTCCAGCAATACTTCGATCCGGCCGCCGTGCCACCTCAATCGTTTCTCGCCCTCGGCGAAGAGTCGTTCGTCGTCCCAAAGGACAACGCTGCAGCGGAATGGGCGACCTTACAGGCGTTCATCGAGCGCCTCGCGAGTTGGGTTGCAAGCATCGAGACGACGTTCGCCCAGAGAGGTTGGGGTACACCCAAGACGCAGATCAGTTTCTGGGAAGCGCGTCAATACGAGGAGCTGTGCAACGCGTTCGGCCGCCATCTGCTGTCGGTGTTGCAACTCGGAACGAAGCATCAGCGCGCGCTCGCGTGGATTTTCCCGGCCGAACAGTTGATGGAGAAGGACGGCGAGGTATGCCCTGGGCTTATTTTCGTCAGAGACATCGTCGCCACTGCGCTGCGACTACCCGTTCGGTTCGCGACCACGTTGCTCTCAACGGTGAAGCATTTTCACCACCCGAACATGTCAGCGCGCCATGTCGACAAGTATTACGAGGATCCCTTGGGCAACGGCATTCCCCGGGAGCGTATTTTCGAGATATGGAAGTCGACGACGGGCACTGTTCAAAGCTATGGCAAGGCGATCAGCATCCAGGACGCGATCAAGAAGTACGGCGAAGTCCTCAACGCCCAGACGTGGGCACTGGCGAGCATCACGCGCCAATTGCGAGCCGACTTGAAACCTTGCATCCGAGGGAATGCGCCTGCGCTAGTCCTGAGTATTCCCCAAGGCATCAACAGCGTTGCGTTCGACTCCAAGCTGTGGGCCCAATGGGCCAAGGTGTCCGCTGCGGCAACCGAAACGGAGGACAAACTGGGTTTGATCGCTCGCTCAGAGGCCCTGGAGGCGAGCTATAAGGCCATTGTTCTCGTCAAAGTGCTCAAGAACATCAGCAAGAACATCTACGAGTTTGAGGTTAGCGAAGACTCGACCGAGGCCAAGATCGAGGAGGGCGATGCCTACTGTGCGGTCGGCAAGGTTGCTCTACCGGGTTTCCCCCTGACGACGGCGATTTCCTTGGGTCTGCCGATCCAGGACGATGAGTGGAAACTGAGAAGCCCGCTACACAAGGTCATTGCCGCGACGCTTGTTTCGTTCGACCGCGTGAATCGGCGGGCGACGGTCTCGTTTCACGCGCGGAGTTCTCACTACGAATCGTTTTTCGATGCTCTCTTGGCTGCTGGCGTTCTTCCAGTCGGCAAAGAGCCGCTTTATTTGCTCGACTCGGTCTCCTACGACGACTCAGCGACGACAGTGGACATTTTGCGCGACGTGGGCAACCCGCTGTGCGCGAAGGTCGCGCCCGAAGCGCTGCAGGCGATGGGCAAGTCGGCGGCGTCAAAGTTGGCGAAGGGCAAGGACGCCGACGTGCCGATGGCGCGCGTGCTGTGGGACGCCGAGACGCTTGGCAAATCCGCGATTCGAACATCGGCAGAAGCCAAGGCATTGCGCGCCTTTGCGACGACCGCGAACAAGAACACGCTCAATTCCAGCCAAGGCGACGCGGTCGAGGCATGCGCCGCCACCCAACTCGCGATCGTCTGGGGTCCGCCGGGAACGGGGAAGACGGACACGCTGACGGCGTTCGTGCATGCGGTCGTTCGCGAAAAGATCGGCCGAAAGATTCTTCTGACCGGACCCAACTACCGCGCGGTCGAAGAGCTGTCCAGACGGGTGTTGGCGAACCTAGACAGCGATTCAAAATCCGATGCGCAGCTCTTCTGGGTGTACTCGCGCAGCCGAGAGCCGAAAGCAATGCCCGCGGTTCAAGGGCACCTCGTCGCCAAGAGTTTCCGATTGGAGGACGGCTCGACCGATGTCGCGCAGTTGCTGAAGAGTTTGTCCGATCCAGGCTGCACGACTGTCGTGTCGACGACGGCACACATGGTGACGCGCATCACCGAGAAGCTCCACGGTTCGCGAATTGAGCCGCTGTTCGACTTGGTCGTTCTCGACGAAAGCTCGCAGGTGGACGTGGGGCTGGCGCTGCGCCCGTTGGCGAGTCTCAAGCCGGATGGGCAATTGGTCGTCGCCGGAGATCATTTGCAGATGCCGCCGATCCATCGGCTGGATGCGCCGCTGGGCGCAGAGTACTTGGTCGGCAGCGTCCAAAAATATCTCATTCGCCGCTTCAAACTTCCGACGCAAGACTTGCTGGTAAACTACCGATCCAACCAGGACCTTGTCGACTACGCCAAGAGTTTGGGCTACCCATCGAAGCTCACCGCGCACCATCCCGTCAAGCAGCTTGCTCCGATCGCGGACATGGCACTGGTGGTGAAGTCGCTTCCTGCTTCCTTGCCTGCATCGAGCGCGTTTGCGGAGATCCTGCGTCCAGAGCGGCGTGTTGTGGCGGTCATTCATGAGGATGTCGCGTCGTCTCAGGCCAACGAGTTCGAGGCCAAGCTCGTAGCGGCTCTGGCCTACTGCATTCGCCATGGCGTAGCACGCGAGCCAGATCTCGGCGTTGCGGGCGCGACCTACACCGCTTTCGCGGACGACGAGTTCTTTGCCGAGGGCCTCGGCATCGTCACGCCGCACAAAGCCCAAAAAGCACTCGTCATACGGGAGTTGCGAAGCCTCTTCCCGGCCGCGGATCCGACGCTCATTTTCGATGCGGTCGACACCGTCGAGCGCTTTCAAGGCGGCGAACGACAAACGATCATCGTTTCCTTCGGCGTCGGCGACGTGGACGTGATCGAAGGCGAGGAAGAGTTCTTGTTGCAGATGGAGCGGACGAACGTGGCCGTTTCGCGAGCGAAGTCGAAATGCATCTTGCTGATGCCCAAGTCACTGGCCTACTACCTGCCGGCCGACCGCAAGATTGCCGAAACTTCGGTGGCCATCAAATCTTACATCGAGGAGTTTTGCGCGCAGCGCCGAGAAGTGGACATCGTCGATGGCTCTGACGTCAGGGCAGCAGAAGTTCGTTGGCACTGAGGCGGTGACCGCGATGCAAACGAGCAACCATCGCCGCGGGAAATCGCACTGGCGATAGGTTGCTGAGGCTAGGCTGCTGCATTGCTGCGGTGCGCGATGATGTCGCGCGCGACGATCTTTGCCTTCGATCACCCTTATTCGAGCGCAGGATGACATGTTCGTCACAAACCTTGCCGTGAGTTAGCGCGTTGATTCCTGGCGTTCAACGATGCTCACGTTTCGAATGGCAACGGCGATCATCGCTAGCTACTTTCTCAGGCCGCGCCAGTGGTCGATCGATCTCGTGGCGCTCAAAATGGACTCGGCACCATGAGCCATTGCGAGGCCGAAATTGCCAACGTCTCCTACGCGCAGTCTGCGGCGCATTGAATACTGCTCTAGCGTAGAACGCAGCTGCGGCTACCTTGAAGACCCGCCTGCCTTCATCGCCATGGCCATCTACTACTCCAGACTCTCGCTCATCAGTCGCTCTCAAGGTCATAGCGCGGTCGCGGCCGCCGCATATCGGGCGGGCGTGCGCCTTCACGACGTGCGCACCGACCAATCACACAACTATTCGAAGAAGCGGGGCGTCCTGGACGCCGCGATGATGGCGCCCGTCGCTGCATCCTGGGCGCTCGACATGAAGGACGTTTGGAACCGAGCTGAAGCCGCGGAAGTGAGGCGCAACGCGCGCACGGCTCGCGAACTCATCGTTGCACTCCCTGCCGAGCTCCCGCAGGCCGAACAATTGCGACTTGCGCGTCAACTTGGCCAAGACTTGGTGGACCGATACGACGTCGCTGTGTTGGTGGCAACTCATGCTCCCGATAAGGAGAGCGACGACCGGAACGTGCATGTACATCTGCTTATGTCCACTCGAATTGCCGGCGCCGAGGGATTCGGCGCGAAGGTCCGCATCTTGGACGACCAGAAATCGGGACCGAAGGAGGCGGAGGCCATGCGTGCAGGCGTGGCCGCTCGCATCAACGAAGCATTGGCAGCGCACGGACACTGCGGACGGGTAGATCCACGTCATTTGCGCAAACAGTCGAGCGATGCGGCAAGGCGCGGGGACTTTGATGCCGTCGTTGCTCTTACCCGCGAACCGACACGTCACCAAGGGCGGGAAGCCACGGCTGCGTCGCGACGCGGCGAGCTGTGCTTCATCGTCGCATCGAACGACGCTGTCCGACGGGACAACGCGGACTTGCAAATCCATGGCAGAGCGCGAGCCAGCCATATGAAGCAACAACTACAGCGCAGGGCAGACCGCCAACAAACGGCGATGCGCACGCCGCGAAAGCCGCGCATTCGCAACGGCATTGGCGTGGGCGGGCGGGGCACCAGGGCCACCGGTGCGCACGCGGAGCTTTTGAACGTGCAGCAGCATTTGGCCCAGGCATCGACTCGCCTAGCGCGTGATACGTCCGAAGCGTATTTGGACATGCTGCGTCTCGAATCCGAACGGCACGAAGCGGCGGTGCGTGCGTACTTTCGTCAAGTAGGTATTGGTGGAGTAGAGCTTCGTCAACTCACTGGAACCGGGCGCAGTCGGGCTGTGACGCCAGAGCAACTCGAAGCGGCCGCAACGCGCTATGCGGCTTGGATACAAGCCGATGCTGATCACCAGGCGAGCAGGCGGGACACCGCAGCGGCAGAACTCGCCACTGCGCGCGTGGAGGGCGACGCGTTCCAAACGGAAACATCGGCGCCGGCGGTTTGGAAGCGTCGATCGAGGCGGCAATGGGCGGAATTGCGTCGTGCGCAGCGAGCCGCCGCGTCTGAAGCGAAGTTGGTGGAGCGTCGCAAGCGCGCAGACCGTGGAAAGACCGAAGACGTGGCCGCCCATGCTCAGCAAGAGTGGTCGACCGCGCATGCCGTTGTTCTGGACAGACTACGTGCCGCACCCGGGCCGTCAAAGGTGAAGTCGGAAGAGAAGCGGCGACGTCCGGACCTCGCTCCGACGAGCGAAGAGGCGCCCATACATTATGAAACTAAATCCACATTGGTGGACGGGTTGGAAATCTCATATCGGCCAACAGCACGGCCTGTGCGGCGACCTCGCATGCAATGAATGTAGGCGGTAAAGATGGACGCTTGACGAAGTGCCGTGACTGCATATGGTGCATCGAGTCATTGAGGTGCGTCGACCTGACGCACGTTTCTCGGAGCGCGGAGGTCGACGTATCGCCATGAGTTTATCGCACTGCAAAAAGGGCTGAAGAACCGGCAAGTTCTTGAGTGACGGAGCGGCTTGAGGTTCCGTCGTCCCCATCCCCTGAACCCTACTTCCAAGAACACATCCGCTTCCGGGTGACGGACACGTGTTGCCTGACGTTTCCAAAACATTCGACGCAGCGGAACAAACCGGAGAGCTATGGCGATATGAAACGACTGGTCCCTCTTATTCGACTGCTGATCGACCATCCCCAGTGGTCCAACGCGGCGATTTCCCAGGAATGCCGATGCGATCGGAGGCGAGTCCGGCGATACCGAAACCTGTTAGCCCTTGCGGGAGTGAAGGCTGCGGAATTGGAGGGCTGCGATGCGTCAACACTCAATGCCTTTTTCAACCCGCGTGACAAAGCGCCGAGACGACGGCAAGCGCCGCCCGACTACGAGCGTCTGAAACGGCAACATCCAGGCGCATCCGGCCAAACACTCTGGCGTGCTTACGTCGTGGAGAAGCAACAAAGCAAATTGCCGCACTTGTCGTATGCGCAGTTCATACGACGACAGAAGGATACCCGGCCATGAAGAGGGAATCCCAGGCGGTGGTGCGTCACCTTCGAACACTTACGCGCGTCAGTGGGCCTGGGATGCCGAGCATGCGCCTCCACGTCATCCATTGCGTTGACGGCGAGGCTCTCGTGCCATTTGTCCCGCTGATTCGTTTTTTCGTAGAGCGAGGCGTCGGCAGTCGGTTGTCCTACCAACGCTCACACGTTGCAAGCGTGATGCTCCTGCTCGACCACTTGGCGTCGCAGGGCGTTGCCATTGAGAACGCCGAAGAAACAGCGCTCCAGAAGTTTGTCGACGACTTAGCGATCGGCACCATCGCAGACGATGGGCACGATCCCAGCGGGCTTTACTGGCGGCCGATTTCGATGGAGTCCGTCGCTTCCCACCTATCCAGGGTCACCGCGTTTTCGGATTGGCTCGTCAAACGCATGGGAAATCGTCCGCTCAACCCTTGGCGAGCGGCGAGTGCGGAAGAGAAGATATTCGCACTGCGGCGATTTGATCACCGAGCGAATGCGGCGCTGTTGAGTCACGCCGCGTACAGGCGAAACGAAGCACGGGCAACCAACGTTGCCCGTGTCGTCAAGGCACCACGCCCGGCAGCGACATTTGATGACGTGCGAGCCCTCAGCGCCGACGGATTCAAGCGTCTCATTGAGAAAGGTTGGGCGCGACCAGCGTCCCAAGGCGCCAGTCTGGCGCGGCGGTATCGACTGCGCGATCTCCTCATCTGCATTCTGCTTCACGGTGGCGGATTGCGAGTGAGCGAAGCATTCCATCTGTTCGCCGGAGACGTTCAACCCGATCCCGACCAACCGGGCCACGCTCTGGTATGGCTTTTCCATCCGGAACGCGGCGAGGCGCCAGACGAAGTGGGTGGCCCTTGGCGTGACCGCCAGCACTACTTGGCAGACCGGTGGAAAAGGCGCCCACGCACGCAAGAAGTTAGTCGCTTCAAGGCCGGATGGAAGAACCTCGCGTTGACCGATAACCGACGTCAAGCGACGCGCGTTTGGTGGTACCCGTCATTCTGGGGCCAAGTGTTCTGGCGATTGTTCGGTGCATACCTGCGCGCGCGCCCCGAAGGGCGGCATCCGTTTCTGTTCGTGAGTGAACGGAAGGGCGAGCGGGGCGACCCCTACACGATCGCAGCATTTGCGCAGGCGCATCGCCGCGCCGTGAGCCGTGCGGGATTGGTCGCCGGGAAGAACAACGGTACGACACCGCACGCACATCGACACGCTTTCGGCCTCTCACTCGCAGACGCGAGTTTCGACAGGCGGGTGGTGCAAAGGGCGCTCCACCATAGGAACCCGTTCTCTCAAGACATCTACAAGTCCGTCTCGGCAACACGCGTTGCTGATTCGCTGCGCGACGCAAGCCAACGAATCGAACAGGGCGCCCCTCATTTTGATTTTGATTCGGAGTTTTAATGAGCAAGATTCGGTCAAGCACACGGCGTCGACGCGGTACCGGCGAGCCTGCGAAAGTCAATCGTCGATGCGACCCGTCGTTCCAGTGGGCCGCAGGCACTTCCAATTCGGAAACATGGAGGTCCGAACTCGCCTCATGGGTTCTCTCTCGCCGAGGACCGGACCAGGCCGTGCAGATGGGCAATGCGCTGCTTGACTACGTCATCGAGCATCCCGAATCAGCAGGCACGCCAGAACAATACTGTCGCCGCACATGGCGACCCGCAACGCCATTCATCGGCTGGGTAGAGATTCACAGGCGAAGCCGACTGTTGGTTTTGAATCTAGCGCACGATTTCTTCGCCTGGTACATCGAAACGCGACTGTGCCAGCGGGACAAATCGGGAAGGCCCATCCCGACGGTCGCACACATCAATCCGTTGCCGAAAAAGACCCGACCCTCACTGCCGTCCGAGACGGCAAAGATCGCGTTACCCACGCGATATGTTCGAACGCTTCTACGGATGCTGATGGACGACGATTGGGCTTGGGCGAAACAGATTGAAGGAGACTGGGTCGTGCTGCCAGACCCCGAAACTGGAGAGCGAAAAAAAGTCTGGTCACCCGTCCGCGCATCGGCGTTGGCGATACTTCTCATGCTGCCACTTAGAAGCTTTCAGGCACGGATGCTCGACTCCGGGGAAGGTGACAGCAACATCTATTCGGGCGGAATCTGGCAGGCGAATACCGGCAGAAACGCTCCACTCCCAGGCGTGCGTTGTCGGCAAGGATTTCTTCGCTGTTTCACGGACCGCGCCGCTAGCCGCGAACTGACCGGTTTCTACATCAACACGAATAAAACGTCGAAGACCCTGCCGGGCTCCGCAGATACAGGCTACGAGATGCCGTGGGAGCATCAAGCCGTCATCAAGGTGGCCAGCGAACTCGCGAATTGGCAAGCACGCTTCAATCCCATAAGCGGACCGCTGCCTTGGTCCGAAGTATCCGAACTGGTCCTGCGACCCACCGGTAGGTTTCGAGACGGAGGAGTTCATTTTCTGTTTCGCGACCCTCTCAACCGAGACCCGCGGCAACCGTTGCCGTACCACGCCCTCAACACACTGTGGGTGCACCTGTTGCATGACTTGGAAGGACGCTTGGCAGCGTCGGGCGAATGCCGCCCAGACGGCACACCCGTACGACTAACAGCGCCGACCCGGTTTCGACGTCGCACCCCCATTTTTGGCCTGCATTCGTTGCGAGTTGGTTTGTTGAGCTCATTGGCTATGGAAGGTGGTGTGCCACTTCATATCCTCAGCAAAACCATTGCCGGGCACGCGTCCTTGGTGATGACGCTCCACTACCTCAAGACCGACGACGCGGAGTTGAATAAATGCCTCAACGAAGCGACGGCGCGCATCGTCGCGACGGAACAAGAAGCTTTTGCGCGCCATCTGGCTTCGGAAGCCAGGGACGAAAAGTGCTTCGTAAGCAATGATGGAGCCGGCATCGCTGCGCTGGCGCAAAACGACGCGGGCCTGTGGAAATCCATGACCACAGGTCTCTGTCCGGTGGGCGGAACGCGGTGCGGCGACGGAGGTCCCGCGTTGGGGAAAAATCGTCACGCTCCAGTTCCGAACGGCTCGATGAACTGTCCGGCGTGCAGGTTTCATCTCACCGGGCCGGCGTTTTTGCCCGGCTTGGTCGCCCGCTTCAACGCCATCAGCATGTCGTTCGAAGCGGCGCGCAACGAGCTGCGCAAAGCGGAGGCCGCATTGTCTCAAGCAGAAGATCGCCGTTTCGACATTGAGCAGACCGGTATCAGAGTTTCGGATTCCGAGGTGGCGCAGGCTCAGGCCCGCTGCGAAGTCGCTAACGCTCGCGTCGAGGGAGCCATCCGTAACCTCAGCGTCACGTACGACCTGATTGAGCGGTGCAAGGCCACTTTGAAGCCGGGACACGCGGGACTCAACTTGGTGTTGCCAGGAACCGTCCCTGATTTAGAGGTAGCACTGAAAGAAACGACGCAGATTGAACTGTGGGACGCTATCTGTCGCAACGCAGAACTTCATCCATCTTCGGAGACCGACCATGCGGTGATGCAAAGATCGCGGGCCCTCGACCGAATGCTGGTGCGGTCAGGGGCGGCGCCCCTATTCATGCACCTGGACGACGAGGTTGCACGCGCAGCAGGCAACGAGTTGGTGCGGCTCATGATGAACCAGATGGGGTCGGACGCCACACTGAACATCATCGACGGCAGGATCCCCGAAGTTGAGGCCGACGTCGCGGCCTTGATAGTGAAGACCGCCTCGTCCTTGCGATCTTCTCGGCCAGCCTTGCTTGGCTCCCAGGGAGCCTCGCAATGACGCCCCACGAAACGCCAGAGGAAACGCTTCAGCGCCTCTACGCCTGCCATTCGCACGAACGGCGCCGTCGCTCGTTGAGAATTGTGGATGCGGTCTGTAGAGGCCAGAAGGACCACGGAAGCGACGACTACACCACGCGCACCATCGGCAGACTTTCTGCGCGCGAAGGCGGTCCCGGGTTCGCTGCTATGCGCAACCCGGCGGGCGCCCCGTATCGTGAACTCATTGATGCGCATGCCAAAGCGAACCCCCGTTTGGCAAAGAAGGAGGTGGCGGACTCAGACAACGAGAATTTGGTGAAGGGCATATCGAGTCCGCTACAACGCGCTCGGATACGCAATCTTGCTGCCGAAGTGAGTCGGCTCGGCGCCGAGATGGCACGCGCGCGCAGCCTGGCCAACCACCTCCAAAGCATTGCTGATGCCAGCACGGCAATTACGCTCATGCCGTCGCTAGACGCTGGGACGCCGAACGCCGCTAGTTACGGCACGCACGCCAAGATTGAGCTGCTGGATACCGAACGCGATGCGTTGGCGATGGTGCTGAGCGATCGCTGGCGAAGCTCGGTAGGGCTCGCGGCTGACAAGCGTGGTCGATTAGTGGATTCCGAAGGCAAGAAAATCATGCCGGTTGGCTTCATCACGATGCTGCAGAAAGTGGCTGCCGCCATTGGCGTAGGGCCTGCGCAGTCGAGTTCGGTGAGCGTAACCGGTGCAAGCCATTGATAGTGCGGCAGTGGTTACCTGGTTACTTCTTATTCCAGCATTTTTCCCTAGTAACGTGAGGTCACCAAGGCAGGCGAGCTTAGTCAGTTGCCTCCCTTAGCCGGCACGCCTTTTACGACTGCGTGACCTCCGGGCGATCCCTTTGGGCCCGGATCGCCTTTTTGCCCTGGAGGCCCGGCTGGTCCCGGAATCCCCTGCGGCCCCGGTGCACCCCGCGGTCCGGCTTCGCCTCGCAGTAATCGCAATAACTCGGGCTTAGCCTTCAGCACTTCCAACGAAAGCGTCGGCGCAGCCGGTGGCGATACAAGCGCAAGCCCAACTCCTCCCAACAGAAGAAGGGCGACCCCAAAGTTCTTCGCGGCTCGATGTGCCACCGCCATAGCGGTGACCTTCTCGTTAGTGCTGCTAGTGTTGAAACTGAGGTGATCCACCAACGTCAGAATGCGTTGCCGTAGCTGCTGCACCTCCGTGCTATCTGGCGTTGGCAAAAAGTCGATCACCGAGTCAGACGCGAAGCTCCGTCGTTCTTGCCCGTAAATCGCCCAGCATATTGCGTCGCAAAGCTGCACGGTCAGGTAGAACGCGAGAAAGTTGACGATGAAGCGATCCAAGTTCGCCGAAATATTCAATGTACCGGCCACTTGCGTAATGATGAGTCCCGATACCAACGTGGCGGCAATAGACGTCAAGCCGACCAGCGTTGAAAGGCGGGAGTCCACGTTGCGGCGACGGTCCGCGTCCTCTTCAATCATGCCAGAGAGGCCTTCCACGACCTGTTTCAGAGATTCCGCGTTCGCGTCAGCTATTCGGTCCTCCACCAACTTCTTCTCAGCCGCGGTGCGATTACTTTCCTTTAGTTTTTGCTCCTTGGTCAATGCCCTTGTCCAAGGAAGAACTAAATCAAACCATTTAGACCCGAGAAAATTGGCCCGCCACCGCATCCATAAGAAAGTGCCCACAAGAGCACAGACTGCGAGAGCTCCAAGATTTTGCAAGCTGGTCACGTGGTTTCCCCAGCTAACCATTGCGCTACCGCCATCGAAATCCCCAACTCCAGCTGGTCGTCCAGCCAGAGCCACTGGCCGCTTGGATTTACCTCTAGAAACACATATTCGTCATCAGGGGTCAGTACCAAGTCAATGCATCCAAATCGAAGATCCAGGCGCTTCATGAGACACAGGAGCTGCTTATCAAGCGTTGGCGGTAATGACAATCTTGAGTGTGGGAGTTCCGGATTGTCGGTCTTTCGCCAGTCCACCGTCGCCGATGGATCAGTTTGCGAATGAATGGCCGCCGCAAACAGCCGCTCTCCCACGCAAGTTACGCGCACGTCGCAGCGCTTGACGATCTGTTCTTGATAGATCGAAGGCGACCACTTTGCGTCGTCGAGGAAAGCTAGATGATCCTCGGACAGGAGCGAGGTGTAAATTGAAAATTCTTCGGCGCCTTCTCGGAAGTGTCCTGAGCGGGTCGGTTTGACGATTAGAGGACCGAAATCGCAATGAGCGCGCCGAATCACGGCCGGAACGTTGGAGACGATCGTTTTGGGAATTCGGAGCCCAACTTCCCGCGCAACCTGGAGTTGATAGGGCTTGAATTCGGCTTGCCATATCCGCGACGGATGGCTCATCCAACGGGCATTTTGCGACAGCAACCCCCCAACCAATGCTGCGCGGTTCTCGCGCAAACAGAAATCATAAATGCCGGGGTCCATACTTTCCGGGCGCGCTGGAGAGCGAAGGCGCCGATACCAGACAGATGTCGGAGCGATCGACTGCTCGTCGAATCGAATGCTTGCGGTTATTCCATTTTGATAGTCGAGCGTAATCCCTCGAAAAAATGGGAGATCCTCGGTGTTGATCCTGCGGTGGGATACACCCAGCTTCGCGAGCGACTCGACTACCGCGTCAGTCGCCGAATCCACCGCAGTGCTGACAATAAGCACGGAGCATTCAGTCATCGTCGGTCGTTTCGTGCGCTATCTTGGTCATTCTTGTGCCGGGTCCGATTTGAGCCGAAGTGCGCAGATCGTCTGCGCCGCCTACGTTCCTAACCGGCACGGAGACTTGGCGCTCTTCGTCGTAGCGGAGAACCTGCTCACGACTTGAATGCAGTATTGATCCGAACATCGCAATAAAGGGACGTGAAGGACGGTCAGCTGTCATCGGTCGTTTCCTGATCAACCGATGTATGCTTTGTTCCACGCGAAGCCACTGCGCCATTTTCCGTGCGAGACACCGACTGCGGAAATCCCTCCAAGTCCCCTGTTAGCTCGCACGTCGACAAAGCATTTTTCGATGGCAGCAAAGTGGCGCGGAAGCGATGCAGAAATGGGTGCGCGCGGAGTTCAGTTGTCATCGGTCGTTTCCTCTCCGACTTCAGTCAACTTCGTTGAGCGGGATCTAAGGATGCCTGATGCGTCGCGAATCACCACGCCGGGCATCTCTTCGCCAAATGGAGAAGAATCTTCAACCGTCCCGGGTTGAGCGCGGGCAGGAGTTGCGCATTGGATGAGTAATGGGAAGACTTTCATTTTTCGTCCTGGTATGGACCCAAAGGGGCTCATGGCGATATTCAACGACGACATTCTTTGGCCAGCAGACGCGCTGCCGTCCCGGCTCATATTTCGACGGCCATTCCTTCCAAATAACCTACGGTTCGTCCGCGGATTTTTCCTCCTCTGGAGTAGGCAGCCACAGGCTCGTCCTTGACTCGGTGTTTTTGCCCTACTGCAGCACAGTAAGCTACATTCTAAGGTGAAAGGAACTAAGTCCAGTAACGCGTGAGTGGCGGGACCTCGCTCGACAGCGTCAGTCAGGTCGATCGGCGGCGATTGGCGAACGCCACGTTGCGCAGAGGCTTGTATGCGGCGACCAGAGCGTCCAGAGTAAACCGACTGAGCCCGCTCGTGTTCGGCAGAACCCACGCTCGCGCGCCGGCGAATGCTTCGTCTTGTTCGCCCCAATCCACCGACGTATGACGGAGAATGGCGCGGTACGCCGCCTTTCCCATGAACGCGATGTGCGCTGTCGCGGACGCATTGATGCGATGCCGCAACGCGTCGGCACCCGCTACGAACTCACGCGGCGTGAGCTCGGTCGAGGCCACCGTCGGCCGACGGACAGCCGACGTCAATCCGATTCCGTAGTGCAAGAGGTTTCGACTCTTGGTAGGACCCAGCACCGAGGGTGTAAAGCCCGCCAGATGGAGAACGCGCCAGAACCGATTGGTCGGGCTTGCGAAGGGGAGCGCTTGGGCTGCGGAACTCAAACCGGGGTTTAGGCCGCAAAACACGACGCGCAAGCCCGGAGCAAGGATATCGGGCACGACGATAGCCTCTTCGAAAATCGCCTCAGGACCGGGAATATGGGCGGGCATATCGACTCCTCGCGGATCAAGAGGTCAACTTTACCCCCGTCGCCTGCGACGAACGAACGTCACCGGCTTTAACCTCAGCATTGAACGCGAACCGACACTTGGCCTGCGGTGCCTGCAGCGTGCGCGCCTACCGCGGTTACTCGACGATGTACAGCGACGGCCGAGGGTGGCAGGTCGAGTGCCAAGTTTGCGCCATCATGACTCACCAGCCGATTTTTTTGGCAGACTCGCGGACGTTGAATCGTCGTCTCTGAAAGGAACACAAGTGACAGTCAAACCGAAGTACTTCAAACACTGCAAGGTCAGCTTGGACCCGTCTCACCCCCAACCTCTTGCCAGCCCTGCGTCCGTTGGAGTCAAGCCGAAATTTGGTGATGGAAACGCTTACGCAACGTGCGGGAGCATTGAGGAAGCGGAGAAGTTCGCAGCCGCAGTCGACGCCAAAGCCGAATCGGACGAAGCGTTTGCTGAATGGCTTGCCCATGGTAATGAGCAAAGTTCAAAAAAATATTTAGAAGAATGCGAGGCAGCCATATCTGAGATGGGCGCGGAACTTTCGAAAGACCAGAATACGGGGGTTTCTCTCCCGATCACACTGAAATACAAGGACACCATAATGCGCTTTCGGGACGCGTGGCTCGCTTTGGTTCAGCTGGAAGTGCTCACTCTTCGAGTGGCGTCCTCGCACGTCAATCCGTCTCACACTCCGGCTCGGCGAAAGACACCTAAAAGAGCGTAGTGTTTGCTCAGGCTCTAGGGGGAATTTACCTTTTTCTGGTCGACACGTTCTTCTTTCCAACTCTCTCTCTTTTGCGGCCATGAGTTGGTATGTTTGCTATCGAGCGTCGGGCGAACGTGACGTTGCCGAGCTGAATCGGATGCCTCTTTAGAGATACATCCATGCGCGGTGTATTGGTTGGGACGATGTCGGTCGCATGGTCTTGATGAAACGCGATCGCAATCCGCGTGGCTTCATCGGCCTCGGCTTTTGCTTCGGCAGCGGGCAGCCGGTGCAACGCGGCGAGTAACGCTTGGTTCCAGAACGTGCTGACTTTCATTGTGAGGGTCTCACTTATTTGAAAGTCTTACACCTAGCAGAATATTGGCTCTTGGCAAGTCCCTGAGCACCATTCAGCGCTGCAATGAGCTCCGTGCAGCTCCGTGCGCGCAAGGGTGGCATTTGCATGGCGCGACAACTGTTCGATGCGAAAAGGCGGCGCCGCCGTGTCCATATGGCAACGCCGCAATTGTTATCGCATCAGGGGTCACGGTGAGGGCTCCTCGCTACTAGATGCCGCCTTCTTGCCGATGCGCCTCTTTGGTGGGTGGGCGACTGTTTTCTCAGTGAGCTTTTCAGCAGGGTTCTGTTCGTCGGGCACGTCCTCGTTCGCTGCCGGTCCGGAGTCGATGGTGCTATTGACCTGATTTCCCAACGCCACCCATCCCGGCCGCGCCTCGCGGCTGAAGAGTTCGATCTTTCCAGCGTCTGGATACAGCCGCTCCAACTCCGCAGCAAAATGCGCCGGCTTTTGCGAATGCTTCGAGACGGTGTTCGGGTCAACGAAGACGCTATTCATCGTCCCTTGCGTCTTCATCAGGCCTAGGCCGCGTCGTCCCATCAGCAGCGTTTCATGCGTCGGCCGGACAACCCCTTGCGTCGGCACGCCGCTGCGTTTGATCCAGACGGCGCACGTAACGTACTCGAATCCCCACGCTTCCATGACGCCCAGCGCCCGTCTGAGAAAGCAGTTCGGTGTCCACAGCCACAGAACCGCGTCCTTGGCGGCAATTTTGCTCACCGGCAATGCCTCGATATCCGCCAAGGGCATGGTGGGGTAATGGCGTGCGGGAGAGGCACAATGCGTCGAGCTTCCCGTGACGTCGTAGTCCCACGGCGGGTCGGCCAACAGCAGATTGAAGACGACGCCTTGCGCCGACAGCTGGTCGATGTTGGTGCCGGCATCACCCTCCACACAAACAGCCTCCTTGGCCTTAGCCGCAATTGCCCGGCTTTCGACCGTGCGCACCGCCTGCGGTAGCGAAAGCGTGCCGGACAGGACCTTAGCGTGCACGTCCGCCACTGACTTGATTCTCCGATAACGATCGAGCGTGTCGGCGCTCACCCCCGCGGCGCGCGCAGCATCCTCGCGACTCAAGCCACCGGTATCTGAATGCTGGTTGGCACCCTTTTTCAACGATGCGAGCGTGTCGGCGATGGCCGCACGCACTCCAAGCGTGAGCTCGCGGCGGCAGGCGTTGAGCTCGAAGAAGTTGCGTCCAAGCAATGGAGCACGTGTCGCGTCGTCGTCACTCACGGGAAGGTCGATGATCCAGGGCTCGGCACCCAGTGCGGTCAAGGCGTTGAGCCGCCGCCGCCCGTCGACGATCTGGCCGGCGCGACGCAGGATGGGCGCGAGCTGGCCGTGAAGCCGAAGGCTGTTCTCCAGGGCCGTGTCCGATTCGAGGTCCGTACGGGGAACGTGCGAAAGAACGGCATCGAGGGCGGCGACCTGATCTGCCGTGGCCAGCGATCGCACGGCATTTGTTTGCGTTTTCATACACACTCCGAAGGCATGCTGCGTCGTTGCAGCGCATGCTTTTTGCCGGAATGCGCGAGATTTCTATGCAACTGGAAACTACGGAGAGTTTTCGATGCTCGAAGGCTTCGAGCCGCCTCAGTTCACTAGCGCGACCAGGACGGGACGACCGCCCAAAGCAGCGTCGTCTCATCTGCGCAACCTCGCATGGCTTCGTTTTCTGCTTCGCTCGCTCGACGACGTGGAACGCTGGGCGTTGGTATGGAAGGAACGCACCGGCGGTGATGCATCGGTCGATTCGATGGGGCCGACGTGTAGTGCCACGTCCGAAGCAGTCCCGCCGACGTGGAACCGCCGCCAGGCCGACGCCTGTCTCTTGTCTGCGTTTTTCTCCGACCCCAATCGGGCGCCAATGCCATCCGATGTGCTGGCGCGAAGCCCGGTCTTGCTGGATGACGTGTTCGGTCCACTGTTCGCCGGGCCCGATGCCGGAGGAGGGCGCTACTTCTCCGACCGCGTCGTCCGTGGGATGGTCAGTCCGGACGTCACCCGGTTGCAGCGACTTGATGACATGGCGCCAGGGTCGCGAAGGGCATTCGAGCACGAGCCCGTCGGCATCGACCCGTGGTTCTACGACGCGCTCGATTTCACCAACCTTTGGTTTGCCAAGTTGTATCTATGGCGCGTGGAAGACCGAAACTTCGCGGATCCGGGCTGGGACCCGTTGCTCGCGGAACCACCAGTTTGGCCCGCGTTGCCGTCGTTGGCACCACACGTCCGCGAAGCCAAGTATGCGCCGCACGCCCCGACCGACAGGGACATCGATCGGTTCGAGCGGCTCATCGAGAACGCCGTCGCTATGACAGCGTATCCATCGTTAGCGGAGTCTCTGTCGCATGAGGTAGATGAGGGCTTGGCGCGGCTGCGTGCCGCTGCAGCGGCTCCCTCATCTTCAGCCGTGGCGCATCCGGTCGCCGTTTCTGTGGCGAGGATGGACCACGTCAACCGATGGGCTGCGCTTAGCAATGCGGTTGCAGGTTGTCGCCTTGCTCGTATGGCCGACATCGACCCCAGTTTCGCCGGATGGTGGTTGCGAGGGGTTTGCGAAGGGATGTCCGCGGACATTCAAGCGGCTCAGCGGGAGCTGTACTGCCCGATGCCGAAGGGCAGGCCAGCGCTGGACACTGTCCTATGGCCGCTATGGAGCACAGTGGATTGCGAGGGTGCGGCAGGCAATGAGGTCTGATGAGATGACGCCTCAATGACCGTTGCCGACAACCCGTCAAGGTTAAAAGGCAAACCACTTCGCCTGAGGCATCGACGACCCATGGAACCCTATCCAACAAAGCCTTCGAAGAGTGAGGACGAGGACGCCGTCCATGAATGGCCATGATGCATGCGGCCGTGTGTCGGTGCGCTGCAAACACGACTACCCGCGTCGAAAAGGATGCCGCTCGCAAAGACAATGGTTACCACCGTGTTGCCCAGATCCCCTTCGACACCGTTGCTTTGAACGCGCAGGCCGTACGAAAACTGTGCGTGCAATCCGTACGAAGGCCGCGCGCTCAGCATGACGGGGGGATCGAGCGATGGCAATATGCTGTCGCAGGGCCGAAACTCCACTTTTGTAAGATATTTCTTACAAGGAAATGCGGCCTTTTCTGACATAGCCAGATGTCACGCTCTACTCGCGACTCGCTTCCAATTGAATCTCAATCGCTCTGTGAGGCAACAGTCGCGCTGTTGCAACACTTCAGGGAGCTGGGAATATGTACTTGCGCCGCATGCCCGGGTGGACATACTCAAGATACCAGGCCCGCCATGCTGGCGACGAGCATCCGCGTATCACCGCTGTCGAAGTCGACTTTGACCACGCGCGAATCCACCCAGTGCCTGATGACGCCCGGGCCGAACACGTCGTGCGCGACCCGTGTACCGGGCGCGAGTTGCCCGACGTCGCTCGGGCTCGATGAAGACGCTGCCGAGCGTGTGGGTGGCTCTCTTTTCGCGTACGCCCAACCCTTGGCAAAGGGAAGCCGCTCGAAGTACGCGTTGGCGACGCCGGGGCGATCGACCGCGACACTGGCAAACGGTCCCTGCGTCTCGATGGCCGCCGCCGCGTGCCTGGCGACGGCCAGGTCCAGTTCCCAGAGGAATGAAGAAACCGGGCTGCCGATCGCACCGATCGCCTGGCTCACGATGTTTGTGGCCCCATTCGTGAAGTGCAGGTCCCGTGGGTGAGCCAGATATAGCTCCCGCGATGCGCGGGTGATCGCCACGTAAAACAGCCGGCGTTCGGCCTCCACCTGTTCATGTGCGAGGCCATCGCGCGGAAAGGAGCGGGCGACCAGCCCTGGAATGAATACCAGCGGCCACTGAGCCCCCTTGGCACGGTGGATGGAGCTGATCCACACGTGGGGTTCGTCGGGCGGCTCGACGCTGGTGGAATCAATTAGGGGATCGATTTCATCAAGAAACTCGGCGATCGATCCCTCGTGCTTGCCCGCGATCAACCGGAACGCCGCCACGTTCGCGAGGATGGCTTCCGCGAACTCCACGGTGGGCGATTGCTTTTTGATGGCTTCCTCGAAGCGCGTGGCTTGGACGTACAGATTCAACACTTCTTTCGCCGCAGCATTCGGTTCCGTGCCAACGGCCAAGATTTCCAGCAGATCCGCGCGATCGCGGATTTGCTCGGCTTGGAACGCCTTCGTCTGTGGCGTGATGGCGGCGCGCACGGCCCGCGAAAAATGCTCCGGACCGGCGAGCGCCCTTTCGGTGACCTCGGTGAGGGCCTCGGATGACAGGTACAGCGTTGGGTACTGCAGCAGGTGGCGAACGATGTGCCGCTTCTCGTCGTCCTCCATCGACCGGAAGGTCCCGCACGCCAGTTTCAAGACCCCGACCAATGCTGCGATTTCGGGAATGCGCGACAGTGGAGGCCTGCCGTACACGTGGTATGCAATGCCGTAGTGGTGGAGCTCCAGTTCCAACGCTACCGAGAGGCTGTACGTGCGGACCAACACGGCGATGTCGTCGGGTCGTGTTCCCGCGTCCACCGCGTTCTTGATGTGGTCGCCCAGCCCACTCACCCCATGGTCCAATCCGAGGCACTCGATGGTCGTCGCCGGCGTACCCTCGGACGAGATACTGATCTTGGGGTTGCGGTTGGCGTTGCGGGTGATCAGTTGGCTCGCGGCGAGCGACAGCGCATGGCCGAACCGAAACGTATGGGGCAGGGTGTAGCGGGTCGCGTTTGTGAAGTCTTTTTCGAAGCCGCGGGTCAGGTAGTCGGGCTTCGATCCCCGCCAGTCGTAGATGCACTGGTCTTCGTCGCCGACCAGCATGATGCTTGCGCGTGACCCAGCCAAGATGCGCAGCAGCGCGATCTGAATCCCGTTCATATCCTGCGCTTCGTCGACAATGAGAAAGTCGACCTTGTCGCTGACGTAACGTTGGGTGTCCGGTTGGCGAAGCATCATCTTTACCGGGTCGTAAACCTGGTCTTCGTAGAAGCGCCACTTTCGCGCGCGACGATCCGCTTCGAAGCGCTTGAACGCATCGAGGTAGCATTCGGCGGCCTTCCCGTACTTGCCCGCTTCGTAGACCTCTTCGGGCGAATGCGTGTCAGACTTGACCCGAAGCAGAAAGTTGATGAACCCGTCGATCAGCTCCTTGTCCGGATCCAGCTCGTCTCCGTTGAGTTTCTTGAAGGCCAGCGTGACGGCGCTCTTCGCCATGCGCGCGCGGTGGAAGTCCTTGTCGATGATCTCGGCGTCAGGCAACAAGCCGATTTGGACGAACCGGTTGGTGATCTTATGGCCCATTGAGTTGAAGGTTCGGATTTCCGGGGCCGTCCCTCGAACCGATTTCTGGAAGCGATCACGGAACGACTGCGCGGCATCTCGGTTGAACATGACGACGGCGATCGTCTCCGCGGTGTGATCCCGGAGCATGTGACGCACACGTCCGATCAGGGTCTCGGTTTTTCCAGAGCCCGCGACGGCTGCCACGACGGCATGACCGCCATCGTGGTGGATGACCGCAAGTTGCTCCTTCGTATAGATCGGTCCGTCGGGCATGTTCGAAGCTCGGCTGTTACTCGTCGGCCGGCTCATCGGGGTACACATGGATCTTGACGCCAGGGCTGCCGGGAACGAAGGCATGATGGTCGCCGCCGGATTCCATAAGCCAAGGGTGCACCACGTGTCCGTTGGAGTCGGAAACCACTGACTCATTGTCGATACCTAACAATGGTCCCTCCAAGGTGTCGTGACCGATTTGTACACGCAGCCGCTTACCTTTGATATTTTTCCAGTCGTCGTACTTGACGGCGTGGGCGGTAGCCGACGCGTGGTAAGTCTTTACGTCAGGAAGCGACTCCAGCGGCGGGCTGATTCCTTGCGCTCGGTACTCGCTCACCGCCATCGGCATCTGGATGCCTCCTCCGTAGCTCACTTGGACGCTTTCCGGTCCAACGCTTGACCGCACAACGTACAGGCCCTTGCGCGTGCTCATGTCCTTCTCCTTGTTGCTACGATGTCGGCGCTGATTCTACGCTTGGCCTGTGTTTCCCCGCCGCTGCGGGCACGCACGAACGGTGCACGTTCCCTCGCCATCGCTGGCGCCGCCGATGCGCCATCGGTCGGCCGCGACGTTTAAATCCCTGTTGCCCCGCCGTGAGCGTTGATCCCTTTTCGAACGACCGGACCATCGGGACGCTCCAGTTGCTGGAGATGTACCGCGAAGCGCTCGATCGCCTGCGGTCGTTCGGTCTCCGGTGCCACGCGCAGGATCGCCTACATGACTACGCGCGAACCATCGAGCGCTTAGGGCCGCGCGATCACGGAAAGCTCTTGGTCGATGAACGCAAATCCCTCGCGAACGCGCTCGGCGAGGCATCCATCTTCGTCGACGTCGCGTCGTTGCCGGATGAGTACCTCTCTGCGGTGCGCAAGAAGATGCCGCTGCTGAACGCGGGACCGGTATGGGAAGACATCGCGCGTGCCGACAGAGCCCGGGATACCGCGTCCGAACTCCAGTTTGCCGCCCGCTGCGCGACCACGGGCCATTTGGGCGCGCCCGCTACAACGAGAGGTGACGTGCTCGTGCGCGCTGCCGGCGCCGAGTATCCCACCGAGGTCAAGCGGATCTCCAGCATCGGGCGCATCCGACAGCGGGTGAAGGAGGCCATGGCGCAGCTGGAACCGAAGGGTGACGACCCGTCCGGAGTGATCGTTCTCGATGTCGGTGCGTGCATGCGTCGCCGCTTTGGTTTCGTTCATTCCACGAATGCGGAAGCGTTCACGGACATTGCATACGGACAACTGATCTCGTTCGCCCGCCACTGCGTCATCAGTGTGCTTGAACGCGGCGACGTGCTCAGTCGACTTGGCGTGCTCGGTCTCATCGTGCGCTCAGTGGCGTTCGGCTGGGTCGATGATTGTGAACAGGTGCGGCGTTCCATCGTGACTCTAGCGATGCCGGTGGTCGCCGAGGGATCGAACGAGGATCTCCTCTTCCGCGGCATCGCGCAGTCCTTGGAAGTGGCCGAGTTTGTGGAGGAAACGGACGATGGTGTGCGCGACGCGGTGGAGGCGTTTCCGCTGGCCTTGCCGGGGCGTCACCGGTCACCGCCATAGCCGCGGCGTTGCTCTGGACTTGTGGGCGTGAGCCGAGACAGGTTCGGCATCTCGCTCCTCTCGTGTTTCAGTGGATGCGGCGCCGCCGTGCAGTGCTCGTCTCGGCGGGTTCGTCGTCGAACTCACGGCGACGGTATAAAAAGTGCGTATCTTTGGTCGTATCTCTGTGGTATTTCTTGCACTGGCGGAGGGCGCGGGGTTCGCGCCGGCTCAAAGGGGTTCCTGCTTCACCGATTGGCAGCCGCAACGGCGGGTGCGCGTCATGCCGCGCATCGGTGCCTTCACCCATATCCGCGCGTCCTTTCCTTTTACGTGTGGCCGCGTGCCGGACGTCGGCGAATGCTCACCGCTGCAGCGGGTTGACGCACGTCAAAGTAATTTTCACTTCTGGTGCGCGCGGGCTGGCCCCGCGCGCAGGACGGTATTCGCTTGTCTTACGTCTCACTACCAGGGAGGCAACATGGCTCGTGAACGCGGGTGGACCAAAGAACGGATCGCGTTCGCAGCGCGGCTGGCTAGCGCGAAGATCGCGGCGGTTGATCCAGGAAGGCATCGTGACATGACGGTCGAGCTGGCGCTCGCGAACGGCGCTTCGGTGCCGTACGTGTATCTCTTTGAGTACAACGTTTCCGCGCGCGAACTGAGTGGGTTGCTCGCGACCTTCATTCCCAACAGCAAACTCCAGTTTCATTTTGTGGCGGAAGTGGGGAAGGTGTACTTGCTGTGGGTGAAGCTCGAAGGGCACCCCACGGGTACGGCCAAACTATCGGTCTACTACCCACCGATGCCGCCGCCCGAAAACCCTAACGGACCTGTGCCCGCCAAAGGCGATCTCGCTACGGACTGGCCACCCGACGGCGGAGGGCCGTTCTTCGTGCCGGTACCGTCGGCGGGGGTGGTCCAATGAAACCACTTCTCGCTGTCGCAATGAGCCTGCTGGTTAGCGACACGGCCATGGCCGTGGATTCATCGGCGACCAACGGCACCGTATCCTCGGAGGCGAACGCCTTGTACAAACTCGTGCAGCAGCACGACGAGGCGAGCGAGCGTGCTTGGTGGAACCGGCTGCGCGACCTGTACGCGCGCCACCCTGCAGAGGTGATGGCGGCGTTGGCGGGCGCTTCGGCGCCCCCCTCCCTTTTGGCGGACGTGCGGGCTCCAAAGCAAGCCGTGTCGGAAACCACGCAGATCCCCCGAGCCACGGTGGCCACCCACGAGGCGAGCGTCGGCGCGCCTCCCGTTCCAAGCGACGTTGAGGCGAAAGCACTCATCGAAGCCGCGGACGCGAATGCGGCGCCAGCGACCGCCGATCGCCACGCACGGGGTCTGAACTCAGCGGTGCAGCTGGACGCGTCGGCGGGCGGGACGACGGGAACCATCTCCTGGAGTCTTCCTGCGACGGCCTACTTGACGTCCGACAAGAAGCAGATTCGCAGTGCTCAATGGGCGATCACGGCGACGACCGCCGTCGACAATAAAAGCGACGGGTCGGCGACGTTCGCCAATCTGGACGGCGTGGCCAATGGTGCGTCGGTGGGCTTCGACTTCACGTTCACCAACGCCGACCTTGCTGCGCAAAGCGTCCCCGCAGCCCAGGCACAGCTTTGCCTTCTCAGCGGACACGAGAACCCTTGGGACTGCAAAGGCGGCACCGACTTCGATGCCTTAGGTCCGAAGAGCGAAGCCGATCGGGCGGAGTACGTGAGGCTTTTGGCGGATTGGCACGGGCTTCCTGAGACCAGTCAGGTCTACAACCTCCACGGAAGCGTCACACATAACGGTTTCACCTACTACGACGCCCCGTCCACCAAGCACACGGTGGACAAGACGGGATGGAAGTTCGGTGGCGAGGTCGGGATGACGACGCATTCGTTGAAAACGTACTACGGCGTCGGCCTCGATCTGGTCCACGGGTACAAGGAGGACAAGGACACGATCGTTTGCCCTGCGCCCAGCGCGCCCAGCTATGCCTGCATCAACGGCAAGTTCGCCGCACCGAAGAACCAGATCGGGCGACAGTTCTATGCTGAGACCAGGTCGTGGCTCGCCGGTTGGGCGTACAGCGTTCGACTGATGCATGACTTCGCCACGCACGACGACGCCATCGACGTCCCGATCTACCTCTTCGGCAGCAAGGACGCCGTGTTCACGGGCGGCGTGCGTGTGGGGTGGACTACGGACGACCATCTGCTCGCCGGCGTGTTCGTGGGAAAACCCTTCAACCTCTACAAGACATCGCAGTGAAGAGTGTGTTGCCTTGCGTCTCTCTAGCGGGATGCCACAGGCCGCTCAGGAAACGCCGAGGTGATCACGATCCTGCTAACCAACGAGGACTAGCGAAGAGTCGGTGGGTGGGTCGGTGGCGCATAGATGCTGCCGACCCATCCATCGACTCAATGCAAAGCAAGACATCACGCGTCGTGAAGAAGGAGCTTCACGGCGCGTCCGGCTTCCTCGCGATCCAGGTGCCGCACGCCGAAACTTTCTCGCAGCAGATCGTCCGGCACGAACGGATCGAACTTCTGTTCGGCGGGGAACGAGGCCTGCCCGAGCAGCGCTCGGATGGATGGCAGCCCTTCGCCGTCCAACTGGGCCAAGGTGCCAACGAGCTCATCGCGCTTTCGTCCGCTAATCTTCAAGAACGCGTCCTCGATGGTGGCCTCGATCCCGCGTTGCCGCAGCGCCATCATCAGGGTGGTGAGTGCGGCATCGCTGGCCCACGCCGCGAGCCAGATGGCGGACTGCTCGGCGTAGAGGTGGGAGGTGTCCAGCCCCATCGACATGAACTCGGTGCGGGCGGCGGCGAGTTCGGACTGTGCGGTTGCATCGAGGTATGGCGGCGTGTCGCCGGCCTGGAGGATGGCGCGCATCGCGCCGCGAAGGAGGCCGCTGACGCCGACGGGCGCGCCGCCAAAACGAGGTGGGCGACCTGACGGTGCGGGTGTCAACGTCAGCGTGCGCGAGGGCGTATCGACCGCCTGAATCTTCCATCGTCGCCCGCCGAAGATGATTAGGGTGTCGGGTAGTGCCGGCACGGTGAGGGGCAGGTTTCCCAACGGGCGACCGTTGTGGACGAGCCGGTACTCCTCCGGCACGGCGAACGCGATGTAGATGTCATAGCCCGCCAGCAGGTGCTCGCCCTCTACGCCCGGCATCAGCGTGCCGTCGGCGAGCTGTTCCAGAGCGCCGGTCGCGGCCATCCCCCGCACCAGCCGCTCAAACCGCGGCGCGTCGAAATCGGTGAACGGCCCGTCGACGCACAGCAGCCGGAAGAGCAGTGCCGCGGTCGCTCCGTGGCGCTGGGCGATAACGGAGATGATTTGCTGGACGAGCGTGGAGCAGTGGAGATCGCCGTGGAGATTGGGCGCTTCGAAGCGGCCGTCGCGCATGAGCTCGATCGCGGCGATGCTCTGGATGAGCGGAAGGCGAAGCCGGTCCGCGGGGGCGCTGCCCGTCTCCACGTCGGGGAGCACGATGTACTGACGAAGGACTTGCGGCTGACCCGCGCGCCGCCCCGAGCGACCCAGGCGTTGCTTGAGCGACGCGACGGTGGGCGAGGGGCCGATTTGGGCGACGGAGGCGACGTCGCCCAGGTCGACGCCCAGCTCCAGCGTGGAGGTGCATACGGCCGTGGTCGGAATCGACCCGTCACGCAAGCGTTCCTCCAGCCACAGGCGCTGGTCGCGCGAGAGCGAGCCGTGGTGCGGAAAGAACTCGTTGGGCACGCCGTTGCGCTCGCTGGCGTCGCGAAGGGCGTCGGCCACCCATTCGACGCGTTGGCGCTGGTTCGCGAAGACGAGGTG
>Ga0105237_10001414_pt1 | contig 31708 bp, 16 predicted proteins | sample KBSC24metaG_FD_81520 | JGI IMG/M metagenome (GOLD analysis project Ga0105237, IMG submission 81520) | Corn rhizosphere microbial communities from Kellogg Biological Station, Michigan, USA - KBS C2-4 metaG | ecosystem: Host-associated > Plants > Roots > Rhizosphere > Soil | place: Michigan, USA... | reverse complement strand
GCCGTTTGTTACCTGGATGCCGATTGACTGTATGGCATCGATCTGTAGACCCACATCGCAGGCGTCCGCGCCGATTCCCATGAACTGGCCGTTGCACTCGCCGTCCTTGGTGTGAATGAACTTATAGCCGATCTTCGCTCCCCACACGAATGTATTGGCGACATACTCCCAGTCGGTGCGGCCGAATATGAATGCTTCCAGGTTTTTCTGCGCAAAGCCGGTGACAAGTCTGCCCGTCGCGCCGTCGTCCTGCGCCTGGATGCCGGGGTAGCGGCTGCGTATCCAGTAGTGCGTGTTGAAGTGCACGTTTTCGATGCGCCCTATGTCGCTGGTGGAGTCGATGAAGATGCCGCGCCGCAGTACGCATCCGAAGACATTGCGAATAAAATGCAGTTCGCTCCAGGGATCGCCGATCTTGATGCCCTGATAGGCGTTGACGAGCGTGACGTTCTCCACCGTATTGTGCATGCCGGTTCCGCGAATGGCCCAGGGGTAGGGAACGATGTTTTCCGCCTTCTCTTCCGGCCAGATCATTGTTACGCCCTTGATTGCGGCGCTCTCTTTAAGGGAAATCGAGGCGGGGCCGTCCTCATGGCCGCGCCCGGCAGTCAGGAGCAGTGTCGTTCCCTTATCCCACACGCCATGATGAGGCGCTTCCCAGGTTCCCTTGAGAGTGACTCCTGTCGGGATTGTGAGAAAGCCCTTGATCAGGTAGCGGCCGGCGGCCAGTTCGACTTGACCTCCGGCTTTGCCGGTTTCGTCGAGGATAGCCTGCAGGGCAGCCGTATCGTCTTTAACGCCGTCGCCGGCGACACCCGGCAGTTTCTGGCCGGCGGCAAATGCGGGCGCAGTAAAAAGAAGCGCCGCGACGGATGCTGCGAGGAAGGTGACGGTGGTGAATCGAGTGAAGTTCATGGTGAATGGTATCTTTTCGAGCAGGAGGTGTTGAGTTTACGTTCGGGCAACATTAGTGGCCGAGGCGCTGGCGGCTGCGCAATTTCGGCAATAGTATTTAGACACAAAGCAACCCGATCGGCGCCTAACATGCCGATCGGGTCATACGGTCGTTACACAAATATGTGTCTACGGGCTGAACGTGGCGGCGAATGGTTGATTGTTCGATGCCATGACGGAAGCGTCCGGTCCGGCTGCGACGCAGAACTGACCATTGGTGCATGTCGGGCTGCCGCCGTCGGATGGGTTGGAGTTCGTCCATCCCGGTGAAATGGCCGTTGCCTTCATCCACTTCGCATGGCCGTCCGCCAGGATATAGTTGGATCCGTCGTTATGGCGTCCGGTTTTTCCCTGGAAGTTGTCTCCGTTCGAATCCAACCCGCCCGCGTCCATACCGAAGGCTCCGAAGTATCCCGTTGCATAGCTCATGTTGCCGAAGTTCTGAGTGCCGTTGCCGAGGGATGCGCCGATGTTGTTGGGATCGTCGATGAGGACATATCGGTAGGGCGCATTGGACATCTCGCAGAGCACGACCGTCTTAGCGGGAGAGCCGAAGCGCGCAAGCGATCCGCCGACGCCGCCTACATCCGGCGGGTTCGGAATGTTCATATTGTAGTTGTAGGAGAGCAGGTCGCCGCTTCCATATGAAGGAATTGAGTCATCGGGGCAGACAAAGACCTTCTTGCTCTTGACGTATGTGTAGATGCGAGCGGGCCATCCAAGGCCCCAACGCGGGTCGCCGTCTACCTTGATGCCAACTGGAAACATCTCATCGTTATCTTGCACATATTGCATAAATGCCAGCCCCATCTGCTTCTCATTGCTCAAACAGGCTGTCTGGCGGGCTTTCTCTCGCACCTTTGCGAATACTGGGAACAATATTGCTGCCAATATTGCAATGATAGCTATAACTACGAGCAACTCAATCAGTGTAAACGCTCTCGGTTTTAGTACTGGTGATCTCATAATTTACTCCCTGCATATTGTGTGCGTCTCGAGCAGCGCATTTGTAATGTCACTGCCCCTAACCCGGTGATATTGTGATTGATTATAGGATATCATGCCTATGACCATATGTCAATAAGGTGTTTTCAGAGACCTAACCCCTCCCGCGCTAAAGCGCGGGAGGGGTTAGGTCCTCTTAATTCGTCAGCCTGACATCGTCGATATAGCCGCGGTACTGGCCTGTTGCGCCTGCGCGGTCGAAGACAACCCAGATCTTGCTGACTTTTTTGCCTGCGAGAGATCCAAGCTGGCCTGTAACGACACTCCATGCATTGAGGGGAATAGAGCCGCCGTGACCGGCTGAGGCGCGCAGGGCAATCCCGTTCTGATCGACGCACTTGCTTTTGCCCAGTGTCGTTCCGTCGGTGAATAGCATGTCGATCCCTGCAAAGCGGCCGTTCTCATTCTGAGGATAGATCCAGTAGTGCAGCAGCGTGTTCGAGCCGATCGTGAGTGGCTTCGCGGAGAAGTCGAGGACCTTGTAGTAGCAGTATGTCGCCGCGCCGCCGTTGGCTGTGCCCGAGTACATCAGCGACGTGCTGCCGCTCTGGAATTGTTTGCCGGTTCTGAGGGAACATTCGACGCCAATGTCTGCCGCGTAACCGGAAACGTTCTTGGCGCTGTTATTGTAGGCGGTATCGGGCGTGTTCATCCACGTTGGCTGCGGCTGTCCTGGCTCGAAACCCGTATTGAGGAGATCGTTCCAGTACGGTGTCGGCTTCGTCCATTGAAGGGCGCTCTGCCCCTTCATCATCTTGCCACCGTCGGAAGTGAGGCGCAGGTAGTAGTCGGACGACATCGAGGCGCCGTCCGCCGTCAGAGGCAGATACCACTTTCCGGCAGGCATTTGGCTGACATCTTCTGCCGTCTTTGCAATGGCGGTCGCCTCGTTGTACTCGTCGAACATGGATACGAAACAGGTCGTTACGCCTTTGCTGCGGATATTTGCGAACTGCCGCCACATGAGATCGCCGCTGCGGCGCGGGCAGATATTCTTGGCGGAATTTTGGTTGGAATTGTAGAATGATGTTCCGGGGTAAACGCAAGGGATATAATCGATACCCTTCTGCTTGCACCATGCAAGCTCAGGGCCAAGGTTTCTGGATGCGTATCTGTCACAGTCGTCGTCACTTCTCAGGCGTCCCACGATCCATGGGTTGATGCCGTTGCAGGCTGCGTAAACATTATCGAAGCCGGTCAGCGCGTCCGAAAAACTTCCCGTGATTTTCCAGCCGGTGGGGACGCCTGCTATGACGTAGCAGCCCTGAGCCTTGAACCAGTTGATAAGGGTGAGCCACTTGACCGGATCGGCCGAGATGTTGTTGAAGCTTCCCCCGATCCCCCAGAGTTCGACAACCGGCTTGCCGTTCTCTCTCGCGTAAGCGGGCGATGCGGCGATCTTTTGCCGTACTCCGAACTCGGTCCAGTCCCGCTGAATACCGGAGACGAAATCCGGCCCCCAGCCGCCTCCACCCGATCCGCTGGCATCATATTCGATGTAGAACTTGACGCCGTTGGCCTGGCAAGACTTCATCATGCGTGTTGTAACTTCGTTCTTCTGCTGCCGGTAGTCGACATCGTTGGCCACTTCCCCAAACCGCTGAACGGCTGCGACATCCACTCCGTACTGCTTCATCCACTCCACATGGCGCTCTATCGTAAAGGCGCGGTCGGATGAGAACATCTTGGATGGGGTGCCGTTGGGAAGATTGCCCCAGGAAGTGGGAAACAGCTCGCTGTCCGGAAACTCGCGCAGGTCCGGGTAAGTCTCCAGATTGTGGTGGTCGTTTCCACGAGTGCCGAGTTTGCCCACCGGGGAACCGTCGCCGGGATTGGCAAACCAGCCCTGATAGCCAGCTATAACATGCCCCACGATATCGCCTGCGCGGGCGGGAAGGGGTTGATCGAGCGCGGCAGCGAGACATGAAGACAGGATCATCGTCGAGATCTTCCGATTCATAGGTGAGGTTCCTCTGAGACTGTCCGGGCAATTCGGGCTGATGGTTTTGCGCCTCTCATACGGGGATTGTTCCGATGCGCTTCCTCTGTTGGATTCGCATGATTGTATGATGGCTTGTAGCTTAGGATAGCAGGTGAGGGAGTTTCTGTCAAGGGTGAGTAATCCTCTCCCTCAAGCGCTGTCGCGCTTCTTCCCTCTCCGAATGTTGCGTCAGGCTGGCACACTCGGGTGGCAACAACGGAAAGGGATGTCCAAAGATCCCAGCCCAGGCGAGGTTATTGCTAGATTAGTTTATGATCTCAGGCTACTCAAGTGTAAGAGTTGCCTGGTTATCGAAAATCGGACGCCCCTTTCCGTTTCGGAGAGGGGAAAAGCGAGTTGTGCGAGCTTGGGGGAGAGGCTTGCAGAGGCTATTCGATCCCAATCTTATTCTGTCCATTTCCCCCTCTTGACTCTACACAGGTACTATGATAATATGTGTCATACGATATGATATAGTCATACGACAGTATGCATTACATTAGGACTAATTCATGAAATCATTGATCGCGGCCATGGCAGTTGTCGCAGTTTCGTCATGTTTGCCGTTCACGATTTTTCCTGCACAGGCAGCTATGAGTAAGAAAACGGTATTCACTCACGCATTTGCTCCATCCGATCCGATCGTTAGTTCCGTGGAACGGCCATATCGGGAGAGCATCAGCCTGAATGGCCGCTGGCAGTTTCAGCCTGTGCCACTTCCTGCCGGCTTCAAGCGTGATGCCGGCAATCCGCCGGATCTGCCCGCTCCGTCGGGCTCATGGGAAGCTGTTCCGATCAAGATACCGTCGCCCTGGAATGTGAACACCTGGGGAAACGGGAGGAACGTGGGAGCGGGCACTGACCGGCCTTACACGCCTGGTTCCGCTTACTATCCGAGCTATCCCGAAACATGGGATCATACTGAGATGGGGTGGCTGCGGCGGACGTTTCAAGTTCCGGCCGGGGGGAGCAGTCAGCGGATCGTGCTGCACTTCGATGCCGTGGCGGGCGACTGCGAAGTTCGGGTGAACGGTCATGTTGCCGCCCATCATTTCGATAGTTTCCTGCCGTTCGATGCCGATATCACCGATCTGGTCAAGCGTGATGCGCCCAATGAACTGCTGGTGGGCATTCGCGGCGCAAACCTGTTCAACAAGCGAAGCGCCAGGTACGACAAGTTCCTTAAGCCCTATCCGGACGGTTCCACTCTCGACGGCATCATTGGGATCTGGCAGGATGTTACGCTGACAGCTTTACCGGCAGTGCGTGTCGACGATGTGTTTGTGCAGCCGTTGCTCGGTCAGCATACGCTGAAGCTGCAGGTTGCCGTGCGTAACGACAGTAGTGCGGAGCAGCATCTTACCGTCGGAGGCGGCATCCAACCATGGATCAACCTTTCCGGCAAAGACAATGTGAGCGCGCCGGAACCTAAGTGGAAGCTGGGAGATGCCGTTCTCAAGGTCCCTGCTGCCGAAGTAACCGTCGCTGCGCATTCCACGTCAACGATTGTGATATCCGTTCCCGTTCATGGCGAGCTTGCCGTCTGGTCCCCGGATACGCCCCGGCTTTATGGTGTGGTGCTGACTGCGAAGACCGCCGCCGGCGCTGTCGACCGGCGATATACGCGGTTCGGCTGGCGTCAGCTCTCAATCCATGGGCGAGACCTCCTGTTAAACGGCAAGAAGATCCAGCTGTTTGGAGATATCAGCCATCCCTTTGGGCCGTTTATGATGTCTCGCCGATATGCCTGGGCCTGGTATCACGCTATCAAAGATTGGGGTGGCAATGCCGTCCGGCTCCATGCGCAACCCTATCCAAGGTGCTATCAAGATATGGCGGATGAGATGGGAATCATGCTCCTGGACGAAGATGCCCTATTCGGCAGCAGTATTGCCCTCAATTTGGAAGAACCGCAGGCCTGGGAGCGATTTGACCAACACTTCGACGATCTTGTCCGCCGGGATCGCAACCACCCAAGTGTGTTCGGATGGAGCTTCGGCAACGAGATGTTCGCTGTGCTGCGCGATCTTGCGCCGGAAGATACCATTCAATTCCGCTCGAAGCTTGTGGAACTTGGAAAGCGCGCTCTGACTCTCGATCCCACCCGGCCATGGATATCCTGCGACGGCGACAAGGATCTTGAAGGCGGCATACCGACATGGAGCGCTCACTTCGGGCATGGTCTGTCACTCAAGAGTCTGCCGGACACATCCGTCGACAAGCCGCTTATGGTGGGCGAATCCGGCGGCACATACTATGCTAGGCCGGAGCAGATGGCGGAGTTTAACGGCGATAAGGCGTATGAGAGCTACGCCGGGCGCAACGATGCCCTCGGGATCGATGTCTATCAGAATCTCGTTCAGATGGCCCGTCCTTATCTATCCTACTTCTCGGCCAGCGAGACGATGTGGTTCGGCCTGGAGCATCTGAATTACGGCTACGCCGACTATTCTCGCCTTCCTGGCGCTGATGATGGTATCTTCTTCGGTCCGTATGTCGAGGGGCAGTCAGGTATGCAGCTTGAGCGCATTCCGCCTTATGTCGGGACGCTCAATCCCGGATGGGATCCGAGCTTGCCGCTGTACAAACCTCTGGGAATGTTCAATGCGATGAAGGCCGCTCTGCATCAGCCGGAAGCTGCGCCCTGCGCCTGGGATCATCTGGTAAAGAACACGCCACGTCCGGCCGCCCCTGCTCCTGGTCTGGACACGGCGGCATTCGCGGGCGATATGAACGGCGAACTATATGCCCGGCTTTATACGCTTGGCGTTCCATTTGTCTCCGGTGCGCAGGCAAATGACGCAAAGTTCCTGATCGTGGACGGCCGTAGTTTGACGGCGGATGCTCTGCCCGGTATCCGGGACCGGGCAAAGGCCATCACGGCTCGCGGCGGTACCGTGCTGATCATGGTAAACGATGCGGGCATGCCCATGAACCTCGTCAATAGCTTGCTGCCCTCTGAAGCCAAACTGACGGCGCGGCAGGCAACGATGCTGGTTCACAAAGCTCCGAGCCCATGGGTCGATTCGTACAGCATTCCCGATCTGTACTTTGCTGAGGACGCCGTTGATCGTAAAATCCTGAAGTGCGGGATCGGTGGGGCATTCGCCGATCGCGGAAAGGTCCTCCTTACTGCAGGCAATACAGACTGGTCGCTCTTCAACGATGTCGGCGAGATCGCGAAGTGCGGCGCGGTTGTGTTGTACGAGCACTTGCAGAAGCCCGGCGGCGCTGCGCTAGTGACTTTGCCGCAAGGGCAGGGAACGGTGGCGCTGTCGTCGATCGACTATGCGCCTGAAGGCGAATCGTACGCCAAATTGTGGCGAAGTCTGCTTTCCAATATGGGCCTCCGAATGCACGCCGTGCGCCAGAAGTGGGTGCTGCCGACAGCCGATCGCAGCGAGAAGGGCACGGTGTGGCGCTACACCACGGAGCTGTCCCAGGCAGAGTGGAGCCAGGCCGCATTTGACGACAGTTCCTGGAAGACCGGTCCAAGCGGGTTCGGAGGAGAGGTGCCTGGCGGCCGTCCCCGCACGCCATGGTCCACGGGCGATATCTGGATTCGCACGGATTTCGACATGGCCGCTGAGGATATCGATGCCCTCAAGCTGGCTGTTCATCATGATGAGGATGTTGAGGTGTATGTTAACGGCGTGGAGATTTACCATGCCCCGGGATTTGTGACGCAGTACGAGATACTCCCGCTTGACGACGCGGCTAAGAAGGCGTTCAAGGCAGGGAAGAATACGGTGGCCGTGCATTGCCACCAGACCGCAGGAGGACAATATATCGATGTAGGGTTCCTATCCGGAGGAGCCATACGGTCCAGCACAACGCCAACCGGACACGATTTGCTGCTGAATGGGCCACAGGAGTAGTGGGAGTACCCCAACCCAACTAAATCGATCACGGATATTTGACCGCAGGCTCCCCTCCCCGGGGGAGATGGGTTGGGGAGGGGAGACTGCGATGACAAAGGAGAACCAATGAAAAAGCTATTGCTAAGTGTAATCGCTTCAATTGCTATAATTGGAGCAACGATCCCGGCGCGCGCCGGGGACCTGGTTGTAGATGTGAACGCGGATATCGACGCGTTCGGCAACGATCAGATGAGCATCAACTCGCTGCTGGGCTTTCAGACCAGTAACACCCTGTACGCCCTGCCGATGTTCAATGCTTCTGCCGGAAACCATACAGCCTACTGGGACAACATGGTTGAGCAGTACGATTCGGCCGGTGTGAACGGCATTGCCGTGTGGCTGAAGGGCAATAACCATGAGGCGACTTTCGCGAACTTCGTGACGGCCGTCAATAAACGTGGCGTCGCGAATAAGGTCAAGATCATGCCGTTTGACGACAACCCGGCATCGTGGACCGCCATGTGGAACTTCGACCATGGAAACGGCTACAACTACACAGCGCCGTTTGATGTGTCCAACCAGGCGAATTGGACGTATGTGTGGGATAAGAACCTCAAAGTCTTCTTCCAAAACGTGCCCGACGCCAATCGATACAAGATCAATGGTCGTCCCGTCTACGCCGTTTGGTCCGGCGCGCCCGCGTTTCTCTCGAATATAAATGGCAATGGTTCAAAATTGTTGAATTATATTCGCCAGCAATGTCAGACAACGTTCGGTTTCAACCCATGGATACTTGTTCCGCAGGAGTGGATCACAAACGACCCGTCGAGCAACGCGTCGGGAGTCGTCGATGGCGTCTATCCCTGGTTCACGCCGGTTCCCGGTCCCGTCTACCATGACTGGAACACCAATACGTTCAACGGAGTGAAGTACGGCGTCGCCGTGCCGCAGTTCCATATCTCCAATCCTGCGGACGGCAACTACTCCACATGGATCGTCAATCCGCAGAACGGCAATACGCTGGCGAACGGACTGAACAATACGATCGGAGCGGGCTGCGCGTTGACCCTGGTGGAAGGCTTCGACGACTACTGGGAGAATACGGAGTGCTGGCGCGCCGCCAATATCTCGTCCACCGGCGCAGCGCTTGGATATGCGCAGACCTACTTCGACTACCCCAATGAGCGTATCAATATACTGAGGGCGCACAGCAATACTCCGTTCCCGGCAAATCTGAAGGAAGAGGCCGAAGGATGTGACAGTTTCTCGGGCGGCGTCTCAGGAGGCGGTGTCTATCGTTACGGCAATATCACCGTGCAGGCGTGCACGGATACTGCCGGTGGGTGGAATGTCGCCAATACCCAGAGCGGTCAAACCCTGACCTGGCAGAGCGTTCCGTTTCCCGGCAGCACGCATATCCTGCTTCGAGCCGCGACGACTTCAGCCGGCAAGACGGCGCACTTCGTTATCGACGGCACAAGCTATCCGTCCGTGAGCATTCCCAATACCGGCGGAGCGCAGACATGGACGACAGTAGATATGGGCAGCTATTCCGCTGCCGCGAACAGCTATCATACGGTGGCGCTGGTGCTGGATAACGGAGGCGTCAATGTCAACTGGTGGCAGCTTGGCGCGGCGACCGGGGGCGGTATCGCGAACGGGATCTATAAGATCGTCGCAAAGACGACCGGGAATGTTCTGAGTTGTCGCAGCGGCAGCTATGCCGCCGGCGCGATCATCGAGCAGCAGCCTTACAACGGCTCCAATTATCAGCGGTGGCAAGTCACCAGCCTGGGCAATGGATACTACTCGATCCGTGGGATTACCGCGAACGGGAGCGTCGGCAACTCACTGGACTGCACGGGGTGCTCGGGGAACGACGGCACGCAGATCGAACTGTGGGGCTATAACGGCGGCTCATGCCAGCAGTGGAGCTTTGCGCAGCAGCCCGATGGTTTCTACAGCATCGGCACGGCAGGAACAAAGACGGGCGGCGTGCATGATGTCCTTGACGGCGCAGGCTGTTCCGGAGCGGCTGGGGCTAACGTGTTGTTGTGGGGATGGGACGGCTATCCGAACCCGTGCCAGCAAGAATGGAGCTTCGTGCCGGCGTAGGAGAAAATATGCGCTCAATCAAACGATACTTTAAGGCAATCAAATCATACTTTAAGAGGAGTAAAGTCTGTGAAACGTCTATCAAATAATACAAATGGATTTACGCTTATTGAATTACTCGTTGTAATAGCTATAATAGCGATTATCGCTGCGATTCTCTTTCCTGTCTTCGCCAAAGTCCGTGAAAAGGCCCGGCAGACGGCGTGCGCCAGCAATATGCGTCAGATCGGTATGGCGACGGTGCAGTATGCTCAGGACTGGGATGAGCAGTACAGCGGATCCGGTCATGATGTCCTGGACAGCAACAACGCATGGCTGGGGCGCATCATGTACCCGGAGATGCTTATGCCGTATGTGAAGTCGCTGAAGGCGTTCCAGTGTCCCGATGCCACGAGCCACATGAACAATTTCCTCTATGGCGGCGGCGCTCCCACGTTCTGCATACCGGACCCGGACTACTGCAATGATCCGAAAGGCGGCGTGGACTATGCCTGGAATGAGATCTTTCGGACGCCCGACAATACGAGCGAATGGATCGGCGTGCCGCCGAACGGAGGGGACACGTCTCCCATTCCCCTGGCGATCATTACCGACCCAAGCGAGACGATCCAGTTTATCGATGGCAACAACACGATCAACATCTGGGCGACATTCTTCACCGATGTGCCGACAGGTAAATACTACGGAGTGAACTGGCAGAAGGGCGTAAACACCGGCTCGCCGACATCATTCGGCTATGTCGACAAGCGTCATACGGACGGTTTTAATATCGGTTGGTACGACGGCCATGTCAAGTGGATGCGCAGTTCCGTCAAGGTGACCCAGACCTATCCGCAGGGATCACCCTATTACTGGTATTTGACCAAGCCTGCGACGCCGTAGAAATCTCTTCGGTTATATGTAGTTGTGAAGAACGTCGCTAAATAAGCAGCTCCTATCAAAAGTGGCGTTCTGCTCCCGACAGCTTCAGCTGTCGGGAGCAGAACGCTTGCGTGCTTCTTTGTTTATCTAACTTTATGGATGACATGGATCGTGATATGATCATATGATTTAGCCATAGAATTTGAAATATGGTATGATGTATATTGTATGATCTGCATTGACGGCAAGTCATATATGCTGTGAGAGATTCCAGGTAACCAGTCTATGAGGAATGAGAAGACATCGGATCTGCTGAAAGTCCGGAAGCCTGTCTACCGTGTTATCGAGCAGGATCTCAGAGACCGTATCCGCAACGGAGCATGGTCGTCCGGGGCGATGCTGCCGAGCCGGAAGGCGCTTGCCAAGGAGTACGGTGTCGACATGCGAACTATCCAGCATGCCATCGGCGACCTGCTCTCCGACGGTACCCTCACCGCTGAACTGGGCCGTGGCACCTTCGTTACCACGGCGATCGGCGCGGGCGTGAGCGGTAATACTCCAGCCGCCAGTGAGACCGTCGTTATAATCGGCGACCCCTCCTTCGACCCCGGTCCGGGCTGGTCCGTAGTGGTGCATGCGATGCATGAGGGACTGAGAAGGCACACCGAGAACTCCCGTATCATTACGATCAACACCGCCGACCGGACTCCCGAAGGTGTGGTCAGGCACGAAAAGGACGCCCTGAAGCTGGTGGAGACTGAGCGAGTGGGCGGGGTGATCATGTTTCATTCCGGCGGCGAAGCCACCCTGCCCGATATCCGGCGTATCCTGCAGGCAAAAGTCCCGGTCGTTTTTGTGGACCGTGTGCCCTTCGAGTATGACTGCGACTTCGTGGGGATTGACAACCGCATCGCGGCACGCGAAGGTGTCGAGTATCTGCTCTCTGAGGGACACCGTCGGATTGCGTTTTTGGCTCCCGATGAGGATGTGTCTTCGGTGAAGGATCGTCTTGAGGGTTACTTCGACGCGTATCTCGGGGCCGACATCACGCCGTCGCAGGACCTGATCTTCCGTCTCCCTGTCGCAAAGTTCCTTTCCGGCGACACACTTCGCGCTGAGATCTCAAGCGCGGTGGATAGACTGCTGGCGCTTCCCGAGCCTCCCACGGCGATCTTTGCGGTGAACGATTTTCTGGCTGAGTACCTGCTGATTGCGCTTGAGGACCATGGGGTCTCAGTTCCTGACACGTTGAGCGTCATGGGGTTCGATGACGTTGGCCGTTTTCTCCCTCAGAAGCCGAAGCTTACGACGATCCGCCAACCATTCGAGGCGATCGGCGAGCGTGCCGCATCGATGTTGTGGTGGCGGATGAGCCACCGGGACAATGTCGCCGGCGCATTCCAGCATATCATGCTTCCCACACGCCTTGTGATACGCAGCTCTACCCGATCAATCGTTTAGAACTCTTATCAAACATTACGTTTACTTCCCGGCAACTGAAGTTGTCGGGAGCAGAGTGTGGCCGATTTTTGTAGTGTCTCTTAGCAAACGCCCTCTCGCCAATCTGACGCCCCAATCTCCCCGAGCTTATGCTTGCTGTATCTGCTATATTAATGTACAGGCGCGCGCTGGGAATAATCCCAGGATAAAACGTGTCAGAGCGTCTAAACTATATGGATATACCATATAGTTTAAAATCTGGTATGATGTAGATTGTATGGCAAATACTCAATTACGTCGGGGTGAGAACTGATGGCGGTACAAGAGAAGCGCTGGGTTGCCATTGCATCGTCGATCAAGGGCGCTATTCGTCGCGGGGAGCTGTATGCCGGCGCTCGGATCGCGTCGGAGACGGAGATGGCCGCGCAGTGGAACGTCAGTCCTATGACGGTGCACCGTGCTCTGACTGAGCTTCAGCGCGAAGGCTGGGTCGTGCGCCGCCGGAAGCTGGGTACGGTTGTGGCCGATCGTTCGGTGATGCCTGCCACGAAGATCGCCTTGATCTTTACCAGCCCGGTGGAGCTGCCGCAGGGCGCGTATGCCGCCGGTATTGAGGACAGCCTGGGCGACGGATTGCAACTGGTCCCTTTCAGCACAGGCAACAGTCCTGCCGAAGAGGCAAGATGTCTGGAGCGCGCAGCGGCGGAGTGCAGCGCCATTATTTGTTACCCCACAGGAGCGCCGCAGAATACACCCCTCCTGCGGAAGATAGCCGCATCGGTGCCGCTCCTCTTTATTGACTGCGCCCCCGACGGTGTTGATGCCGACATGGTGATGACGGACAACTTCGGCTCCATGATTATGGGGCTGAAGCATTTACACACTCTGGGACATACCCGCATCGCGTATTTTATGGAGTATCCCCACCAGGTTTCGTCGGTTCGTGATCGATATGCGGGTTATCAGGAGTTTATGCGCACGGAGATAGGTGTCACCGATCCTGATCGATGGGTTCGCCGGTTCTCAAACACGATGGCATACGAACAGTACTATGACCGGGTTGAATCGGTCCTGGTTGAGCTGTTGAGCGAGCCGGAGCCGGTCACGGCAGTTGCCTGCCAGCAGGATGTTACGATGGCGGCCGTTCTGGAAGCCTGCATGCATCTAGGCGTATCTGTCCCGTGTGAACTCGCCATCCTCAGTTTTAACGACATCCCGGTAAAGCTCCAACCACTGGCCGGCAGCGTCCATCGTCTGGTTCAGAGGCCCGTGGAGCTTGGTCACATGGTTGCGAAGCGCGCCCGAATGCGCCTTGATGCTCCGGATCTGCCGCCTCAGACCATGCGCCTGCTGACCGACCTCTATCCGGCGGCCGAACACACCCTGAACCAGGTGGCTCAGGACTTTATTGCCCGAAGAATATCGAAGAGGAACGCGGCTGTCGGAGCCTGAGCCTGCGAGCACGCGGAGCTCTCTGAACGACCGCCCGTGAAATTGTTAAAACGCGCCTACTGCGAGAGTATAAGAAGGCGCGTTTTTTTAGGTTTTGTTAGCGTTTTACCCTATAGTAAGGATGTGCGCTTTGGAAATGCCGGCAACCTGAATTCTTGGAAAGAGCGCAAGTTTGCCGCTCGAATAAATCGTTCCGGGATGCGTTTGGGTTCTAAACACGTCTCGCAAGCAGAAACTTTTGGCTTGATCTATTCTCTTGAAAGCTTAGAATAGATCAAGAAACAGATAGCATCACGACTTTACAAGCATGCCGGATGGTTCTATACTTTCCATCAGAAACGTGGCGGCTAAGCGGCATCTGCAAAGTTACCAGACTCGATACTATTGCTATACAGAGCAATCCGTCAAAGGCAAATCACATGAATGTAAAGCGCATCGCAGGCGCCGTTCTCGCCGCTGCATCGTTATTTGGCATCGCCGGCGCAGCCGCCGCAAGCTCAACAACCCAATCGCTTAATACTTCGTCCGGCACGATGGATGTGAACTATGCCGGCTATCTCTCCAAACACGATATTGTCTTCAACAAGCCGATCACCAACCCCATCTACGGCTCCACGGTGGGCAACGGCCGCATGGGAGCGATGGTTTGGAACAACAATGGGCTGACGATGCAGGTCTCCGGCGTGGACGCCTCCGAGGAAACCGCCTTCTCCGCCGGATTAGTCAACCTGTATACCAGTCCCGGCATGGACACCGGTTACTCCAGCTTCCAGCAGCGGCTTTCACTCTATGACGGCACGCTCACAACCAAGTACGACGCCAACCGCACTGTCACTGTGATGGGATCGCCGAACTCCGAGGTGATGGGCATCCACGTCGACGACAGGCGCGGAGGAGTCTCAAGCATCAATCTGGACCTCAGCCTCTGGGATGTTGACAGGCTTGGCGGAGGCGATGTCCCCGATATCAAGACGTGGCGTACCGTGTCGACTTACTCCGACGCCGGCGGCGTGGGGCTGAGCCGCGGTCAGACCGATGTCAACCACTTCGGATACACGCTTGCCGCTACCGTTGAAGGAGCGGCGTTCACCACGCAGACGGTTAATTCCAACAAAGTGCGCCTCGTCATCACGCCCACTTCCAGCTACACCATCTGGATCGCCTGTGCCAGCCGGCTCAATGCTCCCGGCAACGATTCTGTGGCGCAAGGCCGCAAGCTGTTGAGTGGCGTCAAGGCGGCCGGATACGCGAAAACTCTGGACAGCTATAAGAACTGGTGGCATGCATTCTGGGCGAAGTCGTTTGTGCAGTACGCCAATGCCTCAGGCGATGCGGACTACATGGAGAACATGTACTACCTCTACATGTACATGATCGCCGCCGGCTCTTATGCCAACTACCCGTTCCACTTCATCAACGGCACATTCAGCGCCGTCAACGATGCGACCAGCAATAAGTGGAGTGTCGCGTACTGGTACTGGAACCAGCGCGATGTCTACAATGCCATGCTGGCGTCCAACCATGCCGATGCGATGGCGGGCTTCAACAACCTCTACAGCCGCAACTTCAACGCCTTGAAGTCTTACACGATGACCAAGTACGGCATCGACGGGATCTGGGTACCTGAGACGATGGGCTGGGACGGTAACGCGCGCCACACGGACGACAGCGACTTTACGAAGAACATCTACTCGACGGGTACGGAAGCGGCCGAGAACATGTACGCTCAGTACAAGTACACCAACGACACAGCATACTTGAGCAACACCGTCTATCCGTTCATGAAAGAAATCGCGAAGTTCTATGCCGCCAAGCTCTCTCTGAACGCGACGACCGGCAAGTACTACATGGCGATGTCCAACGCCCACGAAACATACTGGCGCGTCCAAAATGCTATCACGGATCTGGCCGCCGTGCGCAGCCTGTTCCCGATCGCCATACAGACCAGCCGGACGCTCGGTGTGGATGCCGAGATGCGGACCCAGTGGCAGCACATCCTCGACAATCTGTCAGCCTATCCCGTAGCCTCCGATGGTTCCACCTACCTGCCGCACGATCCGCCGGATGTGAAGCAGAGCAACGGTGAGAATATCGTCAGCGAACTGCTCTGGCCTTACAGCGTCTCGGGCATTGGCGCGCCAGACTATCAGTATTCACTCGTTGGATGGAACAAGCGCCCCAATCCCTATTCGAATGTATGGTCCCCCGATGCCATTCAGGCGGCTCGGCTCGGTCTTGGCGACAACGCGTACAACGGCATGAAGGGCATGCTGGAGATGTACCAGAACTACCCCAATGGCCGAACGAACAACACCAACGGTGAGTTCGAGTACTGCGGTGTCCATTTGCTGGCGACGAACGAATCGCTGCTGCAGAGCTACAGCGGCAAGATCCGCGTCTTCCCTGCTACTCCCAGCGATACGAGCTTCGTTGGCGGTTTTACCTTGCTCGCTTCCGGCGGCTTCCTCGTGACTTCGGAACGTGACAACGCCGGGATCAAGTATGTGGGGATCAAGAGCTTCTATGGCAATGCGGCAACGGTGGTCAACCCCTGGGGGACGCAGCAGGTCGATGTGCGCAGAGCCTCCGATAAGAAGGTGGTCCTGAAAACATCCGGCGAGGAGTTTAGCTTTAACACGACGCCCAACACCCTATACATTGTTGAGCTGGCGGCAAAGCCGTTCAGCGCCTATAAGCATCAGCGGTTAACCGGAACGCCCAACAACGATGCCAAAGTGCTGGAGGGCGGTTCCAGTACCATCGGCTCCTTCGCAACGGAGCGCGCCAGACCGGACACTGGCAAGTATGAGGCGGAAAATGCGGCATTGACCTCATGTCAGGTTTCCACAGACATCTCGGCGTCGAACGTGCGCGAGGTGACGAACATGGGGCTGCACTCCGCGATCACCTTCGACAAAGTGCGAGCCGGCAAGCAGATTGCCATTCGATACTGCACCTACAGTAACCCCGGCAAGATCACGCTGTACATCAACGGAGCGCGCATTCAGGATGTGACGCTGCCCGCCACCAATAGCTGGTGGACGACATACGCCACCGTGAACGTCGCCGCGGATGTGCCCAAGGACGCGACAGTAAAGCTTCAGTACGATGACGGGGATTCGGGAGTTAATATCGATTGCATTGAGGTCAGATAGAAGTAAGGACGAAAGATGAAATTAACTACTTTGGCATCTTGTGCCGCCTTTATATACTCAGTTGCGTTGCCTGCCATGGCAGCGCAGCATCCTGCAACGGCGTCCCAAGCCATCTTTGCGGATACGCCCTTACCGGGCGCCACATCCGATTTTCACGGTTTTGTCAGCCATGACTTTACGGTGGACGGCTGCGGCGTGCATGTGGTCGATCCGAAGACCCCATTGCCCGGCAAGCCCTGGGTATGGCGGACGATGTTCTGGGACGCATTCCCGAATGCCGATATCGCCCTGCTTGGGCGCGGCTTCTCCGTGGCGTTTATCGATGTCGGCGATACGTTCGGCGCTCCGGAGCCGATGAAGCACTTTGACGCTTTTTATGACCAGATGACCGGCGTATATGGCTTCTCGAGGCATCCTGCCCTGGAAGGCCTCAGTCGCGGGGGCCTTTACGCTTACCGGTGGGCTTATGTCAACACCGGGAAGGTCGGCTGCATCTATGGCGACGCTCCCTTGTGCGACATGAAGAGCTGGCCGCAGGGCAAGGGGAAGAGCACGCGTGTCGAGGGAGAAGTGCAGCAGGCGATTGCGTCCTATCACTTCAAGGATGAGGCGGAGATGACTGCTTTCAACGGCAACCCGATCGATATCCTTCAGCCGATCGCGAAGGCGCGCATCCCGATTATTCATGTCGTCGGCGATGCCGACACGGCTGCGCCGATGGCGGAGAACAGCGATATCATTCAGGAGCGCTTCCAGAAGTTGGGCGGGAAGTTCGTCCTGATCGTCAAGCAGGGATGCGAGCACCATCCGCACGGTCTAAATGATCCGACACCTGTTGTCGATTTCATCGTCGCCCACTGCGCAACCGGACAGGCAGCTAAAGAGGCTATGAAGGTTGCGCCCAAACCAGGAACCGTTATCGAACTGCCTCAGGGCAAGTGGTAGATAGGAGAGAACTATGTCAACTGCAATCGAAGCCGGGATACCCGGCGCTGTTTCGGATTTCCATGGCTATGTCTGCCATACATTCGATGTGGATGGGCATGAGGCGCGCATCGTCGAACCAAAAGAGACACTGCCCGGCAAACCGTGGGTTTGGCGAACGATGTTCTGGGACGCCTTTCCCAGCGCCGATATCGGTTTACTTGAGCGCGGCTTTCATGTCGGTTATGTCGATGCCGGCGACACATATGCCTCTCCGGACGCCCTGGCGCTTTTCGACTCATTCTACGATCACGTGACGACCTGGTATGGTTTCTCAAAACGTCCCGTGCTGGAAGGCCTCAGCCGGGGTGGCTACTGCGCCTACCGATGGACGTATTTCAATACCGATAAGGTGGGCTGCCTTTACGGCGATGCGCCCCTCTGCGATATCAATCTCCTGAAAGGGTGGGGCGAAAAGACGAACGGAGTCTCTGATCGCTGGTTGACCCTGCTCGATTCTTACGGCATAACTGGCGATCCCAATACTGCGGTCATTGAGGGAAATCCTATTGACGGCCTTGCCACACTTGCGGCTGCCGGTATCCCCATCATTCATGTTTGCGGCGATAAAGACGAAGCGGCGACGAATCCCAAAAACAACGACATCGTGCAGGATAGATATCCCAAGCTTGGCGGGGAGTTCGTGTTGATCATGAAGGAAGGGTGCCCACACCATCCGCATGGATTGTCTGACCCGACTCCGGTGGTCGATTATATCGTGGCGAAATGCGCGGATGGTCAGGCTGCCGAAGAGGCTTTGAAGTGGGCGCCTAAGGCTGGAGAGATAATTTTCGTGCCGGAAGGTAAATGGTGAGGATATGGCGAAAATGCGCACATTGCGCTTAATGTAAACGAGTACATATGACATTTCTTAAACTTCTTGGCATTGCTGCCACTCTGCTCATTGTTGTGCCGGCAGCGGCTAAATCTGCTGAAAAGCTGCCGGTCGACTATATCGATCCGATGATCGGGGCGATGACAACCATTCCGGGTGCGGGAGGCGGCAAAACGTTTCCCGGCGCGGCTACGCCGTTCGGGATGGTTCAGCTCAGCCCTGATACCGTGACCGGAGGCGACAACGGCAGCGGCTATTCGTGGGATATGAAGACGATCGAAGGCTTCAGCTTCACGCACATGAGCGGCGTCGGCTGGTACGGGGAGTTTGGAAATCTGCAGGTCATGCCGGAGGTGGGAGATCTGGTGATTGACCGCGACGGCGCAAAGAGTTCGTACGCTAAAGATACCGAAGTTGCAAAGGTGGGTTATTACAGCGTTAATCTGGATCGGTACAACGTCAAGACCGAATTGACGGCTGCGCCGCACGCCGGGATCCTGCGCTTTACGTTTCCACAGTCTCAGAACAGCCGCATCAAAGTGGACCTGACGCGGCGTATTGGTGGCGACGGCTCTCATTCGTCGTCGCAGTATGTGCGGCAGGTGGACGACCATACTTTCGAGGGATGGCTGAAGTGTGATCCGTCCGGCGGTGGATGGGGGAATGGAGCGGGCGGCATCAGCTATACCCTCTACTTCTCCATGCAGACAAACATTCCTGTGAAGACCTTTGGGACGTGGGATGGGCAGGATGTGTCTCGCGCTTTGAAAGAGCGCACAGGGACGCGATCCGGCTTCTTTCTGGAGTTTCCAACAGGCGTCGCACAGCAGGTCCTGCTGAAGTCCGGTATCTCATTTGTCAGTGTCGAGGGCGCGCGCGCGAACCTGGCGCATGATATCGCCGGTTGGAAGTTCGATGACGTCCGCAAAGAGGCTCGCAGCCGTTGGGCAAAGGCGCTCAGTTGTGCGGCGGTTGAAGGCGGCAATGAAACGCAGAAGACGGTTTACTACACGGCCATTTATCACGCTCTGCTGGATCCCCGCTCGATCACGGATGTCGATGGAAGTTACTTTGGGCCGGACAAGAAGGTCCACAAGACTGGCGCATGGATAGCCCGGACCTGCTTCAGTGGTTGGGATGTCTTCCGGTCGGAGTTTCCTCTGCTTAACCTGATTCAACCGAACATTGTAAGCGATCAGGTCAATTCCCTGATGCAGATCAATGAGCTTGGCGAGACCAAGGGGCTGCCGCGCTGGGAACTGATGGGGCGTGACACACCCATTATGCTGGGCGATCCGGCGCTCTCGATCATCTCAGATGCTTACGTCAAGGGGATACGCGGCTTCGATGCGGAGAAGGCCTATGAGATGTGCCGTCATGTTGCGCAGGGGCCGATTGAAAAGTCCAACCGCGAGGATTTCGATCACTGGCAGAGCCTCGGGTATTGCACGGGCGATCTGAGCATCTCCAATACGCTGGAAAACGCGTACGCCGACTATGCGGTGGGGCGTTTTGCCGAAGCGCTCGGCAAAAAGGATGATGCGCAGAAGCTATACAAGACGTCGCTGAACTATCGCAACGTTTTCGACCCGTCCGTGGGCTGGTTCCGGCCCCGCAATGACAAGGGCGATTGGATGGAATGGAAGGGGAGGCTGCAGACCACCGGCTGCGTGGAGAGCAATCCGGGGCAGCAGGGCTGGTTTGTGCCGCAGGATGTGGCCGGGTTGGCCAAGCTGGTGGGCGGCAAAGACGAGTTCGTGCGGCAGCTTGATGACTTCTTCAACCATACATCGGCCAAGGATATCAAGGGCTGGAACGATTACTACAATCACTCCAATGAGCCGGTTCATCACATCCCCTTCCTGTTCACCTACGCCGGCGCGCCATGGCTGACACAGAAGTGGTCCCGGTTCATCTGCGACAATGCCTATGGCACAGGGCCACAGGGTATCTGCGGAAATGACGATGTGGGCCAGATGTCGGCCTGGTACGTGCTTGCGGCGATGGGAATATATCCGGTGAGCCCGGCAAGCAATGTCTATATTATCGGCAGCCCTGTCTTTGAGAAAACCACACTGCGGCTTGGGGAGAAGAGCAAGAAGACCTTTACAGTTGTTGCACAGGGAGTCTCACCGGAGAATATCTATGTGCAGTCGGCTGCGCTCAACGGAAAGTCGCTGCAGCGAGCCTGGCTGACACATGAGGAGGTAGCCGCCGGAGGCGCGTTGACCCTGACAATGGGACCGCAGCCGAATAAGACATGGGGCAGCGATCCGAAGTTCGCGCCACCTTCTTTGTCAGGGGAGAATGGGGAATAACACTGTTGTAATAGGCTGAGTTGACGATAGCGTGTCATGATACATTGGCTTGCCTGGCGATTTCAGCCTGACGGTAGAACGACCTACAAATCCACAGGAGGCAGGCGGTTAAACGACCCGCAAGCGGGTGCCCCAGAGGCCGGTGGTTAAAACCACGCCTAGAGAGTACAACAGTGCCCCTCCGGGCACAAAGAGTGAGCGATGCTCACTTCCTAGTCCGCGAAGGCGGACATGTGTACTCTCTAGCCCGTGGTTTTAACCGCCAGGGCAGGCCGACGCGTATGCTGATATGTAATCGTAGATGCCGGTATGCCTTCGCTACCTATCCAAAACAAACTTCTTGACACCATATTAACCACATAGTATAATTGGCCCGGTGATCACCTTTCTCAAAGCATTTGCGGCATAATCGGATCCTGTGCGGCATTGATATGCATAAGTGTAATAGGTATAATTGCAATATTAGTGCCGCCTCTTCAGATAAAGCCGCCACTTCTTCTCATGCCTCCGCATCGCAAGCGAAGCGGAGGCGCATCGATCCTGTTTTCGATCGACAATGGAGGACTCTTATGAAGAGGACGTTTACGATCGCCCTGGGCCTGTGCGCTCTTGGGGCGGGGGGCCTCGCGGCGCCGGCAAAGGCGCAGATCGTTTCCGGCGGCGTTTATACTCTCACCTGCAAGACGGGTGGACTGACGCTTGATAACGGCGGTTCGGCTTCGGCCGGAAATGCCGTGAAGCAATGGTCTCTTGGGGGAGGCAACACAAACCAGCAGTGGCAGATCAATAGTGTCGGCACGGGCAAGTACGATCTTGTCTGTCTGACCAGCGGTATGGCCCTCGATAACGGCGGCACAAGCACAAACGGCGCTCTTGCAACACAGAACTACGTATCGACATCCAGCACGCGGCAGCAATGGACGATCACGAGCGTGGGAGGCGGCTACTATCAACTCGTCTGCGCGGCCAGCGGCAAGGCTCTCGACAACAGCGGATCGACGGCCAACGGCGGTTCGGTCTGGCAGTGGGATGCGAATTCGACCAATGCCAACCAGCAGTGGCTGATCTCTCCCGTGCAGATCGGAGCCGCGACGCCGTTCATCTCCTACGAGGCTGAAGCCGGGACGCTCGGAGGAGGAGCGACGACCGTTGCCCTGACCGCGCCGCCCACCACAAAGTTTACAAGCCCACAGCTTGAGGCGTCGGGGCATTCCTATGTTCATCTGGGCGGCAATGGCCAGAAAGTGACGTGGACGAATAACACGGGCAAGAACGTCAATTTCATCAACGTGCGCTATTCCATCCCCGATTCCTCGGGTGGCGGCGGGATCACATCGACATTGAACCTCTATGTAAACGGCACGTTCCGCCAGGCGATCAATGTCAATTCCAAACAGACGTGGGTGTATGAGACGGACAGCAATTACGACGGCTTCAATCAGACGCCGTCCTCCGGCAACCCGCATTTATTCTGGGATGAGACGCATGCGTTTATCACCGGCACGGCGGTAGCCCCGGGCAGCACGATCACGCTGCAGCAGGATGCGGCGAACTCGGCCGGTTACTACAATATCGATGTGGTGGATCTGGAAGCGCCTCCCGCAAAGCTCACGCAGCCAGCGAATTCGTTGGCGATAACCGCTTATGGCGCGACGCCCAACAACAGCAGCGCAGACAGCACCACAGCGATCCAGAACTGTATCAACGCAGCGCAGTCGCAGGGGAAGATTGTCTGGATTCCTGAGGGCACGTTCTACCTGAATACGGGCGCCGGGCTCAGCGCAAACGGCGTCACCATCCAGGGAGCGGGCATGTGGTACAGCACTGTCTACTACAATCCCACGCTTCCGGCGTCTTCAACGAACAATGTCTTTCTGCCGACATCTTGCACATTGAAGAACTTCATGATTGACGGCAACGCTGTTTCCAACAACACGGCCGGCGGAAACGGCGGCGCGATCAACATCAAGGGAAGCAACTGGCTGATCGACAGCCTCTGGATACAGCATGAGGGTGCGGGGGTCTGGGCCGACGGCACGAACGGCACTGTGCAAAATTGCCGGCTCAATAATACCTGGGCCGACGGCATCAACCTGAACAATGGCAACGGCGGCGCTGGCAACAACACCGGCAACAATTTGACTGCGCGGAACAACTTCGTGCGCGGCTCCGGTGACGACGGCCTTGCGATCAACGATGGAGACAATCCGGGCGCGGTGCGGATGAACACGATCACGCTGCTTAACAACACCGTGGTTGCTCCCTGGTGGGCCAACAACATCGGCATCTACGGCGGCACCAACGATCTGGTCGCGAACAACCTCTGCACCGATTCCGTCAAAGAGTTCGGAATCAGCATCGGCCTCTTCGGCGGCCAGGACTTCCTGCAGACGGCCTATATCCAGGGCAATACTGTCCTGCGTTGCGGCAGTTTCGGCTATGCGATCCAATTCCCGGCCATCTCCGTGGGGCAAAGCGGGACGCCGAGCACGATCAACAATATCACCGTCTGCGGCAACACGGTCCAGAATGCCATGTTCAACGGGCTGAACGTCCATACCGGCACAGGGTTGAACATCGACGGCAATATCATCGACCACCCGGGCTTGCGAGGGATCGAGATCGAATCGGGAGCGCAGGGAAATGTGGCGTTCGTCGCCAATACGGTGAAGAACCTCAACGCTGGCCAATCCGCCTATGTCGACAACGCGCCGGCGGCCAACTTCCCGGTTAGCGGCTCGGGGAACGTCGGGTTTACGGCGCCGTAGGGGACCTAACCCCTCCCGCGCCTTAGAGCGCTTAATCCCCTTCCCTGCCTTCGGGGCTTCGCCCAGGGAAGGGGACGTTCATCCCTATATCCCTCAGGATCTTAGCCTTGAGTAATGTTATCGACTACGCCTATTTATTGGCCTGTTCAACTAGGTTAGCCTGTGTCAAGAAGTGGATATGGATGATAACGATACTGAATAATAGAGGCTTTGGGCTGTAATTACGAACGTCCCCTTCCCGCAGTCGGGTACCGAAGGCACACCCTGTGGCGACTGCCCGCGAAGCGGCTTGGCAGGGAAGGGGATTGAGCGCTCTAAGGCGCGGGAGGGGTTAGGTCCTCCGATTACTCTGTGGAAAAGGTCAACAACATCTATGACATTCAAAATTCGTCCGCTCTTGTTCTCATGCCTTGCCGTCTTTCCACTGTGCAGCGCCGCGAATGCACAGAGGAAGGCGAGCGAGGTGTTGCTCGTTTATAATGCCGGCAGTCCGATTTCCACTGCGGTGGCAAAGGACTATGAGGCAAAGCGGCATATTACGAATGTCGTGACTGTCAATTGTCAGGACTCGGCACTAAACACCGGCAACGAAACGATCTCATTCGACGACTATTCCACACAAATCGCCGCTCCTGTCAGCCAGTATCTGGCAAAGCACAAGAACATCGACTTTATCGTGCTGACGAAGGGTGTTCCAATTCGTATCCGTGACGCGCATACCGGCGAGAGAGAAGGGGGACAGGGACCCCAAATGCCCTCGCTGGATAGTTACCTGGCCGCCATCGACTATCCAACCATGCCGGGTGCGGTGAAGGCCAGTCTGGTAGGATCGGGCACGGTCGGCACGGGATGGGTGAACCGTTACTATCATACGTCGGAGCCGTTTTCGCACGCGAAGTTCGGCGGTTATCTGGTGACTCGCCTCGACGGTTACACGCAGGCCGATGCCATGGGATTGGTAAGCCAGGCCCTTGAGGCTGAGCGTAAACGGCCGGTGGGCGATATCCTGTTCGACATCGAGCCGGATTTTGGCTTGGGCGATAAGACGAAGTTTCCGCTGGCAGTGCCGAGCACGAATGTCACCACGGAAGAGCCCTGGGGTGACTGGTTCGGGGATATGTTGCGCATGAACGATATCCTGGAAGCGACCGGCATCCCGCACATTACGGATCTGAACCAGAAATTCGTGGGAGATAAGTCGAACTTGCTGGGATACTTCTCCTACGGAAGCAATGACAACCATTTCGATTCCGCGGCCTATCAATCTCTCCGTTTTGCTCCCGGCTCAATGTCCGACACGGCCGTATCCACCAGCGGCCGCACTTTCCTGCCGACACAGGGCGGGCAGACACTGATGGTTGACCTGATCGCCCATGGATTGACCTGTGCCCAGGGGTATGTGGGCGAGCCGATCCTTGACGGCACCTCGTCTCCCTCGATCGATCTCACGCATTACCTGTCAGGCTATACGATGGCCGAGAGCTTCTATGCCGGGACCAAGTACATCGGCTGGGAAGGCATCTGCATCGGCGATCCGCTGTGCTGTCCTTATGCCGGACAGAAGCTCGTCATTCCGATATCGGCTGCTGCATTCAGCGACTCGCATGGCGGCCTGAAAACCGAAGGCTGCAGCGAAAGCGGCCTTGATGTCGGCACGATATCCGCCGGAGACTATACGATCTATAACGGTGTCGATCTTACCGGAGCCAAACGCTTCAAAGCTCGTGTCGCAAGCGCAGGGCCGGGAGGCAATATCGAAGCGCATATCGACAGCCCGGCAGGGAAATTGATCGGAACGTGCGCCGTGCCGCCAACCGGCGATTGGCAAAAGTGGACGACGCAGGTGTGCGATCTTACCGGAAAGGTCAAGGGTAAGCATACGCTGTATCTCGTGTACGCCGGTGGCGGCGGCAATCTGTTCAATGTAGAGTGGTTTGCCCTGGGAGGCTAGATTTTGCTGAGACGTGATTTTCTTAAGGCGGGCCTGGGCGCAGCGATTGCCGGGCCGCTTCTCTTTGATACTTGGAGAACTTCTCCGGCCAGTGCCGCCGGAGATGCGGTGGAGGGGATGGCGCTTGGCGAACATGGGGTTCTGCTGCGCAGCAAAGTGGAGCCTGCGCTTAATCTGACCGATGCGGTGACGCTTGAAGCCTGGGTAAAGGCCGCTCCGATGGGGCAAGAGGGCGGCCGTATTCTGGATAAGCTGATTCCCGGCACAAGCGAAGGCTTTACGCTGGACACCTATCCCGGCAATTCGCTGCGTATGATCACCCTTAAAGGGATCTGCTCCTACGATGCCCGATTGGGCGACAGTCACTGGACGCATGTCGTGGGTGTCTACAGCGCATCAGGTAAGACACTGGCGCTCTATATTGACGGCAAGCAGGTTGCATCGATGAACGACGGAGATTTTCCGTCGCTCACTGTTCCCAAAATACCCCTCACGATCGGGGCCGACCCGAACGGCGGCAATCGCTTCCATGGACAGATCCTGCGAGCCGCCGTTTACAATCGCGCCCTGACATCGGAGGAAATCGCAGCGCGCAGCGGGAATCCAGGGGCACGGCTTGCCGGCGCTGTTGGAGCGTGGAATTTCCCGCAAGCGCCCGGCAGAACCATCTCTCCCACCGAAGGCACACTTATTCTCATGAACACAAACTGGACGCGCCCCGTTGTGGGCGCAGCAACCGGCCCGGCTAACTCGCTGGCCCTCTGGTATCCTCGCCCCGCTCGTGAATGGCTCGAAGCGCTGCCCATCGGCAATGGCCGGCTTGCCGCGATGGTGTTCGGCGGAGTCGATACGGAGGTCCTTCAACTCAATGAGGGCACGATCTGGGGCGGCGGTCCGCATAATTACGACAGCTCGGAGGGGCTTGCCGCGCTGCCGCAGATCCGCCAACTTGTCCTGGACGGCAAGTTCCATGAGGCCGAGGAGCTTGTGAACGCCAAGTTTATGGGCAGGCCCGCCGGTCAGATGCCTTATCAGCCTGCCGGCAACCTCAATCTCAGCTTTACGGAAACCGGAGACATCACGGACTATCGCCGCGAACTGGATCTGACCACGGCCACGGCGCATGTCGAGTACCTGTCCGGCGGTGTCCGGTATCGGCGAGACACGTTCGCGAGCGCGCCGGACCAGGTGATCGCTATCCATTTGACGGCCGATAAGCCCGGCAAGATTGGCTTCACCGCGACATTCGACAGCCCGCAAAACGTGGATACGAGTGCAGTCGACAGTCATACGATCGCGCTCCACGGGATTAGCGGCGATGTCGGCGAGATAAAAGGGGCGGTCAAGTTTCAGGCTCTCGCGCGCGTCCACGCCGAAGGCGGGCGCGCGCAGACAGAGGGCGTGAAGCTCATCGTCGATGGCGCGGATTCGGTGACCCTGCTGATCTCTATCGGGACCAGCTACAAGAACTACCAGGACGTGAGCGGCGACGCCAACGCTATCTCTCTGAAGTATCTCGATGCGGCATCTAAAAAGCCGTTTGCAAAGCTTCGCGATGCTCACGCCGCCGACTATCAGAAGATGTTCAAGCGCGTCGATATCGACCTGGGAACGTCAGACGCCGCAAAGCTGCCGACGGATGAGCGCGTCGTGGCATTTAAAGAGGGCAGGGACCCGCAGCTGGCCGCGCTTCACTTCCAGTTCGGCCGATATCTGCTGATCTCATGTTCGCGTCCGGGCGGCCCGCCTGCCACCTTACAGGGTCTCTGGAACCACGAGATGAGTCCGCCGTGGGGTTCCAAGTACACAGTCAACATCAACACGGAGATGAACTACTGGCCTGCCGCGCCTGCGAATATGCTTGAGTGTTACGAGCCGTTATTCGATATGATCCGAGATGTTTCCGTGACTGGGCAGCACACGGCCAAGACGCTTTATAACGCCAGCGGCTGGGTGCTCCACCACAACACCGACGGCTGGCGCGGAACGGCGCCGGTGGATGCCGCGTCATCGGGCATGTGGCCGTCGGGCGGAATATGGCTGTCGAAGAGTTTCTGGGATCACTATGAGTTTACGGGGGATCACGAAGCGTTGCGACGGCACTATCCGATTTTGAAAGGGGCGGCGCAGTTCTTCCTCGACACTCTGGTGGAGCATCCCGAGCAGCACTATCTGGTCACGAACCCTTCGGTCTCTCCCGAGATCCCCCACGCGGGCGGGTTTATCTGCGCCGGTCCCACCATGGACAACCAACTGCTGCGCGATACCTTTGACGCCTGTGTCGCGGCTGGTGAAATGTTCGGGGTGGATGAGGATTTCCGGGCAAAGGTAAAGGCGGCCCGGGCTCGGCTTGCCCCGGACCGGATCGGGAAGGCAGGACAGCTGCGCGAATGGCTGGACGACTGGGACATGGAATCGCCGGATCGTCACAACCGGCATGTGTCGCATCTTTACGGCCTCTATCCCAGCAGTCAGATTACGCGCCGCGGAACGCCCGATCTCTTCGCGGCGGCCCGCAAGTCGCTGGAGATACGCGGTGACGACGCCACCGGTTGGAGCATGGGATGGAAGATAAACCTGTGGGCCAGGCTTGAGGACGGCGATCACGCGCACAAGCTGATAACGATGCTTCTGACGCCGGAGCGTACCGCGCCGAACCTGTTCGACCTGCATCCGCCGTTCCAGATCGACGGCAATTTCGGGGCCGTCTCCGGCATCTGTGAGATGCTGCTGCAGAGCCATGCCGGAGAGATCCATCTGCTGCCCGCTCTGCCGTCCTCGTGGCCGTCCGGGCACGTTAACGGCCTGCGCGCCCGTCCCGGTGCGGAAGTGGATATGGCATGGGCCGGCGGCAAACTGAAGACGGCCAAGATCCGCTCAAGCCACACAGGAAAATTGCGAGTGCGCGCTGCCGGCGTGGTGTCCATTAAAGAGCATGGGCAGGAAGTCGAAGTGACCCGCGACGGCGATGTCGGAGAGTTCGCAGCGGTGAGCGGCAAGGTTTACGAGATCGCGCCGGTTTGATATAGATCCTACAATCGTGATCATGTGATTTGAAGCCATCCGGCAGTTGCCGGGTGGCTTCAAATGTTTTTAACTACAATGTATTTTTAGGGTATTTCCTCTGTGTTTATCTCCATTGTACGCGGTTTTGACATGTTCTGGGAAAGTGCGGGGCTTCGATCTCAAAATCGCAGTTTCTGAGTGCGCATAGATGGGTTAATGGCCTGAATTACTCATAACGCCGAGCTAAATTCATGCATAAAATAGATACGGCCTCAAATATGCAGGCACAGAATATGTTGCCGAATCATAGCCGGCGAATTTAAAATACGCCTTGACTCAATAATAACTCTGTAGTATAATTTGGGTGTGCTGCAGCCTAGTGAACTGAGCAGATCGATCGTTCAGACAATATCTTGTACTTAGAAGAGGAAATTATTATGCAATCACTCCATCGAAGCCGTCGAAATAATTCGCGCAAGGCGGATAGCGAAGTCATCGGATTTACACTGATAGAATTACTAGTTGTCATAGCAATAATAGCGATTCTTGCGGCAATTCTCTTTCCGGTATTCGCCAAGGTGCGCGAGAAGGCGCGCCAAACGGCTTGTGAGAGTAATCTCAAGCAAATCAGCCTGGCATTATTGCAATATGAGCAGGACAATGATGAGACGACTGTTCCATTCCAGATGGTCGATCCCGACTGGGGCGTCTCACAGAACTACTCCCAGGTGCGATGGTGGCCGGCGCTGTATCCGTATATCAAGAGTGATGCCGTTCTGGGATGCCCTTCGGCCTCAACCAACGGCATTACGATCGGTCACAACAACAACCAGGCCTACGTATTCAATGCCGACATCATCCGCAACACCCAGGTATGGGGCGGCACCTGGAATGCAAACGGCAAGGTTTCACAAGTTGCAGCTCCGGCCAATACCGTCTTCCTCCTGGAATGGGACCCGACTAACACACCGCGTGAGATCAGCAGCGGCGACTTCGACTGGACCATGGGACACCGCACTACCGACGGCGGAGCGCTGCAGCAGTATCGCGCCCTGACGCGCCACACCGACGGTTCCAACCTCGGTTTCGTGGACGGCCATGTGAAGTGGACGCGCCCTGACAGCATCTCACGTGACGACAATCCGCTCGCGAATGATGGAAAGACCCTCTGGTTTGCTCCTCTTCGCGAGAAGTAGGGCCTCCTCTCTCCATCGAAGTACGAACCTGCCGCAGCAACTATTGATTGCCGCGGCAGGTTCGTTTTGTTTTGTCACCCTCTCAACACTTCAAAAAATACCGGCATATACAGAATATAAATACCCTGTAATATTAAATCGATACAAACGGGTGAGTTTGGTATAAAGAACCTTGCTTTATCGTTAAGCGATGCAATAGATGTCAAATAATATCAGTAATACGACGATAATTTAAATTCATACTTATATTGACTTAATTTATACGCTGTAGTATGATCTTTTCGATGAGGTTGCGCAGGCCGGTTAGGTCCAATGCCGTTCAAATAAGTCGCTCCCAGCCCTAAAGGGCTTCGCTGGCCGGTAGTGGTTGCCCGCCTTCGCGGGCGCAAGAGGTAGGCGAAGGCGATTCTTCATCTTGACGCCCGCGAAGGCGGGCAGTTTCCTAAAAGGCAGCGAGTTCCTTCAGGGCTGGAGCCGACGGCTGAACAGGCCTCATTTGAATGGCATTGGGCTTAGGCCAGCGCCTCATCGCATATGCTTAACTTGCGCGGGGGCCTCATTCTCCTTTCGGTACATAGAGAGGAGATGAAGGATCCGCCGCATTGACGTTCCCACATCGAAAGGATCCTATGAAAGCTGTGACGTTTCCCGGACGGCTTCTCTTTCTGAATATACTGTTGCTTTCGCTCTGCGGCGCGGCCTATGCACAGAGGCAGGCGAGCGAGGTTTTGCTTGTTTACAATGCCGGCAGCCCCGTTTCGACAGCTGTGGCCAAATATTATAAGAGCAAACGGCACATCACCAACGTTGTCGGCGTGAAATGTATTGACTCAGCCTTGAGTTCCGATAATGAGACCATCGACTTCAGTGACTATTCGACACAGATCGCGAAACCTATCAGCAGGTATGTGGCGATCCATCCGGAAATCAACTTCATCGTGTTGACGAAAGGCGTTCCGATTCGCATTCGAGGCGCTCAAACCGGCGAGATGGACGGAGGGCAGGGGCCGCATCTGCCGTCGCTGGATAGTTATTTGGCGGCAATGGACTATCCGGCCGTGAAGGGCGCCTTTCTGGCCAGCCTTGCCGGATCCGGTACGGTTGGCACGGGTTGGATCAACCGTTATTACAACCGATCGGAGCCGTTTTCGCATGCCAAGTTCGGTGGATATCTCGTAACAAGGCTGGACGGTTACACCGAGGCCGATGCCATGTCGCTGGTTGACCGAGCCTTGGAAGCGGAACGCAACAGGCCGGACGGAGATATCCTGTTTGATATCGAGCCGGATTTCGGCCTTGGCGATAAAACTGCGTTTCCCATCTCCGTTCCAAGCACGAAAGTGACCGAGGAGGAACCCTGGGGCGACTGGTTTGGCGATATGCTTCACATGAGCGATATCCTTGAAGCGACCGGTATCCCGCACATCACGGATCTGGCGCAGACCTTTGTCGGGGGCAAGTCGAACTTGCTGGGATATTTTTCATTTGGAAGTAATGACGACCATTTCGACCCTGCGGCATACGAGTCGCTGCGCTTCGCGCCGGGATCCATGTCGGACACGGCTGTATCCACCAGCGGCCGCACTTTTCTGCCGACACAGGGTGGGCAGACGCTAATGGCGGATCTGATAGCTCATGGATTGACATGCGCGCAAGGATATGTGGGAGAGCCGATCCTCGACGGCACGTCCTCGCCGACGATCGATTTGACCGAATTAAGCCCGCTGCAAGCCCCCCAGCTTTAGCGGGGTGTTAGGCGGGCTTCTCACCAGTCTACGCAAAAAAGTGCTGGTGGGTGATGTGGCTCGCAACTTGGATACCCTGATC
>Ga0105237_10001411_pt1 | contig 31753 bp, 20 predicted proteins | sample KBSC24metaG_FD_81520 | JGI IMG/M metagenome (GOLD analysis project Ga0105237, IMG submission 81520) | Corn rhizosphere microbial communities from Kellogg Biological Station, Michigan, USA - KBS C2-4 metaG | ecosystem: Host-associated > Plants > Roots > Rhizosphere > Soil | place: Michigan, USA... | reverse complement strand
GGCGAACGCCTCCATTTGAAGTAATCATCCAATACCTTTAGCGACGCAGCGTCTGGAACAGGACCGGTATGCGCGGTTTGGGAGAAGTACATCACCACGGGGTGAGCAGCGCTGAACGCAGGCCATTTAGGTTCTCCGGAACCATTGGGGTTGCCATACTTTGCAAAGTTTGTCCAATAGGTACTCATCGCATCCGAAATATCCAGGTCCGTTTTACTTGTTTGCAGACTTGAGGTATCAAGCGTGCCGAATACATAAGCGACTTCCTGTCCATGAGGCGATCCATAGCCCGCACGAGGTGAGCCTGCAGGATATTCAGGGTGCTGATCAAAATAATAATAAAAAACCTTTGATTTGCCTTTGTTTGCCTGTAACGTCGCCCAGCTCCAGGTATGCCAGCCAATTGCCACATCACGGAACAGATCACGGGCGGTTTTTGCAACGGTACCTGTGCCGGGCGGGTAAGCCTTAATAAGTTCATCAGCAAACTTCCCATAGCGAAACTTTACGGCAAAAATGTAGATTTGAGGGCTTGGGGGCGGTGAGCTGGCGGCCTCATCGGAGTTGTAGCCAACCAGTATAGGTGTTTCGTTATACTTTCCGGCTTCATAGAGTTTATACTGGTCGTCGGGTATCACCCAGCCATCAACAACAGGCCATGCGAAGCTGCGCACGAACAGAAGTTTATCAGCCTCTACCTTTCGCAAACCGGCAATTGACGAAACCCCCGCACCTTTAACGTAGGCTTCACCGGCAGCTTCCGCATCATGCAAGCTTTTCATATTTTCACCCGGAAAGATCGTGTTACGTGTAGGACCAAATGAGCCACCACTCTCGGAGATGGCCCCTTCGAACAGTCCTTTAGCCAGGGGGCTTGCACATAGCATACTAACCGCGATACCACCTGCCGACTCGCCGAAAATAGTTACCTTGTCAGGATTTCCCCCAAAGGCCGCTATATTGTTTTTAATCCATTTAAGGGCTGCTATCATATCCAGCAGGCCATAGTTTCCGGAGACATGGTTTGGGCTTTCGGCGCTTAATTCAGGGTGCACCAAAAATCCAAGCTGGCCTAAGCGATAGGCGATGCTTACCAGCACAACCCCCTTTTTTGCCAGTTTTTCGCCGTTACTAGTCAGGTCAGCAGTGCCGCCAAAATTAAAACCGCCGCCATGGATCCATACCAGTACCGGGACTTTGTCATTCGGCGACTTGGCCGGCGTCCAAACGTTCAGGTACAGGCAATCTTCACTTTTTCCTGAAACCGGGTTGCCCCACTGCATGGATGCCGGGGCAAATTTATTGGCCTGACGTACGCTGTCCCATTTTGCGGCGGGCTGGGGGGCGCGCCAGCGCAATTCACCAACCGGCGGCGCGGCAAACGGGATGCCTTTATAAACTGTAAGGCCATTTTCAAAAGTTCCCTGCAATAATCCTTCGTTCACCTTAACGGCAGCAGGTTGTGCTTTACCAAGTGTAACCGCAAGCACTAAAGCAAGGATAAAAATCAAATGTCTCATAAGTTTCTTTGAATGTATAATATTCTTAGATTGGCATGTTTTTTTAGAACAAATTACTTATAGCGTACTCCCCATTGTTTCTCTTATAAGTCCGCCCACGTTGTCGCTGTCCATATTCCAATTTTTGGAGTCGAGGTCTAACTTCTTTGAAATTTCGATACGAGAAATTTCCTCTATTGTTGGGATCTTAGGGTTTTGTTACGCCAACGGTATTTATCGGCACGGGCGATCCTGATCCGCGTACCGGTTGAAAGGTTGAATGCTATCGAAGATATATTAATTAAAAATGAATGCAGCCTATTCCCGCACAAACGGATTGAAGGTAATGCCTTCTGGTCCGTTTGTGCCGACGCAATGCAGGGGGCAACCTGAACAATATGCCGGTTCAGGGCAAGAATACTCAATAATCATTCATGACTTGCATCGTTTTCCTTCTTATGTTGTTTGAACAAAACAACTGCGACTATAAGAGAACCTGCAATCACGAAAATTTTTTGGTATACCCCTGATTGTTCATGCGTTAATATGAGCCTGGTGAGATTAATAGCACTTAATACTGCCATTGTAATACACATCAAACCAAGAAGCAGTTTTTTTTCTTTCATAACGATTTATGTTTCAATAAAAATTTAAAGTAAGGATTATTATTTAAAAAATCGTATGAAAACAAGTCTACATATGTTGCATGCTATTTGTCAAAACTGATGTTATGTAGCCGCCCATTGCAGCCGGTTCAGTAAGCCCGCTTTTTTAAAGGCGACTTCGATGCCGGGAATAAAGGTAAACTACTAAATTATAATGGCTATTAATGATTGTATTTCAGATTAAATGATGGTTTGAGAATTGAAAACTCAAATGAAAAGCTAGAGTTTTTAGCGGTCATGAGGCCATTCTTAAAGCTCAAGCCTCTGATCAATTAAGCTCAGGACACCGTATATTTGAGCTATAAATCAGTAATTTGTGAGCCATAAATAAATGTGGCTCATCTTGGTGCTCGATAAAGCTCAAAAATTGAATCAAATGAGCTAGATTTACCTTGAAATTGAGCTATAAATGTCCGACATTAAAACTGAAATAGTCGAATCGATCCGACAAATTCCGTTGCAATCCTCCCGGGAAATTTATGAACGCCTGGAAACTGAAGTAGGTTATGCTACCGTCAAACGGATGTTACAGGATCTGTTGGCCGAAAACTGGATAACCACAAAAGGAAAAGGGAAAGGCACCCGCTATCTACTGAGCCCTTCATTTGAATTATTATTGCCGGTAGATGTACAGGCTTACTTCACGAAGGAACAGGATGAACGGGAAGTCAGAAAAAGCTTTAATCCTGCATTGATCAATGAGATTTTACCTGCCGCCTCTCTTTTTACGGCAGAGGAACAGAGACATTTGCAGCAATTGCACCAACATTTTAGGACGAAGATCGCAGGGCTTACACCAACTGAGTATAATAAGGAAATGGAGCGCCTGGCGATTGATCTCAGCTGGAAGTCATCTCAGATCGAGGGGAATACCTACACGCTACTTGAAACCGAGCGATTGTTGAAAGACAAAGAGACTGCCCAGGGGAAACCTAAGGATGATGCCACCATGCTGCTTAATCATAAGGAGGCTATCAACTTTATTACTGAACAACCCGACTATGTCGTGCCGTTGACCGTGCGTGGAATAGAAGACATACACAGTCTCCTTATCAAGGACCTCGGCGTAGACCGCAACATACGGCAAAGAGGTGTAGGGATTACCGGCACCAACTATCGTCCCCTGGACAATGAACACCAAATCCGGGAGGCTCTTGAGGACATGTGCAGGCTTATAAACAGCAAGGAGAATATATTTGAAAAAGCGCTGCTGGCTCTCCTGTTGTTGTCGTATATGCAGCCATTTGCCGATGGCAACAAACGGACCGCGCGAATTGTCAGTAATGCTATACTCATAGCGCAGGGGTATTGTCCTCTGTCATTCCGGACAGTAGATTCCATTGAATATAAGAAGGCCATGCTGATATTTTATGAGCAGAACAAGATCGGTCCTTTCAAGCAGATTTTCATTACCCAATATGAATTTGCGGTGAATACTTACTTTTAATACTCCCCTGTTTTTAAAAGTGCTCAAATCAGGAAACGAAAATGAAAATAAAAGATCATCAAGACGGGGAATTGATAATATTATCGACGGTTCTGGGCGGACGATTAAGTTCGGGGAACGTGTTTATTCGTGGGAGTTTGATGAGTTAGAGGCTGTGGTGAGGCAATTTGGGTATGAGCCAAAAAAAGGTTAGTGGATGATAGGAAGTATTAAGCAAGAAATATTGAGGTTTAAACAAAAAAGGTTCACGGAAATGTGAACCTTTCGTATTGGGTGGAGGTTACCGGAGTCGAACCGGTGACCTTTTGCATGCCATGCAAACGCTCTAGCCAACTGAGCTAAACCCCCATGTGATTGCCGGGCTGGAGGGCCTGGCGGGTTGTTTTTCCAAATGGCGGTAGGCCGGATTTGGGAGTGCAAATATAGAGGATTTTGGGTTAAACAATTCAAAATTTCCGGGTGTTATTTCTGTAGTTTGCGACTCAATTCAATATTATGGGGGTTTGGAGACAACTGGCCGAATATTTCTACATTAAGAAGAGGGATCCTAATGCTCCGATCAACCGGTATATAAAGGTGATGCATGGGATCAACCGTATTTCTATCTTCATGTTCCTGCTGGCGATAATAGTGATTATCGTGCGGGCAATTTTTTTCAGACATCATTAGAGGATTTATTGGCGGGGCCATTGGGGTTCGCGGGGGCCGGGGTGGGTCCGCGTGTGTTTGGCTCGCGGGAGCGGGAGGCGGAGGCATGTCCACGTGTGTTTGGCTTGTGGGGGAGGGGCTGACGCTTTAGAGGGCGGGTGGCGAGCCGGGCGAATCAGGAGGGGTGGCGGGCCGGCGTAAGGGGTGCGCGCATGAAGCGGAGGATGCTGGCGGCGGCATTGGCGGAGGCGTGGCCGCCCTGGCTGAGGAGTTCCTTGAGATTGAGGTAGTCGATGCGGAGTTGTTGCTGGCGGCTGGTGTCGTGGAGGAGTTCGTTGAGTTCGCGGCGGAGATTTTCGGGGGTAAGCTCGTCCTGGATGAGTTCTTTTACGACGAGCTTATCCATGATGAGGTTGACGAGGGAAATATATTTGACTTTGATGAGGCGCCGGGCGATCTGGTAGGAGATGGCGCTGCCTTTGTAGCAGACGACTTCGGGGACGCCGAAGAGGGCGGTTTCCAGCGTAGCGGTGCCGGAGGTGACGCAGGCGGCTTGTGCGTGCAGGAGCAGGGAATAGGTTTGGTTGCTTACGGAGCTGACGTTGGTATAGGGGGCAAGGATGTCTTTGTAGAAGGCTTCGTCCTGGCCGGGGGCCTGGGCGACGACGAACTGATGGTCGGGGAAGAAGCGGCTTGCTTCGAGCATGATGGGGAGTTTTTTGAGGATCTCCTGTTTGCGGCTGCCGGGGAGGAGGGCGATGATGGGTTTGGGGGAGGCGCCGGGGGCGGAGGGGGGGGGCGAGGCGGCTGACGTTGCGGCCTCGATGACTTCGACGAGGGGGTGGCCGACGTATTCAACTTCGTATTCCCATTTCCGGTAAAATTCTTTTTCGAAGGGAAGGATGACGAGCATTTTGTCGACGTTAGCGCGGATCTGTTTTACCCTGTTCTCTTTCCAGGCCCACACTTGCGGCGAGATATAATAGATGATACGAAGTCCCTGGCGGCGGGCCCATTTGGCGATGCGCATGTTGAAGCCGGGGTAGTCGATGAGGATGAGTGCGTCGGGAGCGTATTCGAGGATGTCGGTTTTGCAGAAGTCTATATTGCGGAAGATGGTCCGAATATTCATGAGTACTTCGGCGAATCCCATGAAGGCAAGTTCTTTGTAATGTTTGACCAGGTGGCCGCCGGCCTGTTGCATCAGGTCGCCGCCCCAGCAGCGGACGTCGGTGGAGGGGTCCTGTTTTTTTAGCTGTTTGATCAGATTGCTGCCGTGCAGGTCTCCGGAGGCTTCGCCTGCAATGATGTAATACTTCATGAGGGGGTAAAGATACATTAAATTGTGTGGGACAAAAGGATCGTGGGGAAGTGGGCCCGCCGCGGGGGGATCTTGTGAGGACAGCGGGCGAGCGGCGGCTGCGTTTTTTTCATTATCTTTCGGACAAACCTACTATGCACATGGCTGCTTACAATCGTCGCAAATTTCTCGACGCTCTGGGAACTTTTTCTGCTACCGCTGTTCTTTCTTCGCTGACCCGCCCGGCCTGGAGCCGCAATCTGGATAAGGCGTTGTTGCAGGCAGAGCGCCGGCCGGCCGGCCAACTAGCGGGAGACGAGGATTTCTGGTATTATGTACAACAATCATTTACTGTTTCGCAGGAAGTGATCAATCTGAACAACGGCGGGGTATCGCCTTCTCCAAAGATAGTACAGGAGGCTATGAAGCGATATTATGATCTTTCCAATGAGGGACCCAGTTACTATATGTGGCGTATACTCGATCAGGGCCGGGAGCCGTTGCGCAGGGACCTGGCGAGGATATCCGGGTGCTCGCCTGAAGAGGTTGCCATCCAGCGGAATGCTTCCGAAGCGCTGGAGGCCGTCATCTTTGGTCTATCCCTGAAAGCGGGGGATGAGGTGGTGGTGAGCAAAATGGATTATCCGAATTGCGTCAATGCCTGGAAACAAAGAGAACTCAGGGATGGGATCAAGCTGGTATGGGTCAGCCCGGAACTGCCGAGTGAAGACAACGACTACCTGGCGGGGCTTTATACCAAAGCATTTACGCCGAAAACAAAGCTGGTGCATATCACACATGTTGTCAACTGGAGCGGTCAGATATTCCCGGTGCGGAAAATTGCTGACGCCGCGCATCAGAGAGGCATCGAGGTGCTGGTCGACGGAGCGCATAGTTTTGCCCATTTTGAATATACCATTCCCTCTCTTGGCGCGGACTATTTTGGAACCAGTCTTCACAAGTGGCTGGCTGCCTGTATCGGAACGGGTATGTTATACGTGAAAAAAGAGAAGATCGCCTCTCTCTATCCGCTGTTTGCGGCTCCTGACCCAAAGGTGGACAATATCCGGAAGTTCGAGAATCTGGGTACAAGGCCTTTCTTTATCGAGCAAGCCATTGGGAAGGCCATCGGATTCCATGAGATGATCGGGCAGGCGCGTAAGGAACAGCGATTGTTCTACCTGAAGAATTATTGGATGAGCGCGGTGAAGGATATATCCAAAGTGAAACTGTATACATCGATGAAGCCGGGTTTTGGCTGTGCTATCGGAGTTGTGGGGGTCGACGGGAAAACGCCGGCAGACTTTGAAAATTTTCTTTTTACGGAGTATAAGATACACGTGACGAGTATCAACTGGGAGAATATACATGGGGTGCGGGTGACTCCGAATGTATATACGACGACGAAGGACCTGGACCGGCTGATCACGGCGATAGGGGAGTTTGCGAAGGGGTAGCGCGCGGGGCAGGCGTTGCGGAGCGTGGAAGGGGTGCGCGGGAGGGCTGAGCGGAGGGCCGTGATCAGGAGGGGCGAGGGTGGCAGGGAGGACTGAGGAGAAGCGTGGTTATGGCAATTTGCGCGATTGAACAATTCACCGATATTCGCTGTTTGTTCCCAATCGGAACAATTATTCCATGAAGAGAGAAATCAGTTTATTACAGGCGACTTCCATTAATATGATCGACATGGTGGGCATTGGGCCTTTCGTGACGATGTCCATTGTCATCCATATCGTTGGGAGTAACCTATTCTTGTGGGCCTGGATATTCGGAGCGTTGACGGCCCTGATCGACGGGATGATCTGGAGCGAACTGGGCACGGCATATCCGCTGGCCGGCGGCAGCTATAATTTTCTAAAGGAGGCGTATGGTAAAAAGGGTGGACGACTGATGTCCTTTCTTTTCGTCTGGCAGACCTGTCTGCAATCTTCTATGGTGGTGGCATCGGGGGCCATCGGGTTTGCCCAGTATTTCAATTACCTCGTGCCGCTGGGGTTCTGGGGCGAGAAGGTTGTTTCGGGCATACTGGTGATCGTGATCACGGCGCTGTTGTACCGGAATATCCGGACCATCGGCAAGATGGCGGTTTTTCTTTGGTCGGGAGTTATCGTTATCATCCTATGGATCATCATCAGCGGGTTTACCCACCAGCATGTAAGCTATACTTGTTTGCCTTCGGGAGGTCAGACGATGTTCAGTTGGGCTTTTGTCTCGCTGGTGGGGCAGGCTTCGGTGAAAACTGTCTACAGCTACCTGGGTTATTATAATGTTTGTCACCTGGGAGGAGAGATCAAAGACCCGGGGCGCAATATTCCCCGCAGCATTTTCATTTCCATCTTTTGCATAACGGCGTTGTATCTGGCGATGAATATAAGTGTAGTCGGCGTAGTCCCGTGGCGGGAGGCGATGCATTCGAAATTTGTGGTGAGTCTCTTTATGGAGAAGATATATGGCTCGCGAACGGCCCAGGTTGCCACGCTGCTGGTGTTGTGGATCGCTTTTGCCTCGCTGTTCGCCGTGGTGCTGGGTTATTCAAGGGTGCCGTACGCGGCAGCGGCGGATGGGAACTTTTTTCCCATCTTCGCCCGGTTGCACCCCCGTAAAGACTTTCCTTATGTCTCGCTGCTTTTTGTCGGCGGGCTTGGATTTATTTTCAGCCTGCTGCTGAGATTGCAGGATGCGATCAACGCCATTCTTGCCATGCGGATACTGGTGCAGTTCGTCGCGCAGGCTATCGGCGTTGTGCTGCTTCGGAAAAGGAATGGGACGGGGAGTCCGCCTTTTAAAATGTGGGCCTATCCATTGCCGGTAGTACTGTCTGTGGCGATCTGGCTGTTCATATTGTATTCGACGGGGATGGCGGCTTTGCTGGGATTGTTTCTGGCGGCCTGCGGGATATTGGTGTTTTATGTGTTCAGGGATAATTTTCACCGGGGGGCGGGGATGGATATTGAGGGGCGGTAGGCGGGGCGCGCGGGAGCGGGCGGAGAGGCGGGATACGGAGGGCAGGAGCGGATTGAGGAGAGGGTGGGGATGGAGCTGTGAGCGGAGTCCGGAAGCGGCTCGGGAAGGCGAAGGAGAGGGCGGAGGGGCCGGAGAAGGCGGGATGGGATTGCGAACCGAGTGGGGAGGGCGGGGGCCGGCAAGGTGCATTTTGAGATGAGTTGGGTGTTTTGCTAAAAATAAAATATCGTAGTTTGCGTCTTCACCATTGTTGTTTGTTCATATGAAACGTAGAAAATTTATTCAGCAAAGTATATTGGGTTCCGCCGGGGTATTGGCGGGTGGAAGTGTTATAGCGGGCGCCGCAGGGGCGGGTGTGGGGATGGGGGCAGGTGCGGGGACAGGAGCGGATTTGGGTGCAGGCTTGAGTGGGGCGCCGGGTGTGGGATCGAGTGCGGGGACGGAAGAGGCGGCAGGCGTCATGGGGGCGGAGTTCCCGGTGGTCCGGATACCGGAGGCTAAGAGGAAGTTTAAAAGCCAGGTCGTGGAAAAGATCGTACGGGAGGTGCGGCAGAATATTGGCAATAAAGAGATCGGCTGGTTATTCGAGAATTGTTTCCCCAATACACTGGATACAACGGTAGATTTTGAACTGATCGCGGGTAAGCCTGACACCTATGTGATCACCGGGGACATCGACGCCATGTGGATGAGGGACAGCAGCGCGCAGGTATGGCCCTATATCAGTCTTTGTAAGGATGACAAGGACCTGCAACAACTCATCAGGGGTGTGATCCACCGGCAGGTGAAGTGTATCCTGAAGGACCCGTATGCAAACGCGTTTTACAAAGATGAATCGAAGATCAGCGAGTGGAAGGCAACGGATCTCACCGACATGAAACCCGGCATCCATGAACGCAAATGGGAGATCGACAGCCTCTGTTATCCCATCCGGCTGTCGCATGGCTACTGGCAGATAACGGGCGATAAGTCTCCCTTCGACGAACAGTGGCTGGCGGCTATGAAAACGGTGCTGGAAACGTTTAAACAACAACAACGGAAAGACGGGGATGGGCCATATAGTTTTCAGCGTAAATCGCAATTCGCCACCGACAGCGTTCCCCTGCGCGGATATGGGTACCCGACAAAAAAAGTAGGACTGATCCACTCTATGTTCCGGCCCAGCGACGACGCTACGATCTATCCTTTCCTCATCCCTTCCAATTTGTTTGCCCTGAGCAGTCTGCGTAATCTTCGCACTATGCTGCAGGCGCTGTCCATCGGCAAAGACCTGGAGGGGCCGGCTTTCGCCCTGGAGAACGATCTGAACAAGGCGTTGCTCGAACATGCCATCGTCACCCACCCGGTGCATGGCGAGGTGTTCGCCTATGAAGCAGACGGGTTCGGCAATCACACTTTCATGGATGACGCCAATGTGCCCAGTCTGCTGGCATTACCCTATCTGCAGTCTCCCCATTTTGAAGGAGACCTGTCCGTCCTGCACCCCGACAAAAAAGGATATACCGTCTATCAGAATACGCGCCGCATGTTACTCAGCGATGCCAATCCCTTTTATTTTAAGGGGAAGGCGGGTGAGGGGATTGGCGGGCCCCATGCCGGATTGAACATGATCTGGCCGCTGAGCATTATCATACGGGGACTTACCAGCCATGATTCCCAGGAAATGGGGCTTTGTCTGAAATTATTGCAGAACAGCCATGCCGGTAAAGGCTTTATGCATGAGTCCTTTCATAAGGACGACGTGAATAAATTCTCCAGGCCGTGGTTTGCGTGGGCCAATACGTTGTTTGGGGAATTTGTATTGAAGACATATAAAGAAAAGCCTGCACTACTGTCGTAGAGCAGGCTTCGCCGGCGGAGCCCAGGGCGTTAAACGATTCAGGCTACTGTTACCAGGTAGTAATTTTTCTTTCCTTTTTGGACCAGGATATATTTCCCGTGGAGAAGAAAAGAAGTGTCAACGGGAAGTTGGACATTTTCGATCTTTTTCCTGTTGATGCTGACACCGCCGCCCTGTACAAGCTTGCGCGCCTCACCCTTGCTGGCTATGATACCGGTCTCAGCCAGGAAACTGACCACGTCAATACCCTGGCTGACCTTTTCGCCCGGATATTCAAAGCGGGCAATGCCTTCCATCGATTGGAGGTCTTCTTCGCTGAGGGATTCGGCCGGAGCGGACTGGTTGGCAAATATCTTTTCCGTGTCGGCGAGCGCCTTCTGATACCCTTCTTCTCCATGGACAAAGCTGGTTATTGTCTTCGCCAGTGTTTTTTGTAAAAGCCGGGCTTCGGGTGCCGCTGTGTGCTGCTGTTGGAGTTGGGTCACTTCTTCTTTGGACAGGAACGTAAATATCCTGATCCATTTTTCGGCGTCGGCGTCGGTGGCGTTGAGCCAGAACTGATAAAACAGGTAGGGCGAGGTTTTTTCCGGGTCGAGCCAGACATTCCCTTTCTCCGTCTTGCCAAACTTGCCGCCATCCGACTTGGTCAGCAGGGGGCAGGTAAAGGCAAAGGCTTCGCCGCCAGCCTTGCGCCGGATGAGTTCCGTACCTGTTGTGATGTTGCCCCATTGGTCGCTGCCTCCCATTTGGAGTTTGCACCCTTTATTCTTGTACAACCAGTAAAAATCGTAACCCTGAACAAGCTGGTAGGTAAATTCGGTGAAACTCATGCCATTTTCGCCTTCCAGACGCTTCTTTACGCTGTCTTTGGCAGACATGTAATTTACTGTAATGTGTTTGCCGATGTCCCGGATAAATTCGAGGAAAGACATGTCGCGGAACCAGTCATAGTTGTTGACCATTTCCGCTCTATTAGGGAGGCTGGGGTCAAAATTCAGGTATTTTTCCAGCTGTTTTTTTACGCCGGCAAGGTTATGTGCCAGAGTGTCTTCGCTGAGCAGGTTTCTTTCTTCACTTTTCCCGCTGGGATCCCCGACCATGCCGGTGGCCCCGCCTACGAGCGCAAAAGGTTTATGTCCAGCCTTTTGCAGATGCACCAGGAGGAGAATGGGGACCAAACTGCCTATATGAAGGCTGTCCGAAGTGGGATCAAAACCGATGTAACCGGAGGTCATTTCCTTTGCCAGCTGTTCGTCTGTGCCGGGCATGATGTCGGCGATCATGCCACGCCATTTTAATTCTTCGATGAGATTCATGCCCGCAAAGCTATTGGTTTTTTGGGTTTTGCGGATTGGGGTTTGGTTGTTTTTGTGCGGGGGTAAGAGGGGCGGGGGGAAGGGGCATTAAATAGTTGATCCTGATGTTGATGCGTGGATGGTATAGTCGTTTTTGGGGTCAGACGGGATAAGTTGTTAATGGTACAATATAATGAATGAAAGCCCGTTATACGTGGAGCCTGAGCAGACCAAGGGGCCGGGCGGGCGAGAATCCTTTAAAAACCTAATTATCCGGTAATTCCGTAGATACAATGATCCGATCCGTTGAATCCAAGATCCATCGGCCCCATGACAAATCTTCGAGACCCTATAAATCGAAGATCTATCGGCTTGTTGATACGACTTCAAGACCCGATGGAAGCCTGTCGTATAACTACCATAACCGATGGCTTATGCTGAAAAGAACCTGGGGTACGATGCGTTCCTACTCCTTTTTGTTGATCATCACCGGATCCTTAATTCATCTGTCTGCCGCCGCCCAGTTTACGAAATATTCCAATGAATTTTTAAATATCGGAGCGGGTGCGCGTGGCATGTCCATGGCGGGTGCGCAGGTAGCTTCCGTATCGGACGGCACGGCGGGGTATTGGAATCCGGCGGCGCTGGCCAATATCAGGGACAATCCCCAACTCAGTCTGATGCATGCGGAGTATTATGCCGGGGTAGGTAAGTATGACTTTGCGAATCTAGTACTGCCCCTAAAGGATAACAAGCGGACCATTGGGTTGACCATACTCCGGTTCGCAGTGGATGATATCCCCAATACGATATTTCTTGTCCAGCCGGATGGAACGGTGAATTTTGACAATATCACTACATTTTCTTCTGCGGACTATGCCTTTATCTTTTCCCTGGCGCAAAAGGTGGATCTCTGGAAAAATACCCATTTAAATTTAGGGGTTAACGCAAAGGTGATCCACCGGACAGCCGGTGATTTTGCGACTGCGTGGGGTTTTGGGTTTGATGCGGCCGCGCAGTTAAGCGGCAATCGCTGGAAGCTGGGTGTGGTAGCAAGGGATGTTACCACTACGTTCAATGCCTGGTCTTTCAGTCTCAACGAGCAGATACGGCAGGTATTCTATGAAACGCAAAATGAGATACCCGGCAAGTCCACTGAACTGACTGCTCCCCAGCTGCTGGTGGGCGGTTCTTATAATTTCCGGTTGAATAAAAAAGTTAGTTTACTTGTAGAGGGTGATCTGGACGTGACTTTTGATGGGCGCCGCAATACGGTGATCAGTACGAATCCTGTGAGTATCGACCCGAGGCTGGGATTGGAGCTGTCGTTCAAGGATGTGTTTTTTGTGAGAGGCGGGATCAATAATTTCCAGAAGGCGCTGGATGACAGGGATACTTTGAATCAGCGGAAGATATGGATCTATCAGCCCAGCGTAGGGGCCGGGTTCAGGGTTGGGGATGTGCAGATAGACTATGCGTTTACCAATTTGGCAAATCAATCGTATCCATTGTATACCCATGTATTTTCATTGCGAATCGATCTGAGGAGGAAGGAGAAGGAGAGGAAAAAGTAGCGGGTATAGCGCTGAGGGGTTAAGTTGGCAAAGAATCCTGAGGCGCGAGGTAAAACCTGTTTTTTTATGAAAAAACTTTTTACGTTCATTTTTTTACTACTGTCGATCGGGGCGTTTGCCCAGGCCTACAATAATGAATGGATAAACTTCAGTAAGACCTACTATAAGTTTAAAGTAGGGGTTACCGGGCTTTATCGTATTCCTCAGTCCGTAGTGGCCAGCGCGGGTTTGGGCGGTGTTGCCGCGCAGAATTTTCAGTTGTTCCGTAATGGTAAGGAAGTGCCGATATACGTCAATACTCCGGTGCCAGGCGGACCGATGGGCAGCGGTGATTATATCGAGTTCTGGGGATTGAGAAATGACGGCGCTCCGGATAATCCTTTGTATAGAAGTCCATCTTATCAGCATACACAGCAATGGAGCCTGGAGACGGACACGGCAGTCTACTTCCTGGTGGAGAATACTAGCGGTAGCGCCTTCCATTATATGAATGCGGCCAATGATGTGTCGGGCTCGTCTTTGTCGCCGGAGCCGTATTTCCTGTATACGGCCGGTTCTTATTTCAGATCGCCCTATTGGTATCCCAATCCCGGTTTTGCACAGGTGGTGGGAGAGTATATCTATTCATCTTCCTATGATATCGGTGAGTTCTGGTCAACTGATAATATTTATCCGGGAGCGCCTTTTACGGACACGAAGAACAATCTGGCCGTATACAACGGGGCGGGAGCGCCGGATGCCAGCATCAAGTTCGGCATGACGGGTTGTGCGGATAATACCCGTTCAATCCAGGTGACGGTGAATGGTTCAGTAGTGGATAATGAGGCGGTGAACAGCTTCAACGATCTGCTGACGTCGCGGACGGTTCCGCTGAGCGTCATCACCGGTAATTCGGCTGCTGTGGCCTTTGCCAATAATTCTGCTACCTCTACAGACCGGATGGTAGCTTCTTTTTATGAGCTGACCTATCCCAGGCAGTTCAATTTTGGCGGGCAACCAAATTTTACATTCCAGCTGCCGGCTAAGACGGTTGGTTATCTGTTGAACATCACCAATTTTGCGGTGTCCGGCGGGGCCACGCCTGTGTTGTATGATCTTACGGGTGGTTATCGCTATACGGCGGTTGTGAATGCGGGGACGGTCTCTTTTGCATTGCCTGGTACGGCGGAAACACACAATTTTGTATTGGTAAACGAAGATAATTCCACGATAGGCGTAGTGACGCAGCTGACGGCCAAAAATTTTGTAGATTATAGCCTTCCCGCCAACCAGGGCAATTTTATCATTATCAGCAACCCGTTGTTATATACCGGATCCAATGGGAACAACCCGGTGATGGATTATAAGAATTACCGGAGTTCAGCGGCGGGCGGCAGTTTTGCGGCGGCGGTCTATGATATCAACGAGCTGGTGGATCAGTTTGCCTTCGGGATCAAAAAGCACCCTTTGTCTATACAGAACTTCCTGCGGTATGCCAGGGCGAAATTCGCGGCTAAGCCGCAATTTGTCCTTTTGATAGGGCATGGGATGGTCTATTCGGATTATTATTATACCGGTGAAATTCATCATGATCCCCTGGCCGACCAGCTGAATCTCATACCTACTTTTGGTTATCCGGCTTCGGATAATAAACTTTCTGCCAACAACGGTGCAGAAGCTGTGCCTGTCACCCCGATAGGCCGGCTTTCCGTCGTGTCGGGCCCGGAGATCGAAATTTATCTGAGCAAGCTGAAAGAATATGAACTGACGCAGAATACTGCGCCCAATACATTGGATGGGCGGTTATGGATGAAGAATGGAGTGCATCTTACAGGTGTGAGTGAACCTTATCTTGGAACGATCCTTTGTAATTACATGTATTCTTATGCGAATATTATAAGTGATACGTTGTACGGAGCGAATGTTACGACTTTTTGCGACGGGAATGCCAGCGCAGTAAGCCAGGTGCCTTCGGCTGTGATGTCGGGTCTGTTCAGCACGGGTATGAGCCAATTGTGTTATTTCGGGCACTCCAGCAATGACGTACTAAGCTATAATTTAAATTCTCCGGAAGACTACAATAATACCGGTAAGTATCCGGTGTTCTTTATCAATGGCTGTGACGCGGGGAATTTTTTCGTGTATGACGCTCAACGGACTGCTCTAAGCAAAACGCTGTCCGAGGACTGGGTATTGGCGAAAGAGAAGGGGGCCATAGCTTTTGTGGCAAGTACGCACTTCGGTATTGTAAATTATCTGAATATCCTGCTATATGGGTTGTACAACCTGATGGATGGGGCGGATTATGGGAAGCCGCTGGGCATCCTGCAGAAAGACGCGTTGCAGCAATTGCTGAATGTCGCGCCGGGAGATTATTTTGCGCGGCTGCATGCGGAGGAGATGACGACACATGGCGACCCTTTTGTAAAGCTGAATCAGGGACCTACGGACTATATTATCGAGGCGTCCCAGGTGCTGATCAATCCAAGCTTTATCTCTGTCTCCAACAGTACGTTCGATATCAAGGCAAAGTTTTATAATCTTGGCAAGGCGGTATCCGACTCCGTCTGGATACAGGTGAAGCGTACTTATCCTGATGGTTCATCCTCGATATTATTTAGAAAGAAGATCAGGGGAGTAAGATATTCCGACTCTTTAGATCTGACCGTGCCCATAGTCGGGACCCGCGATAAGGGGCTGAACAAGATAACCGTCAGCATCGATCCGGAAAATCTCATACCGGAAGTAACGTATGCCAATAATAATGTCACAGTGGATGTATTCATTTACCAGAATGAAGCCACGCCGGTATATCCTTACAATTACCAGATAATCAACACACCGTCTTCAAAGCTGGTGGCTTCGACATCCAGCCCTTCGACCGCTAGCCAGCAATATGTTATGGAGCTGGATACTACCCAGAATTTCAATTCTGCCTTAAAGGTGAGTAAGTCCCTCAATTCAACCGGCGGAGTCCTTGAATTCGACCCGGGTGTTTCGTACATGGACAGTGTCGTTTATTACTGGCGGGTGGGGATCGTGCCTTCTACCAGTGGCGGGAATTATATGTGGAACAATTCATCTTTTATCTATATCGACCCTGCGCATAGTACCGAGGGCTTTAACCAGTCGCATTATTTTCAGCATATAGGGTCGACCGGAAAGGATATCAAAATGGCTCCCGGCAGGCAATGGAAGTTTGATACTGTGAGCCATGATATTTATCAACGGAATGCCGTCTACCCGGATGCGGGTGGATATGACATTGATTTTTCCGTCTCTGTCGATGGAAACCAGGACATACAAAGTGCGTGCGTCGGACAATCGCTGATATTTAACGTTTTTGATCCTGTGACGTTAAAACCCTGGAAGAATGTGGATGCAAACGGAAATAATTTAAATCTCAGTGGCAGCGGACCTGCCAATTGTGGCCCTTCGCGGAATTGGAATTTCGAATGGACCTATATGGATGCTACCAACCGGTATTTGATGATGAGGTTTATGGACAGCATTCCAAACGGGTATTGGGTTACGGTGAAGAATATACCTTTTGACTATCAGTCCGGCAACGTCTATGCAGCCGACTGGCGTGCGGATACGGCGAGCCTGGGGCATGGAAACTCTTTGTACGACAAGCTTGTCAGTGCCGGTCTGACGAAACTGGATTCATTCAATCAACCCAGGGTGTTTTTATTCATTTATAAGAAGGGGGATAATTCCTTTGTTCCGCAACAAAAATTCTCCGATGGGATAATGGATGCCATCACACTGGAGTCAACCTGTCCGGGTCCTATTTTCTCAGGGACTGTCACTTCTCCGCAGATAGGGCCTGGGAAGAAATGGAACAATTTGCACTGGCGTGGGGCTGATCTCAGCAGTCCTGTGACGGATACCGTTGGTGTGCAGGTAATAGGGATCGACACGCTGGGCAATTCTAATACGCTGTATAACCTGAGCCGTGTCTCACAAGACGTCGATATCTCATCTATCAATGCAAAGCAATATCCCTTCCTCCAGCTGAAGTTGTCTACCAAGGATTCCATACATGCCCTGCCCTATCAATTGCAGTACTGGCGTGTGAATTATGTCCCTGAACCGGAAGGAGCGTTAGCGCCGAATATCTTGCTTAAATCGCAGGATACGGTGCAAATGGGACAGCCTCTTAATTTTGCCGTCGCGTTTAAAAATGTCAGCCCGTATGCATTCGACAGTATGCGGATCAAGCTGTATGTACTGGACAAGAGCAATGTCATGCATGTCATTCCGATGCCGCGCAGGAAGCCGCTGGTCAGCGGTGATACGCTTACGCTGAATTATGCCCTGGATACAAAGGATTATGGAGGGGCTAATACTATTTATGTCGGTTTTAATCCGGACAACGACCAGCCGGAACAATACCTGTTCAATAATTTCATCTACAAGACTTTCTATGTGAAAGGGGATAGCCGAAGCCCTAATCTTGACGTAACTTTTGACAACGTGCATATCCTGAATCAGGATATCGTCTCGGCCCGGCCGCATATCCAGATCAAGCTGCAAAGCCAGTCACAATATCTGCTGCTGACGGATACGTCCCTGATAACCGTACAGGTGAAATTCCCGGACGGGTCTCTGCATTCCTATGGGTTCAACAGCGACACGCTGCGATTTACGCCGGCGACCAGCGCCAGTAACAATGTCGCCACGGTAGATTTCACGCCGGCCTTTACCAAGCAGTATAATCCTGATGGGGATGAGTATACCCTTATCGTCACCGGAAAAGACAAGTTGGGTAATGCGGCAGGGGTTGTTCCCTACAGGGTAAGTTTCAAGATCATTACCAAGGCGATGATCTCGAATATGCTGAACTATCCGAATCCATTCACCACCTCGACGGCTTTCGTGTTCACTATTACGGGCAGCGAAGTGCCGCAGAATATCAAGATACAGATACTGACGATAACCGGGAAGATAGTCCGGGAGATAACGAAGGAGGAATTGGGTCCTTTGCATGTGGGAAGGAATATTACGGAGTTCAAATGGAATGGAACGGACATGTACGGGCAGCGATTGGCCAATGGCGTATATTTGTATCATGTCGTAACGAATCTTAACGGAAAATCGCTGGACAAGTATAAAGCTTCGGGTGACAATACGGACAAGTTTTTTAATAATGGCTACGGCAAGATGTACTTAATGAAGTAAGAACATTGACCGATGGAAGAACTTTTACGATGAAGAAGGGGGCAGGCAAGCGGGGAAAGGTTGCCCGCAGGGCAGCGTATTATGTATATCTCATCGTTGCCGTATTCCTGTTGCTGGAGATAGGGCTTCGCATTTATAATCCCTTTCATTTACGATTGAAGGGGGATAAGATCGTCCTGCCGGTGGATCAGCAGCTGATGATCCGGAATAGGATAAACCCCAAGCTGGACTCACTCATTATCAATACGCGTAATAGTTTGGGATTTCGGGGGCCGGAGCTTCCAAAGGAAGACAGTTCTCAGCAGGGGAACCGGCTGTCTTTTTTGAAGATCATCACTATCGGAGGGAGCACGACGGAGTGTCATTTTCTCAGTGATGATAAAACCTGGCCGTATTTGCTGGGAAAACGGTTGTCGGACAGCTTCCGCAACTGCTGGCTTGATAATGCCGGGCTCGACGGGCATTCAACGTATGGGCATATCGTACTGTTAAACGGCCATGTCAAGAAGCTACGGCCTTCGGTGGTATTATTCCTAACGGGGATTAATGACGTGGAGAATGCCGCTCCTACTTTTCATGATAAGATGAATACGCGCGGGGCTTTCCCGGACTGGAGGCATTATATATTCGAGAACAGCGAGGTGCTCAATCTATTGCTCAACATGGCCAGGGGGTGGCGGGCGCAGAAATTCAACAATACGACCAATGATCTTTTGGTGCTGGACAGCATTCAGCGAAGACCGCTGCCGGATTCGACAGTGCAGCGGCGAATGGCAGCGCAACGGCCTTATCTTGATGCTTATCGAAGCAGGCTATTGCAGCTGGCAGACACCTGTTTGGCCTGGCATATCCTGCCTGTTTTTATTACGCAACCTAATCAATTCGGGGCAGGAAGGGACTCCATTACTGGCGCCGACCTGGAGCTGTTTCCCACGGACGCGGCTGATAGAGGGATAAATGGCAGGCTAATGTGGGATATACTGGAGCAATATAATGACGTGGTCCGTCGGATGTGTGCTGAAAAGAGGTTGCCCCTGGTGGATCTGGCGAGGCTGATGCCGAAGAACAGTCTGTATTTTTACGATATGTCTCATTTTACCAATGAGGGCGCTGCCGAGGTGTCGGCAATTGTTGCGCAGCAGCTGAGGCCTGTCTTAGCGACGTATTTTCCCGGGTATGTGCGTTGACCCAGGTATAGGATGGAGTCGGCAAGAAGTCTGGCGATCTTTAGATGGCCAGAGGGTCTGATGTGTTCATCCAGCCGGTAATAGTCTGCGGGTGTGAGCAATTTTTCGATGTGAAGCGTATGGACATGGTCTTTGAAAATGGATCTGTTGTCTGGTTCGGCGAGCTTTTTTTTCAGTGCGTCGACGAATTGGCCTGTCAACTGCTGATATTCACAGATGTCGAAAACGAATACTTGTGTGCTGTCAAAGTTGAGGTCTGATCTTTTCAGGACATCGATGAACCAGGCTGCTTCTCTGTCGAAATGTCCGTCAGGCGCCAGTGACGGCTGGGCTGTGGTTTTATCGCCGGGGGGATGCGAGCTCTCTTTAAGCCCGGCCATATAAAGTTTGAAAAGGGTGCAGACGTATTTTCCGGGGAACCATGTTTTGCTCCATTTAAGCATGTCAACGGCGGAGTCGTATACTGCTGCGCTGGAAATGAGGGGGTGGAAATTGTTTTTCACAAACGCTTCATTTTCTTCTGCGTCGTTGTAGCAATACTGGATCACTACGGTGGAAATGCTTTTTTTGTCCATGTTTTGAATGGAGGCTATTTCCCTTGCCGTGCCATAGGATGACATCCCGGTATTGAGAACGGGTGTTTTCAGCATGTGTTGCAACAGGGCGGAAAAGCATTCGTTCTGCCGGACGCCCCAGCCAAGCGTATAGGAATCGCCGAGGCATACTATTGCGGGATGATCCAATGAAGTTTCATCGTCCCTGAATCCGTGGGTATTGGTGGAGATGCTGTCTGAAAATTCTATATTGGAGAAGACGGAGGTCTGGCTGCTTTTCATTCGGTAGAACAGGGCCGGGTCATAGCGGGTGATATCCTGGTTGAATTGCAAAAGGTCGCGTTGGTAATTGTTGTAATACGATCGGGAGACAATCAGGAACCGGTCCGGAATGAAAGAGGGATGGTGGATGATCCAATAACAGCCTGTTTCGACAAGGGCCATGAAGAAAAGGAAGAGGAACAGACTTCTGGCATGTGCTGTTGCCGGAGGTTGTTTTTTCCAGAACCAGAGCTCGAGCAGGCCGGTTATTATGGCCCAGAAGAGGAGCATCACCTGAAGAGAACTTAACAGGTTGTAATGAAATACGGTGGAATGCGGGAAGTGCTTTTTAAATACGACTTTAAGAAAGGCAAGTAAAAGGATCAGACCGAGGGCTAACAGTATTTTCCTTAGAAATTTCATGAAAAAGGGGAAGGTAATGAAAATTTATGCAAATTTGAGATTTACAGTAATCAATATTCGGCATGACAATACTTGGGATCTCAGCTTTTTATCATGATGCGGCGGCGGCTATTCTCCAGGATGGCGAGATAATTGCGGCGGCCCAGGAAGAGCGGTTTACCAGGAAGAAGCATGATCCTGAATTTCCTGTCAATGCCATCCGGGCCTGTCTTGAGTATGCGGGAGTCTCTACCGACCAGCTGGATGCGGTAGTGTTTTACGACAAACCTTTCCTCAAATTCGAACGATTGCTGGAGACCTATTGTGCATTTGCGCCAAAGGGGCTGCCTTCTTTTCTCCTGTCGATGCCGGTGTGGCTGGGGGAGAAGTTGTTTTTGAAAAAGCGGATCAGAGAGGGCATTTCTGCTATCGGTGTTTTCGACAAAAAAAAGACGGAATTACTGTTTGCCGAGCATCATTTGTCACATGCGGCGAGTGCTTTCTATCCTTCTCCTTTTGAGGAATCTGCCATTCTTACGATCGATGGAGTAGGAGAATGGGCTACGGCATCCATCTGCAAGGGAAAGGGAAATGAGATCAAGGTTTTGAAAGAGCTGCATTTTCCGCATTCTGTGGGGCTTTTATATTCAGCCTTCACCTATTATTGCGGCTTTCGCGTCAACAGCGGGGAATATAAGCTGATGGGGCTGGCGCCCTATGGGAATCCGAACAGTCCTGTATACCGGCATTGTCTCGAGGTGATCAGGACCAGGCTGGTGACTATCTATGAAGATGGCTCCATCTTTTTGGATCAGCGTTTTTTTGGGTATGCCGCCGGACTGCGTATGGTACCTGATGGAAAATGGAAAAAGTTGTTCGGATTTGGGCGAAGACGTCCTGAAGATGCGATCGAAGGCTATCATTGCGATATGGCCCTGGCCATTCAGACGATAACGGAAGAGATCGTTTTAAAAATGGCAAAGGAGGCGAAAAGGCTGACCGGCTGCAAACATCTCTGCATGGCTGGCGGGGTGGCATTGAATGCCGTAGCTAACGGGAAGCTTCACGGTACGGGACTGTACGATGATATCTTTATTCAACCTGCGGCCGGGGATGCGGGTGGGGCGCTGGGGGCCGCTCTTGCCGCCAGTCATATATGCTTTGGCCGGCAGCGTGTTACCGGTGGTCAGGCCGCCTCCGTACAGAAGGGCAGTTTTTTGGGAAAGGCATATGCGGAGAGGGAGATAGAGGAAGAGTTGAAGTTGAAACGGGCCGTCTATCGACGTTATGACAAGGAGGAGGAGTTCCTGCAGGAAGTGGCACGGCTGCTTGCTGAAGGGAATATAGTCGGATGGTTCCAGGGGAGGATGGAGTTTGGCCCGAGGGCGTTGGGTGCACGAAGCATTCTCGCCGATGCCAGAAATCCCGGTATGCAAAAGAAATTGAATCTTAGCATTAAATATCGTGAAGGGTTTCGCCCGTTTGCACCGGCTGTGCTTTATGAAGATGCGGGCGAATACTTTGAGCTGGAAGGCCCGTCTCCCTATATGTTGCTGGTGAAACCTGTCCGGAAGAGCAGGCGTCTGGCATTACCGGAGGGGTATGATGCGTTTGGTGCGATGGATAAGCTGTATTATCAGCGAAGCGATATTCCTTCTGTCACACATGTCGATCATTCTGCAAGGGTGCAGACGGTACACAGGGAGACGAATGAGAAGTTCTGGCGGCTTCTTCAGCAATTCAAGGTCTTAACGGGTTATTCGCTCCTGGTGAACACCAGCTTTAATGTAAGGGGCGAGCCGATAGTAAATACCCCCGGGGATGCATATCGCTGTTTCATGAACACGGAAATGGACTATCTTGCAATTGGAAATTATCTCCTGGACAAAAAAGAGCAGCCTTTTTATCCCAGGGAAAATATTAATAAAATCATCGATCCGGACTAATGATAGAATTTCTGAAGGATTTATGGGGTTTTTTAAAGGTGAGGAAAAAATGGTGGCTGGCACCATTGATCATCGTATTGATCCTTTTGGGGCTATTGATCATTTTCGGCGGAAGCTCGGCGCTGGCTCCATTTATCTATACTTTATTCTAAGCTATGACAAGAAGGAACCGGATCGAATCGATAGCCGCTATTCTTTTACTTTTACTGCTGATCGGCCGCTGGCAGCGATCATGGGTGTATGTCTGGGTTGCGGGCTGCCTGTTGCTGCTATGCTATGTCTGGCCTGGATGTGCCCGGTGGTTATCGGCGGCCTGGATGAAATTTGGCAAAGCGATCGGCGCTGTCACGGGGAGAATATTGCTCAGCGTGATCTTTCTTTTTATCGTCATTCCGGTGGGATTCATTGCGAGATGGCGCAACAAGCTGAATATCCGGCTTAAGCCTGGCGGACAAACCAATTTTAAAGATCGGGATCATATCTATTCGGAAGGCGACTTCCGGCACCCCTGGTGATATTATAAATAATTTCCGGTGAAACCAGAAAAGCGTGTCTATACTTCGGCTGTAATACTCCTGCTGTTTTGTATCGGAAGCGTGCTTATATATTTTCCTACTATAAGAAGGGGCTTTGTTTCGGATGATTTCCTGGTGATGAAGCGTGTGGGTGTGGACAAGGTGATCTGGATAAAGGGTTTTTTTCGTCCCCTGGCGGATCTTCTGCTTTATTGCAGCTATCGTCTTCATGGACTGGCTCCGGCAGGATATTATCTATTCAATATACTGTTGCATGGAATCAGCAGCTTTTTGCTGTTGCGGCTGTGTTTATTATGGAAATGGACGGAAGATGCGGACAGGCAGCGGAGCTATGCTTTACTGGCGGCATTGTTATTCCTTTTCTATCCTTTCCACAATGAGTGCATCGTATGGGTCTTAGGCAGGGGTTCGCTTGCTGCGAACATGCTGGGCCTGGGGGCTTTATTGGCTGTAGTGAGCGGGCTTCCGGAAAGGAAAAAGATATTCTGGTGTTGTGTGTGCTATTTTGCCGGCATGGCGGGGTATGAGTCGGTGTTGCTGGTACCATTGATGGTATTGGTGATCCTTTTAACGAAGGGGGTGAGAATGATGGAATATGCTCGTTGGGGGCTGGCTTTGGGAATAACTTTGGGTATTCATCTTGTGTTGCGAGTGGTTGTTTCGGGTACTTTAACGGGGGATTATGGCGGCGGGTTTTTTCAATTTTCGCCGGCAAAATATGGAGGGAATGTCTTCAAGGTGCTGGGGCGTCTTTTTTTACCCCCTATGAATGATTCGCGGTTGATGGTGTTATTGTTTGTGTTGGTAATGGGGGGGCTTTTGGCGGGCTTTTTCCTATTTTTCAGGAAGTACCGGGATCAGCCGGGGAAACGGGAGTATCTCATAAAGTTATTTTTGTTGATTGTCATAGCGTGTGTGGTGCCGGTGTTGGCCGGTGTGAGCAGTCATACTTCGGAAAGTGACCGGTTTCTTTATTTTCCTTCTTATTTTTTATGTGCCGGGGGGGCTTTTCTATTGGTGAATATGGTAAGGCGGAAGTGGTTGCCGGCTGCTATGGTTGTGCTCCTTTGTTATGAGGGTGTCTTTCTTGAAAAGAACAATTGGAATTGGATAAAGGCATCGGCAATAGCAAATGATGTTCTGGGTACGGTGCTTCGGGAGAAGACGGGGAACAAGCTGTTCATTGTCAATCTGCCGGATGAATTGGACGGGGCTTATATTTTCCGGCTGGGGTTGCCGGATGCTTTGCTGATGAATGGCCGTGACACATCGGGATTGGTGATTGTGAACCATCTTAGGCGGGATGTAGAGGTGAGATTGCCGGATAGTTTAATAGTGGAGGAAAAGGTGGGAGAGCTGGTATTGGGTCCCGGGGTTATTATCCGGCGCGGGGAGGCCGATTCTTTCCGGATAACCGGCGTCGGCGGTGTGCAGACCATGCAGGGAAGGGAAAAGGCCGGGGCCTATACCTGGCTGGGGGGAAAGGATGATGTGGTATTATATTGGAATCGGAAAAGGTTGTTGAAGTGGGTGCCGGGGGGGCGATGATTTTTGAGGAGCGGGCCTAGCCTTGCAATTCTTTTAACCTGGCTGTGTATTTACCGATGATGTCGAACTCGAGATTTACCTGGCTGCCTGGTATAACGGATTGAATATTAGTATGTTCGAAAGTGTAGGGGATGATGGCGATGTCAAATTTGGATTTTTTGACGTTAAAGATGGTGAGGCTGATGCCGTTGAGGCTGATGGAACCTTTTTCGATGATCAGGTGTCCGAACTTTTTGGGGAATTCGAAACGGTATTCCCAACTGCCGTTCTTATCGGTGCGTTCGAGGCAGGTGGCGGTGGTGTCGACGTGCCCCTGGACGATATGGCCATCGAGGCGGCCATTCATGATCATACATCTTTCGAGGTTGATGAGGTGTCCGGGCTGCCAGGTGCCGAGATTGGATTTTTCGAGGGTTTCTTCGATGGCGGTGACGCGGTGAAGAGAGCCGTTCGTTTCTTCTACGGTGAGGCAGACGCCGTTGTGGGAAAGGCTTTGGTCTATCTTTAGTTCGGGGGCGAGGGAAGATTCCACCCAGAAGGTCTTATTGGTGCCATTGGTGTTGATGGAGTGGATCTTTCCGAGTGATTCGATGATTCCGGTAAACATGGGGGCAAATTTCGGGATTTTGGAGCAGTTAAGCGGATTTTTGGGAATTTTGATTTCGGCTTTCGGGAAATAGGTTTATATTTGCAACCCCGAAGCAAACCACTGGGGTTTGTGGAAGGAATTCGGCAAAAACATTTAAAGGAGGTATATAAAATGCTGATAATTGATTCCAAAGATTGCGAAAACATCGACAAAGCGCTGAAAAAGTACAAGAAGAAGTTTGAAAAGGCTAAGACCTTGTTGCAGTTGCGTGAGCGTCAGTCCTTCACGAAGCCTTCTGTTCGTCGCAGGGGTGAAGTGTTGAAAGCGATCTACAAGCAGCAGGTTGCCAGCGGCAAGTTCGAATAATTTATATTGCTATACATAATTGGCGAGGCTGCCCCTTATCGGGGCGGCCTTTTTTTATTACCTGCGGGTTTATGATGGGCGGAGCTGCCAGCAATTTTGGTAATTTAGACATGAAAATGCAATCAAATCCGGACATAACGATACAACCCTTTATTGACTATCTGAAGTTTGAGAAGCGGTATTCGGTGCATACTATCCGGTCGTACCAGGATGATCTGGTGGCTTTTTTTGACTATTTACAAATGGAGTTTGGTGGGATGGGGATAAAGGAGGCGGGGCCGGCCATTGTCAGGAGCTGGCTGGCATCGATGAAGGATGGGGGGCTGAGTTCGAGATCGATAAACCGGAAGCTATCTTCTTTGAGATCGTTCTCTAAGTTTTTGCTGAGGACCGGCGGGGCGGATCATTCTCCGATGGGGGCTATCCTTTCTCCCAAGACCAGCAAGCGGCTGCCGGTGTTCGTGGAGCAGGGGGACATGGCGATACTTTTTGATCAGATACGGTTCCCGGATGACTGGGAGGGGTGGACGGACCGGTTGGTACTGGCTATCCTGTATCATACGGGTATGCGGTTGAGCGAGCTGGTGGGGTTGCGGGAAAAACAGGTGGATCCTGGCAATAGGGCGGTCAAGGTATTGGGAAAGGGGAATAAGGAGCGGGTGATACCGGTGAGTCCGGTGTTGATAGCGGCGGTGGAGGAGTACAAGGTCAAAAAGAGGGCTGAGCTGGAGGGGCCGGATACGGAGTATCTATTAGTGGGGCGTAAGGGGAAGAGGTTGTATCCGAAGTATGTATATAGAGTGGTGCATGCGTATCTGGCGCAGGTGACGACGATAGAGCAGAAGAGTCCGCACGTGTTGCGGCATACATTTGCGACGCATTTAATGAACAGGGGAGCGGAATTGAATGCTGTTAAGGAGCTGCTGGGGCATGCAAGTCTGGCGGCCACGCAGGTATACACGCACAATACTATCGAAAAACTGAAGGATATTTATAAGAAGGCGCATCCTAAAGCATAGAACGGGGCGGCTCCCGGGGCGGTGGTTTTGCCTGGGGCTTCAGACATATCAATCGGCATCTCATATGATCAGACAAAGACTTTTCAGATGGTTTTTTCAGATTTTATTAATTTTTTTACTGCTGGAGCTGAGTTTGCGCGTCTTTTTTTACCAGAAAATGGCAGATGAGCCATTGGCCTTGGTAACGGCTGTAAAAAAGGCCAGGCAGGCCGTTCATCCTGTCAGACCCACTTTTCTTTATAAGGGTTATTTTCTTGCCAGGCCGGATTCTTCCCGGGCGGTAAATGAGGCTATCGCGCAGGAAGCGTTCGGGAGCAACCGGTTTAAATATTCGCCATGGGTAGATTTCAGGAATGCGGATTACAAGGGCAGATATATCAATGTCACAGGATTGGTCCGGGAAAGCATACCGGATTCTTTTGTGAATCCCGGGTCCCCGGATGAGGTAACTATTTTTTTTCTTGGCGGGTCGACCATGTATGGCGACAATGCTACTGATAGGGAGACTATACCTTCTGCTTTTGTCCGGGGGTATCAGGCGAAGTATGCGCAGGGGAGATCTATACGGGTGACCAATTATGGTATTTGTGGTTATCATTCTTATAGTGAACTGATGCTTCTTTCCCATCTTCTGTTTTCGGGAAGCAAGCCTTCGGTGATCATTGTGCTGGATGGGCTCAATGATTTCCTGTTGATGAATGCGGCCGTGAACCGGCAACCGTACTACTATTACCGGTTAAAGGCGGGGGGGCAGGACGATATCCGGTTGCAGGAGTTATATGCGAGCCAGGATTCTGCATTAAAGCTGGGGATACTCCGGGATTCTACGGATGCGGGCGTCGATTCCCTGAGCCACCGGCTTGTCCGCCAGTACCTGTCCAATCTCAGGAATATGAAAGGTTTGGCTACTGCGCGAGGCATTACTTCTTTCTTTTTTATCCAGCCAACGCCATTCTACAATTATCCCAATAAGAAAAACGATCCTGTTTGTGACAATTCCCGGAGCCTTTTGATCGAGAAGGCATATCCTATACTGGAAAAGAGTGTGGACAGTATAGGAAATTGTTTTTTTATGGGCAATTTGCTGGCGCACAGGACCGGGTATCCATTTATCGACCGATATCATTATTCTCCGGCGATGAGCAGGGAGATCGCGGATCACATATTAGCGGAAGTGGGTAAAAGTATTAACGGGTATTGATTATCTTGCGCAGCATGGTAGCCCCTTCTATGAACCAGGAGAGTAAAGCGGCGGAAAGATCGGATGTCATACTATGTCTGGCGGTGAGTTTGCCGGTGCTGGCGTCCTTCCTTTTTGTTTCTTTTTACAATCACCCTATCGGAGATGATTTCTGGTGTACGGCCATGGTCAGGAAGTATGGTTTCTGGCGGGCTCAGTCAGAGTTATATGATATCGTTCCACCCCGCTACCTGGAGCTGGCCGTTTCCTGTCTTGCGCCTTTGTCCTTCGGAAAGTTTTTCGGGTATAAGATAATCCCCATCTTTTCCATTTTACTGTTGATATATGTCATGGCCGGGTTACTTAAAACCCTGACGGGGACCGCTTACCGGAATACTGTTCTTGCCTCGACGGTATTCGTGACACTTTTTCTCTGTGTTGTTCCGGGTCTGGCAGAGGGTATCTACTGGGTATCCGCCCTTGCAGTATATTATCTTGGGATGGTTCTTTTTGTGATATGGTGTAATTATTTACTGAAATGGTATCATAAGGAACGAAAGCCTTATTATTCCCTGGTCGTTTGTCTTTGTCTGGCTGGTATTTTTGGATGTAACGAGTTGATCTCAACCATTGTCCTGGCTGTGCTGTGCGTTGTTTTTCTGGAAAGGGTAATAAGCAGGAAAGGGGGCATTGATGGGTTATTGCTTGTGCAGTTCTTTGTGGCGATAGTCTGTCTGTATTTTGTTTTTCAGTACAAGGGGACAGGGAATCGTTATTCTCTGTTAAAGAACAGGGGTTCAGGTCGTTTGTTCTATTCAATCGGCCATGCACTAATGCTGGATGGTTATTATATCTGTCGCGCGCTGATCAATCCTTTTTTCTGGGCGATAGCCCTGCCGGGCTACGGAATATTTAGAAGGCTGGTATCCGGCGCTGTCTTGTTGCCGGAGATCTTTCGTTACCGGCTGTATTTTTTTATAACATGGGTGTTTATAATGGTATTTATTCCTTTCAGTATGTTTTATCTCACGGGTGCGTATTGCCCACTGCGTGTCAGCAATATGATCATCTTTTTTTTTCTTATGGGTCTGGTATGGGCGGCTGCAATCGTGGTGCAGGGCAAATTTAAAGCGAAGCTGAACTTTTCCGGGCGTATTCTTATACCGGCGGTTTGTCTGCTGGTGTTAGCCGGTGTTATTCTGCCCAACAATGTATCAAAGGTCGCAAGGGACCTTTATTCAGGCAGTGCGCGTGAATATGATAAGGCGTGGGACAAGCGGATCGAGCTGATCAGGCAGTGCAAGGCGGACAGTTGTATTGTTCCGCATTACAGACAGATCCCTTTCGCATTTAAATTCGAGCCTGATGCGGAGGAGCCCCGTATTTCTGAATATTTCAATAGAACCATCATTGTTCGATAGGTTGGCGGGGCCCGGAAGACCCGGCGCGAAAAAGCGTTATGCCTGGCTGGCGGCCTGTTATGCTTTTCACAATCAGTGAGCTGTGTTGACGCCTTGTATTCGCCTTTTATTCGCCTTTTATTGAAGGATATCTATAAGAAGGCGTAACCCATATTGGCGGATGGGGGGTGGGTGCTAAAAAAAAGGATATTTTTTAGGAAGTCATTTTAACTTTTTTGGCCGCATAAAGTCTGCGTTAAATTTGGAAAAGACCTTTTGAAAGATTAACTTCATTGTCCTACAGGTGCGGATTACAGGTCCGTTGGAAACAAACCTTGTCCTTGCTTTGAACAGGACGGAGTCCTGTTTGTATACGAGGCAGAGCCGAAGTATACAGATATGAGCCGTGTTGCGAAAAAAAATTATATTCCATCCATTTTTTTTCGCAATTCTTCCTACAGCAGTAGTTCTTTAATTTATTGTTTCACAGACTTAAAAATTGGGAAGTTATGAACGTAAACATTCAAACTGTGCACTTCGATGCAGACGGTAAATTGGTAGATTACGTAAACAAAAAAATGATTAAACTGAACACGTTCCATGACAGAATTATTAAGGTTGATGTGTTCCTGAAGTTGGACAATGTGGTTCACCAGATCAAGGACAAGATCGCGGAGATCAGGGTCCATGTCCCCAGGCACCATTTTTTCGTAAAATGTTCCTCAAAATCTTTCGAAGAATCTTTTGACAATGCGTTTGAGTCGCTGGTCAATCAGGTAAAGAAGAAAAAAGAAAAACAATTGGTCTGATATTATTGCTGAAGGAGTCGCCTGGAAAAGGCGGCTCCTTTTTTATTTTGGGGCTTTTTTTGCGCTGTTATTTTGAAGCGCTGATGATGGTAGTTCCCTCGTATTGAAAGTCTTTACTTTTCACCCAGATAGCTTTTTCGATGTGCCATTTTCGCATCAATTCTTTTGCTGCTGAGCTGTCTTGTGCCAGGGTGAGGTTGCGGCCTGCGTAATATTCGATCATGGGGCATTTTTCCGGCAGCCGGGCAAAGATCTTATACTCCGGCGGGGTATGCTGCAGATGACGGCCAAAAACCTCGTAGGTATTATAGGGCATTCCTGTTTGTGAGATGGGGCCGGGCCGGTTGATAAAATAATATTGGGCGGTGCTGAAGATGAGAAAGAGGCCGATGAGGGCGGCTGCGATCTTATAGCCGGCTGAGGGGAGGAGGCGGGCGCTCACGGTTGAGACGGGTAGGAGGCGGCTGTCCACAGGTAGGAGACGCGCGGCCAGCCAGGCCAGCAGGATGCCTGCGGGCACTACAGAGTATTCGTGTTTGGATGCCCAGTCGGTAAGCACCAGGAAATTCAGGAGCAGGGCGGCGGAATAGAGCAAGGTAAAACGGGTCTCTTTCGGGGAAAATTCAAATGGCAATTTTTTTATTTTGCGTATGCCTATGCATGCGAGGAGGAAAAAGAGGATAGGGCCGTAGGCGGTGATAAAATGGCCTGAGATGGACAGCAGGCTGACAGAAAAAGAGTCATTTTGGTTGGTAAAGCTGCGTTCAAAGAAGCGGAGTTTCCAGTATTCGGCGACGGCTCCCGGGCCGGCGTAAGAGGCAAATTGCCAGAATATGAGGGCGATGCCGATGGACAGGCCGATAAAGAGAGTCAGGGCGAGACGGAGATACCGGATGTTCTTTCCTGCCAGGAAGAGGGCCAGTATGCCGGTGCTGATACAAACGAAAAGCATGAACCAATCCATGTAGACGGACAGTATTACAGAAAGGGCCAGTAGTAAAAGTCGTGATCCCCTGATGTCTCCCGGTGATGACAGCATTGGCAGGAGGCAGATCAGCATAAGGATGAGGAAGGGAAGACCGGCTGAGGTGTGGGCGTAGCCGTTGCCCAGGTACCATAGGAGTCCCGGGCTGAAGATAAACAGCGTGGTAGCTGTAAACAGGCGGAAATACCTGTTGTCTGTTCCGGCGGGGATGAGTTGTTCGAAGAAAAGAAAGCAAAGCAGCGTGGTGATGCCGTAGATGAGGAGGCTGAGTATGCGAAGGTAAAGGGGGGTAGCGGGCAAATGTAGGGCCTGGAAAAAGGCATAAGGGATGATATACCAGCCTGGTCCGAGGGAGAGATAGAGTTCATTGCCCTTGTTGTCGACCCATACTCCTTTTTCCGGTTGGCGGTCACCGGGGTGTTGGAAATTTTGGAGGGGGACGTAGTGGAAATTGGCGGCGCCGCCGGCCTGCTGCCATGATCCCGCGCCGATAAGGACGATGGCGGCGTTAAATTCGTGGTGTTTGGATATGGGGCGTGTCAGGTCTGGCAGGCGTATGAGGATCGAAACGGTAAG